>WNGF01009207.1_pt1 | contig 15371 bp, 10 predicted proteins | sample 5400641 | NCBI WGS metagenome assembly WNGF01 (sample SAMN13153371, study PRJNA577476) | soil metagenome | isolation source: 80 cm soil or saprolite under grassland replicate 2 | place: USA:California | collected 2016-06-15
CGAGCAGCATCAGGGCCGACCCCAGCTCGATGACCTCGGCCCGCGCGATGCTGTCCTCCGCGGAGGCCCGGGGAACGGCCAGGCCGGCGTACTGGGTCAGCGTGGACACCAGGCGGGTCGCTCCCAGCAGGACCTCCTCCATGTCGAGCGCGGTCTGCCGGAAGAAGTCGGCGATGGCCCGGCGTTGCGTGTCCCGGAGTCGCCCCGGGGGGAGCATGTCCACGTACCGCCGGTACCCGAGATCGGTCGGCGCCCGGCCCGCCGAGGTGTGCGGGTGGGACAGGTACCCGAGCTCCTCCAGGGCGGACATCTCGTTGCGGATCGTGGCCGAGGAGACCCCCAGCGAGTGCCGCTCGGACACGGTCTCGCTGCCCACCGGTTCGCCGGTGCGCACGTACTCCTCCACCACCGCCCGCAGGACCGCCATCTTCCGCGGCCCCAGGTCCCCACGTTGTTCCGAGCCCATCTCCCCCAATGTTGTAGCACGTTCTAGCACTCGACAGCCGAGAGTGCTAGCAGGATCCCTTCGCGGTCATCCGGCCAGGGCCAGGACGACCTCGTTGGCCAGGAACAGGCCACGCTCCGTGAGCACGAGCCGTCCGTCCCGCTGGTCGAGCAGGCCGCCCGCCAGAAACGGCTCGGCGCGGTCCAGGTCGACCTCCTCGGCCGTGACACCGTCGGAGGTCCGCAGCCGGAGGAACACCGACTCCAGGCGGAGGGCCTCGGCGTCGAGGCGCTCCTCGCCCCCCACGGGCAGCGCTCCGGATTCGACGACCTCCAGGTACTGCTGGGGCGGCCGGAGGTTCCACCACCGGCGCCCGTCCCGGTACGAATGGGCCCCGGCCCCCAGCCCGAGATAGGGCCGGTGCCGCCAGTACCCCAGGTTGTGGACGCACTCGAAGCCCGGCAGGGCCCAGTTCGACACCTCGTAGTGCCGGTATCCGGCCGAGCCCAGAACCTCGCAGGCCAGCTCGAACATGTCGGCCTGAAGGTCGGGGTCCGGCGCCCGCGTGACGCCCGCCGCGACGGCCCGGCCGAGGGGCGTGGCCGGCTCGATGGTCAGCGCGTAAGCCGAGAGGTGCTCGGGGGCCAGGGCGACGGCCTCCACGAGCGTCCGCCGCCATGACGCGAGGGTCTCGCCGCTCGCGCCGAAGATCAGATCGAGGTTGACGTTGCCGAACCCGGCCCCGCGGGCCTGGGCGAAGGCCCGGTGGACCGAATCGGGGCCGTGCACCCGCTCCAGGGCCGCCAGCACGGCGGGGTCGAAGGACTGCGCGCCCATCGACAGCCGGTTGACCCCACCAGCCAGGAGGCCTTCCAGCGAGGCGTGGTCGACGGTGTCCGGGTTGGCCTCCACGGTGACCTCCGCGCCGGCCTCCAGCGCGAACGTCGAGCTGAGCCGCTCGATCAGGCCGGCGAGGTCACCGGAGGGCAGCGTCGTGGGGGTCCCGCCGCCGAAGAACACCGACGCGAACCGCGGCGCGTCCGGCCACTCGGCGGCGGCCAGTCCGGCCTCCGCGGCCAGCGCGCGGACGTACCGGCCGGCGAGGTGCCCCAGCCCGGCGTACGCGTTGAAGTCACAGTAGCCGCACCGGGTCAGGCAGAAGGGCACATGGACGTACAGCCCGGCCGCTTCCCGGACACGCGCTTCCCGGCCGGAGGTCACGATTTCCCTCCGCTTCGCTGCTCCACCCGGAGCGCCGCGATGAAGGCCTCCTGGGGCACGTCCACCCGGCCCACCCGGCGCATGCGCTCCTTGCCGCGCTTCTGCTGTTCGAGGAGCTTCCGCTTCCGGGTGATGTCCCCGCCGTAGCACTTCGCCAGGACGTCCTTGCGCTTGGCCTTCACGGTCTCGCGGGCGATGATCCGGCTGCCGATCGCGGCCTGGACGGCCACGTCGAACAGCTGCCGCGGGATCAGCTCCCGGAGGCGTTCGACCATCTGCTTGCCGTACTGATAGGCCTTCTCGCGGTGGACCACGCTGGAGAACGCGTCCACCGGCTCGCCGTGCAGCATGATGTCCACCCGGACCAGGTCGCTCGGCTCGTACCCCCAGTGCTCGTAGTCCAGGCTGGCGTACCCGCGGGTGCGCGACTTCAGCTGGTCGAAGAAGTCGAAGATGATCTCGGCCAGGGGCAGCAGGTAGTGGACCTCGACGCGCTCGGGCGAGAGGTACCGCATGTCGAGCATGGTCCCCCGCCGGGACTGGCACAGGTCCAGGATCTGTCCCAGGTACTCGCTGGGGGTGACCACGGTGGTCAGCACGAAGGGCTCCTCGACGCTGTCGTAGCTCCCCGGCGGCGGCATCTCGCTGGGGTTGTGCACCGTGATGACCTCGTCCCCCCGGATCAGGCGGAACTCGACGTTCGGGGCGGTGGCGATGAGCTCCAGGCCGAACTCCCGCTCCAGGCGCTCCTTCACGATGTCCATGTGCAGCAGGCCCAGGAACCCGCACCGGAAGCCGAACCCCAGGGCCATGCTGGACTCCGGCTCGAACACCAGCGCGGCGTCGGACAGGCGGAGGCGCTCCAGTGACTCCCGGAGGGTCGGGTAGTCGCCGCCCTCGGCCGGGTACAGCCCGCTCCACACCATCGGCTTGGGCTCCCGGTAGCCCGGCAGCGGTTCGGTGGCGCCGCCCTTGCCCGCGGTGGTGATGGTGTCGCCGACCTTGGCCTGGCGGACGTCCTTCATGCCGGTCACCAGGTATCCGACCTCGCCGGCGGTGAGCGCGTCGACGGGGGTGGGACCGGGAGCGAGGATCCCCGCCTCCTCCGCCTCCGACTCGGATCGGGTGACGATCAGGCGGATCTTCGAGCGGGACCGCAGGGACCCGTCGAACACCCGCAGGTACGTGATCACGCCGCGGTAGGGGTCGTAGGCCGAGTCGAAGATCAGCGCGCGGAGGGGCCGGTCGGCCCGGGGCTCCGGCGGAGGGACCCGCTCCACCAGCGCGGCCAGCAGCTCGGGGACGCCCAGGCCGGTCTTCGCGGAGACCCGCAGGACGTCCTCGGGGTCCTGCCCCACCAGCTCGGCCAGGACCTTCGCGGTGCCGTCTGGGTCGGCCGCCGGGAGGTCCACCTTGTTGATCACCGGGACGATGGTCAGGCCGGCGTCCTGGATCAGGTGGAAGTTCGCGAGGGTCTGGGCCTCGATGCCCTGGGCCGCGTCCACCAGGAGGATGGCCCCCTCGCAGGCGGCCAGGCTCCGCGACACCTCGTACGTGAAGTCGACGTGGCCGGGCGTGTCGATGAGGTTGAGGATGTACGGACGGCCGTCCTGCTCGTGGTGGAGCCGCACGGCCGCCGCCTTGATCGTGATGCCCCGCTCGCGTTCGAGGTCCATGCGGTCCAGGAACTGCTCGCGCATCTCCCGGGCGGACACGGCGTGGGTCAGCTCGAGCAGCCGGTCGGCCAGGGTGGATTTCCCGTGGTCGATGTGGGCCACGATGCAGAAGTTCCGGATCAGGGCGGGGTCGGTCACCGGGCCATGGTACGGGCCGGGCGGCGGAAAGCCGCTGGTACACTGGCCCGCCGATGGCGAACATCAAGCAGCAGAAGAAGCGAAACCTCCAGAACGAGCGAGCCCGGCTCCGCAACAAGTCGGTGCGCTCCTCGCTGAAGACCTCCATCAAGAAGGTCCGGGTGGCCGCCGAGGGCGGCGACCTCGACGCGGCCGATGAGCAGGCCCGCGAGGCGTCCCGGGCCCTGGACAAGGCCGCGTCCAGCGGCGTGCTCCACAAGCGGACGGCCGCCCGGCGGAAGTCCCGGCTGGCCCGGACGCTGTCCCGCGCCTCCTCCGAGTAGAACGCCGCCGGCTCCGCCGAGGAGACCGCCACCGGCTCCGCGCCGCAGAACTCGATTCGAGTGGGTCAGTTCGAGTCGTGCCCCCGGCCCGAGCCCGGACCCCCCGCCGATCCCGCGATCTCGGTGACCAGCACCGGCAGGACCACGTCGCCGGTGGCGCCGCTCTTGAGGTCCCGGTCGGCCTGGGCGATGCGCTCGTGGGCCGCGACGAGCTCGCCCATGGTGAACCGCCGGGCCTGCTCGCGGTAGCGGCGGACCTGCCAGTCGAACCGCAGGCCGGCCGCCTTGGCCAGCTCCGCCTGGGGCATGCGGTCGGGCAGGGCCTTCACCCGGATGATGTCCCTGAGGCGCGAGGCCACCCCTCCCAGGATCGCCAGCGGCTCCTCCCGGGTCTCCAGCAGCGACCGGAGCGAGCGCACGGCCCGCGCCGCGTCCCGTTCGAACAGGTGGTCGCACAGGTCCCACACCCGCTGCTCTCCGAGGCCCCGGAACTGGGACTCGACGTGGCGCCGGGTCACGCGCTCGGACCCGAACGCGTCGGCCAGCTGCTCGAGAGCGGCGTCGAGGGAGGCCGGCGACTCGCCGAGGACGTCCACGAGAGCCCTTGCGGCGTCCGGCGAGACCGACACCGACCACCGCTCGGCCCGGTCCCGGACCCACTGCGGCAGGTCGCGCCGGGCCAGCGCCACCTGGCGGACGGTGCCTGCCGCCTGGACCATCTTCACCAGCCCGGCGGGCGGCTTCCCCCTCTCGGCCACCTCGGCCGCCAGGACCAGCCGGGCGTCCGGAGCCGGGGAGGCCAGGTACCCCGCCAGCTCACGGGCGACCTGCTCGGGAAGGGACCGGCACCCGGTGACCAGCAGCGCCCGCTCCTCGCCGAACAGCGACGGAGTGGCCAGGTCGGAGGTCTCGCCCCCCTGCCACTCCGAGGCGTCCACCTCGGTGGGCCGGACGCCGTGCAGCGCCTCCATGGCCGCCTCCCGCAGCAGGAACGGGTCCTCCCCCCACAGCAGCAGCACGTTCGACGAACGCTCCTTGCCGGCCACGGCGCGGATACTACGTGAACTCGAGGGTGAGGCCGTGTGCGGTGTGGACCACCAGGCCGGGATCGGCGAAGATCACCGTGACGTCGCCGGAGCGGTCGGTTCGGAAGACCCGGGCGCCCGTTCGGCGGAGCTCCTCGATGACCCAGGGGACGGGGTGGCCGTAGTCGTTCGGGCCGACGCTCACCACCGCCACGGCCTCGTGGACGGAGTCGAGGAACGGGGCGATGGAGGTTCCGGCGCCGTGGTGGGGGACGTTCAGGACCTGGGCCGTGATCGGCTGGTGATCGTCCAGCATGACCTGTTGGGCCGACGCCTCCGGCTCATTCGCGAACAGGACCCGGTCCTCGCCGTATGACAGCAGCAGCACCAGGGAGTCGTTGTTCGCGTCCGAGTTCGTGCCCTCCCAGCACCGGTCGGGGCTCAGCACGTCGATCCGCAGGCGGCCCACGAAGAACGGCTCCCCCCGGACCGGGTGACGTTCGGGCACCCCTTCGGAGCGGACCGCGGTGAGGAACGCCCGGTATTGCAGCGACCGGCTCTCCGGCGGATGGCACCCGGAGTCGAGGACGAGGCCCGTGGGGAAGCGCGCCAGCACCGCCGGCAGGCCGGTGAAGTGATCGAGGTGGGGATGGGTGGCCACCACGACGTCGATCCGCTTGACCCCCAAGCCCGCGAGGTCGGTGGCGACCTCCTGGGGATCGGGGCCGCCGTCCACGAGCACCGTGCCCCCCTCGGGAGTGGTGACGAGCGCGGCGTCACCCTGGCCCACGTCGAGGAACCGCACCTGGAGTCCGGCCGGAGGCCCGGCTCGGATTGCCGAGGACCACACGAACAGCGGCAGCAGCGCGCCGAGCGCCACCACGGCGGGGCGCGGGAGACGGTGACCCCGGCGCATCCACCATGTGAGCGCGGCGAGGAGGGCGAACCCGGCAACCACCGGCGCCGCCCCCCGGCCCGATGTGATCGACGGCAGGGGCGCGACGGCCAGCCGATCGGCCACGGCCTGGAGGTAGGCCACGAACAACCCCGCCACGCGGGCCACCGGCCTGGCGAGCGGCTCGACCGGGCCGACCAGCGCCCCCGCGGCCAGGCCGAGCAGCAGCGCCGGCGACACCGCCGGGAACGCCAGGAGGTTGGCCACGATGGTCACCACCGGGACCTGGTGGAAGTACGCGAGCAGCAACGGCGACACCCCCAGCTGGGCCGACATGGTGGTGGCTGCGGCCAGCGCCACCGGCTTCGGCAGCCACCCCAGGCGCGCGGCGATGGGCGCGGCCAGCGCCACCATGCCCACGGTGGCCGCCACCGAGAGCTGGAACCCCACCGACCACACGAGCGTGGGGTTCGCCACGAGCAGCGCCAGGACGGCGGCACCCAGCAGGGTGGCCGTGGTTCGGGGCCGACCGAGCACCATGCCGGCCAGCGCGAAGCCGGCCATGACCCCGGCCCGCAGCACCGACGGCTCGGCGCCGGTGAGCACCACGAAGAACATCACCGTGGCCAGGCCCAGCACGAAGCGCCCCCGGGCCGACAGGCGGAGGAGCACGGCCAGCCCGACCATCGGGGCCAGCACCATGGCCACGTTCTCGCCGGACACCGCGAGCAGGTGGCCGAGCCCCGTGGCCCGGAAGTGCTCCTCGTCCGCCCGATCGAGCCGGGACGTGTCGCCCAGGGCGAGCCCCATCAGCAGGCCCGCCTGGCGAGAGGGGAACAGGTCCGCCAGTCGGTCGACCAGCGCCGTCCGGACGGCCTGGGCGGCGCGAACCAGCGGGTTCGCCGACGGTCCGAACCGGAAGAGCTCGCGGCTCCTGAGCACCACCGCGATCCCCCGGTGGTCCAGGTACACGGCGAACGGCCCGTTGCGGAGCGGCTCGGCCGGCCCGGACACCTCCACCCGGTCACCGCGCAGGGCCCGGGGCGGGGGCCCGAACCCCTCAAGCCAGACCGCCTCGGATGTGGCGAGGTCCTCGATCCGACCGTCGTCCCACGCGACGCGGACCCTCCCGACGCCGAGCACGGCCGTCCACCCCCGACCGGAGCGACCGGGGTCCTCGGCCAGCGAGCCCCACACCGTCACCTCGCGAGGCACGAGGCTCGCCAGGGCGCCGCGGTGGACTCGCAACTCGTGCAGCCCCGCCCAGGCCGCGCCGAGCAGGCCGAAGGCGAGGACCGCCGCGACGACGACCGCGCCGGGCGGTGCCCGCGCCACCCCCGAGCAAGGCTCCCCGAGGGCCTGCAGCGGAGCGGGCGTGCCGGGAGGCACTGCACCGGCGCGGAGGAGGGCGGCCTCGGAGACGCTCGCCGGAGCGGCCCGCGCAGCCCACCCCAGCGCGAGGAGCCCCGCGGCGAGCAGCGGCCACGGCGGACCGAGCCCCCGTGAGAGCGGCCAGGCCAGGATCCCGGCCCAGAACGCCCCGGCCACCACCGGCACCAGCCACGCCGTCACGACAACCGCCCGGACCCGCGGCCGTCCATGGCCCTCACACCGTGACCAGCGGCCGAAGCTCCTCGAGAGTGGCCGGCCCGATGCCGCTGACGTCGTCGAGGGCGTCCACCGACGGGAAGGGCCCGTGCGCGGTTCGGTACTCGATGATCTTCTGGGCCAGCACCGGACCGATCCCGGGAAGGGCCTCCAGCTCCTCCGCGGTGGCCGTGTTGACGTTCACGAGCGCCCCCGGAGCGCCGGGAGACGAGCCCGTTCCCGGCGGCGACGGACCCGGGACACCGCCCGCCCCCCGCCGGGGGACCAGGATCTGCTCGCCGTCCGTGAGCAGCGCGGCGAGGTTCAGCGCGTCGAGGTCGGCCCGCTTCCGGGGCCCGCCCGCGGCCTGCACGGCGTCGATCACCCGCTGGCCCGGCCGGAACCGGTACACGCCGGGATGCCTGACCTCCCCCGCCACGTGGACGTACAGCTCCGACGGCGACGCCGGAGCCGTCGGCGACACATCTCCGCCCGCGGCCGGAGGCGGGGGTCCGGGAGCGCGCAGCGCCCGCACCTCCACCGGCCTGGGCAGCGATCGCACGTACCACAGCCCTGCGCCGGCCACGACCACCGCCGCGAGCACCGCGAGCACCGCCAGCTCGCGCCGGGACAGCGCGGCCAGACGGTCCCGTACCGAGATCCGCTCCTGCATCTCCCCTGCCCACCGAACGACCCAGGACCGTGAGGGGAAGGGACTCCGAAGCTAGCCCACCCGCCGGCCACGCGCAGTGAGCTCGGTCACACCCCAGCGCGCACGGGCGACCGGTCGCGGAGCGGAACAGAAGGGAGAGCGGGCGGCGAAGGGTTACCCGGCGGCGGTGACCAGGCTGACCAGCTTGGGAGGCCGAACGATGGTCCTGGCCACCTCGCGGCCGTCCAGGGCCTGGCGGACCCGCTCGCTGGCCAGCGCGGACTCGCGGCACGCGACCTCGTCGGCGTCAGACGGCACCTCGACGCGGTCGCGGACCTTCCCGTCCACCATCACCACCATGGTCACGGTCTCCTCGCGGGCCAGAGCCGGGTCGAACGACGGCCACCGGGTGGTGTGCACGCTCTCGCCGTGCCCCAGGACCTCGCGCCACAGCTCCTCGGACAGGAACGGGGCCATCGGGGCCAGCATCAGCACCAGCACCTCGGCGGCGTCCCGGGCCCCCTGCCCGGCGTCGAGGGCCCGGCGCATCTCGTTCGTCAGCACCATGAGCTTCGAGATGGCCGTGTTGAACCGGAACCGGTCGAGGTCCTCGGTGACCCCCTGCACGGTCCGGTGGGCCAGCCGCGTGAGGTCCTGGTGCTCCTCCGGCCCGGTGTCCCCCCGCGAGGCGGCCTCGTTCACCACGCGCCACACCCGACCCAGCCACCCGTAGACGCCGGGGGGCCGCGATGGGTCCGGCGCGATGAGCTTCCAGTCGATGTCGTCCTCGAACGGGCCGGCGAACAGCATGGTCAGCCGCATGGTGTCGGCTCCCCACCGTTCGATCAACGGCATCGGCAGGATGATGTTCCCCCGGCTCTTGCTCATGGCCGCGCCGCCGAAGATGACCTGCCCCTGGTTCATCAGGCGGGAGAACGGCTCCACGAACGCCACCAGCCCCAGGTCGTGCAGGGCCTTCGTGACGAAGCGCGAGTACAGCAGGTGCAGGATCGCGTGCTCCACGCCGCCCGTGTACTGCTCGACCGGCATCCACCGGGCCACGTCCGCGGGGTCGAAGGCGACGTCGTCCCGCCCCGGCGAGCAGTACCGCAGGAAGTACCACGACGAGTCGACGAACGTATCCATCGTGTCGGTGTCGCGCCGGGCCGGGCCGCCGCACCGGGGACAGGCCACGTTCACGAACTGCGCCTTCCGGGCCAGCGGCGACTCGCCGCCCGGCCGGAAGTCGACGTCCTCGGGGAGCACCACGGGGAGGTCCTGGAGCGGCACGCCGACCTCGCCGCACGAAGGGCAGTGGATCACCGGGATCGGCGCGCCCCAGTACCGCTGGCGCGAGATCAGCCAGTCGCGCAGTCGGTACGTGACCGCCGCCCGGCCCTTGCCCTCCTCCTCCAGCCACTCGATGACCTGCCCGATGCTCTCCGGCGAGCGGATGCCGTTGAACGGACCCGAGTTCACCATGACGCCGTCGTGTTCGTACGCCTCGGACATCCGGTCGGGGTCCCGGGTGGCGCCCTCCTCGGGCTGGATGACCACCCGGATCGGCAGGTCGTGCTCGCGGGCGAACTCGAAGTCGCGCTGGTCGTGCGCGGGAACGCCCATGACCGCACCCGTCCCGTACTCCATCAGCACGTACGGCGCCACGAAGCACGGCACCTGCTCGCCGGTCACCGGGTTCACAGCGTGGACGCCGAGGGGCACGCCCTCCCGCGACTCCGCCTGCTCGCGGTTCGTGAGCGGCGTGGCCTGCAGGCGGTCCAGCATCTCCCGGGTGGCGGACTCGACCTCCGGCCCACCCGCCTCCGCCAACTTCGTCACCAGCGGGTGTTCCAGAGCGAACACGAAGGACGTGACCCCCCACAGGGTGTCCGGTCGGGTGGTGAACACCTCAACGCGGTCGCCGGTCTCCGCGATCTCGAACACGATCGAGGCCCCCTCGGACCGCCCGATCCAGTTGCGCTGCATCGTCGCGACCCGCTCCGGCCACGTGTCCTTCAGCGGGCCCAGGTCGTCCAGCAGACGCTGCGCGTAGTCCGTGATCCGGAAGAACCACTGCGTGAGGTCCTTGCGGACCACGGGTGTCTCGCACCGCTCGCACAGCCCGTTGATGACCTGCTCGTTGGCCAGGACGGTCTGGTCGTTCGGGCACCAGTTGACCGGAGCCAGCTTCCGGTAGGCCAGTCCGCGGTCGAACAGTCGCAGGAACAGCCACTGCGTCCAGCGATAGTACTCGGGATCGCACGTGTTGAGCTGGCGGGTCCAGTCGAACGACATGCCCATCCGCTTGAACGACGACCGCTGCTGGTCGATGTTCGCGTAGGTCCACTGCTTGGGGTGGATACCCCGCTTGATCGCCGCGTTCTCCGCGGGGAGGCCGAACGCGTCCCAGCCGATGGGGTGCAGGACGTTGTGGCCCTGCATGGCCTGGAACCGGGCGATGGTGTCGCCGCCGGTGAAGGCCTCCGCGTGGCCCATGTGCAGGTCGCCCGAGGGGTACGAGAACATGTCGAGCGCGTAGAACCGGGGCCGCGCGTCGGCGGGGTCGTCCGAGGCCCGGTACAGGGCCTCGTCCTCCCACCGGGCCACCCACTTCGGCTCGATCTCGCTCGGGTCGTATTGCCTGCTCGCCATCGCTCCTGCTCGGGACCGGTCCGCGGGGTGCGCGTCGCCCCGGGACTCCTGCGGTTCGAGGAAGGATACCGGCGCCGGCACACCGGCACGCCATCCGGCCGCGACTTCGTGCGGCCGGAGACACCGCCGGGTTCCGTCCAGCGAGGGCCGGTCCTCCCGTTTTCCCGGACGGCTCCGGTGTGTTTGAATGCCGCCAATGAAGCGATGCCCATACTGCGCGGAAGAGATCCGGGACGAGGCCATCAAGTGCCGCTGGTGTGGGAGCGATCTCACCCTCCCTCCCCAGGAGGTGGTGGCGCACCCGCCGGCAGAACCGGATGAGGGCGCCGGAGCCACTCCGGGGCTCGGAGCCGAGCCCGTGGAAGCGGTGTCGGGTCCGCTGGGCGGACCCACGGAGGAGGAGCCCCCGGCGGCCCCGGAGGCCGGCGGCGAGGCCCAACCCGATCTGGAGGAGGAGCCGGCGGCGGCCGGGGAGCCCGTGCCGAGCGCCGAGGCTCCCCCGCTCGCGGGACCACCGGTCGCGGAGATCCCCGAGCCCGAGCCCGCCGCCCCGTCCACGCCGCCCGCGCAGGAGACGCCCGGGGTCGAGGCCACCCGGATCATGCCGCTGCCGACCAACATCGGCCAGGGCGCGGGCGCCGGCGGCGCCGCTGGGCCCGGAACGGGAGCCGGGCCGGGACCCGGAGCCGGGCCGGCGCCGGGCGCCGGGGCCGGGTACGGGCAGCAGGCCCCTCCCCCCGGCGGATACGGACAGCCTCAGCCCCAGCCGCAGGCCCAACCCGGCCCCCGGCGATCGAGCCGGCCCGGACCCAGTCGCCGTCCCCCGCCCTGACGTTCTCGCACGAGGGGCCGCGGTACATCCTGGGGTACAGCAACGAGTACTTCGGAGTGTGGGACAAGGCCAACCCCGGCCCGCCGGTGGCGCGGTTCGCCCGGACCGAGCAGGGCTGGCAGGAGGCCTGGAACGCCCTGGTCGGCTACGAGATGCGCGCGGCCGGGGGCTGAGCCAGGGCTCTTCCGGCTACCGTCACGCTCCAGGGCGCGACCTGGCGCGTTCGACCCTCGCGCCGATGACCGATTGGAGCGGGAACCGTTCGCATCCGAGGATCAGGTCGGCCACCGGCGGCGCCCCTGCTTGCCCAGCCATCGGCGTGGGCCGGAGCGGGCCTCAGGACCTGCGCGGCGAGGACCGCGACGGCGAGGAACACTGAGGTGCGGCTGCGAGCAGTGGCGTTCACGGATGCTTTCCCCTTGATGGCGTCCGGCTGACGGTCGGCGGCCCGTCCCTTCCGAATGGGCCCGGGACCCCGCCCACGTCAGGTATCGGCGTCTCCCCAGATGGTGCTTGAGCTGCCGGGGACCGTCTCGGCGGATTGCCCGGCGGGCCGAACTACGGGAGCATTGCCCCCGCCGCGGGCCCGGGTCGATGGCCGCGGGGAGGGAGGCAGGGCGTGCTGGCCGTGGTGGACCTCGGCAACTTCTACTCGACGATGGCCCAGGTCAGCTTCACGCTGCTCGGACTGTGGTGGGTGGTCGTCCAGTTCAAGTACCAGGACTTCATGCGCGACCGTCGGCGCAGGATCCAGGCCTACGACACCTCGCTGTACTTCGTGCTGCCGGGGATCATGAGCCTGATGTCGCTGCTGTCGACCACCGGCCTCCTGTGGCGGATCACGTTCGTCACAGCCGCCGTCCTGGGCGCCGCGGAGGCCGCGTTCCTCCTGGCCACCATCCGCCGGGCCCAGGGCTCACGCCTGTGGCGCTGGGCCCACTACGGGGGGTTCGCCCTCTACGTCCTGGTGGCCCTGTTCGCGGCGATCCCCCCGCTGGTCGAGGACATCGGCCTCCACGTGGCGGCCATCCAGGTCGAAGGGGTGTTCCTGGCCTTCATCGTCTTCCTGGGCGTGCAATCCACGTGGATCCAGTTCGCCCAGGGCGAGCACAAGGACGCCGGCCGCCGAGAATTCCTCCCCTGAGGGGTCAGGCCTGCGGGGCTCCGGCGATGGTCTCGGCCTGGGCCGTGAGGTCGATGGCGCCGAGGGATTCGAACGCTTCGCGGGCCGCGCCGAGCCGCTCCTCGGCCTCCTCGGACCGACCCAGACCGAACAGGGCTCGGGCCGAGCCCAACGCCGCCAGGGCGGACTCCAGGCGGTGGCCGTACGCGGTCCACCGGGTTTCGCAGTCGGCGAACCCGGTCGCGGCGTCCTCCAGGCGGTCCCGGGCCAGGGCCACCACGGCGCGGGCCGTTGCCGATGCCGCCGCCTCCCGGGCGGAGAGGCCCGGCGGGTCGGCGGCCAGCCGTTCGGCCAGATCGAGGTGTCCGGCCGCCACGCAGGCCCTGATGAGCTCCGGTCCGTGGACCTGGCGGTACAGGGTGGAGCGGTCCGTCGTGGCCCGTTGAAACTCCTCCGCCAGACGGCCCACCTCGTCCCCGTCACCGGCCGCCGCCGCCACCTGCGCCGCGGCGGAGAGGGCCGGAGCCAGGACCTGGAGGTCCTCGGCCCGGCGGGCCTCCACCAGCATGTCTTCGACCAGCGCGGCGCCGTCGCCGGCCCGGCCCCGATGGATCAGCACCGGCACCTCCGCCGCCAACACCAGGGCGCTGACCTGGGTCCCGCCGGCCTGCCGGTCCAGTGCGCGCACCTCCCCGGCCACCGTCAGGACCTCGTCCCACCGGCCCAGGTCCGACAGCATGGTCGCCCGCTCCGACCGGATCCACAGCGACAGCCCGACCAGCCCGCGTCGCTCGCACGCGTCCATTGCCTCGTCGAGCTGGGCCAGCCCCCGTTCGGGACCCTCCAGCAGCCACAACCACTCGGCCAGCCACGAGTGGGCCATGACCCCGTCGATCGCCCGGCCGGCGGCGGTGCAGATCTCGAGGGCCCGGCGGAGGTCGTCGAGCCCGTCGAGGTCGCCCATCGTGCACCGGGAATCCCCCCGGACCTCCAGGGCCATGATCGTGGCCTCCTCCCGGTCCGGTCCCTGGGAGATGGCCAGGGCCCGCTCGCTCCACCGCAGGGCGTCGGTGGTGTGCCCGGCGAACGCGGCGTCCTCCCCCAGCTTCGCGTAGGCCAGAGCCAGCTCGGGGCCGGCTCGGGCCTCGTCCTCCAGCAGCCGCATGCCATCCTGCAGGGCGTCGCGGGCCCGGTCGGCATCGCCCAGGACCGCGAGGCCCATGCTCAGCCGGATGCACGCCTCCCCCGCGGCGGCGCGCTCCCCCCGGGCCCGCAGCGCGTTCGCGGCCTCCTCGTACATGGGGATGGTCTGTTCGCCGCCCAGGCGGCCCGACCGGCCTCCCACCCGGGCCGCCCGCATCAGCACCGCGGGCCGCTCGGGGTGGTCGGGCGGCATGAGGTCGAGGGCCTGGAGGTAGTACTCCGTGGCCCGCACGGCGTCGAGGTCGATGGAGCGGGCCCCGGCCAGGACCAGGAACCGCCGGGCGGCGTCCTCCACACCCGCGCCCGGCTCCTCCCCCGCCGCCCTCGACAGCTCCACCGAGGTCCGGTAGTGCGCGGCCAGGGCCTCGGCCCGATCGGCGGCCCGATCGTTCGTGGCCTCCTCGATCCACCGTCCCGCGGCCGCGTGGCGGGCCGCTCGCTCCCGTCGGGGGATCTGCCCGTACGCCACGTCGCGGATCACGGCGTGTCCGAACGCGAGCTCGCGCTGGCCCTCGATCGAGGACTCCACCTCCCGGATCAGGCCCCGCGCCAGGAGCGAGGCCACGGTCGGGTCGACCGCCGCCGGGTCGGCGCTCCCCACCGACGCCAGGGCCGCGGGCCAGAACCGCTCCCCCACCACCGACGCGGTCTGCACCAGGGCCCGCTGGTCCGGCGGCAGCATGTCCAGCCGGGCGGCCACCACGGCCTGCACGGTCTCCGGGACCCCGGGGGCCTTCCCGCGCGCGCCGGGGAACTCCGCGAGCATCCGGACGAACTCCCTGGCGAACAGGGGGTTCCCGCCGGCCCGGCCGATCAGGGCCCGCTCGGTGTCCAGGGGGACCGTCCGCCGCGGAGCCAGGCCCTCCACCAGGGCCCCCATGTCCTCGTCGGAGAGGCTGGGCACCCGAACGGTGGTCAGCCCGGGTTCGCTCGACCACTCGGGCCGCCGTTCCAGGAACTCCTCGCGGGCGGTGCACAGGACCAGGGCCGGCGCGCCGCCCAGCTCGTGGACCAGGTGCAGGGCCAGCGCGGCCATGGGGGGCTCCGCGAAGTGGAGGTCCTCGAACACCAGCGCCATCGGCGCGGCGCTCGCGGCCCGCCGGACGAACCGCTCACAGGCCGCGAACAGCTCCTCCCGGTCGGTCCCGCCCCCGGCGCCCTCCGGCGCCACCATGGGCCCCAGACGGGCCAGGAGCCACTGCCGGTCGGCCGGGTCGGACTCCATCTCGTCGACCGCGGCGGCGAGCTTTGACCGGACGGCCTCCGGTTCGTCCACCTCGTGCGCGCCCACGTGGGCCCGGATCGCGTCGGCGAAGGCGCGGAAGGTGGCCGCCTCGCCGTAGGGCGGGCACTTCCCCCGCCGCCACACCGCCGGCCGCCCTCCCGCCGCCAGGCGCGCCCGGAGCTCCGCCACCAGCCGGCTCTTCCCGATCCCGGCCTCGCCGACGACCAGCGCCGCCCGGGACGTGCGGTCGACGGTCACCGCCTCCCACAGGCGGGCCAGCTCGTCGAGCTCGGCCTGCCGGCCCACGAACGGCCCCCCGTCGGACCCCACCCGCGTGTCGGCGGCCCCGATGCCCACGGCTCGCCACACCCGCA
>WNGF01005916.1_pt1 | contig 15370 bp, 12 predicted proteins | sample 5400641 | NCBI WGS metagenome assembly WNGF01 (sample SAMN13153371, study PRJNA577476) | soil metagenome | isolation source: 80 cm soil or saprolite under grassland replicate 2 | place: USA:California | collected 2016-06-15
CTCATACATCTGGTCAACAGAAACATCCCCTGCGATGGTTTTTGGTTCATTTCTCTTGATCGTTTCCTGATAATTCCAGGTGTTATACAACGCGTTGCCCCGTTTCGGATCGAGCGTTTGGCCAGTGCGAAGAATGGGAAGAATAATGGTATTGTAATTTAAACAATGAACCCCGGTCTTTCCAGCAACTGAGATCATTTGCTGAATCATTTCAATTTCCTTGTCGCGTTCAGGGCTTTTGCCCAGCATGATGTTAGGAACCGTTACTTTATCTATTCCCTCAGAAGTTAAAGGCAGGTGATAAGCATCAAGACTGATGCCGTACTTCTCGCAGGCTTCTTTTTTAGCTATCGAGTCCTGGAGATCCCAGCCAACACCTTTAATCACTTTTGGTGCACCGCCGTCAATGTTAAAGACTCCATGTCGCGCCTTAAACTCCAGGTTTTCCTTTGAAGTGCCCCCAGATTGGCAGCCGACTTTCATAAGCACCTTTTTTGGTGTTGCCGGCGTCTTTCTTGTTTCCGGTGTCTTTGCTGTTTCTGTTTGCCCGCAGCCTAAAGCTGAAACACCCACAGTGCCTCCAAAAACGGCAGCACCTATTGAACCTGTCGTTATAGTCTTAACGAAATTTCTTCGTTTCATAAGATTATTTTCATTTGCTGTTTTATTAGTTTCTTCCATCACATAAGTATTAAAGGTTATGAATTCAGCATTATTTTACAAATTTCATTAACCCTGTAATTATGCTTACAACAAAGGCAGAAGCCTGGCAGCTATCATAATAACAATAAGTCCTGTAACACCCATTACAACATTCATAGGAGAAAAAGTTTTCAGGGCTTCCTTTTCAGTTAAGTTGCTCATTTTACATACGATCCAGAATCCTGCGTCATTCATCCAGGGAACTAATTTTGCTCCGCAACCGATAGCAAGGCCTAAATATAAGTGATGATATTGTAAATGGCCGCTATTCGCCATTCCCGATAAAATGCCGGAAGTGGTGATTAAGGCAACGGTTGCTGAGCCCTGTGCGGTGCGCACAATGGCAGCAATGATGAAAGCCATGGGAATCAGAGCCATTTGGTATTCTTGTGTCATCCCAGCAATACGGGAGCTTATCCCCGTTTGCTGAAGCATCCCTCCAAAAGCGCCACCGGCCGCGGTAATCAGAACAATCCCTCCCCCGCTCATTAATGCAGTCTGCACAAAATTTGTCAACTCATCCTTGTTTCCTTTTTTTTGTTTTGCCAGCAGTACTAAAGCAACTAATCCACCAGTCACCAATGCAATATTCTTATCCCCAAAAAAATAAACAAGGCTAATCAGTTTACTTTCAAAAAAAGATTGAGCGGCAATCCCACTGGAAGAATAGAAAGAATTCAGAAATGTATCAGCACAAATAAACACAAGCGGGATAATAACCGGAAGCAAGGAAAACCAGAGAGCGGGAAGTTGGGCATCTTCTTTTGCAGAGTTGACTTTGATATCTTCTAACCGGGCATCTAATGAATCCCTTACAGGAACCGTCCATTTGCGATTAGCCCAAAGGGCAAACAGATAGCCTGATGCACTGGTAATAATACCTAGCAGTGTTCCTGCTACCATCATCATTCCTATGGGTATTTGCATAGCGCTCACCAAAAACAAAGGACCTGGGGCAGGAGGAACCAATGAGTTAGCCATTACTGCTCCGGCGATAATGGAAAGAACCAATAATAAATAATTCTTTCCAATGCGCATCGACATAGCTTTGGCAAGCGGCATCATGAGGAAGATGACAGTATCAAAAAACACAGGTATGCCAATAAAAAAACTACTTCCCAAAAAAGCGATGGGGGCTTTTTTGATGCCGGTCGCATTCAACATAGAACGTACGATTCTTTCAGCCGCGCCGCTTTCAAGCAAGCACTTTCCGATTATCGCAGCCATGGCAATAAGGATACCTATCTTGGCGGTTGTAGCACCAAATTCAAGCGCTATTCTTTCACCTATACTTTTGTGGGCCATCTGAAGGGCTGCTGCAGGTGTTGCACCTTTCGCCAATGCAAATTGTTCAATGGCAGAACCAGGAGTCATAAGCGCTACAACGAAGGCTCCCAGCAACAAGGCTAAAAAAGGGTGTAATTTCAAACCGATAATACCACCAACCACAATGCATACACCAATCAATAAAATAAAGATAGGGTCAGTAAAGAAAACAGGTAAACTCATTAATGTTGGGTTTTACAAGTTGCTCTCATGGAGCTTAATGTATTGGCCATTTTGTGTGCCCCATCTGCTACAAAAGCAGCATCAGCTCCGCAGGCTATCATTCTTATTCCTATCTGATGATAGGTTGAATAATCATCTGGATTAAAAAATAGTATGCCCGTAGCTTTACCCGCCTTCCGAGCTGCGTTTACAGTTGCCTTCAAGGCATCTTTAAACAAGGGATGATCAAATTGCCCGAAAATGCCGAGTTCCATAGACAGATCAGCCGGACCAATAAATAATACATCTATGTTTTCCAGTGCTGCTATTTCATCCAGATGATCCAGCGCTTCTACTGTTTCAATCTGTATAACACCCAAAATATTTTCCTTTGCATTTTTATAATAGTCAGGGAAGTTTTGACCAAAACCTGTAGCGCGAGTCATTTTAGCTACTCCCCTGCTTCCGGCAGGAGGGTAATGCAGGCCGCTTGCTGCCTTTTTTGCTTCTGCAACATTGTTAATACGCGGACACATTATTCCTTCAGCTCCCATGTCCAGTATGCGGTGAATGCGTTGCCTTTCAAAACTTTCCACTCTTACGATAGAGGCGGTAGGGGTATGTTCAAGAGCCTGTAACTGAAAAAGAACATCTTTTTCTTCCCCCGCTCCGTGCTCCAGGTCTATGAGTACCCAATCAAATCCGGCAAGTCCTACAATTTCTGCTGTTATCGAACTACCCAGATTCAACCAGCATCCATGCAGTGTTTCTCCCTGTTTAAGCCGCTTTTTAAAATATTTCATCGATTAGTTATATTTTATATTTTTTAGCAAGGCCAGAAATTGATTAGCTATCAGCAGTCGGCTATCAGTTTTCAGCTATTATTTTTACATCTTACACAAGATACTCGCATCTCATATATGAAAAATCGACTGACTGCCTATTGTTGATAACGTAAAATACCACTATTCACCCATTCTAAACAAATCAGGGCACTCGTGTTTGTAGTAAAGAGCGGGAGCATAAAAGGGATCTTTCACTTCCTATTTCACAAAGTCTTTTGATGAGCAAAGCGCAAAAAAGGGAAGCATGGTTGTGGCTTGTAAAAATCTTTTTCGTTTCATAATATTTTTTTTTAAGTTTTCAGAAAGGTTCTTATTCTACTAATTATTCGGTTTCAGCATCGGCCTGGTGTAGAGCTTCTACTCCGGCTCTGGGTCCGTGCGGAGGGGATAAGATACCAGTACCTGCCAGAAATAGATTCTCCCGTCCTAAGAGGCTCACGTTGATGCCAAACGTTTTGGGTTCAAACCCCCAGAAATGGCTGGTAAAATTGGCTTAAGGGGGACCACAATCTAGTGGCCGCCTCCATCGTCCAAATATCTTCATGGTGTCAACCAGATAACTTGCATATATGCCGGCACGGAAATAAATAATCGCCAAGCGAGGAGCCGTACCCTTTTGACAATTACTGAAGCTCTTTTGATTTACAAAGCTACAAACCCGATTGCGCCTTTCTAATCGATGACTGTGGCAAGAAAACAATAGCGTTCCATCATCGGCGCTATCCCAATTAAGATAATTAATGCGGGGAATAACTAGTAAGGATAGATAACATTTCTCCACATTTGCAAAATATTAACTGTATAGAATTTCATTTTCCTTCAACAGTATATATTAATAGTTGACTAAGCGCCTCGTCTTCTCCCATCACTACATACTTTCCATCCTCTGATGAGGCAATGGTACTTATATTAAAACCTCTCCAATTAATTCCCTGTTCAATTCCCGGAGCTGCTGCCATTTCGAATTCGGGATTTCCGAAATCATAAAATCCATTTTCATGATCATAACTAAACAGATGTACGTATCCAGGAGGCGCACCTGCGACGCCATAGAGTTTTCCATCTCTTCCGAAGGTCAACCCCCGGAGTCCATTCATCATTATAGGCTTACCCAGGTTTCTTACTTTTTTTGTAGAAGGGTCAATTACAAAAAGTTGTCCATCTCCTGCATTTCCACCGTATAACTTTCCGTCTTTAGATTTTGCCCAAGAATCTACTCGTCCCAACATCATTAATCCCCATACTGTGGGTAAGCTATTCTTTAATATATGAAAGCTTTCATCTTTAGGGTTAAAGTAGAATAATTTATTTATAGGTTGGCTTCCATATATCAATCCCTCATCATCTTGAATTAGAGAACGGCATAAATAGTCAAGGGGTTTCAAAATATATTGTTCTAAAGTATCAATATCTTTTTTTGAGGGGGCAATATCTTTAAATATACGAGTCTTTCCTGTTTTAATATTGTAAGCAAAAAATAGCCCGGAGGGATAACTAATTCCATAGAGCATTGTGCCGGGAGTGTTGCATATTAAAGAATAAACGCCTTCTCCAGATACAGGAATACCCAGGTCTTTAATATCAATCGTGCCTTTAGTACCAATTTTAACTTGAATAAGGTGCCCACCTGCACTTGAAGCATTAGTAATATTACTATTATTAATTATTGTGCCAGCAAATAGTATATGATTCTTACCTCGACAAAAACCAGATTGGATACTTTGTTGTCCACTAACTATATTATTAAGGTCTTGTATACTAATTACTTTTCGTTCAGATAATGATGCTACAAAAATATATGGACTTAGTCCTTCATTAGCCGAAGTTCCACCTATTATAAAATCACCAACCACTTTTAAAGATGAAATAGAGTTTCGATAAATGGGTAACCGTTTCAAATCAGTATTTTCTAAGGAAACTTCAATAGCAAATCCGTTTAGAGGATAAAAGTATTGTGCAAACAATGGAGTTATCCAGCTATTTAGTATTACAACGATGAATACTTTTAAAAGTAATTTTCTTATTATTAAATCTTCTATTTTTATAAATGTTTCTTTCATTATTGGACCTCCTTTTCTGGATTAAATTTAATCATAAATGGTTTTGAGGCACCAGAGCCATCATCTTTCCTGGCAGCAAAATAAAGATTTCCTTCTTTGTCTTTAACGCTAGATCCCGTAACCTCCTGTATTGTAGTAGTTGGATATTCAAATAAAATCCTTTTCTCATGTGAATGAGGGTCAAATTCTATAAACACAGTTTTATTCTTTATAGCATAATGGCCATGACCACCAATGAAGTAATATAATTTTCCATTATTTCCAATATTTAAATTACCGGCTAAATAATCCCATTTCTCTTTTCCCTTAGCATCAAAAACACCGCCTAAGTCTTCAACTTTGCCAATCCCTATTTTTTGAGGATGAAAGGCTAATAACTTTGCTCCCTCGGTTATAAAATAAATAATGCCCTTATCCTCATCCTTAGCATAAGCAATAATAGGCAATGTAAGATGGTCGCGGGAATCAGAAGCAGAAGTACTAGGGAATACAGGTAGGCTTTCCTTATCAAATACAAGTTTATCTATGCTTTTTTCATATTTTACTAATCGTAGACGCCAATCTACACAATAACAGTTCCCCCAGTGATCAGTAAATAAAACACGAGGTACATAGCTACTCCCAAACCTTCCAAGATCACGAAGATTATTTTTCTTTGTATCATATACAAGGAAGTGAACTTGATGAAAAGTAACTGCATATATTATTCCCGTTTCAGGATCTAAATCAATGTCCTTCATACTTTCATATTGTAAGCCCATTCCTAAGTTTGTAAGCTTCTCTCCAGCAGGATCCCATTTCATTAGGTATCCCCCTGCATATCCATGAGGGCCATCCATGAAATCCAAATGTCTTGTGTCTCCTCCGTCTGTTGAGAAATACATATTCCCATCAGGGTCAGCAATAAATTTTGAATGAATCTTGCCCTGCCATTGAAAAGACCTTAAATTTGCCAAATCACTAATAAATCCTTTGAGTTCCATATCATTCTTTGAAACATTGTATTCATACAATCCCAGACTATCTATGTGATTTGTCACCCCAATATAAACAGTGTTATATTTTGGGTTATAACCAATGTCATTCCACGTAGACTGGGCCCCAGGAAAACCCGGATACTCAATGAATCTGATATTTTTTTCCGTAATACTTTTTTCCTGACCGTTGACCTCAATATTTATGATTGTAAATATTACAACTAAAATCATCCCCAGACCTATTTTTGCATTTTTCACTGAATAAGGCTCAATCAGATTCAAAATTTTTTCACTGATTTTTCTTTCTATTATTTCCATATTTTAATTTATTTAAATATATATTGTTTAAATCCTAACAAACTTGGACAGCGCCAACAGAATTTTTGTATAACAAGCTTTCTGTATCCTGCGGACTAATCTATCAGTCCTCCGATACCTTCTTTTTCAAAGCAGTGTGCCAATTGGTAATCTGGTTAAAATTAACAAATACCACTCAGTTTTCGCTGTTAAGCGAACCCATTAACATTAAGTGATAAAAAAAGGAAAGCGAGAATCACGAAACTGTAAATAATGTTACCTTCCATAAATATATCAGAGTACTTTAAATATATCAGAGTACTTTGAGTACTGAGTGTTTCTGAAATTCTACCTTATTATAACATTTACTTGAAACAGGTTGTAATAGTTAAAAATTGCTGCTCTTCTTTTGTTAAAATCCCCTTTAAGGTCTTTATGCAACAATTTTATAAAATAATGTTTGTCCATTTAAATGATGTGCTGTTTGCTAATAGGTATGACCCGAAAAGATCAAAAAGTCCCACTCTGTAAATATTTTTTGAAAAAATATCAGGATGTGGCTATTAATAAGATTATCGATATTGTAAGGATGCGTAATAAAGAAACTTTTAAAGGTTTCTATTGCTTTACCAAGTTAGTTTTGAACTGTTTTTCTTGTAAATCCTGTCATCATACCTTTTTTAAATTCTGCTTTTTCAAAAGATAAACTGATGGTACTGAAATGATGAAGTAAGAAATATAAAATGCAAATGTTACGAGGTATGATTGAAAATTGTTTAGCTCACATGCAATTTTGAAATAAGGAATTAGAATAGCATTTATCCATGAAACTCAAAAATAAAAAATAGCAGTCCAATTAGAATAGAAAGAGTCCCGCTTAGTTAAAAGAACTAACTTCTATTGAGGCTACTATCGTTTTACTCTTCATTTTCATCTATGCAAGAATATTGGTGAAAGGAGTGCAGCAGAAGATTTATCAAGATAGCAAACGCAATTTGCATGCAACTGCAGAATACTTGCAGGATAAAGATTACTCACCGGTTGCTCTAAAGTATTTTTTACAGCGACAGCTTTTCTTCCATCAGGTACTGAACAAATAATATGTTTTGATTTTAAAATTTGTTTTACCGACATACTAATTGCTCTGCGTGGTACTTCTTCAACCGATTTAAACCAGCTTTCCCCCATTTGTTGTTTTCTGCATGCTTCATTTAATTCTACAATAATATAAGATTGCGCTGTTTCAAAATTTGCGGGTGGGTCATTAAATGCAAGGTGCCCGTTTTCTCCAACGCCTGCAAGTGCTACATCAATTGGATGTTTAGTGATCAAATCTCCGATGCGATCACATTCTTCCTTCGGGTTTGTTTCACCATTTATTAAGTATGCGGCTTTCAATGCAGAGACTTTTGATAAAAATCTTTCCTGTAAATATTTTCTAAGCTGGCAGGTATGACCCGAAAAGATCAAAAAGTCCCACTCTGTATTTTTTGAAAAAAATATTAGGATGTGGCTATTAACAAGATTACCGATATTGTGAGAATGCGAAATAAAGGAAACTTTTAAAGTTTCTATTGCTTTACCAAGCGGGTTTTAAACTGTTTTTGTTGGAATACCCAATTACATGGATATATCTTTTGTTGGCAGATTTTCCTGAAAACGAAAGCAAAAAATAATTTGTCTTTTTGGTGGCAAGGATTCCAGAAGGGCCTTCTGACTTTCCTGATTTGAGAAGGGTATAGATAGCATTTCCCCGACACCTGACTCTTTGATAAAAACAATTAATGCAATTGCATCTTTTGAAAAATAAAATATGAAAGTAGGCTTGTTCGTACCTTGTTATATTGATCGGTTTTACCCGTAGTAGCAACTATGGAGTTATTGGAAAGGTTGATTGTGAAGTGTTGGCCAATAGCGATTTTGCCGGTATGACAAAAGGGTGCAGTAAAAAATTCGTGGGAAACTTTTCAGAGGTAGATTATATAGTATTGCCTTCCCGGCAGTTGTGAACTGCATATTAAAGAACACTTGCATGATGAAAATGAAAGTGGAGCGTTACACATTCAAAAGCATATTTATAACTCACAGAATTCATGGTTGATATATTAAGGTTGAATATATTGAAGCTCATTTCCCACATAAAGTTGGCTTTCATGTAAGTTGTCATGCTGAATGTTTGCTGTCAGAATTGGCATCACCCTCTTTCTCTAAGCCAGAAAAGTTAATTAATGTTTATTACGTACCTGAGCACAACAGCCAGAATTAAAATAAACCACTTATGGGTTATTATTGGCAAACCTGCTTAATCTTAAAAATTCAATAGGTAAATCTGTTTCACCCCTTACCGCTAAATCGGCGAGTATTTCTCCGATTACTGAAGCGAATTTAAAGCCATGACCACTAAAGCCTGAGGCTATCGTAACCTTGCCATCATAACCCGGCATGTGATCAATAATAAAATGTTCATCTTCACTATTAGTATATAGACAACTCTTCAGGGTAAGTGTATTTCCTGCTGCATCAGGTATATATTTCTTAAGCATATTCCTTAGTATTTCCTCATCCGCCTGCTGTATATTCCGGTCGACATGATCAGGATCTACTTCAGTCCCATGCTTGTGCAGCGCCAGTTTTAAACCAACCGGTCCCCCAAAATCTTTTGCAGGAAGAATAGGAAAGCCGTAGAATATATATCTGTCCTCATCACATACAAACCAGCAAGGAAAATTGCCCAATGAAAAATCATTCCATTTTTGTGGATTCATCCAGCCAACAATTTGTTTGGTAACTTTTAATTTAGCAGGCAGGGATGGAATGATTTTGCCCGACCAGGCACCTGCACATATAATTAAACGATCAGCCTTGTAGGTATTTCTGTTTGTAAAAACAGTAATGGCTGAATTTTCTTTCTTCCAGTCGAGTACTTTTTCCCTTCCTCTTATATCCGCATTACGCCGTATAGCATCGGAAGCATATAGTGCAATAGCTTTCTCAGGAGTAATGAAACCAGCGTCCGGCTCAAATAAAATCTGGAAATGATGAGGGCAATGAAATGAAGGATGGCGAACATTCGCCTCTTCATGAGTCAGAATATCAAGAGCAATATGATATTGATGTGCAGCGTTCCTGGTACCCTTAATCATCGGAGAATCCGGACTGCCAAAATAAATAATACCGGTTCTGTAATAAACCTGTGAAGATGTTATTGTTTCCAGTTCCTTCCAGTTATGATAGGCTCTTTCCAGCAAGGGCACGTAATCGCTATGTTCAAAATAGGCTTTGCGGATAATGCGACTTTGCCCGGCGTGTGAACCTTGTTCATGTGGGATATCGAATTGTTCAAGACCTAATACTTTATAACCACCCTTGGCAAGATACCAGCATGCCACTGCTCCCATAGAACCTACTCCTATTACAATTACATCGTAATGATTCGAAGGCATCATAATTGTTTTGACTTAAAGAATTGTCGGTTAATAATTTTATAGAGATTTGATCTGTTGTTCTTATAGTCTTTAGTTATAGTTGATGGTAGTAACTGAAAATATTAATATTCCTTAGCTCTTGACTGCATTCTTTAGGTCGTGGTCCGTAATGTGGAAGCTCCTGCGCTATTTCATAAGCACCGCAATCAGGTCCTTTACCTTTAAAATAATCATTGATGTTTGGTATAGTAGGGCCGCGTCTTCAACTTTTGATCCGGCTTTTGGTCTCAGGTCAGGAGTGGCATATTTTGGAAATGGTGAATAAGGAAATTTAATGCCAGGAAATGTCTCTTTTATAGTAATCCGCTCAATACCATGAGCCTCAACTGCTGCAAAAGTTCTATCACCAATATTCGCAATGTATTTAGAATTGCTCACCCTACCGCATCATAATCAAAATTACTGTGCTCACCAAGTCCGTTAAAATCGGAAGCGTAAGGTTTGCCTGCTCCCCAACCACCCCCAGTTAACATTGCCGGATGGTCCACCAATGGCAAGGATATTTCTAAATAGGCATAATCCATAGGAGATTTCACGCTAAGGCCAGCTCCTAATTTGACAATAATGATTGTGTAATACAACATTCCTCTGGCTGAACCGCTGTAACTTAAGCGCTACATGAATTACATTGTACATCACATTTCGTATAAAATAATTAGAGCCGCCAATTTTCATGTCCAATCCTGCGGTTGGTGGGGGCAACTGCGGCGCCTGGATATGGGATCATTTTTACATTTTCTTATATCCAACTTTTACTATTCTCAATGCAATATCCTCCCTTTCTTCCGAAAAAACGAGAACAGCTTTACCCCCGGAATGTTTCAGGAAAGTTTTTTTATCTCTTTTACCTGTAAGTGGATTCATCCATTCCACCTCGTAACTGCCGGCAGGGAGCATAAATTCAACAGCGTATGACTTTAATTTTTCCCGGTTGGCCATTATTGGTCAACGTGCTGTCAGGCTTCATATGAATGAAAATTGGTACAGAAAGTCTTTCAGGTAACCTAATTGCCTGCGAAGTTCAGAGCTTCCTCCCCCTGGTTGCCTTGAAGGATAAACGAAAGTTCCCCTTTTCATGTCCAATAGTAAATGAATAATCGAGGTTATTATACAATCCTCCTCCAGCCAGTAAAAATTCCCAACCCTCCCTCCGATAAGTACTGTCGCTGTTGCCGAACCCGGTTTCATTTAAACACGTATCACCAATCTTTTCAATTAAATGAATAACTTTTTGTTCATCGTTAATTGCATTATTTCACTCCATTGTATGCATTTAACTTGTTGACATCTTTAAACAAATTGTTTTTTTAAAAACTTCAATCCTTCCTTTGCAATTCTTTCACCTGAACCATCAATGGTTCGCCAAATAGATGCTGCTTTGGCAATTACTTTTACTTCAGGCGTAAAGGATTCAATAACTAACTGACCTTTATAATTAATTGATTGAAGCGCTTTATAAATTCCCGTCCAATCTGTATGATCCATTCCTGGCGCACCACGATCACTTCCACATGCATGCAGCAGCCCCAGGCGGGATCCAGCTTTTTTAATTGCTTCTCCGAGATGTTTTTCTTCAATGTTCATATGAAAAGTATCAAGGTGCAGGTAGAGGGAATTATTACCCACTTTTTCAATAAGGGCTAATCCTTGTTCGCAGGTATTGATAAAATCGGTTTCAAAACGATTAAGTGGTTCAATAGCTAACTTTATTCCTTTTTCCTCAGCGCAGTTACATAAATTTTTTAAGTGTTGTATAACTGTTTTTTCCTGTAAAGCATATTCACTTTCTGCTACTGCTTCGGCACGGCCAACACTTGAATATAAAGGCCCCGCCAGTATCTCAGCCCCGACTTGTTTAGATAAATCAAGAGCTTCTTTTAAATAATGCAATGCTGTTTGTTGCTGCTTAATTGTACCTCTCAAATCTCTGTCCGGACCCATAACCGCACATACTGATAAACACCTAAGCTTATGCTTTTCTAACGAAGCTTTAATAAGCACCGCATCGAGTTTACATGGTTCTTCTGCAGCTACTTCAACAGTATCAAATCCCCAATCCGAAAACTTAGCGAATAATTCTACACTTTCATTTGTAAATGGTGATACGAATAAAAAGGTATTAATCCCTATAGAATACATATTTATGATTTATCTTCCTTCATTATAAAAAATAAACAATCCGTCTTTTCCTGCTACAATAATATCTTTCCATTTATTGCCGTCGAGATCCTGTACAGAAAAATAAATACCCGTTCCTTTCCCTTCTCCAAAGGGACCATATGAAATAATTTGTTTGCTGAAATTCTGTCCGTTCCATTTGTAGTAATACAATCCAACAGGATCAAAAGAGCCTGGATCTTTTTCGTTGTGTGCCCGAAAGCGTTTGCCTGTAATCAACTCTTCCTGCCCGTCATTATCAATATCTACCCATGCCATAGTATGATACTGCGAGTTAAATGGGTCAATAGGATGCTTGATCCATTTACGCACGTTCTTTTCTATTTTTTGTTCATACCAATCCAAACCATAACCATGTGCCTGGCCAACAATAAAATCTGCAAGACCATCCTTGTTTACATCAGCTACGATAATAGGAATGCTGGCTGCTCCTAAATCAAAATCCTGGTGAAATATCCACGCAGCATGAAGAGGATCAGGCGGAGCTTCCAGCCATCCATTACTAATAATAAAATCTCCACGTCCATCATTATTTAAATCACCAAAGCCTAAACCATGGCCTTGCTTATCTGCAATTTTATAAGCGGTGAAAGAAGCACTGCCTTTATTTTTTTTATACACTATTAAAGGATTATTAGGCGTATTGGGAACAATCTCTAGTATGCCATCACCCTCTATATCCCAGGCACGTGTGGTTTCTACATTGCCTATATTGGCAATAACATGTTCTGCCCATGTAGCATCTTTCCCCGGATTTTCTTTCCAGCGTATGGTACTGCCCCACCATCCGCCGGTTATAAAATCCATGCGACCATCTTCATTTACATCAAATGGAATAGTGGAAAAATCATCATAATATTCGCCATATCTTTTCTGATCACCTATTAGAAATTTTACTCTATAATCAGGGCCTTTGTACCAAAAACTTCCTGAGACAATATCAGGGATAGAATCATTATTGACATCAAATACTTCAACTGATTCAAAATTTTCTGATGCCACCATTTGCTTTTTAAATTTAAGAGGTGCGACATCCTGAGCCAAAGCAGAAAAATTTATTAACAGTGATAGAAACACAGCCATCCTGATCATAAAAAAAATATTTAAGCCTTATTTAAAATATATCCATTCAAGATTCGCCCATTGAAAACGGTTTCCCTTATTTATGTAAATAAAATACAGATCATGTTTACCCTGAACTGATTTTAAGGCGCCGCTTATTTCCTGCATATCCTTTATGTCAGGGTTTAGTAAAAATGTGGTAATAAGCGCTCCGCTCAGGGAATCAATGCGCATTTCATAAGCGCCACCAATTCCGCTTGTACGAAGAATAGCTTGTTTAATGTCTGACAGATCAATATCTTTTACAGAAGCATAGCTGGTACTAGGGCCTGACAATTTATGATCCTTCAATACCATGTCGGAAATTCTTTCAAAATCTTCTGCATAAATTTTATAATAACGTAACACTTCTCTTGCGGTGTCTGATAAAGGTTTGATGATCTTTCCTCCTTTGTCTTTATAGGTTGCTTCTAAAACATAAAATCCTTCCTTACCCGGCTTTAAATTATTTTTTGTATTAAGCTTGCCGGAGACAAGTATTTTTTTAATAGGAGGTTTTTCATCAGCTAAGGAAAGAATATATTTTATCATCCGGGTCGTCTGATCCTGGCTTAACTGCGGATGCGCACTCATTTGTTTTTTACCCCAAACGCCGGTACCACCTGTTATTATTTTATGAGCTAAAGAATCTATAATTTTATCGTCGTCTTCTTTTTTATAATAGCGATGTGCAATTGAAAAAAAGTCGGGTCCAACAGAAGTGTCTTTCATAGTATGACAACCCTTACAATCGCTTTCGTTCAATAACACCTCACCACGAAAAGTAAGCTGCCCGTTACTAGTTTGTATGCTGCCTGATTTTGGCTTATATAATAATGTAACTTTTACAGAGTCAGGACTTATGCCATTTCCCAATTCTCCATCTTCTTTATCCCGTACCATAACCTGGTATTGTAAAGTGTCCCAGTAAAACGTATGGTTCTTAACATTAATTGATACCTCGGGAATAGTGTTCCCTACTTTTATTTCCTTCTCCTGTTTACCTGTTGATCCTGATGGATCAGTAACAGTTAAATTAACCTGGTGAATACCGGGTGTATTGAATGTATAATTTATAACTACTTTATTTCCGGTTATCTTTTTCCCATCAATGCTCCAATTATATTTGAGCGAATCATGATCATAATCAAAAGACTCTTTACCTGAAAGCTGTACTGTCAGTGGCTCATCTCCCGATGCGGGGCTAACTGTTAAACCGGCAACAGGGTTGCGATTGCCGGCATTATATTCTAAACGTACAAGTCTCGATTCTGAACTGGGCCCCCAGGCAACTCCAAATTCAAGCATGTATAATGCTCCATCTGTGGGGCTAAATGCCATATCAATTGGCTTATTAAATTTTTCCGACGGCATTAAGTCATCAATTTTTTTTACCTGGTTATCATCATCAAGATGCGCTACTTTTATCCAGTTCCGCATCCAGTCGGCAATGAACCATCCTTTATCAAAATATCCTGGAAATTTTATCGCGGAATTTAAATCAGCATTGTAATGATAAACAGGTCCACCAATAGCCGTTCTTCCGCCTTCACCAAATTGAGGAAATTTTTCTGATCTGCTATAAGGATAATATATTGTTGCTGCATGAATTGGTGGCAATTCTTTTACGCCGGCATTCAAACGGGAATTATTCAGCGGCTTATCAGGATTAAATTTTTCAAGTATTTTATTTGTCGTAAAATCAATATGCGCATAAGGGATGTTGTTCCCTATAAATAAGGGCCAGCCATAGTTTCCGGCTTTTGTAGCAATATTAAATTCATCGTAACCACGAGGGCCTCTTGTACTGTCAACACCTGCATCCGGCCCTACCTCTCCCCACAAAAGTGTATTGGTCTCCTTATCAACAAAAACCCGGAAAGGATTGCGGCAACCCATAATATAAATTTCAGAGCGTCCACTTTTTCCATCTGCAAAAAGATTGCCTTTAGGAATGGTATATGAGCCATTCTCTTCCGGATGTATGCGGCAAATCTTTCCGCGTAAATCCATACTGTTAGCTGCACTTCGCATGTCATTAGCAAATTCATGGCCTGCACGTTCGTCATGCGGAGAATAAGTTGTTTCAAATGCATCAGTATTATCGCCGGTTGAAAAATAGAGATTGTCTTTAGAATCAAAAGACATGGAACCCGCGGTATGACAACAGGTATTGTCATACGGAATTTGAACATATCTTTTTTCTGAGGTCATATCCAATGAGTCACTAATAATAG
>WNGF01005923.1_pt1 | contig 15361 bp, 10 predicted proteins | sample 5400641 | NCBI WGS metagenome assembly WNGF01 (sample SAMN13153371, study PRJNA577476) | soil metagenome | isolation source: 80 cm soil or saprolite under grassland replicate 2 | place: USA:California | collected 2016-06-15
CGCTCGGGGGCCCCGGCCCCCAGGTGCGCCATCCCGAGCACGAGCAGGGCCGTCGCCCGCAGCGGGCTGTCCAACGGGAGCAGCTTCCCGGCGAGCTCCGCGTCCCTGCGCGCCTGCTCCATCCCGTGCGGGCACAGCAGCGCCCTCCGTAGCGCCAGCCATCCTTCGATCGACGTGCTCCCGTCGGGCAGCGTCCCCTCCAGCGACCCGCGTTGGGCTGCGTCGGCCCACCGCTCGGACACGGCCAGGTGGCCGACCATCAGGTGGTACCAGGCCCCGAGCACGGCGAGCGCTGGGTACTGCTCGATCTGGCCGTTCTGATCGAACCAGTCGAACCATCGCTGGAGGGTGGCGAGCCGACTGGTTCGATACATGGGGAACGACGCGTTCACGACGAGCCGCGCGACGCGGTCGACGTCGCCCGCCTGCATGGCGTACTCGATGGCGGCCTCGGGGAGGCCGTTGTCCTCGTACCAGGCGGCCGCCCGCAGGACGAGCTGGCGAGCCAGGTCAGGCTCGCCGCGCTCGAGCTTGGCGCGCAGCAGCTCGCGGAACAGGTGGTGGTAGCGGTACCAGCGCCGGCGACGGTCGAGCGGGATCAGCAGCAGGTTCGAGCGCTCCAGCGATTCCAGCAGGTCCGCCGACCCGGTCCTGTCCAGCACCGCGTCGCACAGCGGCCCGGACATGTGCTCCAGTACCGAAGTCCGCGTCAGAAACGCCACCACCTCCGGCGGCAGGCGGGACAGCAGCACCGACTGCAGGTAGTCGACGAAGAACCGATCGTCGCCCCCCAGCGCGATCCCGTCGCCCTCGGCGTCGCCCATCCGCAGCGACAACGCGGCGAGGTACAGCGCGACCGGCCAGCCCTCCGTCCGCCGGCGCAGCTCGACGCACTGGGCCTCTGGGACGTCCACCTCCGCACCGCGCAGTAGCGAAGCGGCCTCCTGCTGGTCCATCGCCAGGTCGTCCGCGCCGATCTCCACCACGCGGCCCTCCGCGCGTAGCCGCCCCAACGGGAGCGGCGACTCGCGCCGGCCGGCGATGGCAAGCTGCGACCCCTCGGGAAGGTGCTCGACGAGCGCCAGGATCTGGTCCAGACACTCGCCGTTCTGGAGGAGATGCGCGTCGTCCAGGACCAGCACGAGCGGGAGCGTCCTGGAGGCCAAGGCGGACCCGAGTCGCGGCAGCGCGCTCGCCGCGACCGGCGAGCCTGGGGAAGCCAGCGCGCGGAATACCGCACGGTCGACTGGCTCGCCCCGGTCGAGCGCGACCGCGATGTACGTCAGCAGGACCACGGGATCGTTGTCGCGCCCGTCGATCGATAGCCACACGAACGTCCGTGGGTCCCGGGCGGCCCACTGGACCAGGAGCGTCGTCTTGCCGTAGCCGGGAGGGGCGGCGATGGCGACCACCGGCACGCCGGTCGAAGCCTCGAGCCGGCGGAGCAGATCGATTCGCGGGACCATTCCCTGGCGCCCGAGTGGCGGGGTCAGCTTCGATTCGAGGATAGAAAAGGGCGGGGACGCGGTCCTTCCCAAAGGTTTGTACAGAGTGCCCGTGTGTGTCGTGACCATCCCCGGTGCCCCCCACCGTCCATCCCGATATGCCCGCCTGTCCAGGGCGGGCAACACGCATCTCTTTACGGATTCCCGTCGCGAGCCGAATGATCCCCCGACCGTAAGAAAACGTTGCTCAGCTCGACAAGGGACGAACGTCCTTCCCCAGCCGGGACCGCGGGCTAAATCAACGCCGCGCCTCGCCGCGCGAAGCCCAGATCATCCCCACGGGATGATGACCACGGGGGGAGGCGCACTCCAGAGTGGCGGCGGCCAGGCTGGCGCAAGCAGGAACGGGAGGGGCCCATGTCGGACATGAAGGTGGAACTCAAGGAGTCTCTGACGCGGCAGCAGGCGGCCGACAAACTGTCGGCGTTGGCGAGGGCGCTCGCTGAGGACGGCAAGGTCGACCTGGAGCTTGGCGAGACCACGGTGAGCCTCCGCGTCCCGGACGAGGTGCGCAGCGAGTTCGAGGTGGAAGTCGACGGCGACGAGTTCGAGCTCGAGCTCGAGCTCAAATGGTCGACGGCGCGCGCGGAGCCGGCCGTCGCGGCTGACCAGGCCCAGCAGCCGCAGCCGCGGGCCATTCCCTCGCTGTAGTCGTCCCCAGCGGTTGACCCACGGATGCCCGGAGCGCGGGGAACGTCGAAGAGGGCCGCCTCGCGGACGCATATGAGTCCCGAGGGCTCCTGGTCGGATTCGGGGGCGTGCTCATCGTGCTCGCCGTGCTGGGCCTATACGGAGCCCCGAGTAGTCCGGGCTTGAGTTCGCTGCGGCCTATGCGGACCAGAACGACCGCGACCATCGCGCCTTCGTCGCCGCCATCAACGCCGGGAGCGCGGCCGCCCAGCAGGGTGTAGGACCTCGCCGTGACAGCAGACCAGATCTTCTTCGGTTTGGGCCTGACGGTGGTGCTGGCCGTCGGCTCGCAGATCCTGGCGAGCCGGGTGCGGATCCCCGCCCTCATCGTCCTGCTGCCGGTCGGCTTTATCGCCGGCGCCCTCACCGACGACATCAACCCCAACAATCTCCTGGGGTCGCTGTTCCAGCCGATCGTCTCGCTGGCGGTGGCCCTCATTCTCTTCGACAGTGGGGTCGGGCTGAACCTGCGCAAGCTGGAGGGCGGCACGCGCTCGGTCGTGGTCCGGCTCATCGCCATCGGTGTGCCGGTCACCTGGGCGTTCGCCGGTCTCTTCGCCGCGCTTCTTCTCGGCATGTCGACCGGGGCGGCGCTCATGCTCGGCGCCATTCTGGTCGTCTCCGGGCCCACGGTGGTGGGGCCGCTGCTGAACTTCGTCCGGCCTGCCGAGCGCGTGCAGCGGACGCTCCTGTGGGAGGGCTCGCTCATTGACCCGGTCGGCGGCATCCTCGGCGCGCTCGTCTTCAGCGCCGTCGTCGCCAGCGGCTACCAGTTCGGCCAGTTCCTGCTCAGCGTCGGTGTCGGCCTCGCCGGAGGCATCGTCGGAACGGCGCTGCTGTGGCTGGTGCTGCGCGAGCTGGATATGGGAGGGGTCTTGGGCTCGCTGGCGACCGTCGCCTCCGTGATCGGCGTGGCGGCGGGCTGCGACATCGCCCGTGACGACACCGGCCTGCTCGCTGCGCTCGTCATGGGCTTGGCCCTGGCTAATCTGCCCGGATTCGACATCCCGGCCCGCCGACCGTTCGGCGAGACGGTGATCCAGCTCCTCATCGGCGTGCTCTTCATCTCCATCTCGGCCAGCGTGACCCCGAGCTCCGTGAGGAGCGTGCTGCTCCCCACCCTGGGGCTCGTCGCCGTGCTCGTGCTGGTGACCAGGCCCCTCGTGGCGTGGGTATCGACGCTGCGGAGCAACCTGTCGAAGGGGGAGCGCGCCTTCATCGGGTGGATGGCCCCGCGAGGCATCGTCGCCGCCGCCACCGCCTCGGCGTTCTCCAAGACCCTGATCGCCCGCGGGATCGGCGGTGCCGCCGACATCCTGCCCACCACCTTCCTGGTGATCGTCGCGACAGTGACGCTCTATGGGCTGACCGCGTCGCCGGTCGCAAGGCTGCTCGGTGTGACTCGCCCGGCCCGCAGCCGGCCGCTCCTGGTCGGCGACGTCCCCTGGGCGGTCGACCTCGGCCGGGCGCTGAAGTCCGCCGGCCTCGACGTGCTGATGTGGGCTGGCCCGCAGAAGCAGCGCGACGCCATCAGCAGGGCCGGGCTCGAGCTTGCCCGCGGCGAGCTGCTCGCCGAGGCCACCGGCCGCGGCGCAGAGCTCGAGGGCGTCACCACCGTGCTGCTGCTCACCAGCGAAGACGACTTCAACGCGCTCGCCTCGACGCTGCTACGAGGTAACTCCGATGGGCCCATCGTGTACCGGGTTGGCGCGCCGCGCGACAGCCACGGCGTCGTCGCGCCCTACGCCGAGGACGAGGTCCTCTTTGGCGAGACACTGACCAGGACCGCGATCAGCGAGCGACACCACGAGGGCGCCGGGATCGTCACGCGACCCGCTGGCGGCGCGGTCCCCGACGGCCACGACCTGCTCTTCGCCATCCGCGCCGACGGCCGACTCGTCCCCGCGACGGAGCACGAGCGGCCGGCGCCGGAGGAGGGCGACACGCTCGTGCTGCTCGGCCCGCCACACCGCTCGGCGCCTCCTTCCTGAGTGGTTGATTCGTTGGCACCAGGTGGACGACGGTGAACGAGCAGGTCCTTGAGCGGCTCCAGCCCAGATGACCGTCGCGGTCGAGCCGTCCGGCGCGGGGGTGGCCTGCTGCACCACGGTGCTCCGGTCGCACCGCGCAGCACCTCCAGCAGGACTCGGAGCCGGGGGCATCTGCGCGGGATCAAGCTCCGTACTCGCGGACCTCGGTCATCCTGTGGTGGAGGTAGTCCTCTTCGAGGGTTCGCGCCCGGCCGAGCACGAACATCCTTCGCACGCGCCGTGAGTTCGGGGGGAGGCCAGGCTCTCCAAGAAGGCCTCTACCGGCGGCGAGAGGCGCAGTTCCTCGCCAATCTCACGGAACGAATGATGGGTCGCCAAGTAGGGGAACAGGCTCAGCTCAGCCGTGCGGATCGTGTCGAGTTGCGATCCCACCTCGGCTGCCTGTTCCCTGAGGACGCCGAGGTCAGCACGTGGCCATAGTGTATGGCCTGGCGCGCCGAGCGCCGCTGCCCTGACTGCGGCACGATCATCCCCGCCGGCTGGGCCTGCTGCTGGCCCTGCCAGCAGGAACGTGACTACGCCGCCGAACTGCTACAACACGTAGCAGTCGCTATCGCGCCAGCCCCTCACCCAACCAACCTCCGCGCCATCGGTGCCCCAGCTCAGCTCCTGTGCACAGCGGTGTCGGCGCTGGGACGCGGGCGCCGCGAAGGCCCGCAGCATGGGCCCCGAGCGCTGGTTCACCCATGGCTGCGGGCCGCCGACGCAGCGGGTGGCGTCGATCGCGTCCCCGTCCGATCGCCGCTGAGGACCCTCGCGGCGTTGATGAGGGCCAGGTGGGTGAAGGCCTGCGGGAAGTTGCCGACCTGCCGCTTGCGGGCGACGTCGTACTCCTCTGCGTACAAGCCGACGTCGTTGCGCAGCGCGAGCAGCCGCTCGAACAGCTTCCGCGCCTCGTCCTCACGGCCGTTGGCCGCGAGCGCGTCGACGAGCCAGAACGAGCAGGCGAGGAACTGGGCCTCGCTGCCCGACAGGCCGTCGTCGGTCGCGTCGGTCGAGTAGCGCGAGATGAAGCCATCGTGGCCGAGCTCGGTGCGGACGGCGTCGATGGTCCCTGTGAAGCGGTCGTCGGTGGGTGGCAGCAGGCCGACCAGCCCGACCATCAGCGCGCCGGCGTCCAGGGCCTTGGAGCCATAGGACTGCGTGAAGGTTTTGCGCTGCGGGTCGTAGGCCTTGTCGAGGATCTCGTCGTGGAGCTCGGTCCGGATCTGCTTCCAACGCTCCAGCGGCCCCTCCAGCCCGAACTGCTCGCCCAGCGAGATGGCGCGGTCGAACGCGACCCAGGCCATCAGCTTGGACTGGGTGTAGTGCCGCCGCGGTCCGCGGGCCTCCCACATGCCGTCGTCGGGTTCGCGCCAGACGGTCTCCAGGTAGTCCAGGAGCTTGCGCAGCTGCCTCCACCTGCGCGGGGGGAACTGCCCGGTCGCCGCCGCCTCCGCCCAGCCCACGCCGACGACCTCGCCGTACACGTCGAGCTGGAATTGGCCGGCGGCGGCGTTGCCGACCCGGACCGGCTTGGAGCCTTCGTAGCCAGGCAGCCAGTCGAGCTCGTACTCGTCCAGCCGCCGCTCGCCGGCGATGCCGTACATGATCTGCGCCTGCTCGGGGTGCCCGGCCGTCGCCCGGAACACGGACTCGATGAACGCGCGCGCCTCGTCGGTGTAGCCGCCGGCAAGCAGCGCGTTGAGGGTCAGCACCGAGTCGCGCAGCCAGGTGTAGCGGTAGTCCCAGTTGCGCTCGCCGCCGAGGTCCTCCGGCAGCGACGTGGTGGGCGCGGCGACGACCGCGCCGGTGACCTGGTCGGTGAGGCCCTTGAGGACGATCAGCGAGGTCATCACCTCGTTGCGGTAGTCGCCCTGGTAGCTGCAGCGCTCCGACCAGTCGCGCCACCACGCCTCGGTGCGGGTCAGCGCCGACTGCGTATCCTCGGTTCGAGCGGGGCGTTCGTAGGAGGGGAACCAGCTGAGGGCGAAGCGCTCGCTCGCCCCCTCGCCAACGGTGAACTCCGCCACGGTGGTGAGGTTCTCCCCGCGCAGCTCCGCCGGTGTGCTCAGGTGCACCGCGTCGGGCCCGGCCTGGGCGACGATGCCGTCGGGGACGCGCTGCACCCACGGCACGCCGGAGCCGTACTCGAACCGGATGATCAGCTGCATGCGCATCGGTACGCGGCCACGCAGTCCCTGCACGATGCGCATGAGCTGGGGGGCGCCGCCATCACGCAGCGGCATGAAGTCGATGACCCGCGCGGCGCCCTCGGCGGTCTGGAAGTCGGTCTCGAGGATCAGCGTGCCCTGGCGGTAGCGGCGCGACACGCTGCGGACCTCGCCCACGGGGGCGATCAGCCAGCGGCCGTGCTTCTCCTCTCCCAGCAGCGCCGTGAAGCACGACGCGGAGTCGAAACGGGGCAGGCAGAGCCAGTCCACCGAGCCGTTTCGGCCGACCAGGGCGGACGTCTGCAGGTCGCCGATCAGAGCGTAGTCTTCAATCCTCATCGGAGCTCCTCTCCCCCGGACTCCGCGGCTCCCTGCCGTCGCGAGCAGCGCGTTGACGTGTTCCTCCGGGTCGATCGCCCCACGACCGTCGCCCCACTCGGGGCGCGGCGCATCACTCGATCGGGATGAATCGCGTCCTAGTTAGCTCCTTGCCGAAAGAACCAATAGCAACAGCGAGAGAAGTCGCGTCATCCCCCATTGGGATGAAGCCGTGCCGCTCGCCCGCGTGGGCGGGATTCCAGACTAGGCGACGGGCAGCCCGGCTCGCGTCGAGGGCGGTCCGACATCTGGCGAACGTTGCTGCTGGTCACGGCGCTGCTCAGTGGCGTTATGCAGCGGGGTTCCCGTCTCGGACTTGCCAAGAGCCGTCTGAAGGGGCGGTAGGAATAATGGCTCGAAGACTGGCTGCTTGGAGCTGACACGTCCAAGTGGGGAGCGGTGGTCCAGAGGCTCCATTGTCCTCGCCCGGCCGAGCCTGAACGCTTGCTGGACAGCGCGCTCGAACGATGCCTTGTCAGCCCGGAGGAGTACGAGGCTGTTGGCCTGTGGGGTGATGTACCCGACGTCCGCTGGCGATACCGTCTGGGCATGAACCAGCAAGTCGGGCGCCTGCGATGGCCGCGTCGCGGGCCGCCACCGTTCGACGTACTGCTCGCGCTCGGGTTGGCCGCGCTCAGCCTGCAGTTGGTGGCGACGGCTCTTGGGCCGACCGGCGCGCCGGCGTACGTGCTCGCCCTGCTGCACACGCTGCCGCTCGCGGTGCGGCGGCGGTTCCCCTATGGAGTCCTGACGATCAGCGTGGCGAGCGGGCTCGCGGTCGCGATGCTCGGGCTCCCGCCGGTGTTCCTCGGGCCGGCCATCCTGGTGCCTGTCTACACCGTCGCGGCCTACCGCAACCGGCCCGGCTCGCTGGTGGGTCTGGCCGTGGTGGAGGCGGCCGTGGCGATCGTCCAGCTCACGCCGGGCGGGACCGGGCTGGTCACCTGGCTGGGCAACACGCTGGTCCTGGCCGCGGCCTGGCTGCTGGGCCACTTCGTCCATGACCGCCGCGTCTACGCCGTTCAGCTCGAGCAGCGGACCGCCCAGCTCGAGGAGGCGCGCCAGGAGCTCGCCCGCCGGTCGGTAGCCGAGGAGCGCCTGCGGATCGCACGCGAGCTGCACGACGTGGTGGCGCACAGCATGAGCGTGATCGCCGTGCAGTCAGGCGTTGGCGCACATGTCGCCGCGACCCAGCCCGAGGAAGCCCGCAAGGCGCTGGCCGCTATTGAGGTAACCAGCCGGACCACGCTGAACGAGCTGCGGCGGCTGCTGGGCGTCCTGCGAGAGGACGGCGAGCCACGGGGCAGTCTCGCCCCGGTGCCCGGCCTCGCAGGTCTGGATGCGCTGCTCGCCCGGATGAGCGAGGCGGGGCTTGCGGTGAAGCTTCGGGTCAAGGGGGCACGGGTGCAGGTGCCAGCCGGGATCGACCTGTCCGCCTACCGGATTGTCCAGGAGGCGTTGACCAATGTGCTCAAGCACGCAGGCACAGCACGGGCGCAGGTTGTGATCGGCTATGGCGACCGAGAGGTCACCATCGAGGTCACCGACGACGGCCGGGGCGCGGCCCCCAAGGCCGCGGCCGACCGGCCAGGCACCGGTCATGGCCTGATCGGGGTGCAGGAGCGGGTGGCCCTGTTCGGCGGCGACTTCGAGGTCGGCCCGCAGCCCGGTGGGGGCTTCCGCGTCGCCGCTCGGCTCCCATTCGAGCCAGGTCCGCGATGACCGCCCGCGTGGTGGTCGCCGACGACCAGACCCTGGTCCGGGCCGGCTTCCGGCTCCTGGTCAACTCGGCGCCTGACCTTGAGGTCGTGGGCGAGGCCGCCGACGGCGCCGAAGCGGTCGAGCTGACCCGCCGGGAGCGTCCCGACGTGGTGCTGATGGACATCCGTATGCCGGTCATGGACGGGCTCCAGGCGACTCGGCAGATCAGCTCGCTCAACGAGACCGCAGGGGTGCGCATCCTGATCCTCACTACCTTCGACCTCGACGAGTACGTGTACCAGGCGCTGCGGGCGGGTGCCAGTGGGTTTGTGCTCAAGGACATCCCGCCGGCGGACCTGCTCGCCGCGATCCGGGTCGTCGCCGCCGGCGACGCGCTGCTCGCCCCGACCGTGACCCGCCGGCTCATCGCCGAGTTCGCCCGCTGGCCCGGCCGTACCCCGGTCGCCCCTGCTGCGCTGGACGTCCTGACCGACCGGGAACGTGAGGTCCTGTCCCTGGTCGCCCGGGGTCTGTCCAACGGTGAGATCGCCGAGCGCCTGGTGGTCAGCCCGGCGACGTCGAAGACCCATGTGAGCCGGCTGCTGACCAAGCTCGGCGCCCGAGACCGGGCGCAGCTCGTGGCGCTCGCGTACGAGACCGGTCTCGTCATCCCCGGGGCGCCCTGAGCCTTTGGCGTACGCCTTGCGGCCGAGGCGCAAGTGTCATCCGCGGGCCGACGACGGCGGCGCCCCAGATTCGTACCTTCGAACCGTCCAGCGCTCCCGATCTGACCGGCCTCGACGAAGAGACCGTCGGGGGCGGAGGAGGATGGTATGGCAGTCATCACCGTCGAGGGGCTCACCAAGCGCTTCGGTGACGTCGTCGCCGTCGACGACCTCAGCTTCGAAGTCGATCAGGGCACCGTGGTGGGCTTCCTCGGTCCCAACGGGGCGGGCAAGACAACCACTCTGCGCATGCTGCTCGGCCTGGTCATCCCCACTGCGGGGACCGCCAGGTTCCAGGGCCGGCCCTACCGGGAGCTGGCCGCGCCGCTCCGCCACGTCGGCGCGGTGCTGGAAGCCTCGAGCTTCCATCCCGGCCGCACCGCACGCAACCACCTGCGCGTGGTGACCGCCGCCGCCGGCCTGCCCCGCACGCGGGCCGACGAGGTCCTGTCCCAAGTCGGCCTGGACCAGGCGGCCGACCGCCGCGTCGGCGGCTTCTCGCTCGGGATGCGCCAGCGCCTCGCTCTGGCCACCGCTCTGCTCGGCGACCCGGAGATCCTCGTCCTCGACGAGCCGGCCAACGGCCTGGATCCCGAAGGTATCCACTGGCTGCGCGGGTTCCTACGTAACTTCGCGGACCAGGGCCGCACTGTGCTGGTCTCCAGCCACGTCCTCGCCGAGGTCGCCCAGACCGTCGACCAGGTCGTGATCATCGCTCACGGGCGGCTGGTCACCCAGTCCACGCTGGCGGCGCTGAGCATCCGGGCGGACCAGGTCGTGCGGGTCCGCACGCCCCAGGCACAGGCCCTGCGGCCCCTGCTGATCGCCCAGGGCATCCAGGCGGACCTGGCCGGCCCCGACCAGATCGTGGCCGTCGATACCACCACCGAGACCATCGGTCGCGCGGCCGTCGCCGCCGGCATCGTCATCTACGAGATGGGCACCGAGCGCTCCAATCTCGAGGAGGTCTTCCTCCAGCTCACCAGCCCGCAAGGAGGCACGTCATGACCCGACTCGTCCGCGCCGAGCTGGCAAAGCTTCGCACTATCCGCCTCTTCTACGGTGTGGCGGCCGCCATGGCGGCGTTCGGTGTCCTCACCGTGGTGGCCAACGTCACCTCAGCCGGGCAGCAGGGCAGCCCGCCGCTGTCGGCGGACGACCTGCCGGCACTGGTCGGCGCGCCGGCGACGATGCTGGCTGGCGCCGCCCTGCTGCTTGGCATCCTCGGTATCGCTGGGGAGTTCCGCCATCACACCATCACCCAGACCTTCCTGGCCACCCCGGATCGCGGGCGGGTGGTGGCCGCCAAGCTCGCCGCCTACGCGCTCGCCGGGATCGCCGTGGCCGCTCTCACCCTGACCGTCACAACGGCTGTGGTGCTGCCGTGGCTGACCGCCAAGGGCCTGGCCGTGTCCGTCCTCGACGGCGAGCTGGGCCGCGTGCTGGCTGGAACCCTGCTCGCCGCCGGGCTGTGCGGGTTGGTCGGCGTGGGGGTTGGCGCGCTCGTTCGCAACCAGGTGGCCGCACTGGTTGGCGTGCTGGTCTGGGCCGTCGTGATCGAGGGCCTGCTCCTTAACCTGCTGAACGCGCCCAGCCTGGGAAAGTGGCTCCCCAGCGCGGCCGCGGCCGCGCTCACCAACCCGGGCGGAGACCACCTCTCCAGATGGGCCGGAGGCCTGCTGTTCGCTGCCTACGGCCTCGCCTTGGCCCTGGTCGGCACACGCTTGGTGATCCGGCGGGATGTCACCTGACTCACCATCGGCCACACACAATCGGCAGCCGGGCGCCGATCGCGGCGCCCGGCTGCCGTGTCTGGTGGCCGATGCGTTCTCACCCTGACGGTGCCGCATCCGACACCGTCCGAGCGTGGACAGTGCGGCGTGCTCAGCCGGCTGGAAACCGAGCCACGGCTGGCAGACCGCCGCACCCACCGACGAGGGCATGGACCCCGAGGGGCTGGCGGTGATCGACGACGACGCGCGCGGTCTATCCCGGCCTGCGCAGCGTGCTGGTGGTGCGCCACGGCGTGCTGGTGTTCGAGCACTACTACCACGGCGCCACGCCGGCCACCTCCTTCAACGTCTTCTCGGTCACCAAGAGCCTCACCTCCGCGCTGGCCGGGATCGCGCTGGGCGAGCACGCGCTCGGCGGCCTGCAGCAGCCCATCGGCCGGCTGCTGGCCACCCACCTGCCCCCCAACCCCGACCCGCGCCTCCGCAGGGCCACCCTGGAGCAGGTGCTCACCATGACGGCCGGCTTGCCGGCCGTCTCCGCAGACGGCAGCCCACCCAGCTTGGTGCACGCCAGCGACTGGGTCCGGTTCGTGCTCAGCCAGCATCCCCTCGCCACGCCGGGTGGCAGGTCGCCTACTCCAGCGACGGCTCGCACCTGCTGTCGGCGATCATCGCGGACTCCACCGGCCAGCCCACCCTGCGCTACGCCCAGGCCAAGCTGTTCGGGCCGTTGGGGATCGCCAGCGATCATCCCTTCACGCCGGTGTTCGCGCCCCGCAACCAGGCGGCCTACCAGCGGGCCGGCTTCGCCTGGCCCACCGACCCGCAGGGCTACCAGCTGGGCTACGGGTTCTTGAGGCTGACCGCCAGGGACCTGGCGAGGTTCGGCTACCTGTACCTCAAGGGCGGTAACTGGCAGGGCCGGCAGGTCGTTCCGGCCGCCTACGTGCGCGCCGCCACCCAGCCCCACGTCGCAACCGGCAGCCGCGCGGCGGTGGCGACCGCGTTCCAGCCGACCCGCCGCCGTATCCAGGCTGCAGTGGACCGCCGTTTCAACCGGCGCCGCTATGACGCTGCCCGCACGATCCAGGCGTTCAACGCTCGGCTGCGGGACAAGGTCGACCTGGACATGCTGGCCGCCGAGCTGCTGTCGGTGATCGACCAGACGATGGAGCCAACGAGGGTGTCCTTCTGGCTTCGACCGCCCTTGTGAAACACGCTGTCATTGAAATTCTTTTAACCAGGCCGATTGGCCACCTCACGGAAGCGCACGTCCCACCGAGGCGCCCGTCTCACCCGAGGTGCCCGTCTCACCCGGGGCGCCCGTCTCATGGGGAGCGGCCATCTCACATGCGAGCGGTGGAGCAGCGCATCGGGGCCGCTTCGAACGTGCCGATGACCCCGGCCTGCTCCAGCTCGAGGAAGGCCGCCACCACCGTGGGGTCGAACTGGCTGCCCGACGCGATGCGCAACTGCTCGCGGGCCGCTCCGACCGGGCGCGCCGCGTCGTAGGGGCGGTTGGAGCGCATCGCCGCCCAGGCGTCGCAGACCGCGACGACGCGCGCCTCGACGCGGATCTCCTCACCGCTGCGGCCGTCCGGGTAGCCTGTGCCGTCGAAGCGCTCGTGGTGCTGGCGCACGACGGTGGCGACCTGGTGCAGCCCCTCCGCGAGGCCCACCAGCCGAGCACCCTGGACCGGGTGCCGGCGCAGGACAACCCACTCACCGCCCGTGAGCGGGCCGGGCTTCAGCAGGATCTCGTCGGTGACGACGATCTTGCCGATGTCGTGGATGCGGCCGGCCAGCTCGGCACGCCAGCGGGCGTCAGGCCCCAGACCGAGAAGGTCGGCGATCGTGCCGGCCCAGCGCGCGATGGCGGCGCTGTGCTCCTCGCTGGCCAGCCGCGCGTCGATCTCGTCGGCGAGCCGCTCGAGGTAGGCGAGCACGGCGTCCTCGTCGCGCTCCTGGACCACGGCGGTCCCGCCCGGCGGACGGCCGATCTGGATGCGGTTGCGGCCGAGCCGCTTGGCGGTGTAGAGCGCCTGGTCGGCAGTCCTCACCAGCTCGTCGGCCGAGTGGGCGTGGACGGGCCACGCCGCACCGCCGACCGAGACGGTGACCGCTACCCAGAGGTCGTCGGCCAGCACGACCGGGACGTCGCCGACGGCGCGGCGCAGCCGCTCGGCGGTCTCAGGGACTGCCTCGACGCTGGTGTTGCGCAGCAGCACCACGAACTCCTCGCCGCCGTAGCGCGCGATCACGTCACCGCCGCGGATCGAGGCGACCAGCCGGGCGGCGAGCTCGCGCAGCACCCTGTCGCCGGCCTGGTGGCCGTGGGCGTCGTTGATCCGCTTGAAGTGGTCGATATCCAGGACGAGCAGGCCCAGGTCCCGCCCCGACCTGACCGCATGCTCGGCCTCCAGCGCGAGCGTCGCCTCGAAGAAGCGACGGTTGTACAGGCCGGTCAGCGCGTCGGTGACGGCGGCCCGCCGCTGCTCGTCGACCAGCCCGCCCAGGCGGGCGACCACCAGCAGGAACAACACCGCCGACGCGCCAGCGATCACCGGCAGGTTGACGGCCCTGCCGAGGGTGGTCGGGATGACCAGGGTCGCCGGGGCGACCAGCGACGCCACCGCGAGCAGGCCCAGACGCCACCGGCTGGTGTGCGTCCTGGGCGTCTCGCTCGGCTCCGACAGAACGCGCATCGAGGGGTGCAGCGCCGCGGCGCCGAGCAGGACGTAGGAGCCGAGCCAGCTCGCGTCCAGGACGTTGCCGGTCGTGTAGGTGCCGGTGAGCTGCATCAGCACGTACACGGTGTCGGTCGCGAGCACCACCAGCAGGCTCGCGGACAGCAGCCAGTACGAGGCCGGCCGGGTGCCTGGACCCACCAGCAGGCGCACCGCCACCGCGAAGACCAGCAGGTCGGCGGCGGGGTAGGCGACGGAGGCCATCTTGACCAGCGCGGAGCGCTGGGCGTCGCTCGCCAGCGGGCCGATCAGGAACAGCCAGCTCAGCAGGCCCGCGCCCAGGGCAATCACGCAGGCGTCGATCAGGCTGGCCCGGTCCCCCCTCGGAGTCCGCTGGCGCACCAGCAGCAGCAGCCCGGCCATCAGGATCGGGTAGTGGGACAGGTAGAGCAGGTCCGCCAGCGCGGGGAACTGCTCCTGGTGGAGCACGTCGTGCGCGACGTAGAAGGTGGCGTCGGCGCTGGCGTAGACGAACTGGCTCACCGCCAGTAAGTACCACGGCCTTCGCCGGGGGGGCCGGTGCTGTTGCACGCCGGCCAGGATCGCGACTGCGGCCGAGAAGCTCAGGCCCTGGTACAGCACCAGCTTCGGCGTCCAGGCCGGCAGCAGCGAGACCGCCGGGACCAGGTAGTACGCCATGATGACCATGGCGCCACCGACCAGGTACAGCGCCCACGCCGGCCATCGTCGTAGCTGACCCGCTCGCCCTACTGCCCGGCGCGGTGGTCCCATGGTCCCCCCCTGTGGCGTGTGTCTTCTGCCATCGCCTGATCGGAGCGGTCCACATAGCTCGTTGGAGCCAATCGGCCCCTAGTCACGGCGACGACTTCTAGATCAAGGCCGGTCACGCCATCCTCCGATGAAGGATGCACGGAGCGAATCTGGAAGCGTACCTCGCGCGCGGCCGTCGGGAAGGTGCGCCTGGCCGCCCTGCTGTTCGCGTCCATAGCCCTCTGCCGCAGTCGCTGCAGTCGAGTCCCTGGCATCCGGCAGGCGGGGTGGCGGCGCCGTCACCATCGGGCTGACGGGTCGTGCTGTTGCGCGCTGCACACCTCGCTCACCGGGTAGGACCAGGCCGCCGCCCGCCAGGCCCTGCTGGCGTGGACGGGCAGCCAGCCCCGATCATGTCACCGGAACGAGCGAGCTTCTTTTAATGGGTGCCCGCTCCTGGCGGCTGGTCTCCGCCCAATGCTGGCGACCCAGTTCTGCCCGCACTCCACGCTCGCCCCGCCGGGCCTGCATGAGCAGACGCTCCTTGCGCTCCTGACCAATGCCCTCGTACTCCATGAGCTGGTCCTTGACCCGCTTCACCCTCAGCCTCCGCGACCCGCGGATCCTTGCCGCTGAGCTGGCGGTACAGGCTGACCGCCCACTGCTGGCGCGTGCCGTGGAGCTGGAGTGGCCCGGATGGTCTGGTGAGCTGGACGAACGGCAGGCCAGCGCCAAGGGTAGCCGCATGTGGGATCGGGCGGTCGAGCAGACGATGGAGTACCGGCAACGCTTCGGACGTCAGCGATCCTGACCGGCCGCTCGGGCCAGAGCCGCACGGCAGGACGTGTCGCTTGAGCACCGGCGTGCCTGCGGCATGCCGAGCGGCGATCGGCAGCACCCGCGACCTGGCCGCCGGTCGCACCCAGCGACCCGACCGCAGGACGCGACCGGTCGCCCCCGCGACCGC
>WNGF01005924.1_pt1 | contig 15361 bp, 15 predicted proteins | sample 5400641 | NCBI WGS metagenome assembly WNGF01 (sample SAMN13153371, study PRJNA577476) | soil metagenome | isolation source: 80 cm soil or saprolite under grassland replicate 2 | place: USA:California | collected 2016-06-15
AACGATGGAGGGCGAAGTCGCTGCCCACCGCCTCCACCATTTTGATGAAGTCGAACCGCCCTCCGGGTCTTGGATCAATTCCAGGACCTGCAGGGCGGTTTCGGCTTGGTAGTACGGCCGGCCGACCTGGGCGGTGACCGGCATCAGGCGGATCGGGCCCAGGATCCGTCGGAGCAGCAGGGCCGACCGGACTGTTTCCCGCTCGAGAACTTCCTGGACCTGCTCCGGTCGCTCGCTTACCCATTCCATGGGTGGGGCTTTGTCCGGCAAGATCCAGCGCGTGGCGCTGCGCGATCGCGCGGCAGCCAAGGAGGAGTGAGGGTGCGCAGTGATCTGAAGGAGCTCGTGATGCCGCTGGGAGACCTGATCCGCAAGCAAGCGGCGCGCTACGGATCGAAGATGCTCTTCGAATGCCATGGCGTTCGGCGTAGCTACGCGGAGTTCGACGAGCGCACCACGCGCCTGGCCGGAGGTCTGCAGGCCCTCGGCGTGCGCCCGGGCGACAAGGTCGCCTGCTACATGCCGAACGCCATCGAGCTGCTCGAGGCGTACTACGCCACCTCCAAGGCGGGAGCGGTGACGGTGTTCCTCAACGCCCTGCTCACGGCGCGCGAGATCCGGTTCGTCCTCCAGGACTCCGAATCGAAGGTGATCTTCACCGCGGCCGGACTCCTGCCCAACGTGCGGGAAGTCCGGCCCGACGCCGGGCACCTCCAGGCGATCGTGGTCAAGGGTGGGACACCGTCCCCGGACACGCTTCGCTTCGACGATGTCTTGAAGGGCGGCCCCTACCGCGACGTGCCGGTGAAGACGGAGGACGTCGTCTGGCTCGGCTACACGTCCGGCACCACGGGCCGGCCCAAGGGGGCGATCCTCACGCACCTCGGCGCCACGCACGTGGGCGCCACCGTCGCGGACCGGTTCGGCTACCGCGAGGACGACATCGTCCTCTGCGCGCTGCCGCTCTTCCATTCCTACGCGGTGAACAGCTGTATGATCCAGGTCATGATGGCGGGCGCCGGCCAGGTGATCCTGGAGCGGTTCACGCCGGACGGCGTCCTGCAGGCGATCCAGGACCACCGGATCACCGTCTTCCCCGGCGTGCCCACCATGTTCAATTACCTCGTGAACTTCCCGGACCGAGCCAAGTACGATCTGACATCGTTGCGCATCGCCAAGTCGGCCGGCGCCGTACTGCCCGCCAAGCTCATGCACGATTTCGAGACGCTGTACGGTGTACCGCTCGTGGACGGCTACGGGATCACCGAAGCTCACTCGTTCGTGACGCTGAACGATCCCAGGGGAAAGCGGCCGGACGGCTCCTGCGGAAAGGCGATCGAAGGCGTGGACGTGCGCATCGTGGACGAGCAGGACCGCGATGTTCCGGCGGGCGAGCGCGGCGAGCTGATCTTCCGCGGCCCCAACCTTCCGCTGGGCTACGTCAACGGACCTGAGGCCACCGCCGAGGTGCTGCGGGGCGGCTGGTACCACAGCGGCGACGTGGCGTACATGGACGCCGAGAGCTACGTCTACATCGTGGACCGCATCAAGGACACGATCATCTGCGGCGGCTACAACATCTACCCGAAGGAAGTGGAAGACGTGATGTACGCCCACCCCGCCGTGCTGGACGTCGCGGTGGTAGGCGTGGCCGACGAGGCAAAGGGTGAGATCCCCAAGGCGTGCGTCGTCCTGAAGCCGGAGGCCACAGTCACCGCCGGGGAGCTGAAAGCGTACTGCCGGCAGAATCTCGCCGCCTACAAGGTCCCCCGTGTCATCGAGTTCATGGACGCCATTCCCAAGACGGCGTCCGGCAAGACCAAGCGCTTCCTGCTACGGCAGCGGGCCTGACCGCCGGGCGGCGTGGATCGCCTCGCGACGATGAGGATCGGCCCAGTGCGGGAAACCCTCCTTCACGCGGGCCGCGGTGTCCTGCGCGCGCGCGAGCATCCGTTCGATCGCCGGCCTCCATGGGGCATGGGTCGTCATCGGGTTACGTCCCGTAATCCAAAGGTTCCGAGAGGAGGTGTTGCCGTATCCGGACCTGCTCCAGCACCTCGGGCCCAACTCGATCCAGAAATCCTCTCCAGTCGTCCACACCGAATACCCACCGCTCAAGCCACGCACGGTTTCCCTCGACGGTGCGGGTCTCTTCGTGAAAGCGCGTAAAGAAGTCGTGGTGGCGACGGTAGTAGCCCTGGACCGGCGAGGGGAAGGCCCCGAACGGCTGGTGCACGACGGCGACAACCTTGATCTCGGGAGTCAGCACGAGTCCAGGGTCGCTCAGGATCCGCTCGCGCGGCCAGATCTCCTCGGCCACGACGATGACCTGCCGGGCGGCCCGAGCCGCCTCGCGGGTGACGCCAATTGTGCCCCAGACATGGGCCCGGCCGCGCTCGTCGGTGCGCTGCACATGGAGGACAGCCACATCCGGGACCAGAGCTGGCACCAGCACCAGCGGCGCCCCTGACCACGGGTCGGCGGCCTCCTTGAAGGTCGGGTTGGATCGCAGGAGGTCCGTTCCCAGGAGCGACTGAGTCGGCAGGTAGGGGACACCGAGCGCTCCGGCATGGAGCGCCAGCGCGATGGTCAGGTTCGAGTGATCCTGGACCTCGACGGGCGCCGGCACCGCGTGTTCCACCGCCCGCCGATAGTTGTGGCCGAGGCCCGCGCTGACGTTGCCGACCCACGCCGCGATGATGCGCCGCACGCATCCGGCCCCGACCAGCTGATCGAAGAGGATGTCGGAGATCGGCCCGATCAGGGTGAGGTCCCGACGCTGCTGGCGGATCAACTCGTGCCCGGCGGCAAAGGGGATGAGTGCCTCGATCCCGGTATTGAGACAGACGGAGGTGCCATCGGGGATGAAGCGGGTGACGGCCTCCCGCATGGTGGTGAGCTTTGAGCCGGGCACTCGCCCATTCTACTGCGCCGTCGGCCGTTGTCGTCAGCGTGACGTCAGTTCCCATCGAGACGCGCCGTCGTCTCGCGACGGGAGAAGGTTTCGCCTAGGCGGGATGGGGCCGACCATGTAAGATCGGCGCCACGCGGAGAGACCATGGACCTCAAGCTCAACGATAAGGTCGTGCTGGTCACCGGAGCCGGCCAAGGTCTGGGACGGGCCATTGGCCTCGCGTTCGCCAAGGAGGGAGCCCGCGTCGCGTTTCACTACCGTTCGTCGGCCGAAGGCGCCGAAGCCGGGGCCGCTGAGGCGCGCGCTCTGGGCGTGAAGGCGATGGTCGTCGGCGCCGACCTTCGCCGGGACGATGCCGTGGCCGACGCCGTCGAGCGGGTCGAGTCCGAGCTGGGCGCCATCGACGTGCTCGTCAACAACGCGGCCGCGACCCAGCGCAAGCCGTTCCTCGAATCCACCTCCGAGGACTGGGCGCCGCAGGTGGACGTGACGGTGATCGGAACACTCCGCGTGACCCACGCCGTGGCCGGCCGCATGGCGAATCGGCGCTCGGGGGCCATCGTGAACCTCATGGGCGACTCCGGGCGAGTAGGGGAGTCCGGCCTGCTCGTCACCGCGACCGCGCGCGCCTCGACCGCTGGCCTGACGAAGTCGCTCGCCAGAGAGCTCGCGCGCTACGGCATCCGCGCGAACTGCGTGTCGATCGCCCTCGTGCAGACCGAGAACCTCGGGGCGCACGCCGGCGGCGTCGACGAGGAGCGGATGCAGAAGCTCGTGGCTCAGTACCCCTTGCGGCGACTCGGCCGTCCCGAGGACGTCACCGCGATGGTCCTACTGCTGGCCTCGCCGCTGTCGAGCTGGACCACCGGCCAGGTGGTGTCGGTCAACGGCGGCTACGCCATGCCGTAGTCCGGATCATTCGTGAAGCAGTCCCACCCTCACCCCGACCCTCTCCCTCTCCAAGGGAGAGGGTGTCGTTTCGATTCCCTCGCCCCCGGAGGGGGAGAGGGGAGGGTGAGGGGGCGGTCGGCGCTCCGTTGATGGCCGAACCCGTCCCTCCTGGATCTCCGAGCCTGTTCGGGGCCCGCATCCTCCGGAAGGAAGACGCGCGCCTCGTCAGCGGGCGGGGACGGTACGTGAGCGACATCGAGCTGCCGCACATGTTGCACGTCGCCTTCGTGCGGAGCCTCCACGCTCACTGCCGGATCATCGGCATCGACGCGGCGGCCGCCGCGGCGCTGGCTGGAGTCGTGACGGTGGTGACGGGCCAGGACCCGGCCTTCGCCCACCATGGCCTGCGAGCGCGGTCGGCGCTGCCGGGCTACGTCGAGACCGAGCAGCCGCTCTTGGGCTGGCCGACCGCGCGCCATTGCGGCGAGGCGGTGGCCGCCGTGGTCGCCCTCGACCGCTACGTGGCCGAGGATGGCGCCGCGCTCGTGGCCGTCGACGCTGACCCGCTGCCGGCAGCGGTGGACGCCGTCGAGGCGCGCGGCGGTGCCGCGGTCGTGCACCACGGGGCGCCCGACAACGTGCTCCTGTCCCGCCGGTTCGACACCGGCGACGTGGAGGAGGCTCTGGCGACCTCAGCCGTGGTGGTCGAGCGAGCGTTCCGCACGAACCGGCAGACGGCGGCTCCGCTGGAAGGGCGCGGCGGCGTCGCGGATTGGAACGCCTCGGACGGCAGGCTCACGCTGTGGTCGGGCACCCAGGTGCCGCACCTGGCGCGCCACGGTCTCGCGGAGATCCTCGGTCTGCCCGAGAATCGCATCAGGGTCGTGGCCCCGGACGTCGGCGGAGGCTTCGGGCTGAAGGGGATCCTCTATCCCGAGGACGTCGTCCTGTGCCTGCTGGCCATGCGTCTCGGCCGACCCGTCAAGTGGGTCGAGGGGCGACGGGAAGGGCTACTGGCGGGAGCGCACGCCCGTGACCACCACTATGCGGTGCGGGCCGGGTTCGATCCCAGCGGTCGTCTGCTCGCTCTCGACGTGCGGGTGACCTGCAACGCCGGCGCCTACTCCGTCTATCCCTGGACCGCCGGCATCGAAGCGCTCATGGCCGGTGGGCTCTTCGCTGGGCCGTACAAGCTCACGCACTATCGCTGCGAGGTGGCCGCGGTGGCGACGAACACCTCACCCGCGGGCCCGTACCGCGGTGTGGCCCGACCAGCGACCACGTTCGTGATGGAGCGCGTGCTGGATCTCGGCGCTCAGAGGCTCGGGCTCGACCCCGTGCAGATCCGGCGCATCAATCTGGTCGGCCCCGGCGATCTGCCGTACACGTCGGCCACTCGGCTGGTCCACGACAGCCCGAGCTACCCCGTGTGCTTCGAAAAGGTGATCGAGGCGATCGGGTACGAGGCGTTCCGAGTCGAGCAGGCCCGCCTCCGGCGGGAGGGACGCTGCGTGGGCATCGGATTCGCCAACTACAACGAGCTGACCGGCCTCGGCCAGGCCGCTTCGGCCGGGCCCCGCATGCCCTTCCGCACCGGCCACGAGGGCGCGACTGTTCGGATGGATCCGTCGGGGGCCGTGACCGTGCTGGCCGGCGTCACCTCCCAGGGGCAGGGACTGGAGACGACGGTCGCCCAGATCGTGGCCTCGGAGCTGGGAGTGCCGTTTGATTCGGTGACGGTGATACTGGGCGACACTGATGCCACGCCGTTCGGCCTCGGGGCGTTCGCATCGCGCCAGGCCGTGATCGGCGGCGGCGCCGCCATCCGTGCGGCGCGAGCGGTGCGGGACAAGGCTGCCCTCATCGCCGCGCACCTCCTCGAGGTCGCACCCGAGGATCTCGACGTGGCCGGGGGCGACGTCTTCGTCAAGGGTGTTCGGAACCGCGCGATCTCCCTGGCTGAGGTGGCGAGGGTCGCCCACCTCGAAACGCACCGCCTGCCCTCCGATGTCGAGCCCGGCCTCGAGGCCACCCGGTTTTACGATCCCATACGGGGCACGTTCGCCGCCGGGTCGCAGGCGGCGGTGGTCGAGGTCGATCCCGAGACCGGGACTCTCGTGATCCACCGCTACGTCTGCGTCGAGGATACCGGCAAAGTGATCAACCCGCTGATCGTCGAAGGGCAGGTCCAGGGCGCCATCGCGCAGGGCATCGGCGGCGCCCTCTCCGAACACGTGATCTACGATTCCGCGGGGCAGCTCCTGACCGGCACCCTGATGGAGTACGCGCTGCCGACGGCCGTCACGGTTCCACCGCTCGAGCTGGGCCACGTCGAAGAGCCGGCGGACAACCTGGCCGGGGTGCGCGGTGTGGGCGAGGGTGGCACGTTGGGGCCCGCGGCCGTGCTCGCCAACGCGGTCGCCGATGCGCTGGCGCCGCTCGGGATCGAGCCGAACGACCTGCCCATGACTCCCGCGCGCGTGTGGACCTGGTGCGCTTCCAGACGACCCGCACGATCGCCGTCGCCCGATTGACACGGGGGAGGCCCGTCGAGTACCCTCGGCGCGAAACTGATGAGGTGTCCCCCGCTGGCAGTGGTGTTCGTCGGTCTGTTCGTCATCGCGCTCGGCGAGACCGCCGGCGCAGTCATCTCACAGCTTCGCCCGCAGATCGTGCGCTACGCCCAGTCGCGCATCGCGGCGAATCCGCTGCCTCACGGTCTGGCCGGCTCCGCCGAATACGACGACGAGGTCACGGCGCGGGCCGTCTACTCCGCCGAGGCAGGTCTGTCGTTCTTTCACACGCATGCGCAGGGGCTGGGACCTCTTGTGATTTTCGCGAGCACGGTCGCAGCGAGTGTTGTTCCGTGGCGGCGGGCCCGCGGCGCGCTCTACCTGCTCTTCTCCCTCGGCGCGCTGTTCCCGCTGGGTTATCTCGCGTACTCGGTTGCGGTGCTCGAGTGGGGGCGGGATGCCGGCATCGAGACCGTGGAGCGCTACGTCCTGGCGCCGCTGGGCAGCGCGGCCATCGTCGGGCTCGTCGCGCTGGCTGTGCTGATGGTGGCGGGCCGCCGTCGAGGGCGGGCGGCGTGACGGGACCGGGCTCCGAGGTCTGGCGCCTGCCGCCGCTCGCCTCGCTCCTGGCCGCCATTCTCCTGATCGCGTGCGCCGAGGGGGGCGGCGCGTCCATGGTGAAGTTCAAGCTGGAGCTGACGCGCTGGGCGCGCTCCGTCGTCCTGGCGCGGCCCGGGGTGCACGGGCTCGTCGGGGTGCGCGACATCGACGAGCGGGTCATCGACGAGGCGCTGGTGAAGTTCGATGCCGGCCTCCGGCTCTTCCACCTGCACGCCGAGGGCATGGGGCTGGTCATCATCGTCACGACCATGACGGCCGCCACGCTGGTCCGTTCCGACTCGAGCCGGCGGGCCCTCATTGCGCTTTTCACCGTCGGCGGCGTCGTCTATCCTTTCGGTTACTTGCTCTGGAGCGCGTTGATCCCCTTCTATGGCATCCAGGGGGGCAAGGTGGTCGCCGAGTGGCTCGTGTGGATCCCCTTCGGAGGAGCGACGATCGTGGCCGCCTGGTGGCTCGCGGCGCTGCTCGGCGCGCGGCTGCTCAGGAGGGCATGATGCGGCTCGCTCCCGCCCTGTTGACTGCGGTCTTCGTTGTCAGCGCCGCGGGCCCGGCACCGGCCCATCACGTCGGCACGTACGTCCCGAGCGACAACGAGATCTCGGCCAACTTCAAGGAGATCAAGTTTTCGATCCAGGCCGGAAAATTCGACGTCGCGCAGCGCCTCTTCGAGAGCGGCGCCGTCCGCGCCGAGATGCGCGCGCAGGCCGCGCGTCTGCCGGCAGGGCTGGAGGAGGCGACCCGCGCCGCGCTCGGCGCGGGCGACGGGCTTCGGGCCGAGCGCTGCCTCATGGTGTTCTTCGCCGCGCTCAGCCGGGACCTCGCCCTCGAGGCCGACCGCCGGCTCGCCGCCACGAAGGAGCCCGCCGCGGCCCGCGTGGCGGCCGGGCAAAAGTTCCTCGAGGCGATCTGGCGGTACTACAACCTCGTTGACTTTGCCGTCAGCCAGTACGACCCTACAGCAGCCGTGGCCGTCCGCCTGGCGTTCGACGAGGCGGAAGGCTACGCTCGGGGCGGAACCTCCGCGGGAGGCAAGCCCTGGCCGAAGCCGGCACCCGTGGCGGGACGCGCGTCGCGGGCGCCCGACCCCGAGAAGATGCGCGAGCCGCTCCAGCGGATGGCGCGGACCCTGGCCAGGCTGATCGACACGTCCATGACAGCCAAGCGGTGATGCGAGGTTCACCCCAAAGGAGGGACCCATGTGGATCAGGACGGTGATCGCGGTGCTCGGGTCGTGCGCGCTGCTGGCGGGGATGACAGCGCCGGCGGCCGCTCAGAAGGTCGTCAAGATTGGCGACCTCGGCTCGAAGGTCGGCGTGTTCGAGGGCTACGGCAAATACCAGACCATGGCCATCCAGATGGCCGTCGAAGAGCTGAACGCCAAGGGCGGCGTGCTCGGCCACAAGATCGAGATCATTTCCGAGGATGACGAGACCAAGCCCGCCCCCGCGGTGCGCAAGGCCGAGAAGCTCATCCTGCAGGACGACGTCAAGCTCATCGTCGGTGCCGTGTCCAGCGGCTCGACGATGGCGGTGATGGACGTGACGAAGAAGCACAAGGTCATCCACTGGAATTCGGTCTCGTGCGCCGAGTTCATGCGGACCACCAAGTTCCACAAGTACTACTTCTCGAACCAGCCCGACTCGCGCATGCAGGCCACCGGGCTCGCCAAGTACATGGTCGACAAGATGGGCAAGCGCGTCTACATCTTCTACACCGACTACGCGATGGGGCAGTCCGACGGCCGGCAGTTCAAGACGGCGCTCGAGAAGCTGGGGGGCGAGGTGGTCGGCGTGGCGGGGGCGCCGCTGGACACCAAGGACTTCAGCCCGTGGTTCGGCGCGATCAACCAGAGCAACCCCGATGTGCTCTTCCTCGCCTTCGCCGGCACGGACTCGCTGCGCCTCATGACGCAGCTCCACTCCTTCGGCATGACCAAGAAGTACAAGCTGGCGGGCATCGACTGCTTCCTGCTGCAGCAGGATCTGCCGGCCATCGCCGAGCCCATGGAGGGTTTCGTCCAGCTCGCGCACTACTCCGCGTACAACCCGGACCCGCAGATGCAAGCGTTCAACGCCAAGTTCAAGAAGAAGTACGGCGTGGACGCCAACATCATGGCCGGGGCCTATGACGCGGTGCTGTTCTGGGCGGCGGCCGTGGAGAAAGTGAAGAGCTTCGATGCCGACAAGGTGGCGGCGGCGCAGGAAGGCATGTGCCTCGACAACACCCACATCGGCCGCCAGTGCATCCGGAAGGAAGACCACCAGGTCATCATGGACATGCACCTCTATCAGGTGAAGGGCGGCAAGAACCTGCCCATCGCGGTGCTTCAGGGCAAGGACACTATCGGCGAGCCGATGGTGGGCAAGGATCCGGTGGAAGGGTTCACGTGGGAGATCAAGAAGAAGAACTAGCCAGGCCGCCGATAAGGGCTCATCTGCTTCGTTGGCGAGCTTGCGGCACCCCTCAACGTACAGAGAGTACGCCTCGGGGTGCCGCGGCGCTCGCCGCCTCGCATCTGAACCCTTCTCGGCGCCCTGCGCCGTCAGCACTCGGCTGAGAGCATGGAGTACCTCGGCGGGGTCCTGCTGCCGCAGCTCCTGCACGGCGTGGTCTTCGGCGCCGCGCTGGGGCTGCTGGCGCTGGGCCTGACGGTGATCTTCGGCCTCCTCGGCGTGATGAACTTCGCGCACGGGGAGCTCTACATGTTCGGCGCCTACGCCGGGATTGCCGTGATCGCGCTGACCGGCTCGTTCTGGGTCGCCCTCGTCGCGGCGCCGCTCCTCGTCGCGGCCGTCGGCGCCGTCACCGAGGTCGTCACGCTCCGCCCGCTGTACCGGCGCGAGCCGCTCCACGGGCTGATCATGACCTTTGGCCTGGCGCTGATCTTCCGTGAGGGCGCGCGCCAGCTCTTCGGCGGCGACATGCGCCGGATCCTGCCGCCGATCGAGGGCTCGATCCCGCTCCTCGGCATGACCTATCCGAAGTACCGGCTCTTCCTCCTCGCCGCCTCATCGGTCCTCCTCCTGGGCATCTGGCTCTTCTTCACCCGGACCCGCGCCGGCATCGTCGTCCGCGCCGCCGTCCAGGATGCCGAGATGCTCGACGGCCTCGGCGTCAACGTGCCGCGCGTCTTCACGCTGACCTTCGCCGGCTCGGCGGCCCTCGCCGCCACGGCAGGCCTGCTGCTGGCGCCGGTGTTCACGGTGTATCCCCAGATGGGCGTCGAGATGATCCTGCTCGCCTTCATCGTCGTGATCCTGGGGGGGATGGGCTCGCTGGGTGGCTCGGTCGTCGCCGCGTTCGTGATCGGCATCGCCCAGAGCCTGCTGACGCTCTGGATGAACCCGCAGCGCGTGGCCATCGCCATCTTCGGGATCATGATCGTGGTCCTGGTCGTCCGGCCGCGCGGCTTCTTCGGCCGCGAAGGCGTCCTTGAGTAAGGTCCTGTCCTGGCGGGGGTGGCTTGTCTTCGCCGCGCTGGCGGCGCTGCCGCTGACCCCGTGGATGTCCAAGTACTACATGCTGCTGGCCTTCGACGCGCTCCTGTTCGGCGCGGTCGCCATGAGCCTTGACCTCCTGATGGGCTACACGGGCCTGGTCTCCTTCGGCCACGCCGCGTTCTTCGGTCTCGGCGCCTATGCGACGGCCGTGCTGCTCGAGCGCGGCGTTCTTTCCCTCTGGCTCTGCCTGGGGTTCGCAGCCCTCGCCGTCGGCGCCTACGCGCTCGCGGTCAGCTACTTCGCCACGGCCCGCCGCGGGATCTACTTCGCGCTCCTCACGCTGATCTTCGCCGAGGTGATCTACACGTTCTTCCGCTACACCCAGACCTTCGGCGGCTCCGACGGCATCCAGGGCCTGCCGCCGTTCGAGGTGGCCCCAGGCCTCGCCGTCGACGCGCCGGCGCGGCTCTACTACCTCGTGGTCGCGTACCTCCTACTCGCCTACCTCGCGTGCCGCGTCATCGTCCGCTCCCACTTCGGCCGAGTGCTGGTCGCAATCCGCGAGAACGAGGATCGGGCCCGCTTCCTCGGCTACGACGTGCAGCGCTACAAGATGGGCGCCTGCCTGATCTCGGCGGTCCTGACCGGCCTCGCCGGCGCGCTCTATCCGGGGCGCTCGGCCTACGCGACGCCCGATCTCCTGCACTGGAGCGTCTCGGGCGAGTTCCTCATCATGGTCATGATCGGCGGTCTCGGCACGCTCGTCGGTCCCATCATCGGTGGGGCGTTCTTCATCGTGCTCCAGGAGAAGGTGTCGTCGTACGTGCAGTGGTACAACATCGTGGTCGGGCTCGTACTGGTCCTGATCGTGCTCTTCGTGCCGCGCGGGCTCCTGGGCCTCCGCCATGCGCTGCGGGGGAGGTCTGGCCGGGAGGCCGCCAGATGAGCGCTTGCGCGAAGAAGCCCGACCGGCCCGCGATGTCTTCCACCGGGAAGACAGTCAGGTGAGCGCTTGCGCGAAGAAGCCCGACCGGCCCGCGATGTCTTCCACCGGGAAGACAGACAGATGAGCGCTTGCGCGAAGGAGCCCGACCGGCCCGCGATGTCTTCCACCGGGAAGACAGACAGATGAGCGCTTGCGCGAAGAAGCCCGACCGGCCCGCGATGTCTTCCACCGGGAAGACAGTCAGGTGACGACGATGCTCGAGGTTCAGGGGGTGTCGAAGAACTTCGGCGCGCTCGCCGCCTTGGCCGGCGTCAGCCTCGCGGTGAGGGAGGGCGAGGTGTTCTCCGTCATCGGGCCCAACGGGGCGGGGAAGTCGACACTCTTCAACGTGATCAGCGGCCTGCACGCGCCGAGCGCCGGTCGCATCCTCCTGAGGGACGAGGAGATCACGGGGCTCGAGCCCGGGGTCATCAACCGGCGGGGCCTCGCGAAGACGTTTCAGATCACGAACATCTTCCCCGGGATCTCCGTGTACGACAACGTGCGAGTGGCCGCCCAGTCGCGAGCCGCCGTCTCGGGCCGCCTGCCGTCCCTCTGGCGGCGGCCGGATGTCGAGGCGCCCGTCATGGAGCTCCTGGGCGCGTTCGGCCTCACCGCCCGGCGCGACGACCTCGCGCAGAGCCTCTCCCACGGCGAGCAGCGCTACCTCGAGATCTGCCTCGCGCTCGCGACCGATCCGGAGATCCTGCTCCTCGACGAGCCGACCGCGGGGATGACGCCGGGGGAGACCAAGGACGCGACCGCGCTGATTCGCCGGATCGCGCAGAGCCGCAGCCTCACCGTCCTGCTCATCGAGCACGACATGAGCGTCGTGATGGGGATCTCCGACCGGATCGCCGTGCTCCACTTCGGGGAGAAGATCGCCGAGGGGCCGCCGGAGGCCATCCGCAGCGACCCGCGCGTGCTCGATGCGTATCTGGGCGGCGCCGACGAATGACCGGAACCATGCGCGAACCGACGCCCACCCTCACCCCGACCCTCTCCCTCCCCGAGGGAGAGGGAGCCATTTCGGTCCCCTCGCCCCCGGAGGGGGAGAGGACAGGGTGAGGGGGAGCGCGGGCTAGACCTTGCTCCGCATCCGGGATCTCCACGCGGGCTACGGAGCGACGCCGATCCTCTTCGGGATCTCCCTCGAGGTTCAGGAGGGGGAGGCGGTGGCGCTGCTCGGCAAGAACGGGATGGGGAAGAGCACGCTCATGAAGACCGCCATGGGCTTCATCAAGCCCACCCGCGGCGCCATTGAGTTCGAGGGCAGGGACCTGACGCGGATGACGCCGCACGAGATCGCGCGGCGCGGCGTCGGCTTCGTGCCGGAGAACCGGCGGATCTTTCCCGGCCTCACCGTGCGCGAGAACCTGGAGCTGGGCCTCTCGGCCGTGCCCCATCGCTCGGGGGCGCTTCGCCGGGAGCGCCTCGAGGAGGTCTTCGGGCACTTTCCCAGGCTGCGCGAGCGCGTCGACCAGCCGGCGAAGACGCTGTCCGGCGGCGAGCAGCAGATGCTCGCCATCGCGCGCGTGATGATGGCGAGGGCGCGGCTCATCCTGATGGACGAGCCTACACAGGGGCTCGCGCCCGCGCTCATCAGGCACATCCGGGATATGATCCGCGAGCTGAAGCGACTCCGCATCACCGTCCTTCTCGTCGAGCAGAACGCCCGCGTGGCGTTGAGCGTCTGCGACCGCGGCTACATCATGGAGAAGGGGTCCATCGTGTTCCAGGGGCCATCGGCCGAGCTCCGAGACAGTCCGGTGACTCGTGAGAAGCTGGGCGTCTAACACGCTGCTCGGCGGAACCCGCCGCGGCTCCCTTCGGCGCGTGGGACTGGCCATCGCGCTCTTGGCCGGCGTGCTCTGGGCCCTTTCCGTCTGGCAGGCCGGAGAGGAGGGTGGCCACCACCGCGATCATCGCGCAGCCCTCGACGCCTTCGAGAAGGCGGGCATCACCGAGTTCAAGACAGGGCAGCGGGGGCCCGCCTTTCGGCTCCGCACGTTTCCCGGCGAGGGCAGCGCCTCCCTCGAGGACTTCACCCACAAGCTCGTGATCCTGAACTTCTGGGCGACCTGGTGTACGCCGTGCACCCTCGAGATGCCGACTCTCGAGATGCTCTGGCACGACTACCGGGCGCGCGGTCTGGTCGTCCTCGGCGTGTCGGTGGACCGGGGCGCGCCCCGCGCGCTCCTCGAGCCGTACATCGCGCACCTGCGGCTTACGTTCCCGATCCTGCTGGACTCCGACGTCAAGGCGGCCGGGGCGTGGCGCGCGACGAGCCTGCCGGCGACATTCATCGTCAAACCCGGAGGCGAGGTGGCCGGCATGGCGGTGGGAGCCCGGGAATGGAACAGCGCCGAGATGCGCTCGCTGCTGGAGACGCTGCTGCCGGTGGCCCACTGAGCGCTCTCTCGTGAACCTGTGAACCTCCTGGACGGGCATGCGGCCCGCCCCTGCCTTGACACGTCCGTGGTCCTCTTCTACTCTCGGCCCGCGATGACGACCACGGGTTCGCACCGACATCGCTGATGGCCTCCCGCTACCTCGAGCCCGAGATCGAGCGGCGTTCGCGCGCCACGATGACCCGCTGGCAGTCCGTGCGCCTGCGCGAGCAGGTGCGCCACGCGGCGGCGAACAGCCCCTTCTACCGGCGCAAGCTCAAGGCCGCGGGCGTGCGACCCGCGCTCATCCGGACGACGGCCGATCTGGGGCGGCTGCCCTTCACCACCAAGGACGAGCTGAAGGAAAACCAGGCGGCCAAGCCACCCTGGGGTGACGTGCTCGCCGTTCCCCTCGCCGAGGTGCTCCGGGTGCATCTGACCTCGGCGACGACGGGGCGCCCGCTCGCGTTCCTCGACACGCGGGAGGACTGGCGCGGGTTCTATCACTCGTACGCGCGCTCGCTCTATGCCTACGGCGTGCGGAAGACCGACGTGGTGATGGCGGCGTTCTCGTACGGGCCGTGGATCGGGTACTGGAGCGGCTTTTACGCGGCACAGGATCTGGGCTGCCTCGTCTTCCCCGTCGGCGGTCTTTCCACCGATCAGCGCATCGACGCGCTCCTCCACTACCCGATCACCGTGCTGGGCTGCACGCCATCCTACGCGCTCTTCCTGGCCGAGCAGGCGAGGCAGAAGGGCATCGACCTCGCCAAGGACACCAGGATCCGGATCACGTGGCATACCGGTGAGCCCGGCGCGTCCATCCCCGCGACCAAGGCCAGAATCGAGGCGGCCTTCGGGGCCAGGGCCTACGACCTGCCCGGGCTCACCGAGATCGCGGCCTGGGGCTTCGAGTGTGACGCCCGCGCGGGGCTGACGCACGTCCACGAGGACTACTGCTATCCCGAAGTGCTCGACGAGGCGGACCGGCCCGTGGGACCCGGCGGGCGGGGAGAGCTGGTCTTCACGAGTCTCTACCGCAGGGCCATGCCGCTGCTCCGCTATCGCACGCGCGACATCGTGCAGCGCGCCGACCGCAAGTGTCCGTGCGGGAGGACGCTGACCGCCTTCGAGGGCGGCGTGCTCGCGCGGCTCGACGACATGAAGAAGATCCGTGGGATCATCGTCTATCCGCGGCGGATCGAGGAGATCGTGCGGCCTCACGCGGCGGTGGACGAGTTCCAGGTCGTGTTCCGGCGCGACGCGGGACTCGACGACATCCTCGTCCGCATCGACCCCTCGCCGTCTCTCTCCGTCCTCGAGCGCGATGGGCTGCGCGCGCGGCTCGAGGAAAGTCTGCGCACGGGGCTGGGGCTGCGGACGACCGTCGAGATGACCGAGCCCGGAGCGCTCCCGCGCTGGGATCACAAGGCCAAGCGCGTGAGGGACGAGCGCACCGAGGTGCCCTTCTAGTGTGCTGTCCCTAACGCTTGTTTACAACGATGGATCTTGGCCAGGATCATGTCGGCATCCTTGGTCCACACAAAACGGGTGGGGACCTGATTGTAGTGTTCGAGGTAGCCGTGGATGGCGGTGATGAGGTCCTT
>WNGF01005927.1_pt1 | contig 15357 bp, 12 predicted proteins | sample 5400641 | NCBI WGS metagenome assembly WNGF01 (sample SAMN13153371, study PRJNA577476) | soil metagenome | isolation source: 80 cm soil or saprolite under grassland replicate 2 | place: USA:California | collected 2016-06-15
TGCGCTGGAGGCACACGATCGGGCCGAGCGAGTCGTCGCCGCTCGTCGCGGAGGGGCGCGTGTTCGTCGGGGACTGGGACGGAAAGGTGTACGCGTTCAACTCGAACACGGGCAAGCTGCACTGGAAGTTCTCGACCGGTGGGAAGGTGAAAGGCGGGCTCGCTTACGCGGACGGCCGCGTCTACGTGGGCTCCTACGACCACCACGTCTACGCGCTGCGGGCCCGCGACGGCAAGCTGCTCTGGCGTACGGGGGCTCAGGCCCGGTTCGGGTCAGAGGCGACCTTCTACTCGACTCCGGCCGTCGCCTACGGCCGCGTCTACATCGGCGGGACCGACGGCAAGGTCTATTCCTACGGCGCTTCCAGCGGCAAGCTGCGCTGGTCGCACGACACCGGCAACTACGTCTACTCGTCGCCGGCGGTCTGGCGGCAGCTGGTCTTCGCCGGCTCCTACAGCGGGACGTTCTACGCCTTCGACGCCGCCACGGGCGACGTCCGCTGGGAGTTCAAGGCGAACGGCCCGATCTCAGGCTCGCCGACGGTGCTGGACGGGTTCGTCTATTTCGCCACCTTGAAGAAGCGGACCTACGCTCTGAACGCGCGCACGGGCAAGCAAGTGTGGACGTTCCCGGACGGGCAGTACTCGCCGGTGGTCGCGGACGCGAAGCGGCTCTACCTCGTCGGGCATGCGCGCGTCTACGGGCTCATTCCACGGCGGAAACGCTAGAGTCGGCGCCCGATGGCCCCGGAGACCAAGTTGCGCGAGCCGCCCGAGTTCGCCGAGCTGGACGCCGAGCGCGAGGTCGACCTCCGCCGCTACTGGAACGCGCTCGTGACGCGCTGGTGGCTCCCGCTCGCGGGGCTCGTCGCCGGCCTGATCGTCGGGTACCTGCTCTCTCTGGGCGGCAACCAGGTGTACAAGGCGAGCGCGCTCCTCTCGCTCGGGACGCCCTTCTCCGGCACCTCGCCGATCCAGGGGCTCCCCACGAACACCACTTACGTGGACAGGTACGTCCACTCCGAGTACGCCGCCCGGATCGCCGCTGCGAAGGCGCAACTCCGTCCGGGGCAGGTCCGGAACAACGTCTCGTCGAAGGCGGTGACCGGCGCGAAGGGCGCGGTCAAGTCCGGCCAGACGCCCCTGTACGAGATCACGCTCACCGGCCGCGCGCCGAGGAAGGTCCAGACTGCCACCCTTTCGCTGGGCAACCAGGTGATCGGCGAGCTCTCGGGCTTCGTCGACACGAAGATCGCGGGCTACCGGGCGCTGCTCGCGAGCCTCAACGAGCAGCTTGCCTCGAACAAGTTGCGGATCAACAGTCTGAAGCGCGAGCTCGGCAACGCGAGCGGCCTCTCCCAGCTCGACCAGCTCGTGATCGTCACGCAGCTCGACAACGCCGTCCAGCAGAGCGGGACGCTGCTCGAGAGCAAGACAACGACCGACCAGCAGCTCTCACTCGCCGAGGACGTCGAGAAGCCGAGGATCATCGCGCCGCCGGTGCCCGTGAAGACGACCGCGCGATCGACGCGCAACTCGATGCTCGTCGGCGGCGTGATCGGCCTCCTGATCGGGCTGTTCGCGGCGCTGCTCTGGGAGCCGGTCGCTCGGCGGGTCTCCCGCGCCACCTGAACCGTGTTGGAAGGAAAGACCGTCGCGGTCGTGGTTCCCGCCTACAACGAGGAGCCGCTGATCGAGACGACCGTCTCGGGCATCCCCGACTTCGTCGACAGGGTGATCGTGGTCGACGACGCCTCGAGTGACGGGACGCGGGAGCGCGTTCGCGCGCTCGCGGACGGACGGGTCGAGCTGATCGAGCACAGCAGCAACCAGGGCGTCGGCGCCGCGATCGTCTCGGGGTACCGGCGCGCGCGCGACGAGCGGATCGACGTCACGTGCGTGATGGCGGCCGACAACCAGATGGATCCCGAGGACCTCGCCGCGCTCGTGACGCCGGTCGCGCGCGGAGAGGTCGAGTATGCAAAGGCCAACCGGCTCTTCACCGGCCGCGCCTGGGAGCTGATCCCGCGCCACCGCTATCTCGGGAACGCCGCGCTCTCGCTGTTGACGAAGGTCGCCTCCGGGTACTGGCACGTCGCCGACTCGCAGTCCGGCTACACGGCGATCTCCCTGCTCGCCCTCGAGGAGCTCGACCTCGGGCGGATCTACCCCCGCTACGGCTTCCCCAACGACATGCTCGTCCACTTGAACGTCGTCGGCGCCCGTGTCCGCGACGTCCCTTCCAGGCCCGTCTACGGCGTCGGAGAGCGGTCCGGGATGCGCCTCTGGAGGGTCGTGCCGACGATCTCGTTGCTGCTGCTGAAGGCGTTTTTCTGGCGACTGAAGGAGAAGTACGTGATCCGGGACTTCCACCCGCTCGTCTTCTTCTACGTGCTCGGGATCGTGCTCACGCTGGCCGGCCTCGGGCTCGGAATCGCGGTGACGGTGCTGCGCATCCTCGGCAACGGGATCACGCCGGCGACGGTCGTCCTCGTCGCGCTGCTCCTGATCTCGGGGATTCAGTTCACGCTGTTCGCGATGCTGTTCGACATGGAATCGAACAGGGACCTGCGCTAGCGCAGGTCCTTGCAGGAGTGGGAATTGGAACCTCGAATCGACGCCGCTGAAGCGAACCGGCGCTTCTACCGCACGGTCGCTGAGACCTACGACGAGAAGGAGCTCGCCGTCGCGAACCCTCGCGCTCGGGCGTTACTCCAAGGAGCTCTTCAGCGCGCGCTATCGCTCGTGTCGCCGAGTCCAGCGGTGCTCGACGCTTGCGGCGGATCGGGTAACGCCTCCGAGCTGATTGTTCGAATGGGCGCCCACCCGGTGCTAGTCGACGTCTCGCCCGAGATGCTCGCCCTCTGGCAAGAGAAAGCCAAGTATCTGGACGTCGAGCCCGAGATGGTCGAGGCGGAGATCCTCGACTTCCTGCGAAACGATCGCCGCATGTGGGACGTGGTCGTGTTCTCTTCCGCGCTTCACCACCTCGATGACTACGAGCGAGTCGTCGAGGCGGCTCTCGCCCGGATTCGGCCCGGCGGCGTGCTGGTTACCGCGTTCGATCCCCCTTTAGCCGGCCGCGGCGACCGGCTGCTGCGCAGGCTCGATTGGGTCCTGTTCCAGGCGATTCACGAGCCTCGCGATTTTCTCACGACAGTACGCGGCCGGCTCCACCGGAGCAGGCTGGACGAAGCGCCGGTCGGTCGGCTTGCGGAGCGCTATGCGCTCGACGGCGTCGACGATCTCGCGCTCTGCCGGCTGCTCGAGTCCCGAGGCTTCGAGGTCCTCGTTCACGAGCGCAGCCCCGAGGCGAGGCTGGGGATTGTCCGCGCGCTCCTTAGAATTATGCGCAGAAGTGGTGCCTTCCACCTCCTCGCCCGCCGCCGATTAGCGACTTGAAAGCCGCCGGAATCCGGGCCCGCCGCCTCCGAAGGGCAGCACGTAGCGGTCCCGCGGGATCTGGAGCGAGAACGGCAGCGAAGCGATTCTCGAGCGCTGCTCGACGGCGCGCAGGACGCCTGAAGGGATGGCAGGCGGAATGCTCCGTCCGCTAGCGACGTAGTGGCTTCGCACCTGGTCGAGCGAGAGCACGTAGGGGTAGACGGCGACCTCGTCGATCTGACCCTTGAAGTAGGTCCTGAGCGACGCGTCGTAGCCGATGCTCGCATCCGCGCCGCCCTCGCGGCGCGGGTAGACGGCGAAGCTGGAGAGCTGCCCGTCGACGTAGACCTTCCCGGTCGAGGTCGCCGAGTCGTACGTGTAGACGACGTGGTGCCAGCGCCCGTTCGAGATCGGCGCTGCGAAGATCGAGTAGTCGTCGTAGGAGAACGCGAGGCCGCCGTTGCCGCCGAGGAACGTATACGCATGTACGCCGTTGCGGTTGCTGAAGGCCGCGCCGTTGATCAGGGAGGTGCTCTTCGCCCAGAGCTCAATCGAATGGGCGTTGGCGACGCGGCCGAGCCGCACCCGCCCGGTCTTCCCGTCCAGCCCGATCGCCGTGCCCCCCGGGACCGCTCCTCGCTGGCCCAGCTTCACGTTGCCGGCATAGGTTCCGTTGTCCGCCTTCATCGTGTCCTCGGCCGTCGTTCCGCCTTTCTCGTCGAGCGGCCAGTACGACGTGGGGGATGCCGAGACGACGAGGTCGCGGTAGCTCGTTGCGCGCGTCACCAGCCGCGCGGGGCGCGAGCTCTTCGGCCCCGGCCGGTATCGGACGGAGCCCTTGAAGATGCCGTCACGGCCTGCCTTGAACGTCCCGAGCCAGCGCCAACGCGAGCCGCTTCGCTGCTGGACGGCGACTCGGCCCGGCCGGCCGTACGGCGTCCTTCCCCAGACGGACACCTGTCGGCCGTGCCGGTAGGCGACGAACGGAAAGCGAAAGGCCGAGAAGGTGGGCTTCGGGACCGCGTACCGGAAGTCATCGCCGTTCAACGAGTACAACCCGCTCTGGAGGGCGGAAGCGGGATATGGGCGGTCCCACAAGACGAGCCAGGTGAACAGGCTGATGCCCTCCTTCCATGCGCGGTAGAGGCCCTCAGCGACCCAGCGCGACTGCAGCGCGATCGGCGCCGCCTCCGGGTGCGGGTCAGGCGGCCTCGTGTCCCAGCCGAACTCGGTGATCCAGAACTGGACCGGCCCATCCGAGCGGACATGTCCGGCGCGAACCGCCGCGTTGAGCAGACGGTGCATCCTGTGCAGGTCGCCGAGGGAGGCGTCGTCTTTCTCTGAGGCGTGGTGTGTCGGGCCACCGGACGTCCACGGATGGTGCGACCAGGCGTCGAAGCTCACCGGCTTGTTACACGTCGGCTTCGGATTCGCTCCGGCGGACATGCACAAGAGCCTGCGCATGAACAGCATCGGGGCAATGCCCAGCCGCCCGTAGGGCGTGAGGAAGCTGAACGCCGAGAGGGAGCCGGCCGCGACGACGTTGTCCTCGTGGACGGCGTGGACCTCGTTGGCAAAGGCATTCACCAGGCCGCGATATGTGTCCGGCGAGACGACCTGGTCGTTCTCCAGCTGTGGGCTCAGGTACTGGCTCAGGTTGGGCTCGTCCCACACTTCCCAGTACCGCACGCGCGGCAGCCCGGCGAACGTGCCGCTGTACCGGGTAGCCGCCGCATGCGCGAAGGAGGCGAGGTTGGGAGGGCTTGGCTTCCAGGAGTTGACCGGGTAGGGCCCCAGGTGGGTGGGGTGCGGCTCGTCCTTCTGCGCCCAGAGCGGAGCAGCGATCACCGTGAGCAACGGTTGCAGTCCGTTGGCGACGGCGAGCTCGACTTGTCGGTCGACCTCCGTCCAGTCGTAGTGGGGATCGGCGGGATCCGTCGGGCGAAAGTCCCCCGGTGCCCGGCTGCCATTGGGAGCGACCTGATCCCAGGCTAGGTTGATCCGGACGACGGTCGCTCCCGACTGGTGAATTCGCTCGAAGCTGAGCGGTGAGCTGTCGGACACGACCACGGCCGTTCGAAGCGGTCCGGTACCCGCTGCGGTCGAGGCCAGGGCGGCCACGGCGGCGGCCAGGGCCACTATCACGAGGCCGCTCCTCACGACCCGACCGTAGCAGCAGGAATCGGCAACTTCGTTAGGAGACCGTAAGCGTGGGAGGGAGGTGGCGGCGCCGTCAGTATCATCAGCCGGAGCCATGCCCACGACTCTCGTCACCGGCGGTGCCGGCTTTCTCGGCTCGCACCTGTGCGACTACCTGCTCGAGCAGGGGCACAGTGTCATCTGCATCGACAATCTCGACACGGGCAACCTCCAGAACATCGCGCACATTCGCGACGACGGCTTCACGTTCAGCAATCACGACCTGCTCCACCACCTGGAGCTTCCCGATCCGATCGACTTCGTGTTCCATCTCGCCAGCCCTGCCAGTCCGATCGACTACCAGCGCCTGCCGCTGCACACACTCAAGGTCGGCTCCTACGGAACGCACAACATGCTCGGACTGGCGAAGTTCAAGCGGGCGCGGTTCCTGCTCGCGTCGTCGAGCGAGGTCTACGGGGACCCACAGGTGCATCCGCAGCCCGAGCACTACTGGGGGAACGTCAATCCGATCGGCCCGCGCGGCGTCTACGACGAGGCGAAGCGGTACGCCGAGGCGATGACGATGGCCTACCACCGCCAGCAGGGAGTGGACACCTCGATCGCTCGCATCTTCAACACCTACGGGCCACGGATGAGGCCCCACGACGGGCGCGCGATTCCGACGTTTATGAGGCAGGCGTTCGAGAACAAGCCTCTGACGGTGTTCGGGGAAGGCTCACAGACCAGAAGCTTTTGCTACGTCGACGATCTCGTCCGCGGCCTGCACCTGCTGGCCGAGAGCGGCGAGCACGATCCCGTCAACCTCGGGAATCCGGGGGAGTTCAGCGTTCTCGAGCTGGCGGAGACCGTGCTACGGGTTACCGGCTCGAAGAGCGAGATCGTGTTCGAGGCGCTCCCCGTCGACGATCCGCGCGTGCGTCAGCCCGACATCAGTCGCGCGCGCGAGGTGCTCGGCTGGGAGCCGGAAATCGATCTCGAAGGGGGTCTACGACGGATGTTGGTGTCACTCGGCCGTGAACCGGTCGCTGTTTAAGCTCGTCGCGCTTCTCTCCGGCCTCCTCTTCGTCGCAGCGGCGGTCGGAGCGGCTACGGCGCCGAACTCGACCTCGGCGAAGGCTTCGCGCAGCCTGCAGCTCGGCATCTACGACGACTCCGAGGCCTTCGGCCACCCGAGTCGGGGCTTCGCCCTGTTCAAGCAGCTCCACGTTCCGGTTCTTCGCACCACGCTGTGGTGGGGCGGCCCGCGCGCCGTTGCCGAGCGGCGACCCGGGGACGGCACCGATCCAAACGATCCGGCTTACAGCTGGGGCCCCTTCGACCAGATGATGATCAGGGCCGCCGACGCGAACATCAAGGTGATGGCGACGATCGTCGGGACCCCCCGGTGGGCGAACGGTGGAAAGTCGATCAACGTTCCTCCCAAGAACATGGCCGACCTGCGCAAGTTCGCGACCGCGGTCGCCAAGCGCTACAGCGGCGACTTCGTACCGGAGGGGGCTGAGGAATCCCTTCCTGCGCTCCGGCTCTTCCTCGCCTGGAACGAGCCGAACAACCCCGTGTTCCTGAAGCCGCAGTTCAAGAAGGTCGGAAAGCGCTTCGTCGTCCAGAGCGCCACCGCGTATGCCCGTATCTGTAACGCCATCTACACGGGCGTGCACTCGACGAAGATCAATGGGGAGAAGGTGGGATGCGGAGTGACTTCGCCGAGGGGGAACAACTGCGCGCGCTGCGCCCGCTCCTCGACGTCGCCGCTCGTCTTCCTCCAGGCTCTGCACAAGCGTGGGGCGCACTTCGACGTCTACGCGCACAACCCGTATTACGGCAACCCGAGCGAGACGCCGGCGACGCCGCCGCCCGCGAAGACCGCGGTCACCCTCGGAAACCTCAAGGTGTTGCTCGATGCCTTGAAGCGCTTCTACGGCGGCTCCAAGCACCTCTGGATCACCGAGTACGGCTACCAGACGAAGCCGCCCGATTCCAGCTTCGGGGTCTCGTGGGCGAAACAGTCGCGCTACCTCGCGCAGGCGTTTCAGATCGCCAAGCGAAACCCGCGAATCGACATGCTGATCTGGTTCCTCGTGCGAGACGAGCCGCAGGTCAAGCGCTGGCAATCGGGGCTGATGACCACGAAAGGGAAGAAGAAGCCGTCCTTCAAGACCTACGCCCGGCTCGAAAGGTAAGCCCATACACTGGGCCGCTGAATGAGCCGGCTCGAGACCAAACCGCCGACGGTCCCGGACCCGCAGGCTCCCGCGGTGGAGCGCCCTTCGAGCGTGACCGATCGCTTGGCCTCCCGCGACATTCGCTCGGCACATCCCTACCTGCTCACGCGTAGCCCGGTCCGGGCGTTCGTCAGGCGATTCGCGAGCATCGCCGCCCTCGTCCTACTCGACCTGTCCGGGCTTGCGATTGCGGTTTACTCCGCTCTCGTCCTTCGCGACCTCTACCGGGGCAACAACCCGCCGCTGTGGGGAGTGCTCTGGCAGCAAGAGACCGAGTGGTTGCCGTTCCTGACCGTCGTGACCGCGCTCGTCTTCTGGCAGGCGGGCCTGTATGCGCCTCGCGAGCGGCGGTCCGGGCTCGGCCGGATCGTCTGGGCGCTCGTGATCGTCCTGCTGATCACGATGGCCTTCGGGCTCGGAACGGATCAGCTCGAGTTCAGCACCTTCGGCTTCTTCCCGACCGCGCTCGTGCTCTCGATCGTGCTGATCGGGCTGCTGCGCGCGAGCTACGAGGCGATCACGGCCGACGTGCTGCGGCTCGCCGGCGTCCGGCGCCACGCGATTCTCGTCGGGGACGGCGAGAGCGTCGGCGAGCTGCACCGCGCTGTCGGCGCGCGCCGCGGGGGGATCGATTACGACTTCGTCGGTATCGTCTCCGACGCGCCTGGAGCGGACCCCCCGCTTCCTGTGCTCGGTGGAACGACCGATCTCGCGAGAGTCCTCGAAGATTCGGGCATCGACGAGCTGATCGTCGCCGATCAGGGTTTCGACGAAGCCTCCTTGATGAACGTGGCCGACGAGGCCCACAGGCGCGGAATCAAGGTGAAGCTCGCGCCCAAGACGACCGAGCTCCTGATCCAGCGTGCCGATTACGTTCCCGGCCAGGGTGTGCCGCTGTTCGAGCTCAGGCCTCCGATCCTGGAGGGGACAGACTGGATGGTGAAGCGAGCTTTCGACCTCGTCGTCAGCATCGCCTTCGTCACGGTCGGCATGCCCATCTGGCTCGCTCTTGGGGCGGCGATCAAGCTCACGTCGCCCGGCCCGATCTTCTACCGCGACCGGAGAGTCGGGCTCCACCAGCGTGAGTTCACGATGTTGAAGTTCCGGACGATGGTGGCCGGCGCCGACGAGCAGCAGGCGGAGCTCGAATGGGCGAACGAGGCAGACGGGCCGTTGTTCAAGATCCGCGACGATCCTCGCGTTACCCCGGTCGGCGCGCTGCTCCGGCATCTTTCGATCGACGAGATCCCGCATGTCCTGAACGTCCTGCGCGGCGAGATGAGCCTCGTCGGCCCGCGGCCGCTCCGGATCCGCGACTACCGCCGGCTCGAGGACTGGCACCGCAAGCGCGACCTCGTGCTGCCCGGAATGACGGGCCTCTGGCAGATCTCGGGGCGCTCGACGCTCGGGTTCGACGATCTCGTCCGGCTCGACTTCTACTACATCGAGAACTGGTCGATCTGGCTCGACATCTCGATTCTCGCCAAGACCGTGCCGGCGGTGCTAATGCGTCGCGGCGCCTTTTAACAGGGGGAAACCAGGTTTCCCTCTGAGCCCCCTTCTTAAGCAGCCCGTGAACTCGCCCAACTGCCTGGGCTGCGCTCGGGCCAAGCCCGGCTCCGCCCTCTGACAGCTGATCGCAGACGGGCTAGTGCGTACTAGCGACGGGCATCGCGGGCCGCGTCTCGCGATACCAGGCGACGGTCTTCTCCAGACCTTCGCGCAGGGGCGTCTTCGCCCGAAAGCCGAACAGCTCCTCCGCGCGTGAGACGTCGAGGTGGCGCCGCGGCTGGCCGTTCGGTCTCGACGTGTCCCAGACGATCTCGCCCTCGAACCCGACGACGTCGGCGATCAGCTCGGCCAGCTCCCGGATCGAGATCTCTTGTCCGGAGCCGAGGTTGACTGGATCTCCGCCGTCGTAGTGCTGCGCGGCGAGCCAGATGCCCTCGGCCGCGTCCTCGACGTAGAGGAACTCGCGCGTCGGCGTGCCGTCGCCCCAGAGCACGACCTCGTTGCCCGAGTCGACCATCTTGCGGATCAGGGCGGGGATGACGTGCGACCGCTCCAGGTCGAAGTCGTCGCCGGGGCCGTAGAGGTTCACTTGGAGGAGGTGGATCGTGTTCAAGCCGTACTGCTCGCGGTAGGCCTGACCCCCCACGAGCAGTGACTTCTTTGCCACTCCGTACGGCGCATTCGTCTCCTCCGGATAGCCGTTCCAGAGACTGTCCTCCCTGAACGGCAGCGGCGCAAACTTCGGATACGAGCAGATCGTTCCGACCACGACGAGCTTCCCGACACCGTGCACCCGGCTTTGCTCCAGAACGTGGGCGCCCATCATCGTGTTCGCGTACCAGTACCGACCGGGGTCGGCCAGGTTGGCCCCGATCCCCCCGACCTCTGAGGCGAGGTGGAAGACGAGCTCCGGCTCGGCGTCGCTGAAGAGGCGCTCCGTGTCGCCCGGCCGGGTGAGATCGTAATCCCGCCGTCGGGCCACGAACGGCTCGATCCCGTCGGCTTGGAGGCGCCGGACGAGGTGGCTGCCGAGGAACCCTCCGCCGCCGGTTACAAGCACGCGCCTCATCGCGTCGCCCGCGCCACGGCCGAGTCCGCGGCCGGTTGCAGCCAGTCGACGCGACCGATCCAGCTCTCTCGATTCGCGGCGTACCAGTCGATCGTTCGCGAGAGCCCTTCCTCCCACGAGACCCGCGGTTCCCAGCCGGTCTCGCGGTTGAGCTTGTCGTACCCGACTCGCAGCTTCATCACCTCGCTCACCCCCGGGCGGAACCGCTCGGCCACGCTCACTAGCTCGCGTCCGTGCCAGTGGCCCTTCTCCTCGCCGATCCCGAGGATCAGCTCGGCCCAGTCGCGCATCGAGATGTTCTTGCCTTGCCCGTAGACGTACACGTCGCCGGGGATGCCGTGCGCAGTGACGGTCAGATGGCCGCGGACGCCGTCCGAGCAGAAGCAGAAGTCACGCATCGGCTCGAGCTGGCCGAGCTCGACCTGCTCGCGTTCGAGTGCTTGCGTGATGATCGTGCCCGTGATGTAGCGCGGGTTCTGGCGTGGACCGTAGTTGTTGAACATTCGGGTGACGAGCGCCGGCAGGCCGAACGCGTCGTGGTAGTTCATGGTCAGGAAGTCGGCGGCCACCTTCGTGGTCGCGTAGATCGACTTGGGGTTGAGCGGTGAGCGCTCGTGGAGGATCAGGTCGCCCGCCTCGTCGAAATCGTGGTGGTGGCGGACCAGCTCGCGGACGTTGCCGTACTCCTCCGAGGTCCCGGCGGTGTCGAACTTCTCGAGCTCGAGCCCGTTGTCGACGATCGACTGCAGCAGGTTCAGCGTCCCGACCGTGTTCGCCATCACCGTCTCGTATGGGCGATGCCAGGACTCGCCGACATGCGCCTGGGCGCCCAGGTGGAAGACGAACGGCCTATCGCCCGCATGGGCGAGCTCCCTGACCATGTAGTCGACCGACGTCCGGTCGGTCAGGTCGGCGAAGTGCACCTTCAGCCGTTGACGCAGATGGCCGATGTTGTTGAGCGCGCCGCTCGAGGTGGCGCGGACGAAGGCGTGGACGCGGGCTCCGAGCAGTACGAGCGCCTCGGTGAGGTGCGATCCCATGAACCCGTCCGCGCCCGTGACGAGGACGGTCCGGTCTCCGTAGACCGGCTCGAACTCGCGCTGCAGCTCCTCCAGCGCCTGCTCGCTCCAGATGGTGTCGGTCATGGGCCGAAGCCTAGCCGGGGTCGGGAGACGGAGCGGGATAGAATGCCGCGATGCCTGCCGAGGAAGAGAAAACTGCTGTATCTGCAGGGATTTCTTCGGCCGATGCCGCGCCGCTGTTCGAGCGCTTGAAGGAGGAGGTTCGGAGGAGTCCGTACCAGCCTTCGGGCGGCCGGAGGGCCTCGACCCCGCTGAGCGCCCGCGACGAGGCGGAGCGGCTGTGGTCGGTCGCGGTCGATCGTCCAATCCGGCACCGCCCGGGGATCCGGGGGCTGCTCCTCCATCCGATCAAGCGCGTTCTCCGCAAGCTGATGAGCTGGTACGTCGGGCCTTTCGCCGCGGAGCAGCGGTCCTTCAACGCGGCCTTGCTGCGGCTAGCCGACCAGGTGAGCGAGGCGACGGACGAGCTTCGGGCGGGGCTGACCGTCGAGGCGGCAGAGCGCGCCTCGGACGCGGCAGAGCTCGAGAGCAGGCTCAAGGGCGAGCTGGTCTCCCCGCTGCTGAGCGCGCTGGCCGAGTCAACGCGCCTCGTCGCGGAGCTCGAGCAGCGGCTGCTTCGGCTCGAGCGGCGCGAACGCTCCCCCGGGACGGTCGCCGCTCAGCCTCGCGCAGACGCCGTGCCCGACTACTTCGCCTTCGAGGTGCGGATGCGCGGCGACAGCGCGGAGATCCGCGACCGGCAGCAGGTCTACGTCGACGACTTCCGCCGGTCGGCTCCGGTGCTCGACCTCGGCTGCGGCCGGGGTGAATTCCTGTCACTGCTCCGCGAAGCAGGCGTCGAGGCCCGCGGAGTCGACGCCGACGCTGACATGGTCGCCTACGCACGCGGAGAGGGCCTCGACGTCGAGCAGGCCGATGCGGTCGCCGCGCTCGAAGCGCTCGTGGACGAATCGCTCGGCGGGATCTTCGCCGCACAGCTGCTGGAGCACCTGCCGCCGCCGACGCTGCTGCGGCTGCTCGAGCTGTCGGCGGCCAAGCTTCGACCGGGCGGCCTCTTCGTCGCGGAGACGATCAACCCGCTCTCGCCGCTCGCGCTGCGGAACTACTTCGCCGACCTGACCCATGCGCAGCCGCTCGTCCCGGAAACGCTCGAGCTGCTCCTCCGGCAGGCGGGCTTCTCCTCGGTCGAGAAGCGGTTCCTGAACGAGCCCGATCGGAAGCTGAGCGCGCCCGACGACCCCGTCCTGGCCGCGAACGTCGCCCGCCTGAACGAGGTTCTCTTCGCCCCGCTCGACTACGCCGTGCTCGCGCGGGCATGAGTCCTGCGGGCCCCTCGCCGGCGACCCCTCTAGGCCGGCGGAGCCGGCCCCCGGGGTCGCCTGACGCCGCTGACGGCTCGGTGCTCTCCGGGCCCGTATTACTCATACTGTGCCCTCCGGCCCCGCACCGCCAGCGGCGCCCGAGGAACCCGCAGGAGGCGCGAGCTCGATGCACGCCATGAGAATCGCCGTCTGCTCGGCTCAGGTGCCCTTCGCGCGGGGGGGCGCAGAGATCTTTGCCGACGACCTCGTCTCCGAGCTGGCCGCACGCGGACACGAGGCGACTGTCGTCACCGTCCCGTTCAAGTGGTATCCCGGCACACGGGTGCTGACGCAGGCGTTCCTCTGGCGCCTGGTCGACCTGAGCGAGGCGGATGGAAGACCGATCGACCTCGTGATCGCGACCAAGTTCCCTTCCTATGCCGTTCGCCATCCGAACAAGGTCGTCTGGCTGCTGCACCAGTTTCGACAGGCGTACGAGCTCGACCGTACGGACCTCGGTCAGTTCGGCGAGTCGGCGGAGGAGCGTGCCCTTCGCCGGTCGGTCCAGGCCCTGGACCGGCGCGTGCTCGGGGAGGCCCGGAAGCTGTTCACCACCTCCCGCAACCTGCAGCAGCGACTCGAGCAGTCGACAGGGCTTGCCGCAGAGGTCTTGCCGCACCCCCCTCAGGCCCTCCCGTACCACTGCGAGGACTACGGCGACTTCGTGCTCTCGGTCGGACGGCTCGATCGGGCCAAGCGCGTCGATCTGCTGCTCGAAGCCGCTGCGGCCGACGGGTCGCTGCGCCTCGTGGTCGCCGGGGAAGGGCCGGATCGCTCCCGGCTCGAGCAGCTGGCCCACGAGCGGGGACTCGACGGCCGCGTCGAATTCGCGGGCCGCGTCGGCGAGGACGAGCTTGCCGACCTGTACGCGCGCTGCCTCGCCGTCTACTACGCGCCGGTGGACGAGGACTTCGGCATGGTGCCGTACGAGGCGTTCCTGTCCGAGAAGCCGGTTGTAACCACGAACGACGCAGGCGGTCCGCTCGAAATCGTGTCCGACCGCCAGACCGGGATCGTCTGCGAGCCGCGGGCGGCAGCCGTCGCCGAGGCCTGCTCCTGGTTGCGAGAGCACGTGGACGACGCGCGCTCCTGGGGTCGGGCCGGGAAGGCCGTCGCCGCGGACGTATCCTGGGACAGGGCGATCGAGCGCCTGCTGTCGTGAGAGTCGCTTACTACTCTCCCTTGCCGCCGTTGCGCTCGGGCATCGCCGACTACAGCGCGCTCCTCCTCCCGGCGCTTCGCCGCAGGGTCGACGTCACGGTCGCTCGGCGCCGGAGGCCTCTCTTCCGGAACACCGACGTCGCTCTGTACCACATCGGCAACGATCCTAATGCCCACGGATGGATCGTCGAGGCGCTTCGCCGCCGGCCCGGGGTCGTCGTCCTTCACGAGCTCGTCCTCCACCATCTGGTCGTCGGACTGACACTCGGCCGCGGCGACGCAGCCGGTTACCTCGCTGCCATGGAGCGTGAAGCGGGCCCGTCCGGCCGTCTGCTCGCGCACCAAGTCGTCGAGGGCAAGGTTGCTCCTCCCTGGGAGACAGGCCCAGAGGAGTTCCCGCTGGCCGGCGAGATTCTCGAGCTTGCCACCGGCCTGATCGTGCACTCGCACTTCGTCGAGCGCTGGGCCCGCGAGCTCGGTTACGCGCGGCCGATCTGGCGGATTGCGATGCCGGCCTGGCCCGGGGTCGACGTCGAACCGGCTTCGCTCGAGGGAGCGCCCTTGATCGGCAGCTTCGGGCACCTCAATGCGGCCAAGCGGATTCCCCAGCTCCTGGAGGCGTTCGCGCGGTTCCACCGCTCCCATCCGAAGGCACGCCTGCTCCTGGTCGGCCCTGCCGCGCCCGGGCTCGACCTGAGGCGGCGGATCGAGCACCTCGGGCTCGAGGACGCGGTCGCGTGGGAGGACTACGTGGAGGAGTCGAGGCTGTGGTCGCTGTTGCGCGCCTTCGACGTGTTCGTCGGCCTGAGGGCGCCGACGATGGGGGAGACGTCGGCCGGCGCGATCCGCGCCCTTTCGGTCGGGCTTCCGCTCGTCGTCAGCGACGTCGGGTGGTTCTCGGAGCTGCCCGACGAGGTCGCGCTACGCATCTCCGTCGACGAGCACGAGGTGGACACGCTGGTCGCCGCGCTCGATCTGCTCGCCTCGAGCGAGCCGACGCGCGCGGCCATGAGTGAAGCCGCCCGCGACTACGTCCGCCGTGAGCACGACCTCGAGCGAAGCGCCGAGGCCTACACGGCGGCGCTCGAGCGGGCGGCGGGGGGCGGGGCGGTGACGGACAGCGTGCTCGCCGAGATCGCGCAGGCCGCGGCCGACGTCGGGATCGGCGCCGACTCCCCCGAGCTGGCCGAGATCGCAGCGCGTGTGCGCGAGACGGACGCGGCTTGAGGATTGCCTTCGACGTAAGTCCGCTCTCGCACGCGCCGAGAACAGGAGTTCCCAACTACATCCGCGGCTCTCTCTACGGTCTGGTCGCCGCCTCCGGGGGCGAGCACGAGATCGTCCCGTTTGCCCCCACGAGCCTGCGCGGCAAGCGAAACCTGGCGGAGGCGCTGGCCGGCCTTCCGG
>WNGF01005930.1_pt1 | contig 15352 bp, 11 predicted proteins | sample 5400641 | NCBI WGS metagenome assembly WNGF01 (sample SAMN13153371, study PRJNA577476) | soil metagenome | isolation source: 80 cm soil or saprolite under grassland replicate 2 | place: USA:California | collected 2016-06-15
AGCTCGCCTATGGGGGCTCGCTGCGCTCGGTAGTGCTTTACGGATCCGCGGTGGCGGGCGAGCACATTGCGAAGAAATCCGACTATAACGTGCTCGTAATCGTCGACTCGATCTCGATCGAACAGCTCACGAATGCCGCGGCGGTTGCCGGCGCGTGGGCAAGCGATGGGAACCCACCGCCGATGACGTTCACCGCGGCGGAGTGGGCGTCGTCAGCGGACATTTTCCCGATGGAGTACGCCGACATTCTCGAGCGGCACAGTGTGCTGTACGGGGATGCACCGTTCGCCGGGATCGTCGTTGCGCCGGCTGATCTGCGCCTGCAGGTCGAGCACGAGACGATGGGGAAGCTGCTGCAGCTACGGCAGGGCATCATGGCCGCGGGCGGCGACTCGAAAAAGCAGATCGCGCTTCTCGAGGACAGCCTGAGCACGCTGATGGTGATCTTTCGCGGAGTCTCGCGCCTGCATGGCGAGGTGCCGCCGCAGGACTACGAGGCGCTCACGGTGTGGCTCGCGGCGACGGCGGGCTTCTCGAAGGAACCGTTCGTGCGTGTCATAAGACACGTGCGGGGGGAGGAGAAACTTCCGCGCGATGCCGCCGTATCGATTCTGCAGGGATACCTGTCGGGGATGGAAGGCCTCGTCGGGTACCTCGACGGTTTTCGGCGGTAGATTATGCGCAGCAAGTACCTGAGACTTCATACCACGAGGAGCACGCACATGCAGCGACGCTTTTTACTCGCCATTCTTCCGCTCGCTCTCACCGCGTGCGGGTACAATACGATCCAGCGGTACGACGAGCAGGCGCAGCAGGCCAAGCAGCAGATCGACGTTCAGCTTCAGCGCCGCGCCGATCTCGTGCCCAACCTCGTCGCGACGGTGAAGGGATACGCGGCACACGAGGAAGCGGTGTTCACCGCCGTAGCGCAGGCGCGCGCCGGACTGCTGGGCGCGATCAAGGGCGGTGATGCCGCGCAGGAAGCGAACGCGAATCTCGCGATGACGGGAGCGCTCGGACGTCTGCTCGCGATTTCGGAGGCATATCCGCAGCTCAAGGCCGATCAGAGCTTCCTGCGTTTGCAGGATGAGCTCGCCGGAACGGAGAATCGCGTCGCGACGGCGCGCAACGATTACAACCAGGCGGTGCAGCAATACAACGCGTACATCCGCACTTTCCCGCAGGCGATCACCGCGAAGATCACCGGCGCGAAGCCGCGCACTTATTTCGAGGCATCTTCAGGAGCAACCGCGGCGCCGACTGTGGACTTCAGCAAGCCCGCGGCACCCGCCTCAACGCCTCCCCGATAGTGTTCGATCTGGGGGGAAAGGCCGGCTCCGGCCCTTTTTTGCGCCCCGGAAACAGGCGTTCGAGACGGATCCCGGAACTTAAGGGCGCATAGCTCTTCTATAGAACGCGTCCCATAGCCTTGACACCAGCCTCATCGCGGTCTAGATAGGAGCGTAATAGGATCTCCCAGGAGGGCTCCCGGCTCTCCTCCTGTCCGTGCGGCTGTTGGACACAGTCCGCTTTCATCCCTTCTACGCTGGAGATTGGCGTGAAAAGAGTACGTTGGTCCTTTCTCTCGCTCCTGCTTTTGGCGCTGCCTCTGACAAACGCGTTTGCGCAGACTCGTTTTGTCAGCGGACGAGTGACAACCGAAAGCGGTGAGCCCCTCGCAGCAGCAAGTGTCGGCTTAATCGGCACGAGCACCGGCACCTATACCGACGATCAGGGGCGATTCAGCCTGACCGTTCCGACCGGCCCGGTCACGATTCGAGTTCGGCGCATTGGCTACGTCGCAAAGACCGTGACCGTCGAGTCTTCCGCGACGACTGTCGCTGTCGCGCTTGCGCGTGACGTCCTCCAGCTCGAGACGCAAGTTGTCACTGGTACGGCGACGACGGTTTCGAGCGTCAACGCGGCGAATGCCGTGGTAGTCGTCTCCGGTGCGAAGCTGAACGCCGTTCCGGCGCAGACGATCGACTATGCGCTTCAGGGCAAGGTGCCCGGCGCGGTGATCACGCAAAACTCCGGCGCGCCCGGCGGCGGCGTGCAGATTCAGCTCCGCGGCGTATCGACGATCAATGCGTCGTTCCTCCCGCTCTACGTCATTGACGGCGTGATCGTGGACAACTCCTCGATCGCCAACGGCATCAATGCGATCACGCAAGCCGCGGGCGGAAACTTCGCCTCGTCGCAGGATCAGCGGGTGAACCGTACGGCCGATCTCAATCCGAACGACATCGAGAACATTCAGATTCTCAAGGGTCCTTCGGCCAGCTCGATTTACGGCTCGCGTGGAACCAATGGCGTAATCATCATCACGACGAAGCAAGGCCAGGTTGGCCGGCCAGTGCTGAACCTCACCCAGCGTTTCGGAAGCGCGGCGATTTCCCACAAGATCCCGATTCGCTGCTTCAAAACCGCTACCGAAGTGGATGACGCCGGATTCGACTCCACCGGCTTTGGTGCGGCGACGAACAAGTGCCATGACTATCAACAGGAGCTGTACGGCGAGCATCCGTTCAACTACTCGACCGTTGGCTCCCTTCGCGGCGCGACACCGACGGGAACCAACTATTACCTGTCGGGCCTCGTCCAGCACGACGGCGGCCTCGTTCATAACGACAACTACAACAAGCAATCGCTCCGCGTGAACGTCGGGCACAAGTTCAGCCGGTTGAACCTTCGCGGCAACACCGAGCTGATTCACTCGCTCACCGAGCGCGGAATCAGCGGAAACGACAATACGGGAATCAACCCGTACACCCTGTTCTCTGTGCAGCCTTCGTTCCTCGACCTCCGCCGCCAGGCGGATGGCTCGTTCCCGAAGGGTCCGGTCATCGGCAACACAAGCAATCCATTCCAGAATGCCGAGCTGATCAAGACGCCGGAAGACGTTTTCCGCATGCTCGGAAACGGATCGGCGCAGTATGACTTTATCGCGACCGATCACCAGACGCTGAACTTCACGCTGACCGGGGGTCTCGACAACTATGCCGACCACGCGAAAGTCATCTCGCCGGCAACCGTGTACGTGGAGCAGGTCAATGCGCTTCCCGGCACGCTCGTGGTCAGCAACGCGAACGTTCTCAATGCAACGCTGAACGCAGTGTTCAAACATCAGCTGATCGCCAACGCATTTACGGCTACGACTTCGGCCGGAATGGGTCAGGTGCGTCGCAACACGGACGTGGTGGCCAATACCGGACGCGGCGTCTTTCCCGGAGTCACCAACGTCGCATCAGCGACCCAGATCTTCACGTCGGAAGGCCAGGACATCACAAAGAGCTCGGCGATCTTCGGTCAGGAAGAGTTCCTGACGCTGAGCGAGCGGCTTCTGGTCACCGCCGGCGTCACCGGCGAGCGGACGAGCAACAACGGAGATGCGAAGAAGTACTATGCGTACCCGAAGTTCTCCGCGTCGTATCGTCTCCCGTTCCTCCCGCCCCAGACGGACGAGCTGAAGCTGCGTCTGGCGTACGGCAGGGCCGGAAACCAGCCGACATTCGGGAAGTTCACCTTCCTTACCAATCTTATCGACGAAGGAGTGACCGGTTTCCGCGCCTCCACCGCGAAGGGTTTTCCGGGAATCAAGCCGGAGACCACCAGCGAGTTCGAAGGTGGGTTCGACTGGACGCTATTCAGCGGCCGCGCACGTCTCTCGGCGACACAATTCAAGAAGCAGACTGACAACCTTCTGCTGACAGCCTCGATTGCGCCGTCGACCGGATTCAGCAGCCAGACCATCAACGGCGGTCAGCTCAGCAATCACGGAACGGAAGTCGAGTTCAACATGACTCCGATCCAGACGGGCCGGCTCGAGTGGCTCTCCAGCACGACGTACGCGAGCAGCAAAACGCGTGTAACCCGTCTGCCGGTGCCGCCATTCATTCCGCCGTCGGGCTCGTTCGGCAGCCGGTTCGGGAATGCCTTTGTTCAGCAGGGCCAATTGCTGACGGTGCTTCAGGCCGTCAATGACTGCACTGCGCTGAACTCCACCGGCACGTCGTGCCCGTCGGCAAACCGCGTTCTCAAGTTCATCGGGAACTCGGCGCCTGACTACACGATGGGTTTCAGCAACGATCTGAATATCGGCGCACTCCACTTTTCGTCGCTAGTTGATTGGAGAAAGGGCGGACTCGGGGTGAACCTCACCAATGACTACTTCGTCGGGTCCGGCACGGCGCCGGATACGCTGAAGTCGGCTCAGATACTTTCCGACTTTAGGAAAGGCAAGGCGGTCTGGGTCGAGCCGACGGGCTTCGTGAAACTGCGCGAGCTTACGCTTGGATATGATCTGCCCGCAGGACTGCGGTCGCAGATTTTCCAGGGCCGTGCAAGCAATGCTCGCATCGAGATCAGCGGAAGAAACCTCAAGACCTGGACGAAGTATGGCGGTCTTGACCCGGAGGTTTCGAACTTCGGTAACCAGGCGCTTGGCCGATTCCAGGATGTAACTCCGTATCCTCCCAGCCGTCAGTGGTATTTGACGATCAACACCAACTTCTAACTCCGAGCGAGAACTCAAATGAAGCGATATTCAACCATTGCTCTCGCGGCGGCGGTAGCCTTCGCCGCGGGGTGCAAAGACAACCCGGTGGCGAACCCGATCGACGCGCCGACGGTTGATGCACTGGCCGGCGGGCTTACACGGACGTCGCTCCAACAGCTCGCGACGGGCGTGTTGGCACAGGATCGTCTTGCCGCGAACGTCTTTGCTTATGCGATCGAGGCCGGAATATGGGGCCGCGACGTGTACCGCATCGACGCGTCGGAGCCGCGATTCGTTCAGGAAACACTGGGTGCCAACCCCGATCCTGGAAGCTTCTCGGGCAGTGGCGCGTGGGCCAACTATTACACGGCCCAGCGAGCCGCTAACAATATCCTTCTCGTGCTTCCCGCAGCGGCGACGCCAAGCTTCACCCTGGCCGAGCTCAATGCGACGAAGGGATTTCTTCGCACGATGAAGGCGTTGGACGAATGGCGCGTCATCGAGTACCACGATTCGGTCGGCGCGACGATTCAGACAGATGACCCGGACGCGGTGACCGCATTGCGGTGCAAGCCGGCGGTTCTGAATTACATCGCCGCGCTTCTCGACAGCGCGAACGCAGACCTGACGGCTGCGGGTGGGGCCACTGTGCTGCCATTCACCCTGCCGAGCGGCTTTACCGCGTTCGGCCGTAACCACAGCACGGTCAGCAACCTGATCATCTTCAATCGCGGACTGAAGGGCAAAGTTGACTACTACCGCGCAATCGACCGCACGAACCCGACGCCGGCACTGTTCACGACGGCGATCTCGGAGCTGACCACGGCTCTGGGCGCGGGTCCGGGTGCGGTTCCGGTATCGCACTTCAGCTGGGGGCCGTACTATGTCTTTGTTCCGGGCGGTTCGGAGAACGCCTCGAACACGATCTCGGATTCAAAGATCGGATTGAACCCGCTGGTGGCCGACAGCGTCCAGTCCGGCGACACACGCGGCGCGAAGATCGTAAGCCGCACTCTGCTGTCCGGCTTCGGTATCAGCACCTCGATCACCTATGTCGGAGCGGTCGCGAGCACCGCGAATCAATCGCGCCCGCTGGGAATTCTGCGTGACGAGGAGCTGGTGCTTCTTCGCGCGCAGGCCGAGATCGAGGCGGGTCAGCTCGCCAACGCGATCCTCGACGTGAACAGCGTCCGCACGAACTATGGACTGGCTGCCACGACTTTTGCGACCGCGGCAGCAGGCAGAAACGCCGTGCTATATGAAAAGCGCTACTCGCTGCTCTTCGAGGGCCCGCAGCGCATGGATGATTTGCGAGAGTACAAGATGCTGAATGCCACGTTCCATCGTGCAGAAGTGACCGGCGATCCGTTCAACGCAGCGTTGCCGCTTCCGCGGCCTGAGCTGAACGCTCGCGGCCTGATCGTCAATCCGGCCTGCACGCCGTGATTGGCGGGTAGCAACTGGAAAAAGGGCCCGGTTCGGGAATCATTCCGAGCCGGGTTTTTTTCGGGGCGTGAAATATGCCGGTCGTAGGACATCGACATCGTTGATGTCCTGGAAATCAGGAGGTGCCGTATGTTGCAGTCTCGCTTGTGCTCCCTCGCGCTGGTGCTGGCGATTGGCGGCTGCACGGCGGCACCTCCTAGGGATCCCATCCTGTTTCCTGATCCGGAGATCATCACTCTCGACGAGATCACCGCTTCTCGCGGGAACTCCGCATACGACGTCATCAAGAAGGTCCACGCTAATTTCCTGAGCTATCGCGGCAGAACCAGCATAGCGGACAGCTCGGGCTCGATGCCCATGGTTTTCATTGACGATCAGGTTTTCGGACCGATCAGTGTGCTCCGCAACATCCCGGCGTCCCAGATAGCGGAGATCCGTCTGTATCGCGCGTGGGAAGCGGTAATCAAGTATGGCACCGGCTTGCCAGGCGGTGCGATATCGTTAAAAACGCGCCTCGAGAATTAACGGCCGACCTTCGAGTAAACCACGATCGCGCCGGAAATGATTCTCGAACCGACGCCCGGAAGCGTGGCCGTCGCGGTAGCCCCATCCATGAAACGGACACTGCCGATAGAGACCACCGGCACGTCACGTAGCGCGCTGATTCCCCCCAGCCTCGTATTGTCGAGGTAGGCGAGCACCGAGCCTGACTGCGCCCTGCTAATCCACGACGGGCGCAGACGCAGTACAAGGTCGTATGCGTCGCGCAAGTTGGCTGTGGAGTCAACTTCGGCGCTTGTGATGAGATCGGGATTGCTCCTCGGACGCGCTGTTGAAGACGTGCCGCCCGAGGTGGTGGCGCAGGCGACAAGCGCCGCGACAACCGCCGCCATAGATAGAACAGTGATGCCTTTCCTCATTACAATCTCCAGCGGAATTTGAGTTGATCCCAGGGGCGCATCGAAAAAGATGTGCTTCGCACGGCGGACCGCAATGGCCCCCGGACCCTAGACCGCGTGCTCGCGCTTCGGGAAGAGCGGCGGGGCCTTTTTCACGCGCCAGCCGGTGACGTCGAGCGCGCGTAACGCCGCAAAGCGCTGATCGGACACGGAGCCGGGGCCGCCGAGCGCCGACCAGAGCTCCTGCGATTTTTCGGGGATGAATGGGCAAAGGCAGATGGCTTGGCGGGCAAGCTGACGAACGAGCGTCGCAAGGGTCGCGTCGAGCTCGGCACCCAGACTCTTGTCCTTTGCCAGCTTCCACGGCGCTTTCTGATCGACGTATTCGTTGCCACGCGCGACGGTCTTCAAAACTGCCCGAATCGCTTCGTGCAGCAGAAACCCGTCGGTGCCGTCGAGGGTGGAGTGATAGCGAAGCAGATCGCGCTCATCGAGAGCGTCGATTTCATTCCTGGCGGCTGTGGGTACGACGCCGCCACGGTACTTCTCGACCATCGCAATCGTCCGGCTCGCAAGATTGCCGAGCGAATTCGCGAGGTCCGAGTTGTAGCGTTCGTCGAAGCGCTCCCATGAGAATGTCCCGTCTCCGTCGAAGGGCACCTCGCGGAGCAGGAAGTAGCGGAACGCATCCGCTCCGTATCGTCCGATCGCTTCGTCGAAATCGATTCCGACGCCGGCCGACTTGCTGAATCTCTCTCCGCCAAGGAGAACGAATCCGTGAGCCCACACTCTCGCCGGCAGCGCGAGCCCGGCGGCCTTGAGCATCGCCGGCCAAACGACGCAGTGAAGCCTGGTAATGTCCTTGCCGATGACGTGCAGATCCGCCGGCCAGAGGCGGTCGAAGCCGGCGCCGGGATATCCGGTCGCCGTGAGGTAGTTCGGCAGCGCATCGAACCACACCCAAGTGCCCTGCGTCTCGCCGTCGGCATTTTGCAGCGGGAAGGGAATCGCCCACGCGAGCCGCGAGCGGGTTATCGAGATGTCGTCGAGTCCGCCGCTGATCAGCGCCCGGATTTCGTTTCTGCGGGCAGGGGGCTGAATGAAGTCAGGATTGGCCTCGATGTGCGCCGAAAGAAAATCGGAGTAGCTCGACAGTCTGAAAAACCAGTTTCGCTCGCGCGTCCACTGGAGCTCGAGCGACGGATGCAGCACGCATTTCTTGTCGACGATTTCCGTCTCGCGCTTGAAGAGCTCGCATCCGACGCAATACCAACCCTCGTATTCCTTCTCGTAAAAAACGTCGGGCGTGCGCTCGGCGATCTGCTCTATGAAGGCCGTGACGCCGCGCTTGTGACTGACGGCGGTGGTCCGCATGAACGTGTCGTAGGCGATTCCCAGACGGCGCCAGACACTCTCGAATCGCGCGGAGATCTCATCAACCAGTGCCTGCGGCTCGATCCCTCGCGCAGCGGCGGCCTGCGCCACTTTCTGCCCGTGCTCGTCCATCCCCACGAGAAAATGAACGTCATCGCCGAGCAGCCGGCGGTAACGCGCTATCGCGTCGGCGCCAATCTTCTCAAAAGCGTGTCCGAGGTGGGGGTCCCCATTCGCGTAGTCGATGGCGCATGTGAGGTAGTACTTGGCCAAGCTACTCCCGGCCGGCGCCGCTGCCGTTCCCGCCGGTGGCGCCATTGCCGCCACCATTGCTTCCGCCGTTGCCGCCACCATTGCTTCCGCCGTTGCCGCCATTACCGTCGGCGCCGCGGCTGCGCCGGCCGCCGCGCCGGCCACGCCGGCGGCGTCCGCCGGAATCGCGGGGGTTCGTCTCGACCACCGGCTCGGTCGCGATCTCAGCGCGTGGCGGAATCTCGTGCTCGGCTGTGTAGAGCAGCTCGGGAGAGATGTCTTCGGGGCGGATCGCCTCGGCTGCGCTTTCTTCTTCAGCGGCGAGCATTGCAACCGCGCCCGCGGGCTCCATCTCGCCATTGAACTCCGCCAGCGAGATCGTTCTCATCTCGCCGTCTTCACGCCGCAACGTGACGCGCTCCGAGAAAATATCGATCGAGACGACTTTTTCCTCACCCTTCGCCGTGTTTATGACGCGCCCTTCCTTCGGAAAGCGCCGGCGGCTCTGGACATAGAAATCGTGCTCGTAACGAAGGCAGCACATCAAACGCCCGCACGCGCCGGAAATCTGCGACGGATTGAGCGACAGCCGCTGCTCTTTCGCGACGCCGAGGTTCACCGGACGCAGCTCGGGGAGCCACGCCGCCGAACAATACCGTCGCCCGCAGCGGCCGATTCCGTCGAGGCGCTTCGCCTCGTCGCGAACGCCGATCTGCTTGAGCTCGATGCGCGTCCGGAAAAGGGCGGCGAGATCGCGCACCAGATTTCTGAAATCGACTCGCTTCTCGGCGGTGAAGTAGAGAGTGAGCTTCTTCCGATCCCACTGCCATTCGGCGTCGGAGAGCTTCATGCCGAGTCCATTGGCGCGGACTTTCTCCATTGCCTTGCGACGGGCTTCTTCGTTGAGCCGTTTCAGCTCGTCCGACTGAGTGCGGTCCTTTGCCGTTGCGAGGCGCAGCGCTTTTCGCTCGGGCATGCCGCCCCCGCAGCCGTGAGAGCAGCCCGCGTTGCGCTTCTCGGCCATCTCGCCGATCGCGTGCACGTAGCCGAGATCCTCACCGCGCTCGACGTCCACGATGACGGCGGCGTTGAGAGGCGGCGCATCCGGATAATCCCAGAGGAAGAACTCCTTCCGATTGCCGTGAAAAGCGACTTCGACGAGATGCGGCATCGCTACTCCGTCCACTGGCCCAGGCGTAGGAATTTTTGCCTGCGCCGGCGAACCAGTTTTTCGGGACGGTATTTCCGAAGCTCCTCGAGATGTCGTATCAGGACTTTTTGGAGCGCGGCAGCGGAAGCTTCGTGATCCGAATGAGCACCGCCGATCGGTTCGGGGACAACCTCATCGATGACTTTGAGCTCGAGCAGCTCTGGCGCGGTGATGCGCAGCGCCGAGGCGGCCTTCTCTCTCATCTCCGGGCTCTTTGCGTCCTTCCAGAGAATCGCCGCGCACCCCTCGACGCTGATCACTGAATAGACGGCGTTCTCCATCATCAGCACGCGGTCGGCAACGCCGAGCGCGAGCGCACCACCCGATCCGCCTTCACCGATTACGGTAGCGATGATCGGCACGGTAAGCTGGCTCATCTCGTACAGGTTTCTCGCAATCGCTTCCGACTGACCGCGCTCTTCCGCGCCGAGTCCCGCCCACGCGCCCTGAGTGTCGATGAACGTCAGCACCGGAACGTGGAATTTCTCGGCCAGCTTCATGAGACGCAGCGCCTTTCGATATCCCTCAGGGTGGGGCATCCCGAAATTGCGGCGCAGCTGTTCCTTCGTGTCGCGCCCGCGCTGGTGGCCGACGATCATCACCGTCTCGCCGTCGAGGCGCGCCCAGCCGCCGATTATCGCCGCGTCGTCGCGGAATGCCCGGTCGCCATGCAGCTCGATGAAATCGGTGAATGCGATGCGTATGTAGTCGGCGGTAAACGGCCGCTTGCCGTTGCGCGCAACCTGGACGCGCTGAAACGGCGTGAGATTCTTGTACACCTGCTCGCGAAGCTCGGAGAGTTTTTTCTCGAGCGGTGCGATCTCGTCCTCGACGCCGAGCTGGCGCTCTCCCGAGGTGCGCTTCAGCTCTTCGATCTGTCGCTCCAGCTCGACGATCGGCTTCTCGAATTCCAGCGTGGTTGCGGCGCTTGCCATGGAATCAGGTCGCCCGCTGAAGATGCACGGACGATTCGCCGAGCAGACTGCGGAGCGCGGTGAGCGCTCCGTCCACGCCGACTTTGAGAGAGCGGGAACGGAGACGCTGCGTGCGGTCGCCGTCGGTCCATCGCAGCTCCAGCTGCGCGGTGCCCGGATACGTTTCGACGATAGCGCGAACGTCACTGATCACGTCCGGCGTCAGGCCCTTGGCGAGCTCGATGGCCACTGTGAGCTGCCCATTCGTGCGGACCTCGGACAACCTGCTGATCGATTCGACGATGAAAGCGGGATTGTCGGCCGATTCATCGCGCAGGGAGAATCCGCCCTTGAGAAGCATCGGCGTGTCGGTCTTGATCTGATCGCTGAGAGACGACCAGCGCTCAGGGAAAACCAGCACTTCGCCGGATCCGGAAAAATCTTCGATTACGAGCCGCGCGAACTCATTCCCCGATTTTTTGCTCACTTGCCGCTTGACCGCGGTGACGACGACGGCGAGAGTCATCGCGCCCTGACGCCAGGCGCCGAGGTCGGACACGGAGTTCGTCGCGAAGATCTCGCATTCCGCGCGGAACGGCTCGAGCGGATGGCCGGAGATGTAGAAGCCGAGTATCTCCTTTTCCTTCGCCAGTCTCTCGGTCTCGCTCCAGGGCGCGACGTTCGGCAGAGTGAGCTCAACGTGCGTGCGCTCGCCACCCGGCGCGGTCGTCATGCCGAAGAGAGAGCCCTGGCCGCTGAGGATTTCTTCCTGCTTCAGTGACGCTTCGCGGATTCCCGTGTCCAGTGCGGCCGCGAGCTGCGCGCGGTGTCCGCCGAGCGAATCGAGCGCACCCGAGTAGATCAGGGCCTCGATGACGCGCTTGTTGCAGAGGCGCAGGTCGACACGCTCGCAGAAGTCGAAGAGCGTTCGGAATGCTCCAGCTTTCTTGCGCGCGGCGAGAATCGAGTCGATCGCGGTCCTGCCGACGTTCCGCACGGCGCCGAGTCCGAAGCGCAGGCGTGTCGGTTCGATGACCGTGAACTTGTAGCCGGATTGGTTGACGTCAGGCGGAAGTATCGCGAGTCCCGCCGCCGCCTCGCCGGGAACGGCGACCTGACGCGCCTCGTTGATGTACTTGACGACGTTGTCCGTATCGCCGATCTGGGACGAGAGAAGCGCGGCGAAGAAGTCCGCGGGAAAGTGCACCTTCAGCCACGCCGTCTGATACGAGATGATCGAGTACGCGACCGAGTGCGACTTGTTGAATCCGTAGCGGCCGAACGTCTCGATCTGCGCTGCGATCTCGTCGATGATCTTCCGGTCGTACCCGCGCTCGACGGCTTTGGTGATGAACTTTCCGAGCTCCTCGTGAATGAGATCGGCGTCCTTCTTTCCAACGGCCTTGCGGAGGATGTCGGCTTCGGCGAGCGAGATTCCGGCGAGCGTCTGGGCGATGCGCATCACCTGTTCCTGATAGGTGATGACGCCGTAAGTGCCTGACAGAATCGGCTCGAGGTCGGGCAGGATGTACGAGACCGCTTCCTCGCCGCGCTTGCGCTTCATGTAGACGCGGTGCATTCCGGCGTCGAGCGGACCGGGCCGCATCAGCGCGTTCGACGCCACGAGATCGTCGAAGCGATCCGCACGGATGCTCCGCAGCATGTCGGTCGCGAGCGGCGACTCGAACTGGAACACCCCCGCCGTCTTTCCCGCCCGGAGCATCCGGTAAACTTCGGGATCGTCCAGGGGGAGATTTTCGAGCTCGGGCGCCGATCCGGTCCGCTCGCGGATTCCCGCCACTGCGTCGGTGATGACGGTAAGAGTCGTAAGGCCGAGGAAGTCCATTTTGAGCATCCCGGCCTTCTCGAGCGCGTTCATGTCGTACTGTGTGACGATGACAGTGTCGTCGTCGGACGCGGCGCCGGCCGATCCCTTCGATGCCTGCGTGCAGATCGGCACGTAATCGTCGAGGGGGCCCGGCGCGATGACCACACCGGCGGCGTGAACGCCGGCGTGCCGCGAAAGTCCCTCGAGCTTCGTCGCGTAATCGAGGAGCTGTTTGTAGCGCTGCTTCTTCTCCTTCGCCTCCGCCGAGTCGTCCTTGCGTACCGTGCAGATCTCGCGAACTTCGGGGATTCGCTGAATCGCCTCCTGCACTGTGAGCGAGAAGTTCGGCTGGTTTGGTATCAGCTTCGCGAGCCAGTCCGTTTCGGACGGTGTGAAGCCAAGCGTGCGGCCGACATCCTTTATCGCAGCCCGGGATTTGAGGGTTCCAAACGTGATGATCTGTCCGACCGAATCGCGCCCGTATTTCTCGCGCACGTATTCGATGACCTCGCCCCGGCGCTCGAAGCAGAAGTCGACGTCGATGTCGGGCATCGACACGCGCTCCGGATTCAGGAAGCGCTCGAAGAGGAGATCGAACTTGATCGGGCAGACGTCGGTGATGCGCAGCGAGTACGCGACGAGCGAGCCGGCGGCCGAGCCTCTCCCCGGCCCGACGGGGATTCCCTTGTCGCGCGCGGCCTTGATGAAATCGGCGACGATCAGGAAATAGCCCGAGTACCCCGTGCCGGTGATGACGGCGAGCTCGTAATCGAGCCGCTCTCTTACATTCGCCGGCAGCGGATCGCCGTAGCGCTGTTTCGCGCCGGCTTCCGCCAACTGGACGAGATAATCGTTTTCGTTTGCGACGTCGGCGGGGAGAGGGAACGACGGAACGCGATACTGCTTCGACAGCGAGACCGAGACTTCCTCCCCGATCCTGAGCGTGTTCTCGAGAACATCCGCGCGTCCGGGAAAGGCCGCGGAGATCTCGTCGGCATTCTTGAAGTAGAGGCCTTCGTCGTAGCGCATCCGGTTGTTGTCCGTCCAGTCCTTTCCAAGGCCGATGCAGAGCAGGATGTCGTGTGCGTCGTGGTCCTCTCGCCGGAGGAAGTGCGCGTCATTCGTTGCGACGACGGGGAGTCCGACCTCCTCGGCGAGCTGGAAAACGCGGCGGTTGAGATCGTCCTGACGGTCGGAGTGATGCGCCTGGACCTCGAGGTAGTAGCGGTCCTTGAAGACGTTTGCGTACCAGGCGGCGGTCTCGCGGGCGGCGTCGAAGTTGTCGGTCAGGAGATGGGTAGCGATCTCACCCGCCATGCAGGCAGAGGAGACGATTATCCCGTCGCTGTACTTGGCGAGGAGTTCTCGATCGACCCTCGGCTTGGAGTAAAAACCCTCCGTGTAGGCGAGCGATGAGAGCTTCACTAGATTCCGGTATCCGACCGCATCCCGGGCCAGCAAAATCAGGTGGTAATAAGGCTTTCCGCGCACGTTGCCGACCCGCTCCTTCGAGCGGCGATCTCCAGGCGCGACATAGGCCTCCATGCCGATAATCGGCCGGATGCCCGCTTTTCTCGCTTTTTCCTGGAACTCCCACGCGCCGTGCAGGTTACCGTGATCGGTGATGGCCAGGGCAGGCTGCTCGAATTCGAGGGCCCTGGAGATCAGGTCATCTATGCGATTGGCGCCGTCTAAAAGGGAGTATTCGGAGTGGCAGTGAAGGTGAACGAATGACACGTGATAAGAATATGCGACGCCCATTATTGGCGATAGCGTTTTTGGCTCTGATACTGCTCTTTTTTTCGGCTCCAACCGCTTGCTATTTGAGTCGCGGGGCGTGGGAGGAGGCGAAGATCTTGAGCCGGCGTTCGGCGATCACCGAAATCATCGCCAACCCGCGTACGCCTGCGGCGGAAAGGGCCAAGTTGAAGGTGGTTTTGGCCGCCCGTCAGTACGCAAAAGACAGCATCGATCTAAGAACTAAAGACAGTTTTACGACATATTCACGACTTGATCACGACACTTTGGTCTTAGTCTTGTCGGCCGCGTATCGGGATACGCTTAGGCCGTATACATGGTGGTTCCCGATCGTCGGACGAGTCCCGTACAAGGGCTATTTCGACTTCGGTGCAGCGCGCAGCGCGGCTCATGATTTGGAGCAGAGCGGATTCGACATTTACCTCCGTCCTTCGGATGCGTTCAGCACGCTTGGATGGTTCAACGATCCCGTGCTGAACACCAGTCTCCGGCGCGACTCCGTCGACTTGGCGAACACGGTCATCCACGAGCTCACGCACAACACTTTTTATGCGCCCGGCCAGGCCCCATTCAACGAGTCGTTCGCGATGTTCGTCGGTGCGCGGGGATCAGCCGCATTCTTCCGCTCGAGGAATTCGGCGCGCCCGGCGGAGATCGCCGAAGCGCGATGGGGGGATGACAAGCTGCTGGCGCGATTCTGGGCAGGACTGATTCGCACGCTCGACTCCGCGTATCGCGAGCATCCCGGTGACGCCAACAAGGCGGTGAGAATCTCCGCCCGCGATACGGTCTACATGCGGGCGAGAACCGCACTCGTCAGCACCATCGGGCCGCAGCTGAAGACGATAAATCCGGTCTATGCCGAGCGCGTTCCGCTCGACAACGCATCGCTCCTTGCGCGTCGTGTATACGCGAGTGATCTCCAGCTCTTCGACGACGTGTACGAGAAGGAAGGGCGGAATCTCAAGCGCACAATCGGTCGCGTAATCGCACTCGCGAAATCGAAGCCGGCCGACCCCTTTGGCGCGGTTAGGGCGTGGGTGGGCGCTGCGCCGGATACCGCAGCAGCAAGAACTACAAAATAAGACTACCGGCTGGGGGCTTTGGGCGGGAACGGCTTTGGGCGTCGGGCTTTGCGGAGTGAACTTTCCGGGGTTAGGCCGTTCCGAAGCG
>WNGF01005933.1_pt1 | contig 15351 bp, 11 predicted proteins | sample 5400641 | NCBI WGS metagenome assembly WNGF01 (sample SAMN13153371, study PRJNA577476) | soil metagenome | isolation source: 80 cm soil or saprolite under grassland replicate 2 | place: USA:California | collected 2016-06-15
CACCCAGACTCATCCGCGCGAACTTGCGCCCGAGCGCCCGAGCGATCGACTGCCCGAGGCTGGTCTTGCCGACACCGGGTGGTCCGACCAGGCACAGGATCGGTCCGCGCAATTTGGCGGCTGGATCGGTGTCCTGGTCAGAGCGCAGCTTCATCACGGCCAGGTACTCGAGGATGCGGTCCTTGACCCGATTCAGGTCGTGATGATCCTCGTCGAGCACCCGTTTGGCGTGGGCCAAGTCGAGGTTGTCCTCGGTCGCGGTGCTCCACGGCAGGTCGGCCAGCCATTCCAGGTACGTGCGCACCATCGAGTGCTCGGGACTGGCAGTCGGCATGCTGGCCAGTCGGTCGAGCTCGCGATCGGCCTCCTTCTTCGCTTCTCCAGGCAAGCCGGCCTGCTGCAATCGCTCGCGCAGACCAGCCAGCGCCGCCTCGCCCTCGTCGGTCTCGCCCAGCTCCTTGCGGATCGCGGCGAGCTGCTGGCGCAGATAGAACTCGCGCTGCGACTTGTCCATGGTCTCGCGGATCTGCGATTGGATGCGCGAGCCGATCTCCAGGACCTCGATTTCGCGTGTCGCGAGCTCGGTGACGCGGCGTGCGCGGGCCAGCGGATCGATCTCCTCGAGGATCTCCTGGCGCTGCTCGCGTTCGATATCGCAGTTGGCCGCGACAAAGTCGGCCAGTCGACCAGGATCGTCGAGGTTGTTGGCGGCGATGGCCATCTCGTCGGGCAGGATCGGCGAGAGCTGTACGAGCCGTTGGAAGAGCGTCTGCAGGTTGCGCGTCAGGCCCTCGGTTTGCATCGAGGGGTCGGGCACCGGCTCGACCAGCAGCTTGATGTCGGCACGCAGGTACGGCTCGCGCTGGGTGATCTCGCCGAGCGCGATTCGCGCAGCGCCTTGCAGGAGCACCTGCAGCGAGCCGTCGGGCAGCTTCAGCAGGCGAACGATGTTGGCGACCGTGCCTACCTTGCTCAGGTCGGCCTGCGGCTCGGGCTGCAAGAAGAGTCCGATCGGCTGGCGGGCCGAGACCGCCTCGCTGAGCAGACGCACCGCCTGCGGGTCGCCGACCTGGAGCGGCAGAAGCATGCCCGGGTAGAGCACCGCGTCGCGGCTGGGCAGGATCGCGACGTTGCTCGGCAGCTCGAGGTCGGGCAGCCCACCAGGCGCGGGCGTCTGGATCGGGGGTGCTTCGACGACTCCCTCGCCCTCTGGGACAGGGCCGGGGGGAGGGCTATCCTGTTCGGTCACGCCTGGGTGTGGCTCGGGTTGTCGACGTTGACGCGGACCTCGCGTGGTATGCGCTTGAGCAGGGTGATTTCGAGCAGGCCGTCGCTGTAGTTCGCTTGCGCGGCGTCGGTATCGATGCCTGACGGCAGTCGAATCGAGCGCTCGAACCGCCCGTACGGGATCTCCAGCGTGTGATAGCTGCGCGATTCGGCGGTGTGGCGTTCGTGGCGAACGCCGCGGATGGTCAACAGATAGGGCTCGGCGTGAACTTCGGTGCGCTCGGCGTCCACTCCCGCGAGGTCGAGCAGCACGACCAGAGCGGTTTCGGTCTCGAACATGTCGACGGCGGGTGTCCAGCATGGCGCGGCATGTGGCGTGTGCGTGAACACCACGCTTGGTCGCTTGCCCGTGCGCGCGAAGTGGGCGAGGTAGCGCTCCATCTCGCGCTGCCAGTCGTCGATGGGCACGCATTTGAGTGTAGCGTTCACGGCTGTCGCAGAAACGCCGTTATCAGGGCATTCACTTGCTCGGGCTGCTCGCGCTGCGGCCAGTGACCCGCGGTTTCGAGTCTGACTAGCTGCGCATTCGGAACGTCCGTCGGGTAGGGCTGTGCCAGTTCACGGCCCAGGTATGGATCGCGTTCGCCCCAGATCACCAGGACCGGATCGTCGATGCGTGTGATGGCGGGTCCACCAAAACGGAGCGCGCGATACCAGTTCACCGCACCCGTCGGCGCGCCCGTGACTCGCTCAGGCAGCCACGGGAGTTGCATAGCAGCCATGTACCAGCTCTTCCGCAATTGCCCCAGCGTGCGCAGGCTCTGGACAAACCGCCTCGGGTGCGGCGCGTTCACGATGACCAGCCTGTCGAGCCGCTGTGGATAGGCCATGGCGAAGGCCCAGGCCACGCCACCGCCGAAGTCGTGGCCCACGACCGCGGCCGTGTCCGCGCCGTAGTGCTCGATCACCGCCGCGACGTCCGCCGCCAACCGCGTGATCCGATACCTGCCGATCCCGTGCGGCTGGTCCGAGCGCGGATAGCCCCGCTGCTCGACGGCGAGCGCTCTGAACCCGGCCTCGGCGAGTGCGTGTTGCAGCGATTGCCACAACTCCCAACCATCGGGGAAGCCGTGCAGCAGCACCACGAGGGGTCCCGCACCCTGTTCGGCAACGTGGAGTCGGACGTCCGGCTCGACCTCGACCGAGGTGTGCTTCACGTTCGTGCTCACGGTGTGCAGCCCTGCCCACGGTACGCCGGAAAAGGACACTTCCGCGGCCCGGGCACCCGGTACTATCAGTCCCCCAAGAGGGAAGGAAATGCCTGACGCCATGAAATTGGAGTGCTTGCAGGAGAACCTGGCCGAGGGCCTGGCGGTGGTCGGGCGCGTGGTGCCGGCCAAGAGCACGCTGCCCGTCCTCAGCAACGTCCTGCTGTCAACCCGCGACACCGAGCTGCAGTTGACCGCCAACAACCTCGACCTGTCGGTGGCGCACCGCGTGCCGGCGGTGGTTAACAAAGCCGGGGAGATCACGCTGCCCGCGCGGCTGCTGACCGACTACGTGGCCCTGCTCGACCACGGCCAGAAGGTCGACCTGGACCTGAACCCGAAGACCCACAAGGTGCACCTGTCGTGCGGGCGTTACGAAGCGAACGTGGCCGGCATCGACGCCGAAGACTTCCCGCCCATCCCGACCGTCAGCGGCGGGGCGACGCTGTCCATGCCCGCCTCGGTGCTGAAGGAAGCGATCTCACAGGTGGTCTTCGCCGCGGCCCCCGACGACACCCGCCCCGTCCTGGCCGGTGTGCTGATGAAGCTGGCCGCGGGCACCCTGACGCTGGCCGCCGCCGACGGATTCCGTCTGGCCGTGCGTTCGCTCGATCTCGCGGAGGGCAGCCCCGAGCTGCACATGATCGTCCCCGCGCGAACGCTGACGGAAGTCGCGCGCCTGTTGCCTGACTCCGATGATGAGGTCACGATCAGCACCACCGCCAACGGCAACCAGGTGTACTTCGCATTCGGCAAGACCGAGATCACCAGCCGTCTGATCGAGGGCCAGTTCCCCGACTACCAGCGCATCATCCCGCCGTCCTCGAAAACCCAGGTCACCCTAGGCACCACCGATTTTCTGCGAGCCACGCGTGCGGCCGCCGTCTTCGCGCGCGACAACTCGAACATCGTGCGGTTAGAGTGCAGCCCGTCAAAAGAAGACGCCGAGCTCGCTCTAGGCAGTGTCCTGGTGAAATCGACGTCTGCCGAAATGGGCGACAACGAAGGCCGCCTGGACGCCTCCGTCCAGGGCGACGAGACCCAGATCGCCTTCAACGGCCGCTACCTGCGCGATGCGTTAGAAGCGATCGAAACCCCGCGCGTGCACCTGCAGATCACCGGCCCCTCCTCCCCCGGCATCTTAAGACCCGAAGGCGAACCGAACGGGTATTTGCACGTGATCATGCCGATGCATGTCGCAAGGTAGTATAAGATTCACTTCCTTGTAACTAAACCCATAGTTTTGCCGCGGCGGCAGAACTATGCTTCCAGCGGCAGGGACCATTCGGGCAGTCGGCCGTCGTTGGGCCAAGCCCGATGTAAGCCTTCGACGTGGCACTCGGTGCGGCCCGAAACGCCAACCCGTATCCTTGCGAGCCAGAACGAGGGGCTAGCTCGGGACGAAAGTGGTGGGTACATACGACCAGCATGCGCAGCGGGTGCTGCACTACACCCGTGAGGAGGCCGCCCGGCGGAACGAACCGCGCATCAGGCCCGACCACTTGTTCATCGGCCTGGTTCGAGAGCACGAGGGCGGTGCTGCGCAATTGCTGGGGGAGCTTGGGATTGACCTGGATAAAGCCCGCCATCGAGTCGGACCGATCCAGCATCCGCCGCCCCTACCGGCGGGGAGTCCTGGCTGGCAGCCGCCAGGATTCACACCCAAGCTGCGTGAGTCACTTCTGTGGGCCGAGCACGAGGCCGAGCGGCTAGGTGACCGGGAAATTCAGTCAGAGCACCTCCTGCTCGGGCTGCTCTCTGAGTCGATCTACGGCGGGGCAGGCCTCCTGCGCATCTGCGGGGCTGATCCCGAAGTGGCCTGGGCCCGCGCCTACGAGCTCCTGGGCGTGCAGCCGGAACAGCGCCGGCTGAGACCAGAACCACCGCCTTTTGAGTGGCAATCGTCTTGGGGGCCACGCCTCGAAGAGTTGCGCCGTGTTGTCCCCATCGCGGAAACCCGTGCCGGGGCCGGGCACACGCTGACCCTCCGATCCCTGGAGGATTACGCGGACGGGTTTCTGATTCGCATGCGTTTCCGCACTGAAGCCCAGCCCGTGCTGGATCGCGGCATCCCGGATTGGCCGCCGACCTTCACCATCATGCCCGAACTGGTGTTCACGGCAATAGACGATAAAGGAGGGCGCTACTCGCCCGGTCCGGCGTCTCTGTATGGGAGCTGGGGTGGTGGCGGCCCTCATCAGCCGTTTGGCGAGGGCGAGTTCAACCCTCGCTTTTCCCCGTCGCTGTCGCTAGACGCCCAGCTGCTGCGCTTGGAGGCAATAGAGTTGCGATGGGTGCGCAGGGAGCACCGAGCAAACCAGACCCAAGCTACCGCAGTGCACCCACTGAGGTGGAGCTTCGAGGTGCCCCTTTACGTCGGGCGGATGCACATTAGTGGCGAGGAGTCATCGGCGGCGCAGCCAGGCTGAGGCCGCAAGTCACGGCGAGGTGGCAGGAGCCGCTATTGCCAAAAGATAGCTGGTGCGATCGTTGGAAGCTGCTCCGTCATGTCCGCCAGCCAAGCTCACGCAGCACTTCATTTCTGGCCGATTGGCCTGTCCGGCTCCGCAGGGCGCTTGGGTTGCTGATGAGGTCGGCGATGCGGTTATTGCTCGGGTAGTGCCCCTGTCGGTGCAATTGGTTTGCCGCCTGTCGTATCTCGTCACGCACGCGCGATCGCGTTCCCGCGCCCTGGGCTTCCTGGTAGCTACGGTAGCGCGCCGAGATAAGGCGCGAGAGTTCGGGCAAGTGGTGGCGGAGGTTCGCGTAGGTCTGGCCGATGCGTTCGGCGACCTCTCGCAGTGACGGAGGAGGTACTTCATCGCCGGCCAAAATGGCTTCCAGGGCTTTTCGGACGGCTTCGGGATCGATCGTCGTACGCACGTGACGCGGGCGGTCTGGCCGGGCGTCAGGCACGGCGCTATCTTCCGCACTCCGCCCAATATCGCCGACCTCGTCGCACACCAACCGCAGCGGGCTGATGCCAAGGCGGCTACTCACCAGAAGCAGGCACCAGAGCGATGGAATAGTCCGCCCCTGTCGCCACCCCAGGACGGTTGCCTCGGAGAGCCCCAGTTGACGAGCCCAACCGCGGCGCGTGCCAGTGACGCTGTGTAAAGAGCGCTGCAGCCCATGGCCGAAGTGCTCCCGGTCGGGAGGCGCGGGCAGGCTGGGTGCGGAGGCGATCAACTCGCCGATCGCCTGGAAGGTCCAGAGCTGCGCCCGGACCTTTTCATGCTGCGCGAGCGTCTCACCCTCGCTTGGGCCTTGCGTTCCAGAGTTGCCTAGCCAGCGCCCGCATCGGGCGCAACAACCCGGTCTCGATCGAGAACTGAGCCAGGGAGATGGCCGTTGGCAGTCGGGAAACGGGCACACTACCCGCAGAGGCTGACGATGCTGGGCGCAGAACGTAACGGGCGCGAGAGTCCACACGAGCGGGTCGTAGGCCATGTGCCCGCTCTGCCGCCACTCCTCAAAGCAACCTGGGCACCAGGCGCGCGTGCGTTTCTGACGCTGCAGGCGCGGGAGCACAGCAGACCAGGTGAGCAATGTCAGGAACCGCAGGTCACGCCGCCCGGTTAGCGTCTCCAGCGCCTGCACCAGGTTGCGCGCGAGTGTCCGCGTGCCGTTCAGGGCGCGTGTCTCATTGCGCCAGAAGGCGGTGAGGAGGTTCGCGTTCCGGGCATCGGCAAGGTGCGTGCGCCCCAGAAATGGCAGCAACTCGTGCACCACAAGCTCGCGCACACGGACGCTGTGCGCCTCGGCGAGGCGGCTGACGTAGCTGGTCAGGCTCTCGGTCTCCGGCGTGCCGATGCCGATGGGCTCTAGCGAGTACAGGCGGCTGCGCGACGGGATCGCCGACCGCTGGAGATCCCAGTCGACGTAGACCACCGGCGCGCCGGCGCTCATGTTCGGGTTTCTTGAACTCCCACTGGGTCCCGAGTTGGCCGGCGCTGAACAACCCGTCCAATGGGACGCCGCAGCGCTGCACCCGCTTCAGAGTGAACGGCCGATCCATTCGCGTTGCCTCTGCTCTTCGCGGCTGGTGACGCGCCCAGTCCCAGGAGCATGCGCAATTCATCCCGAACTCTTGGATCCTCGCGAAGCGCTGCCTCGCCCTCCGCAATCTCCCGCGCCAGGTTGACCAGTGTGCGCGTAGGTGCGGCCTGACGCTCCAGGTGCCGGCGCGTCAGCGTGACCGCGTCGTGTGCCAGGGCGTACGCGAGGGATCGGTTCAGCCAGCTCTTGAGCACTCCGACGCAGCCGAGCGACCCTTCGTACAGCGCCTCCCAGCATCCGACCAGGTCCGGCTCCTCTGCCAGCGGCAAGTGGCGCTGGAAGGTGAGCACCACGCTCTTAAACGCGAGGCGATCCTCCGCAGAATCGGCGCGGTAGCGTCCAAAGTGGATTTCCACGCTGCGCCGGCTCAACTGAGCACTCAGGTTGGTCATTCCCAGCAATTCGTACGTGCCTATGAGCACGTGAACGGTGCCCGTTAGCGCGGCCAACGATTTGAGCGTGTCCATCTGGTCGAGCAGCCGACGGCCACTCGTCACCCGCTTGAGGTGCTGCGCCTCGTCGACCAGGCACACGCCGACCCGCCGCCGCCGCAAGCACTCCTCCAGCACCCACCGGAACTCTGCTGCCGATGTGCTTCGCTTGAGGAATGGGCGCACCGGCACCGGTCGCTCGGACGAGGGATTCTCAGGCATGGCGAGGGTGATCTTGTGCGCCATCAGCGGTTCGTCAAGCGCCGCCAGGGCCCGCATGTAGTAGTCCTTCCAGTTGAACTGGCCCGACTCCGGGGCCACTGCCTCCACCGCCAGGACCGGCACCCGTCCAGGGTCCTGCTCCATATCGGGCAGCGCCTCGGCGAGTAACTGCTGTTCCAGCCGCAATCGAAGCGTCGTCTTGCCGACGCCGGTCGGCCCGTGCACGAGAATCAGGGACGCACCAGCCGGCTGGCGGAGGGCGTCACGCACGGCTTGATGGGCCGCTGTGAGACGCGGATGGGCGACCACTTTGGCGGTGAAGTACGCCATCCGGACCTCGGCTGGCTCGGCCAGCAACTCACGCGGGAAGCTATCGATCAACGGCATCTCAATAGTCCTGGTAGACGACCAGCTCATCACCGCTAGTGGCGGCAGCCCCAACAAAACCGGGAATGCCATCCGTATCGATTCCGGTCTTGGCGTCGTCGTCCGGTTTCAGCGCCCTGACCACACTTGCGTCAATTCCAGGATCGCCGACGAGAAGCTCGAGCACGCCCTTGGCCTCGGCATCGCGCAAGCGCTGCTCCAGCACCACCTCGTCAGCCTCCAGCGACGCAAGGAAGTCGGCCAGCAGGCGTGCCGTGATTGGCAGATGCTGGCCGTGCCGCTGCTGCCTCCGGCGGAGCTCTGTGCTGGCCACCTGGATCTCCCGTTCGGACCGGCCGGCGAACCGGGCGTAGTGCTCCGAGATGCAGCGTACCCAGCGCTTTTTGACGAAGGCGTACGCCACGCCTGCATCGAACGGGTCGTAGCGAACCGGCACCTGCGTCCCCTCTGCCTCGGGATCAACGAACGCATCCGACCAGTAATAGAGGTAGTGGAGTTTGACGCCCCGACCCGGCTGGAGCTTGGCCGTGCCACGTTGCGTGGTGGGTAGCGTGAGCATCCGGAACTCCTCGTCGTACGCAATGCTCCGTTGTGGCCGATATCCGCCCAACTGCAACCCGCTGTCGAACGCTTCGCGAGGCGACTGCCCAAGCGCTGGATGATCCAGAGTGTCATAGACCTCGTACGCCCACTCCCACAAACGGGTGGAGAGCGCGCCGAGAGTCCAGCGAGCCTGCCCCTTCGGGTGCACCGCCCTGGTCACCTTTCGGCTTTGCCGTACGAGCTGGGTGTTGCCGGCCAGGGTGTGTACAAACCGAGTGTTGGTTGTCCCGAACAGACGCTCGCACACCGAGCCGAACCGTGGCCGACCCGCCGGCCGCGTCTTTTTGGCGCACCCGTACCGCGCCAGCAACGTCTCGAAGTAAATGCTCTCAAACTCTGGCCCGCCGTCGACGACCACCGCCTCCGGCAGCCGTTGGTGGCGGCGCACGCATTCGCGCAGCGCCAGCATGCACGCGCGGTAACTGGGTGGGTCGAACGTCATGCACGCGGCCAGTAGCCGACGCGAAAAGGCGTCGCTAAAAAACGTCACCCACGGCCGACCCAGGTTTCGCCCGGTGCGCGAGCAGACCAGTTCGACGTCCAGCTGGGTGTGGTCGAGATGTCCGAGCTCGAACGGTCGGTCGCCATGCCGCGGGGTGGTCAAGCTCAACTCCCAGCAGAACGGCGCCGCCTGAGCGGCGGCGCGCGGTCCCTGGCGCTTGGCAACCTGCTCCTGGCGCGGGCGACGATTGGCTGCCTCGGCGAAGGTCTTGTAGCTGGGCGCCACGACGCCCCGCTCCTCGCAGGCTCGCACCAGCAGCGCGTACACGGCGAACTTCCGCTTCTGCTTGAGCGTTTCGTAATCGCCGCTGAGGAACTCGTCCACGATCGCCAACGTCGCTTCGGGCAGCTTCCGCTGGCGGTTGCCGCTCTGGTTCAGCCGCGGCAGGAGCCCGACGTAACCAGAGCCGTCCTTCTGTTCGGCAGCCCTCCACCTGGCTACCCAGTCCCGGATCGTGCGGTCGGGCGTGGTGCCAGGCACAACGCTCATGCTGGCGAAGTACGTGCTGATAATGGCGTGGCGCCGATTGGCCTCGCGCAAGTCAGCGGGGCTAGCTCGGCCCAACTGTTCATGAGCCGCGGCGCTCAGATTCCTGGCCGCCGGCTCGGCCATGCCGACGAGTGCGCAGGCGCGGGCCATCTCCGCGTTCCGAAAGAGGCGCACTTGCTCCGGTTCGGCCAGGGGCGCGGCATGCAGGTCTACGTAAATTCTGTTGCCGGCGATCAACGCGTAAATGTCGTCCGCGCTCGCCTCGCCTAGCCGCGCGACCAGATCGTCGAGGTGTAGCCCTGGCTCCTGGCGGATGAGCGCCAGAATTTCATTGGTCGCATGCTCGCTGACCGACGCGGGCTCAACCGCCAGGTAGTCCTCCAGGAAACGAAGGTTACGCTGAAGTACCCAGTCGATCTCGGCTGAGGATCGCAGCCGATAGAACAGGCCGAACCGCTCGGCAAAGCACTCGCCAGGTGGGCAACGCCAATGACCGTCTGCGTTCCGGATGTACCGGTGCGGCATCGTTTCCGCGAGTCGGTCCAGCCCTGCCTCTGTTTTCCATTCTTCCCAACCGACCGCGTCGGTGCGGAGCACGAAGTAGTCGGGCGTGTGCCAGACGCCCACCTGCCGACCGTTTCGCGCCTGGTACACCAGTTTGATCCGGGGTGGCTGGTCATAGAACTCCAGGGTCCGCTGGTCATGCTCGTACTCGTAGAGTCCTGCGAGCTCGACACGGTGGCTTTCGGCCTGGATGACGAGCCCCATCTTCCGACTTGGGTAGCGCACCGATACGTTCCCCGCCGCGCTTCGCACCCGACGCGCTGGAGGTAACGAGCGGATCGCGTCAATGACGGCCCTCGCCTCTGCCGATAAGCCGAGGCGCTCGCACAATCTGGCAAGCTCAGGCGTTGTGAGCATCGCGGTCGACTGCCCGCAAGGGGGCTCGTCGATACGGTATCCCGGCGCCCACTCGACCGGAAGCCCCATGTCAAGAAATGTCGGCCGACCCTGTTGAACGTTACGATTCACAACTGGGTATGGTCGAGCCACGCACCCTGAGCCGTGTAGAGCGCCATGCGGTTCTTTCGCAGTTGCGCAACCGGTGGCCATCCGACGACCAAGGCTGGTGGCATCCCATTGATGCGTGTACCGGGTCGGAGGTGCTGGTCCTCGATACCGGCTGGTTCGAGCACGAGGTCGATTTGAACGATCTCCGTGATCGGCTTCGATCTGGGGCGGACCAGGTCGTATGGCAAGTGGCCGAGGGTACCCCGCATTGGGACGATGACCCGCCAGACGATCCGATTGGCCAGGACTACTTGCTGGCCCTTGATCGCGCGCCGCTAGCGGTCGGTGGCAGCGAGACTATCTGGGTGCCAACTTCACTGACCTGGCTAATCTACACCGGCCATGACCAAAACTCGTATTTCGTCGGCAGTGAGCTGGTGCGGATTGTGAAAGCCATCTGGCCGAACTGGGAGCACCACTGCTGGAGCAGCCCATACTACGCCAGACCAAGCATGCCCGAGTAAAGCCAGAGAGACACCACTTCGGCTGGCGTCACCTCCATCACTCTCCAAGACGTCTCTCCTATGGGCAATCGCTAGGTCGCAAACGCGGAATCCGTGAGAACCCGACTCCCGGCAAACCTATGCTTCGATGGCCCGACTGACTAGGTCAGCGATCGCCATCATCGCATTCAGCGCCTTCTAGGAGTACAGCAAGCGGCCTGCTGAAGCCTCCTGCGTGGCAAAACTATGGTTCCACTGCGGCGAGACTATGGGTTAAGTCACATCGCTCAATTCATAAGCCTTCACTGACCGCCGCCGCCACAGGCCGCGGCCGTATCCGTCCAGGGTGATCGACTTGAAGGCGGCGCGAAAGAACTTGCGTTTGTCCTCGGTCGGCATGCCGAGCACCAGGGTTCCGATACCCGTCGTGCGCGCCATCCGAACGTACTCGAGCGCGCGCTGGCGCGCCTCCTGCTCCCTGCCAAGGCCCTCGATCTGTTCGTAGAGTTCGAGGCGCCGGCTCTTGATTTTCGCCGACTTCCGCTGCGCGGCCTCCCGCTCGATCAGTCCGTCGGCGATCGCATCGGCCAGCCTGTCTTCCTGCTGAGCAAGCTGGTGCAGCTCATCCTCGAGGGCGGCCCGCCGCTCCGAAGGATCCGAGACGCGTTCCTGCTGCATTGCTTCCTCGAAGTTTTCAGGAACATTGAGCTTGCTCAGTGCCTCGTCGAGGATCTCGCAGGCCTGCTGTTCGGCAAACGTATCCTGGATACGGAAGCCGTCGCATAGCCCAACCACCGATCGCCGACAGTTGTAGCCGGTCGTTCCCGCACCCACGACATTGTCTCCGCATCGAGGGCACTTCAGGACGCCAGACAAGGTGTGGATCGACGCCATCGATCCTGCCTGTGCCGGTTGTCGGCTATTACGATGGAATTTCTGATTTAGTCGCTCCCACGTCGAATGGCTCACATACGCAAGCTCGGGGAGGTAGTGCTCCGTAGGCTCAAACGTGTCCAACACGTCCGACAGTAGGCCCCGCCGGTGAGCCTGTTCGCGTCGGCGCCCGAAAGAGATCACTCCTTTGTAGAGGGGGTTCTGGAGAATCCGACCGATGTCTGGAGTCACCCATTCTCTGCCACCCTCGGCACGTCGCCTCGGTCGCAGCATGCCTGCCTGGTTCAGCCGCTTCGCCACCGAGTTGAGCGATGGAAGCTCGTCCAGCAGACGCCACAACTCTTCGACCAAGGTCTCCTCGTGGGGGCGCTTCGCCGGGACGCGGACGGGCATGCCGTTCTTCTTGAAGCTCTTGACCACCAGTTGATACCCGGGCGGCGGCACGGCGCGCAGCATCAACTCGTCTCCGGATTTTTCGGCGCGCTTCATGATGCCGTCCCATGTTGTATCGCGGATGTCACGCCACTCCCAACCTGCCTGTAGCGCCTGAATATCCCAGAGGCGTGCGTCCGACTTATTGCGAAAGTCGTACACCTTATCTCGGGTGACCAGGATCGCGCGCGCCTGCTTGATGGCCTGCTTGATGATTCGGCCGTCCATGCAGTCCTCGTCGCGAGTAGCGCGCTTGACATCCAGGACGCCGATACCCTGAATCAGGCCGTGCCGCAGGTCGTCCAGGGCGCGCAGCGTCTGCTCGCGGGCTGAGAGGGCTTTCCCACTGACACCCTGCTCATCATAGATTTGCCACTGGTAGCCGAGCGCTTCGCATCGTTTCGGCAGGTCTATCGATTGGACTTCGGACCGATAGTTGCCAACCTGAGCGTAGGTCGAATTGCGGACGATGACGCCGATCACAGGACCAGTGGCGGCTATCTTCATGCGTACTCTCTAGATCAGGAATGCGTCAAGGTAGTGTATCGGGACTGCCCCTGGCAGTCACTGGCCTGCTAGCTGCGCCGACCGGATCGACAATGACCCGTTACTTTGATTCACTCACCCCGCGCTCACACGTCGACAGCTCGCGGAGTCGATCCATCTGCCGCATAAGCAGCGTGAACAGCACCGCCACTTCAGCGGGCATGGGGCTACCAACGACCTGCCGTCGTGTGACACACACCTGTTCGCTGTCGGCTGATCCGACCCGCGCCGTGGACGGCTCGACATCGCTGGTCGCGTCTGATTCATCCATGATGCGCACCGCCGTTATCAGTTGCGTTGGTCGTCCGCTGCCATGCGCGCAGATCCCTTCAGTCCGGGACTCGATCGGCGCGGCAGCCAGTAGCCGCGCTGGGACCCCGAGGTAAGCCGCTCGCCGCGCCAGATTGGGCCGAGTACGCCTTCAGGGTGCGAATCGATCAACCATGTAGTCGTGAGGAAAATGGAAAGTCGTTCGCTTCCCCGTTGCTTCGCTACCAGGTCCGCCTGATGTGCGAACCGCGCTTCGGCAAGCTCGCTGATCGTCACGACCAGCAGATTGGGGAACCCCTGGTAGTCGCGTTTGAAGGCGCCGGTGTCGCGATAGCGGTGGTAGGTAGCCAGCTTTGCGGCGTACTGGCTCGAGCGCTCGGTGCCGCGGTCGTACTCGAGGAAGAAGCCGAACCGCCACGGTCCGCGTCGGTAGCAGCCGTACCCGTCCGGACGGAAACGCCCATGCGCACACGCGGCGGCCGAACGCCATTCGACGAGTGCCTCCTCGCCACCACGACTGGTTACACGTGTGGCCGCTGCGGCAAGGTCCACAAAGAATGTATTTGCGCCGAGCGTGTGTTGCAGATGGCGAAGAAAGCGGCGCGTGTTGGCGTCGGCATGTACGAGGCCGTGTCGTCGCCGAGCGAGCCCGGTTGGCAGCAGGAGCCGACGCGCGGCTTCCTGTCGTCCAGCTTCGCTCAGCTCGACCAGTCCGAGGCGCTGGACCTGATTGGTAGCGTTGGGCAGGAGGTCGCCGCGGTTCACGGTAACCGGACGGAGCCAGCCGCGCTCCATCAGCTCGGTCTCCAGACGCGCGATGCGCGCGGTGGAAGTGCGCAGCAGTGAGGCGAGCTGCTGGCGCGTTAGCAACGGGTGGCGCGCGACCAGGGCGAAGACCAGGTCGACCTGGACGCGTGATCGACGGCCGTCGTCGTCACGACCAGTGGCCGGCGAGTCAGCCAGAGTGAGCACGCGAGCACGCAAAGGTCGTTCGTCGGCACTACGTGTCACCTCCAGCAGCAACGACTGCCAGGCCTGGGCACGCGTGGTGGAGGTGCGCGCCGCACTTGCGATGCCGACGAGCAGGAGTGGCTCGTCTTCGTCACGAGTAAGCGCAGTCCGACGCAGTGCGATGAGCGCCTGGAGTGTCGGGCGGTAGCTACCGAGCGGCGCGGTCCCGACGTCTGGCAGGAGCAACACGCGTACCGCCTGTCCGTCGCTTTCGCGGCGGCTCTGCAGCACCGCCGCCGCGGGCAGGCGCACGCTTCGCCTTCGCCGGGCTCCGGTCGGCGTGACGCTTCGGACCCAAGGATGCTCCCATATGCACACGCGAACCGGCCGACGGAGGTCGCTGGCCACCGTGGCGAGCAATCGGTAGCAGGCGACGAGCATAGGAACGTCACGCTGGCGAGCCGGGTCGCGCCAGCGTTCGGGTTTGCCATACAGCCCGTCACGCGCCTCCTCACCGGCTGGCGACGCCAGGTCCCGACTGGCGACGAACGCACGCCCTGCGCCGGTGAGCGTCCACAGACGGACAGGACGCGAGCCCAGGAGCGGGCCGAGTCTGGACACCTGATAAGCCGCCAGGCCTGCCCTCTGTAGCCGAGCGAGCAGTTGGGCCGTTGTCACCGCTTGCCGATGGCCGAGCAGAACGCCCAGCACCTCGGTTGGCATGCGGGGACAGCACGCCAGCAGGTAGACCGCCGCCCGACCCACGGGTCCAATGCGCGCTTCTGGCACCAGTTCCATCCCGGTGGTCCCCGTCATCCGCCTGGCACATCGGCGCCGGCGACGACCGTGCCGGCTGCCGGCACCCCCGAATCAGGAGCAGCAGGTTCAGGCGGCTTCGCGGGCTCGTCCGCTTTCTCCGCTTGCGCGGAAGTTTGTGGACCGCGCACGCGCTCCAGCGCGGATTGCAGGTCCAGTTCGACGTCGAGCACGTCGCGGCCGTAGCGCTCCGCGGACAGTCGAGCCAGTCGTGTGGCCAGGTGCTCGCTCGGCTCGGGTGGCGGGTCGAGCTGCACGCTGAAAGCTGGCAGGCGCTCGCCGGTGCGCACGTCGGTCACCCGCGCGTAGCAGTGGTAGTGGCCAAGTTCGAGCAGATCCTGCGCATCGAGGCCACCGCCGAGCTCGTCTGCCAGGTAGGCGGCGTCTTCGGCGCTGGTGTGGAACGCGAACAGGCCGTCCAGGTTCGAAAACACCGAGGCGCGCAGGTTACGCGTGCGCTGCTGGTCGGTCAGCCGGTCCAGTCGCGACAAGGTCTGCGACGCGAGCATGACGTTGGCGCCATACTTGGCCAGCTCGCCCAGCACCTGCTCGTAGTCGGCGCCCGGAAGTGTGTGGAACTCGTCGACGACCAGCGTCACCGGCTTGCGCGCTGGCGCTGGCAGAAGCGCCTGCGCCGAGATAGCACGCGCCGCCAGGTTCAGCAGCGTGCCGCCGATGAGTGCCGCGGTGTCCTCGCCCACGTCGAATGCGTTCAGGTTGACGATGACGATCTTTCCTGT
>WNGF01005934.1_pt1 | contig 15350 bp, 15 predicted proteins | sample 5400641 | NCBI WGS metagenome assembly WNGF01 (sample SAMN13153371, study PRJNA577476) | soil metagenome | isolation source: 80 cm soil or saprolite under grassland replicate 2 | place: USA:California | collected 2016-06-15
GTTCAAGCAGGCCACGGGCTGGGTGCCGGTGATCCCGTTCGACCAGACGATGGCCGACCTGCTCGGCTACTGGCGCGAGCGCGTGCGCATCCTCGGCCTACAACCGGTCGGGTCACGTGCCTAGCGAAGTTCAATTTGGGACTGACGGCTGGCGCGCGGCCATCGCGGACACCTACACCTTCGACAACGTCCGCCTGGCTGCGCAAGGCAGCGCTGAATACTTCAAGAGCTCAGGCATGGGCGCGCGCGGGGTGGCCGTGGGCTTCGACACGCGCTTTGGTTCGGATCGTTTCGCGCGTGCCGTAGCCGAGGTCCTGGCGGCCAACGGCATCCACGTGCTGTTGTCGGACCGATTTCAGCCAACGCCGGTCATCTCGTACTCGATCCTCGATCGGAAGCTCGACGGCGCGGTGATCATCACGGCGAGCCACAACCCGTCGACGGACAACGGCTTCAAAGTCAAGTCTGACGCTGGTGCGTCCGCATCGCCTGAGGTCATCGCCCAGATCGAAGCGGCGATCGAGCGTGTGGAAGCCGGCGCGTTGACGATCGAGCGCATGCCGTATGACCAGGCGGTCGCCGAGGGACGGGTCGAGGTATTTGACGCGACTCCGGCGTACGATGCGCAGATCGCGCGCCTGGTCGACCTGGAGCGACTGCGCACCGCGGGCGTCAACGTCGTGGCCGACTCGATGTACGGCACGGGTCAGGGCTATTTCAAGCGGCTGCTCTCGGGTGGTGCGACGCAGGTCGACGAGATCCGCAACGTGGTCAACCCCGCATTTCCGGGCATCGCGCCAGAGCCGATCCGGCCACACATCGACGAATTATGTCGAGTCGTCGTCGAACGTGGCGCGCGCCTGGGCCTGGCCACGGATGGCGATTCCGATCGCATTGGCGCGGTGACCGAGCAAGGCGAGTTCGTCAATCAGCACCAGGTTTTTGGCTTGTTGGCGCTCTATCTGACCGAGCAGCGCGAGCTGCGCGGGCCGGCCGTGCGCTCGGTGACAATGAGCAGCATGGCTGACCCGTACCTCGAGCGGCTGGGCCAGAAGGTGTTCGAGACGCCCGTGGGTTTCAAGTTCATCGGCGGCACAATGGTCGCCGAGAATGCCTTGCTGGGCGGCGAAGAAAGCGGTGGTTTTGGCTTCCGCGGGCACTTGCCCGAGCGCGACGCCATCGTCGCTGGCCTGTTTCTCGTGGATTTGATGGTGCGGCTGGGGCGCCCGATGAGCGGGGTGATGGCCTACCTGCGCGAGAAGCTTGGCGACTGGCACTACCTGCGCTACGACGCCCGCTATCCCGCCGCAGAGCGCTCGGCCATCTGGGACCGCGTCGCTGCCGCCAAACCGGCTGATCTCGATGGTTCGCCGGTGGTCTCGGTGGGCACGCGCGATGGCTACAAGTACTACGGCCAGGACGGTAGTTGGCTCCTGCTGCGCTTCTCGGGCACAGAGCCGCTGTTGCGCATCTACACCGAGACGACCAGCCCCGAACGGGTCCAGCGCCTATTGCAGCAGGGGCGCGAGCTAGCTGGCGTGTAGTTGGCACCCGGCTTGCGACCGTGATGGCTATGCCTGGAATCAGCAATCGACCAAAACGTGTCGAGGCCCAGAATCAACAGCGCGTGGAAACGCGCAAGGATGAGCTGCCCGATTTGGAACAGCAGACGAAGCATCAGCACCTGGTTGGCAAAGACCAGGAGCATGAGGTCGCCGAGCGCGATCGCGTAAGCGAAACCGGCGCGGGCCGCGGGCCCGAGCACAAGGGGCATTAGCTCAAGAGCGAACCGTGTAAGGTGTGGCCGTGACCGTGCGCACGGCCGCGGCGCGGGTAGCGCCGATCTCAGGGCGGCGGCAGCGCACGGTGCCGCTACTGGGTCTCGCGGCGGCCTTGGTGCTGGCGGTGGCGTTCGCCACGGCGATCGGGGCCGTGCCCATCCCGCTCAGCACCGTGCTGGGCGCCATCGGCCATCAACTGGGCATCGCAAGCGGCCCGACCACCTGGTCCGATGCCGATCAGACCATTGTCGTCTCCATCAGACTGCCGCGCGTCGTCGCCGCCGCGCTGGTCGGAGCGGCGCTCGCAGTCTCGGGTGTGCTGTACCAGGGCCTGCTGCGCAACCCGCTGGCTGACCCGTTCGTCATCGGCGCCTCCGGCGGTGCGGCGTTCGCGGCGACCATAGCGCTGGTGTTCTTGCCATCAGTCGGCGTCGTTATTGGCTTTGGCGCGGTGCCGTTGTGTGCCTTCGCCGGCGCACTCCTCGCGGTCGCACTCGTCTATCAGCTGGCGCGAGTTGGCTCGACAACGCCACTCACTACGCTTCTCCTGGCGGGCTTCGCCGTAAGCGCGCTGATGAGCGCGGGCGTGTCGCTGCTGATGGTCATGAGCGACCGACTACAGCTACGCTTGCGGTCACTCTTCGCGCTGCTCACCGGCGGCATCTCGGTCGGCGGCTGGGACCAGCTACTGATCATCACGCCGCTCATCCTCGTCGGCCTCGCGGTTGCCCTGCTGTACGGGCGCATTCTGAACGCCTTCGCGTTAGGTGAAGAAGGCGCTGCCTACGTCGGCGTCGAGGTCGAGCGTCAGAAAGCATTCATCGTCGTCGTCGCCACCTGGTTGACCGCCACCGCTGTGACGATCAGTGGCCTGGTCGGCTTTGTTGGGCTGGTTGTGCCGCATACGCTGCGACTGCTGCTCGGGCCCGATCATCGACTGCTGCTGCCCGGTAGCGCCCTGGCAGGGGCGGTGTTCGTAGTGCTCATGGACGCCCTGGCACGTTATGCCATCAGGCCAGCTGAGCTCCCATTGGGTGTCCTGACTGCCGTCGTAGGCGGGCCGCTGTTCCTGTGGCTGCTGCGCCGGGCGAGACGCGGCTACGTGCTGTGACCGCGCTCCAGGCCACTGACCTTCGCTTCGGCTATCGGGGGGGTGGCTTCAGCCTCGATGTTCCCGATCTGTCGCTCGCCGTGGGCGAGATGGTGGCGCTGCTCGGGCCAAACGGATCGGGCAAGACGACGCTGCTGCGGCTGCTGAGTGGCGTGCTGCAGCCGGTGCACGGGCAGTCCAGCCTGCTGGGTCAAACCCTTCGAAGCCGAAGGCGTAAGGTCATCGCACGGCAATTGTCAGTGGTCCCCCAGAACGCGTCCGTGCCGTTCGCCTTCACCGTGCGTGAAATCGCCACGCTGGGGCGTACGGCATATGCACGGCTGCTGCGGGATGAGACGCATGCGGACCGTGAAGCTGTCAACCGCGCTCTACATGTCACACGCTTGGCGCCTCTATCTGAGCATCGCTTCGATGAGCTTTCGGGGGGCGAACAGCAGCGGGTACTGCTGGCCATGGCCCTCGCGCAGGAGCCGCGCGTGCTGCTGCTCGACGAGCCGACCGCCCACCTCGACATTGCCTTCCAGGTGCAAACGCTCGACCTGGTTCAGCGCCTCAATCAAACGGAGCGCATCACAGTGCTCGCGGCGATGCACGACCTCAACCTTGCCGCGTTGTATTTTCCGCGCCTGCTGCTCATGCGCGAAGGCCGCATCGTGGCAGACGGACCGCCGGCCACGGTCCTGACCGTCGAAGCCATCCGCGACGTGTATGGGGCCGAGACGGTTGTCGAGCGGCATCCCACACACGGCGTGCCGCAAGTCCTGGCACGACCCGGCGCACCCGTGTGAGCGGCCTGCTCAATGCGCTCGCGTTCCTCACTCGGCTGCCCGTGCCGGCCATGGAGACGCGCCTCGAGAACACAGTGGTATGGCTGCCGGTCGTCGGTGTTCTGCTAGGCGTCATGCTGGCCATCGTCGACCTCGGCCTGCGCGCCCTGCCCGTCTCGTCACTCGTCATCAGCACCGTCTTGGTGGTGCTGTGGCTGTTGCTGACGGGCGCATTGCACGCCGACGGCCTCATGGATACTTTCGACGCCGTCTTCAGCCACGCCACCCCCGAGCGGCGACTGGAGATCATGCGCGACCCGCGCTCAGGCGCATTTGGCGTTGTGGGCATCGTCTCTATTCTCGTGCTCAAAATCGCCAGTCTTGATGCGTTGCCGGTCGGCGTCCGAGTGGGCAGCCTCGTCCTGGCGCCAACACTTGGTCGCTGGGCGATTGTCCTGCTTGCCACCGCCTTTCCCTACGGACGCCCTTCGGGCATGGGTGCTCCACTCAAAATGGCTGCGACGCCTCGAGCGCTGGCGCTGGCATCGCTGGTCCCGATCCTGGCCTGCGCGGTCATGTGGCCGTGGGGCCCGCTGGTAGGCGCGCTCGCCGCGGTCGCCGTGCTGCTATTGGGTCGCTGGCTGGTCAGTCTGTTGCCAGGCCTGACAGGCGACTGCTATGGCGCTGGATGCGAGATCGTCGAGACGGTCGTCCTGCTCGCCGCTGGCCCGCTGGCGCACGTGCTCGCGTGAGCCGCCCGGCGCTGCTGTTCGCGGCTGCGCTGGAACGTGCCGAGGCCCTGGCCAAGCGCTGGCGCGGCCAGCGGCCAGCGTTCTGCTGTGTTCTAGCGCACACGGACACCTGTCTGATTCCCGGCTTGTCGGCCGCGGGCGTGAGCGAGGCGCTGCGCCCACTGACGCCGGCCGCCGACGCGGAAGTCGTGCTGCTGGGCGCGCCGCGTTGCCTGCCTACGTTGCCCAGCAATCCGCTCGGTGCGCCCGGCCCGGCGGCGATCACGCGTGCGGCGGTCCAGCTTGGCGCGCTGCCGACAAGCTTCGTGGGCACCGGCTTGAGCGTGTGGCCCGAAACTGCTTGTCAGCGCATCGACGGGCCGCCGGGCGCCAACATCGAAGGCGGCGAGGCGGTCCCACACGCCCAACGCCTCTTCGAAGCCGGCTACCGGCTCGGCGTAGAGCTTGCGCGAGATACGCCCTACATCGTGCTCGGCGAGAGCGTGCCGGGCGGCACGACGACGGCGTTGGCACTGCTACTGGCGCTGGGCTACGCGGCCGAGGGTCGCGTCAGCGGTAGCCAGCCAGGCAATGCGCATGCGCTCAAATCCCGCGTGGCGCATGCAGCCCTCACAGCCGCCGGTCTCACGCGGGGAGACGGTCTGGCGGATCCCATCGGCGCCGTAGCCCAGATCGGCGATCCGATGCAAGCAGTAGCGACAGGGGCCGTGCTCGGCGCCGCCGCGCACGGCACGGCGGTCCTCCTTGCAGGCGGCTCGCAGATGCTGGCTGTGGCCGCCATGGTCAAAGCCGTGGCTGGCGCAGATGCGCTGGGCAGTGTCGCCATTGGCACCACACGCTGGATCGTGGCCGATCCCGCCGCGGACGTCACTGGCCTTGCCGCGGACATCGAGCCGACACTGCCGATCCTCGCGGCGAACCTCGATTTCAGCAAATCGCGTCACGAGGCGCTGCACGCGTACGAGCGGTTCATGGTCAAGGAAGGCGTCGGCGCCGGCGGCGCCTGCGTCGCCGCACTCCTGGCGTCGGGCACGTCGATCGACCCGCTCGAGGCGGCCATCGACCAGGCGTATGACGACGTTCTTCGAGGAGTGAGGATCGAGGGATGAGGAGTGGGGACTGGAGGATGCTTTCATACACTTACCTGGCCTTGTCCCTCACTCCCCACTCCCCCCTCCCCACTCCCCAGTGATTCGACCCATCCTGGTCGTTGGCAACTCCGTTCTGCGGCAGAAAGCCAAGCGCATCAGCCAGGTCGACAAGCCAATTCAGCGCCTGATCGACGACATGATCGAGACCATGCGCGCCGCGCCTGGCGTCGGCCTCGCAGCGCCTCAGATCGGCGTGCCGCTGCGCCTGGCCGTTATCGAGGTCGACGAGAAAGTGACCGTCATCATCAACCCGGAAATTGTGAAGACCTCTGGTGAGCACGAGCTCGACGAAGGCTGTCTTTCGGTGCCCGGGTTCTGGGGTCAGGTCAGTCGCGCCGAGAAAGTCTCGGTCAAGGCGCTCGACCGCAACGGCAAGGAGCAGCGCATCCGCGACGCCGAGGGCCTGTTCGCGCAGGCCCTGCAGCACGAGATCGATCACCTCGACGGGCGGCTGTACATCGATCGTATGGACTCGCTCGACCGCCTGCAGCGATCGGAGCCCCTCCGCAAACCTGAGGCTGAGGCTCGACGCCTGCGCCGCGAGCAGGGCCTGGACGAGGACGAGGCAGAACCCGCATGAGCCGGCCTTTGATCGGTTTGACCATCGGCCCATCGCAGACGGAGCCCAGCTACTTGCGCCTGCGCAGCACCTACTCACACGCTGTCGAAGCCGCCGGTGGCCTGCCCGTCCTGGTGCCCCCGCTCGACGACAGCGCGGCGCTGATCGAACTGCTTCAGCGCCTGGATGGCATCGTGCTCCCCGGCGGGCTCGACGTGGACCCCAGTGAATACGGCGAGACGCCGCATCCGCTGACTGAGGTCAATCGCCGGTTAGACGATCTGGAGCTGGCGGTGGCGCGTTGGGCGGGTCAGTCACATGTGCCAACGCTGGGTATCTGCCGTGGGCAGCAGTTGATCAATGTCGCCTTGGGCGGCTCGCTGATCCAGCACATCGAAGGCCATCAGCAGCCAGGCTCACGCAGCGACCTCGCGCACGGTCTACGCATCGCCCCTGATTCGCGGCTGGCGCACATCATGGCTGCGACTGATTGTCAGGTCAACACCCACCATCATCAGGCCGTCGGTAGGCTGGCGCCCGGCCTCAAAGCAGTGGCGTGGGCGGACGACGGCACGGTGGAAGGACTGGAAAGCGTCGAGCATCCGTGGTTGCTGGCGGTGCAATTCCACCCTGAAGACCTCATCGGCTTTCACGAACAGAGCCAGCGCCTTTTTGGCGCATTGGTCGAGGCGGCAAAAGGTAGACTTTCGGCTGTCCCATGAAGCGCCTGATCTTTATCGTGCTCCTCACGCTGGCCGCGGGTTACGTCGTTTGGCCGCAAGTGCCGGCCAATTACATCCCCGGTGGTGAGGTACTGCCCGGCAGCCAGGGCATCCACCTGGGGCCGCTCAATCGCCAGGGCGCCAAGCTCGGTCTCGATCTGCAAGGCGGCACACAGCTCACGCTGCAGGCCGACATGAGCCAGATCCCAGCCGATCAACGCGACAACGCCATGAAGGGCGTGGTCAACGTCATGGAGCGGCGCGTGAATGCCTACGGCGTGGCCGAGCCGCAGATCCAAACGCGCGGCACGGACCGTGTCATCGTCCAACTGCCGGGCGTACGGGACATCGAAGAAGCCAAAAAGCTGATTGGCCAGACCGCCAAACTCGAGTTCAAAGAGCAGGATGCCAGTGGCCAGTGGATCCCGGCGATGGGGACACTCGACAACGGCCAGGTGATCGCCCTGACCGGCGCGTACCTGGTGCCAGGCCGCCAGCAGGTCACGTTCACCAGTCGTGCTGGGTTGCCAGACGTTGCATTTGAATTCAATGGCGACGGCGCACACGTTTTCCAGCAGGTCACATCACGTCTGGTTGGCAAGCCGCTCGGCATCTTCCTGGACGGCGAGCGGGTTTCGGCGCCCACGGTGCAGGCCGTACTCAGCTCCAGCGGCGTGATCACTGGCCTGTCACTCGAAGAAGCCCGTCTTTTGGCGCTGCAACTCAACGCTGGCGCGCTGCCCGTCCCGGTCACGATCGAAGAGGAGCGCACCGTCGACGCCACACTTGGCGCGGACTCCGTGCACAAGAGCATCGTCGCCGGCGAGATCGCGCTGATTGTTGTGATCGCGTTCATGCTCCTTTACTACCGCCTACCCGGGCTGGCTGCCTCGGGCGCGCTGATCATCTACTCGTTGATCACCCTGGCACTGTTCAAGATCATCCCGGTGACGCTGACGCTGGCAGGGATCGCGGGCTTCATTCTGAGCGTCGGCATGGCCGTCGACGCCAACATCCTGATTTTCGAGCGCATGAAGGAAGAGCTGAGAAGTGGCAAGACGATCGCGGCGGCGATCCGCGCGGGCGAGGATCGGGCGTGGCCATCGATTCGCGACTCGAACTTCTCGACCCTGATCACTTGCGGCGTGCTGTACTTCTTTGGTCAGCAGTTCGGCGCCACGATCATCATGGGCTTCGCCCTCGTACTTGGCATCGGCGTCATGGTCTCGCTGTTCAGCGCGATCGTCGTGACCAGGCTGTTCCTGGAGCTGCTCCTCAGCCAGACCTGGGCACACAGTCCACGCCTGTTCGGGATGAGCATCACGTCGTCGCAGATCGGCGGCACTGGCACAGGCGTGCGTCGCGCCGCGGCCGGCTCACGAGCGGCGGGAGCCTGAGTCCATGTTCGACTTTGTCAGGAACCGCGGCCTGTTTTACGTCCTGTCGGCCATCCTGATCGTGCCCGGCGTGATCTCCCTGGTGCTGCCCGGCGGGCTGAATCCGGGCATCGACTTCACGAGCGGCACGATCATGACCGTGCAATTCCAACGCGCCGAAACCATTGAGCAGCAGGAGGTGCGTGACGCCTTCGCGCAGCTAGGCCACGCCGAGGCCATCGTGCAGCGTGCATCGGGTGAAAGCGCGAACACGTTCCTGATCCGCACCCGCCCGCTCAAGCAGGCGGCGCCGGATGAGAGCGGTCAGGCCGGCTCCTCAGAGCGCCAGCAGATCGAGGAGGCGCTGACGGCTCGCTTCGGGCCGATGCAGATCCTGAACCTGGACCAGGTCTCGCCGTTGATCGCCGAGGAGATCGTGCGCTATGCGATCTTGGCCGTGGCCGCCGCGTCGCTGTTCATTTTGCTCTACCTGTGGTGGGCGTTCAGTAAGGTCACCCACCCGGTGCGGTATGGCGCGACAGCCGTCCTGGCGCTGATCCACGATGCGCTCGTGGTGCTGGGCATCTTCTCGATTCTGGGCCGGCTCTTCCCGGCCCAAGTGGAGATCGAGTCGACGTTCATCGTGGCTGTGCTGACCGTGATCGGATTCTCCGTCCACGACACCATCGTCGTTTTCGATCGCATCCGCGAAAACTTCATTCGCCGACCTGGCGAGACCTTCGAGGATGTCGTCAACCACAGCCTGGCGCAGACGCTCACGCGCTCGCTGAACACGTCGCTGACGGTGCTGCTCACACTCGTCGTGCTGATGCTGTTCGGTGGCGTAACGATCCGCACCTTCGTGCTGGCGCTGCTCATTGGCATCGGCACAGGCACCTATTCGTCGATCTTCGTTGCGAGCATGCTGCTCGTCAGCTGGCACCTGGGCGATTTCCGCCGCTTCTGGCCATTCGGCCGAGGACCGGCTTTGAGCGGCGCGCGCGCCTAGTCGGCTAGAGCAGCTCGCGCGCGCCGTCCTGCTGCAGCCGCTGGACGATCGTTCGAACGTCCTGCGCCCGCTCGCGCGGGCAGATGAACACCGCGTCGGCGGTCTCGACGACGACCAGGTCGTTCACGCCGACAAGCGCGACCGTGCGTCCGTCGGCGAACACGAGGTTGCGGTGGCTGTCTGCCAGCAGAGCACGGCCATCACCACGTGCCACATTGCCATCACTATCTTGCTGTGCGAGCTCCCATAACTCCGCCCAACTGCCGATGTCGCTCCAGCCGAAGTCGGCCGGAATCGTCGCCACATTGGTGGCCTTCTCCATGATGCCGACGTCGATCGTCTCGCGGGGGGCATCGCCATAGACACGCTCTACGTCACTCAAGGGCGCAGCCGTCAGCGTGGCATAGATCTGGGGCTGGTGCCGCTCGAAGGCGTGCAGCAGGCTCGCGTTGCGCCAGACGAAGACGCCCGGGTTCCACAGGTAGTCGCCGCTGGCCACATACTGCTCCGCCGTGGCGCGGGTGGGCTTTTCGACAAACTGCCTGACTCGGCGAAGCTGAAACCCGTTCACCTCGCGAATGGGATCGCCGACCTGGATGTAGCCGTAGCCAGTGGCCGGGAAGCGCGGCCGCACGCCCGTGGTGAGCAGGTAGTCGCCGTCCTGGGCCGCCACCAAAGCGGCAGTGAGCGTGCGCCTGAATTCGTCGTCGTCGGTGATGAATGCATCGGCATGGACAGACGCCCACGTTGCATCGGGCGCACGCGCACGGACATGCAAGGCGGCCAGGAGCAAAGCGGCCGCGGTGCCCCGCCGAGTGGGCTCGACGACGATGCTCGTATCGGGTAGCTCGGGCAGTTGGGCGCGCAGGTCGGCGGCGTGGGACTGCTCGGTGACGATCAGGATGCGCTCGGCTGGGACGAGCGGCAGTAAGCGATCGACGGTCTGCTGGATGAGCGAGCGCTCACCGCTCAAGCGCAGCAGCTGTTTCGGTCGGCGGCTCCGACTCAGCGGCCAGAGACGGGTTCCTTCGCCGCCGGCGAGGATCGCCACATGAGCGTCCGCCGGCAGGCTAGCGTCCGTCACGGATAAATCGGTATGTCTCGGCTAGTCCTTCGAAGAGCGGCTTTTGCGCCTGCCAACCCAGGTGTTCGTGCGCCTTGCCCGGATTGAGCACGATGCGCATGACGTCGCCCTTCCGCGCGGGACCATAGCTCGGCTGGTGGGAATAGCCGGCCACCTCGGCCATCAACTCGAAGATCTCCTTGATCGACGTCTCCTTGCCCGTACCGATATTCACCGCATGCCCGGAGCCACGGTCGAGCGCGGCGACGTTGGCTGTTACACAGTCGCCGACAAAGACAAAGTCGCGCGTCTGCTGGCCCGTGCCGTCGATGGTGACCGGCTCATCTTTGGCCATGCGCGTGGCGAACACGGCGACGACGGCGCCTTCCTCGCGGATGCCCTGGCGCGGCCCGTAGATGTTGGCGTAGCGCAGCACGGTGTAGTCGACGCCGAAGGTGCGCTGGTAGACGCCCAGCCACGCTTCGAGCGCCTGCTTGCTGGCGCCATAGGGCGACAACGGCCTGACCGGAGCGGTTTCAGGGACCGGCAGTATGCTCGGGTCGGGTTCGCCGTACATCGCGCCGCCTGACGAGATGTAGATGAACTTTTTCACCCCGTGCTGAGCGGCAAGCTTGAGCAGGTTGAGGCCGCCGAGCACATTGACGCTGGCGTCATAGACCGGGTCCTGCAGTGACGCGGGCACATTCGCCTGTGCCGCGTGATGGTCGACGACCTCGGGCCGAAAATCGCTGAACACTTGCTCGAGCGACTCATCCCGAATATCGCTTTCGTAGAGCTTGGCCTTGGGGTTCAGATTGGCCGTATCGCCGGTGGACAGGTTGTCGACAATCGCCACCTCGTGCCCAGCACCGAGGAACCCATCGACGACGTGCGAGCCAATGAAACCCGCGCCACCGGTAACGAGAATACGCACGTCGAAGATACTAACGAGTAGCCGGCGCCTGCCGTCAGGCCGTCGGCTCCGTGCGGCTGCGACGGGACGTTTCGTAGGTGCTCGCGCTTGGCGCCTGACCGGCGCAGCCCGCAACCGTCGCGTGAGGTGAATCGCCGAACGGCGGTCGCTCATAGCACCGTCCGCCTGGCGGTGGTGTGCATCAAACCTTCCCATTTGCCTGCGCCGGCCGGCGCGCGAAGCGCGAGGATTGTCGAGGCGTGGACCCGCACCAGCCTAGCCGGCGCTTTTCGAAGAACGCCGTAAGGCGGAACCGCTAGGCGGCTGCCTCGCGTATCGCGGCGAGCTCGTACTCGGTGAGTGGTAGCTGCTCGCCGGCCAGCGCGGCCGCGGCGGCTACGAAATCGCGGAATAGAGGGTGGGGCCGGTTTGGCCGGCTCTTCAGCTCCGGGTGGAACTGCGAGCCGAGCATGAATGGGTGATCCCGAATCTCGGCGATCTCGACGAGCCGACCATCGGGCGAGGTGCCTGAAAACACCATTCCTGCGTTGCCGAGCGACTCGCGGAACGTGTTGTTGAACTCATACCGGTGCCTGTGCCGCTCGAAGACGATCTGCTCTTCGTAGGCCGCGCCGGCCAGCGTGCCGGGCCGCAGTTGGCACGGGTATACGCCGAGCCGCATCGTGGCGCCCTTTTCCTCGACGTCACGCTGCTCGGGCAGCAGATCGATCACCGGATACCGTGTGAACAGGTTAAATTCGGTCGAATTTGGCTCAGAAGAGCCAATGACGTGCCGCGCGAATTCGATGCACAGCACTTGCATGCCCAGGCACAGCCCGAGGTACGGCACCTTGCGTTCACGGGCAAAGCGCGCCGCGCGAATCTTGCCCTCGACACCGCGGTAGCCAAAGCCGCCGGGCACGACGATGCCGTGGAGCCCCTCCAGGATGCGGTCCCATTCGTCTTCGGACTGCTCGAGTCGCTGCGAGTCGATCCATTTCAGAACGGGCTTGCGGTGGTGCGTCCAGGCCGCGTGATACAGCGCCTCGCGCACGGACGTGTACGCGTCCTGCAGCTCCACGTACTTACCCACGACGCCTATCACGACCTCGTCCTTGACCGTTCGTGAGCGGTGCACGAGCTCGCGCCATACGTCGAGATCAGCCGGATCCGCGCGCAGATGCAGCCGCTCGACGATGTAATCGCCGAGGCCAGCCTGTTCCAAGATCAGCGGCACGTTGTAAATAGTGTCCGCCGTCTCGAGCGGCACAACGGCGCGTCGATCGACGTCGCAGAAGAGCGCGATCTTGTCGCGGATATCGTCGGGGACAGGGAAATCCGAGCGCGCGCAGATCACGTCGGGTTGGATACCAATCGAGCGCAGCTCTTTGACGCTGTGCTGGGTGGGCTTGGTCTTGAGCTCGCTCGTCGCGCCGACGTAGGGCAGCAGTGTGACGTGCACGAACAGCGTGCGATCTGGCTCGAGCTCGCGGTGGATCTGGCGCAGCGCTTCGAGGAACGGCAGGCACTCGATATCGCCTACGGTGCCACCAACCTCGGCGAGGATCACTTCGGCATCGGTGAGCCGCGCAACGCGCTCGATGCGCTCCTTGATCTCGTTGGTGACGTGCGGCACGACCTGGATCGTGCCGCCGAGGAAATCGCCGCGCCGTTCGCGGCCAATCACGGCCGAGTAAATCTGACCTGTTGTGACATTGGAGGCGCGTGTCAGATTTTCGTCAATGAACCGCTCATAGTGGCCGAGGTCCAGATCGGTCTCGGCACCATCGTCGGTGACGAACACTTCGCCGTGCTGGTACGGCGACATCGTGCCCGGATCGACGTTGATGTATGGGTCGAGCTTCAAGATGCAGACGGAGATGCCGCGCGCCTTGAGCAGTCGACCGATCGACGCGACGGTGATCCCCTTACCGACTGACGAAACAACCCCACCAGAGACGAAGATGTACTTCGTCGCGCGCGTCGTTCCCGTGTGATCCACGGGCTTACAGCGTACCAGGGACGAGCCCTGGCGCGCCGCGTTTCGTCGACTTGCGGGCCGGCAGTCTCGTGCACAATCCATGAGTGACGTGCGCTCGGCGCCTGGCGTGGCTGCTCGCCGCTGCCTGCCTGGTGCTCGCCGGCTGCGCCGCTGGCGCGACACCGGTTGCCGCCACGCTGACCCCAGTGCCGCCCGCGGCCGTGCAGACAACAGTCCCGCCGACGCCAGTGCCGACCGCACCGCCGCCCGCGGCCAGCGCCACGATACGGCCAGCCACTGTCACGCCCGCGCCTACGGCCACGCCCGTGCCGCCACCAAGCACGCCCATTCCGCCGACCGCGACGCCGTCAGCACCCACGCCGATGCCCAATCCGACGCAGGTCGCGCAGCAGGCCTTTTGCGACACCGCCGCGCCGCCTGCGCACATCGCCCTACCGCCACTGGTGCCGGTCGTCCGCGTTCCGCCGCCGGCCGCGACGACCCAGCCCACCCCCGTGGCTGGCGGTCCGCGCCAGGAGGGCTCCGACCCGCTGCCCAATGTGACCGCGCGCAGCATCGCTATCCTGGACGACGCGTCGGGTGCGCTGCTCTTCGAGCGGGGCGCGTTTACGCGCGCCGCGCCCGCGAGCATCACCAAAATCGTGACCACGATCGTCGCGCTCGAGCGAGTGCCGGACCTCGCGCGCATGTACAGCACCAGCGTGAGCGCGACGGCGCTCGTAGCGTGCGACGGTTCCTCGGTGATGGGTCTGGAGCCGAACGATCGGGTGCGGCTGGAGACGTTGCTGTACGGGATGATGCTGCCGAGCGGCAATGACGCCGCTGAGCAGGTCGCCGTATCGCTCGCGGGCTCCCGTGAGGCCTATGTGGGCTGGATGAACGACAGGGTGTCGTCGCTCGGACTGCGCGACACGCACTTCGTCACGCCGTCGGGCATGGACGCCGACGACCACTATTCGAGCGCCTACGACATGGCTTTACTGGGCCGCTACGCGATGCAGAATCCCGTCTTCCGTGCGATCGCGGCGACGCCGTTCTTCGTCGGCGACGAGTACTACTTGCACAACCTGAATCCGTTACTCGGGAGTTACGCGGGCGCGGATGGCGTGAAGATCGGCTACACCGAAATCGCCGGGCGAACGTTCGTGGCGTCGGCCACCCGCGACGGCCATCGCGTGTACGTGTCGCTCATGGGCAGCCGCAGCCTGAGCGGCGACAGCACGGCGCTCTTCGATTGGGTGTGGAAGACGTTCCGCTGGCCCTAGACTTTTCGCCCGGGTCCTGAGAGCGAGCCAATCAGGCCGCCGAAGGCGGCACAAATCAGCGCCACCGGAATAGCGACCGACAGCGGGTTGAGATGCAGGACCTCTGCTCCAGAGAGCACCGCCACGCTGAGCAAGCCCGCGATGACCCCGAGTCCCAGCCCAATGAGCAGCCCGCGCGCCGCGCCCACCTCAGAGCTTGGACCAGCCCACACGTCGTCGCCAGCCGCGGCATGGCGGGGGCCATCCAGGACCGAATCACCCGCCGGGCCATAAATGGCGCCCAGGGCCGCACCATAGACCAGGTGCAAGATCAAGTTGCCAACGATTGGCAGCGGGCCAGCGCCGAGGCTCATCCCGAGAAATCCGCCGCCGACGAGTGGCAAGAACACAGCCAGCGAGAATAGGCACGGGATCAATGCGAACAGCACGCCGCGCTCCCACGCTGGCCCCTGCAGCCGCGGCTCCGCCACTTGCCCATACAGGATCGCCCACAGCAGCCCACCGGCAAAAAAGACGGCTAGCGCGGCATACAGGTTGGGCTTGGCGACGTCGATGAGCTGGTTGCTGGTCAGGCCGCGGGACCACTCGCTCAGCGGCCCGAGTGGCATGCTGCCGACGATCAGTGCGGCGACGAAGGCGAGCGAGAAGGCCACCACCATGGCAACTGACGCCAGAAACCCGGCAAGCAGCGCTCGCGACAGGGCGACACCCACGCGCTGGTTCGCGCCCGTCGCCAGGAGATAGCCATCTTTCACGATGTGCCTCCTCGCTCACCGTACTCCCGCTTGTTACCCGTTTCAATAAATGAGGGCTGAAAGTTGCACACACAATATCGGTACCCGGGCTGCTGCAGAACCTCGTGGCGATGCTCCGCCTCAA
>WNGF01011043.1_pt1 | contig 15348 bp, 15 predicted proteins | sample 5400641 | NCBI WGS metagenome assembly WNGF01 (sample SAMN13153371, study PRJNA577476) | soil metagenome | isolation source: 80 cm soil or saprolite under grassland replicate 2 | place: USA:California | collected 2016-06-15
CTCTTGCTCCTTCATACGTGCTGAGGATCATAGGGTCGCGATCGATGCTCCGCGAGGTCCCAGACGAAGATCCCGACTACCTACGCCGCTAGATGCGCCGGGGAGTGTAGACCTCTGACCTTCACACAGGGGCCCTCAGAGAAGCGGCGGCTGCCGTGTTCTAGGCATAAGCCGTACCTCCGAAGGATCTGTATTTCTTGCTTGGTCGCGACGCTGCACGCCGCCCCAGTCGATATACAGTTGCGAGACATCCCATCGGCACCCCTGTCACACCAGGCACAAGACAGGCATCCTGAGGCATCTTCGCGTTGGGCACGTCGTGCCTACAGTTGGATGTTCACCCAGACGATCCCGATCGTGAAGAACGTGACCGCGTACGCCGCATAGGAGGGCCAGATGTCGAGAAGTCGTCCTCCCAGGTCGGGAACGTCCTCGGAAACCTGCGCGTCCACGTTCAGGATCAGCAGCGTTGCGGCGATCGCGAACACACCGTCGGCGAAGGTCTCAAGCCGGTTCGTGTTCATTCGACCGGCCTCAGGAGGTCTTCGAGGTGGCGAGGGCGAGCAGATCGTCGGCCTCGGCGACCAGAGGCGCCGCCTTCAGCGCGCCGAACCGCTCGCGCGCAGCTCGAAGGCGCTCGGTCCCCTCGTTCTGTCGGCCGAGTGCCAGGAGGCACCGACCCGCCCCCATGAGCGCGAGTCCATGTTCCAGGACCGCGGGGAACGCCTCCCACCGGTCGGCGGCGTCCTGATACCCCGTCGATGCTCGCTCCTGGTCGCCCCCGATCTCAGCCAGCACCGCGCGTGCCGACGCCATGCTGTTCTGGTCCCTGGTGAGGTGCTCGACCCCCTGATCGATGAGCGATCGTAGGAGGCCGGCCTCGTCCGCGGCCAGACACACCCGCGCTGCGCCGTTCAGGATCCAGCTCCTCGGACCCGGACGATCTCGCAGGAGCTCGTCCAGCTCTCTGACGAGGTCAACCGCCCCGGCCACGTCTCCCCGAGCGATCCGCCCGAGGGCCGCGACCCGGAACGCGGGCACGAGGACCTGACCGTCCCCGATCTCGCGGGCCCGGGGCAGGATCGTTCCCTCGACCACCCCCGCCGGATCGGCGACTCCCCGATGAAGCAGCACGTCCTGGCGATAGGCCTCGGTGAGCACCCAGATCTGGCTTGCTCCTGTTCCCTGCACCCGGACGAGGATCCGGTCGCCGATCGCGAGCAGTTCGTCCCATTCCCCCAGGTCGAACCGAGTCCACATCGACTCCATCCGCGCCCAGTCCGCGGCGCCCGGCGCACCGCGCCGTTCCGCCAGTTCGGCGGCGGCCTCGTAGAGCTCTTGTCCCTTCGCCGGGCCGTGCTGGACCCAGGTGAGATCGCCCAGGTTGACGTGTGCAGCGGCGACCAGGGCTGCTGGCGCTGCCTCGAGCGCAACGCGGAGGCCTTCGCGGACATCCTCGAACCCGCCCTCGACGTCGCCGAAGTCCGCCCGGGCCTGCCCTCGGAACTGGAGCATCGTCAAAAGGTCTGTCTCGCTGCCGTATTCACGGACCACCGGCAAGGCCCGCTCGATGGTGCGCCTCGTTTCCGCCGCACGCCACGCGAGGCCGTAGGCTGCCGAGAGCCGCGAGTAGGCGGATGCCAGCTCCGGACCTGGGGGATGGGCCTCGAGGATACGCACCGCCTCCTCGAGCAACTCGAACTGCCGGGCGGTGTCACCTTGCGCCCACGCCAGCTTCGACAGCCAGGCGAGCGCTTCGCCCTCACCGAGCGCATCACCGGTGATTCGCGCGGCCTCCAGAGCCTCCCGGCACCACGCTTCCGCCTGGGATTGCCCTCCGGTCCCCCAGGACGAGCGCCCGGCGTGTAGGAGAACCTGGACACGATCGGGATGCCCGGGCGGGGTCAGCTCCAGGGCGCGCTCGTAGCACGCCACCGCCTTGACGATGTCCAGCCGTTCCCCCCGCTCGCCCGCCAGCATGAGGAACCGGCGGGCGTGAGACTCGAGCTCGGAATCATCGCCGCCCGCGGCACGCGCGAGCTGCAGCGCCTGCTCGTAGTGGTACGCGAGCAGCTCGGCGCTGTCGGCGACGCGTTCGCCGGCGATCCGCTCGATCCACTCCGCAGCGGCCCGATGCTTTTCGGCCCGGGCGGCGCGCGGGATCTGCCCGTACGCCACGTCGCGGATGAGGAGGTGCCAGAACGCGTACTCCGTCTCTCCCTCGATCGACGGGCGCCGGGCCGGCCGGAGCAGCTCCTTTCGCGCCAGCTCGTGCAGGCCCTCGCGAACCTCTCGGGGGTCAAGCCCGCTCCCCATCTCGACGAGCGCCCCCGCCCAGAACACCTTCCCGATCACGGCGGCGTCCTGGAGGAGCGCCTTGCGTTCCGCCGGAAGCGTGTCCAGCCGGGCCGCGATCAGGGCGTGGACCGACTCCGGAACCGGGATCTCCTCGTCGCCGCCAACGAGCTCCCACGTCGATCCACGACGCGCGAGGATGTTCCGGTCGATCAACATCCGGATGAACTCCTCGGCGTAGAGGGGATTGCCGCTCGCGCGTCCTAGCAACGCGGCCTGGGTCTCTGCGGGCAGGACCGCCTGGTCCAACAAGGCCGCGATGAGCCGCGCCGTCTCGTCGGGCGAGAGCGGGGAGAGCGACACGGCGGTGTGATTCCTCTTCCCGCCGCCCCATCCCCGCTCGCGATCGTAGAGCTCGGGCCGCGCCGTGCATAGGACGAGCAGCGGCACGCCACTCGCCCACTCCGCCAGATGCTCCACGAAGGCGAGCATGGCCGGGTCGGCCCAATGCAGATCCTCGATCACCATCAGGAAGGGGCGACTGGCCGCGATCGCCTCCAGGAAGCTCCGCCATGCCGCGAACGACTCCTCGCGCTCGGCGGAAACCGCCTCCGTTCCCAGCCCAACGAGGGGAGCCAATCGAGCCCTGATCCAGTCACGTTCTGCCTCTTGCTCGACGACCGCCTCGACGGCCTTCGCCAGCTTGTCGCCCGCCCGGCCTGGACCGTCGTTCTCGACGATCCCGGCGTGCGATTTCACGATCTCGCCGAGCGCCCAGAACGTGATGCCTTCCCCGTACGGCAGGCAACGGCCCTGGCGCCAATAGACGAGGTCGGGCTCGTCGTCGATGAATCCCTGGAACTCCCACGTGAGCCGGGTCTTGCCCACGCCCGGCTCTCCCGAAAGCGTCACGAGTTGCGGGCTCTGCTCCCGCACCGCCCGCCGGTACAGTTCTTGCAGAAGTGAGAGCTCGTGCTCGCGGCCGATCAGCGGCGCCCGAGTTCCCTGCTCGACGTCGACGCCGAACCGGCTCCGGGCGGCCACGGCGCGCCAGATCCTGACGGGATCGCCCTTCCCCTTCACGGCGACCGGTTCGAGCTCCTCGTACTCGATGGACGGGCGAGTAGCTCGGTGGGTGAGCTCCCCCACCACGACCCCGCCGACGGGAGCGACCGCTTGCAGCCGCGAGGCGATGTTCACGACGTCGCCCGTGACGAATCCCTCTCCGCGCTCGGGTCGAGCACCAAGGGTCACGAGCGCCTCGCCCGTGTTGACGGCACCGCGGACCGCGAGATCCAGATCCGGACGCTCCTCGTTCAACTCCGCGATCGCGTCCGTGATGCGGAGCGAGGCGCGCACGGCGCGTTCGGCGTCGTCCTCGTAGGCAACCGGAGCACCGAACACGGCCATCACCGCATCGCCGATGAACTTCTCGACGGTCCCCCCGAACCGTTCGATCTCCCGTCTCAGGAGGTCGTGGTAGACGCGGAGCGTCGACTGGACGTCCTCGGGATCCGCCCGATCCGACCGAGCCGTGAATCCCACCAGGTCGACGAACAGGACCGAGACGACCTTGCGCTCCTCGCCGGCTGCCGGCGCCTGGCCGAGCGGTGCGCCGCAGGACGAGCAGAACCGCGCGCGCTCGGCGTTCTCCTCACCGCAACTCGGGCATCGCACGCCAGGAGTCTAGGACCGGAGGGCCGGGCCACGCCCGGACGCGCCGCCCCCGCCGAGCCACCTCGGCAGCCCCGATATGCATTCTCCCGGCCATCTGTAGTAAGACAAGCCGACAGCCCAGGAAGGGAGCGGGGAACTATGGCCAGGCCGACCATCGACCAGCTTCGCGAGCAGGTTCGCGGGGACGTCATCGCCCCGGACGACGGGGCGTACGAGGAGGCCCGCAAGGTCTACAACGGCATGATCGACAAGCGGCCGGCGGTCGTCGTGCGCCCGGTGAACGCCGGCGACGTCATCGCCACGGTGAACTTCGCTCGCGAAAGTGGGATCGACCTGGCCATCCGCGGTGGCTCGCACGGCGTGCCGGGGTTCGGCACGAGTGACGGCGGGGTGGTCGTCGACCTCTCCCGGATGAAGGGCGTCCGCGTCGATCCGGCGAGGCGGACGGCCCGGGCAGAGGGCGGCGCCACGTGGGGAGACTTGAACGCCGCGACGCACGCCTTCGGGCTGGCTACGACGGGCGGCATCATCTCCACCACGGGGGTCGGCGGCCTGACGCTCGGCGGCGGGATCGGCTACCTCGCGCGCGGCCTCGGCCTCTCCTGCGACAACTTGATCTCTGCCGACGTCGTGACGGCGGACGGTAGGTTCCTGGTGTCGACCGAGAACGTGAACGCGGATCTGTTCTGGGCCCTTCGTGGCGGAGGCGGTAACTTCGGCGTCGTGACCTCGTTCGAGTTCAAGCTGGAGCCGATCAAGGACATCTACGGCGGTCCCATGTTCTTCGAGCTGGAGGACGCCGGCGACGTCATCCGGTTCTACCGAGACTTCATCGTCGACGCCCCCGAGAAGTTCGGCGGGTTCCCGGCCTTCCAGATCGCGCCGCCACTCCCGTTCATCCCCGAGAACCGGCACGGCGAGACCTTCCTCGCGTTCGTGGCGTGCTGGGCCGGACCGCTCCAAGAAGGGGAGGCCGTGCTGAAGCCGCTCCACGACGTCGCGCCCGTCGTCGCGGAGCACGTCGGGCCTATGCCCTACCCGGCCCTCAATGCGGCCTTCGACCCCCTTTACCCTCCCGGCCTCCAGCATTATTGGAAGGCAAACTTCGTCAAGGAGTTGACCGACGACGCGATCGAGGCTCACCTGGCCCACGGGCCCAAGGTGCCGGTGGTCAACTCGACCGTGCACATCTACTCGATCAACGGGGCCTGCCATCGCGTCGCGCCCGATGCCACGGCGTTCGCGTATCGGGACGCCACATTCGCCACCGTGATCGCCGGGATGTGGCCCGACCCCGCCGCGAACGAGGCGAACATCAAGTGGGTCCGCGACTACTACGACGCCACTGCGCCGCTCTCGGAGGAGGGCGGGTACATCAACTTCATGGCCGAGGACGACCAGAGCCGGATCAAGGCCAATTACAAGGGGAACTACGACCGCTTAGTGGACGTGAAGAGGAAGTACGACCCGGACAACCTGTTCCACCTGAACCAGAACATCAAGCCCTAGGCGCCGCGTTCGTTCGCCGGGAACCAGGTGGTTGTGCTGGCTAGAGGCGAAACGCGATGAGCAGCACGCAGATCGCCATGAGGATACCGGCGACCACGTTGAACTCGTAGTGCGGCCTGGGCAGGGAGGATCTCCCGGAGGATCTCGCGGAGCTCCACCTGATGGAGCGTCTCTTGGTGTAGGTCCAACGGTCCGTCTGCATCACAGCCTCCCGATCACGGGGGCCGGATGCTAGCGCTCAGAGCAGGCCAGGTGTGGGATTTCGCCCGGTCGGCGACCTCCGGAACCTAGTCGGCCACCGCCTGCGAGTCCCACAGGCGACGCAGCGCGGCGGCCACGCGCTCGGGCTCGGCGGCGTGCGAGCTATTCAGGTGACTGAGGCCCTCGTAGAGCTCGACCGTCATGTTCGGGAACAGCTCGCCGAGCCGTTTCGCCCTCCGATCCCAGGTCTCATTGCTCAGGCTGTTGTGGCTGTAGTAGACGGGGCGGTCGAACGCCTTCAGGCGTTCGACCGGCACGTCGGCCTCGCTCAACGTCCGGACGAAGGCCGCAACGCCGGCGGGCCGATCGGCCATCCACGGGGGCGGCGGGCCCTCCCGGGGGGGTGGCGGCTCCACGCCCTCACGCATCTGCGCGCGGAGGAAGGCCGGCAACTGCTGGTCGGGAGGGAGCTCGAGCATCGGCAGGAAGACTTCTTTGATCTCCCGGAGGTCCTGCGGGCTGAAGTCGGTGGCCGGCTCGTCAAGGGCGAGCGTGAGCACGCGCTCGGGGTACACGGCGGTGAACGCCAGGGCGCACGCGCCGCCCCCCGAATGCCCGTACAGATGGAACCTGCCGAACCCGTGCTCGTCCGCCACTCGAGTGATGCCGTCGATCTCCATGTCGAGCGAGAAGCCGGGCGGAGGGACGGTCGGACCTCCGTACACCTCGAGGTCCTTGGGCACGGCGTCCACGTCGTCCCCCAACGCCTCGAGCAGGCGAGCGAACCGAAGCTCGGCCGGGGCGATGATGCCTGGGAGAAGGATCACCGGGAACCGCAGTGCGCTTGGACCTGTCACGACCGGCCAGCCTATCCTGAGCCGTCGGATCTCACGCCAGGGGGTTGTCCGTGGGGATCGAGGAGAACAAGGCGCTGGTCCTGCGGTTCTACGAGGAGGTGTGGAACAAGGGGAACGTCGAGGTGACGTCGGAGGTCTTCGCGCAAGACTACGTGCGGCACGACCTCCGGCCGTCGCAGGCGCTCCCGGGCCCCGCCGGCCAGGCGAAGATCGCGGCCGACTTCCGGGCGGCCTTCCCCGACCTTCGGATGGAGGTCGACCTCATCCTTGCCGAGGGAGATCTCGTGGCGGCGCGGTGGACGACGGAGGGGACGAACGTCGGGCCGTGGGGAGCTCGCCCCCCGACGGGCAAGCGGGCACGGTTCTCGGCGGTGAACATCTTCCGGTTCCGTGACGGGAAGGTCGCCGAGCTGTGGAACCACCGGGACGACCTCGGGCTCATGCAGCAGCTCGGCGCGGAGATCTACGCGGGCGCCGCGCCCTCCGACGAATGACGCTGGCCGCGGGGGGCTCCGGACGCCCTACGGGACGCTCGTGCGGATCGGCGCGTCCTTCACCGGCTCGGGCGCATGCCACACGGCCTCGACGTTGTTGCCGTGGAGATCGTTGACGAACGCCGCGTAGTACCGCTCCGAGTACTTGGTCCACACCCCCGGCTCGCCGCGGGCGGTAGCTCCATTGGCTAGAGCCTTTTCGAAGAACGCGTCAACGCTCGCGCGATCGGCGGCGTCGAACGCCACGTGCGCCGCCGTGGTCACCGGAGCGCCCTGATAGATGGCGAAGTCATCGAGCCCCTCAGCCCCGTAGTGGACGCCGTCCTTCTGCACGTGGAGCTCCTCGTAACCGACGGGTGCGAGCGCGGCCGTGTACAGACGCCGGCTTGCCGCGAGATCGCTCACGACGAACAGCACGTGGTCGACGACGATCCGCCTAGTGGTCACGAGTCTGCCCTCCAGCGTCGCCCACCACGGCGACGGCGTCGATCTCGACGAGCTGACCCGAATAGCCGAGGCTGGCCACACCGATCAGCGTGCTGGGCGCCGCAGCGAGCTCGGAACGCTGCACGACATCCCACACGGCGACCTTGGGTTCGCGTCCCTCTCCGACCACGTAGACAGTGGTCTTCACGATGTCGTCAGCTCTTGCCCCGGCTGCCTCCAGCGTCGCGAGCAGGTTCGCGAGGACCTGTTCGGTCTGAGCTTCGTGGTCACCCGCTCCGACCAGCCCGCCTGTCGGATCGAGCGGGACGGCTCCGGCCGTGAACACTAGCCGGGAGCCGCTGGCGATCGCGTAATGCCGGTACCCAGGAGGCTCCGCCAGCCCCGGCACGTCTCGCCGCTCGACCGTCACGCGTCGCGTCCTTCGAACTCGACCCCTGCCTCGCTGTCTCCGGACCGCACACGCTCAGGATGAGGCCATCTCGTCCATGGCCTGCTGATCGGAGAAATGCAGCCAGACTTCCGCGATCTTGCCGCCCTTGACGTGCATCACGACCACCTGGTTCTGCTCGAGGGTCTTACCACCGCGGGTGCCCCGGGTCTTGTTCAGGACGACCGCGTGGTCGTCGTTCGCCAGGATGTCGTGGTTCTCGATCTCGGGTGGGGAGTCGAGGATCTGCATCTGCTGTTGGAACATCTGCGCCATGCCGTCCTTGCCCCGGTGGTCCCCGGCCATCGCTCCTCGACCTGGGAAGTGCACGACAGCGTCGTCGGTGTGAAGGCTGAGGAAGCCTTCCATGTCACCCTTGGACAGCGCCTCGGTGGCACTCCGGGCGACATCCTCGTTCGGATGGGCCATGCTTCTCTCCTTTCGTCCGTCCGCATGGATGGGGGCAGGACGCTACCGCGGGGCGCCGGTTTTGAGCAAGCTCCTCCATCTCCGCCGTCGCTACCGGCTAGTCTCAAACCATGAGCGACGACTTCGGTGCGATGAAGGAGACGACCAAGGCCATGTGGAGCCTTGGGGACTACAGCCTTCTCGCGAAGCAACTCGAGGAGGCCTCCCGCCGGCTCGTGGAAGCATGCGGTATCTCACCTGGACAAGAGGTGCTCGACGCGGCGGCCGGGAACGGCAACTGCTCGATCGCCGCTGCCCGAAGGGGGGCCCGGGTCGTGGCATCGGACCTCACGCCTGCCATGGTGCAGCTCGGCCAGGCAAGGAGCGCAGCCGAGGGCCTGGACATCGAGTGGGCCGAGGCCGACGTGGAGGATCTGCCCTTCGAACCCGGGCGGTTCGACTGCGTGACCTCGGTGTTCGGGGCGATGATCGCACCACGGCCCGAGGTCGTGGCCTCGGAGATGTTCCGTGTGACCAAGCCCGGTGGAACGGTGGGCATGGCCAACTGGACGCCAGACAGCCTCATGAAGAAGATGGGCGATCTCGCGTCCCGGTATTCGCCTCCCCCTCCGGTGGAGGTTCCAAGCCCGTTCGCATGGGGAGACGAGCACACGGTTCGGTCTCGGTTCGGTGGCTTGGCCTCCTCGATTGAACTCGAGCGGCGCGCCCTGCTCTGGGAGGCCGAATCATGGGACGACATGAGGAGGTTCAACGAGAGCTTCGGCGGCCGGGTCATGGCCAAACGGGTGCTGCCCCCGGATGTCTTCGACAGCATGGAGAGAGAATTGGAAACCTTGTTCCGCGAGCACAACCAGGGGACCGAGGGGAGGGTGGCAATCCCGAACGAGTACCTGCTCGTGGTGGCACGCAAGGCCTGAAAAGCCCAAGAGGTCAGTCGTACTCGTCCGCGAAGTCCCAGATCCGGATGTCGCCAGGCATCAGACGCACGATCACATCATCGCCACCCAGTGATTCCACATAGGCGGCGCCCTTCTCCTCGCCGATGTACTTGGCCGCGATACGTCGGGCGGTCTCTGCCACTTCCTTCTCGATGAATGCGGCGGTGGTTCGCACCTCCATACCCCGGAGCGGGGGTTCGGACTCGGCAACCACGATCGTCGCCCTGGGGTCATGCCGCAGGTGCCGGACCTTCACGTCATCGACCCCGATCCACACATTGAACCCGCCATCTCGCCACTCATGCCATACGGGCGAGAGCAGGACGGACCCATCTCTGCGCAACGTCGCCAGCACGGCTACCCGAGGCTCGTCGAGAAAGCCCCCTAGGTCCTCAAGAGTCAAGTCCGTCCGCACCTCCCAACCCTAACGAACCGATCCCGAACCTTCGTCTTGCGCTGGGCTCAGCGTCCTGCCAGTCTGCAACCCCGAAGGAAGGAGGAGAAGGATGTCGGTCATCGTGCAGTTCATCGTGAAAGTGCCCGATGTCGGGCGCTTCGTGGCGGCCTCGAAGAAATTCGAGCCCATGATGGAGGAGATGGGATCCCGCAACGGAGGCGTCTACGAGGACGAGAACGAGCCCGGCCTCGTGTCGACGATGTCCGAGTGGGACAGCCACGACCAGATGCATGCGGCTTCCGAGAAGTACGGCGACCAATTCAACGGGGAAGCCGGCACGGAGGGCCTGGACTGGACCACCCACATCTGGGAAAAGAAGGGCGGCGCATAAAGCGAACCCCGTTATGAGGCCGACAATCACCCGCGTTCGATCGGGTGATCGCGTCGGCGACTCGCTCGAGGTGTTGCCGGGTCTCCTCGACCGTATCCACGTCGCCGGGCTAGCCGGGCGCGGTCGGCTCGTAGCCGGCCTGGTGGAACCGTCGACCCACGGGCCCCACGAGTCGGCGTGTACCCACAGACCATGGATGACGACGACGGGCGCGCCTGTTGATGTCATGACTCGACTCCTGTCCCCTTCGAATGGCCCGAGTACAGGTGGGACCGCTCGGCGAGGAGTCGGGCGGTGGCCCGCCTGGTCGGCCCGGTCCCCGTTGCCTCAACGACGTCTCTCTGCTGCGTTCTCCTCGATCCGCGCCTTGACGATCTTCTTCACGAGCGCGGCCGGGAGGGGCTTGTCTGTGGTGAAACGGAGTGTCCCTTTCCCGGAGAAGTAGGGCTTCAGCTCTTCCCCGAGCGCTGCCATGACCGCATTGCTTGCGGGGAAGAAGCTGCAGTGATCCTTGAATGCCGCATAGGAGACGAGGAATCGGCCCTGGTTCTTGAACGCCGGCATCTGGTAGCTGATCGTCTCGGTCGCTTCGGGCGCGGCGACCCTGATCGTCTTTCGAAGCTTCTCCAGAGCCGCGCGCTGTTCCTCCGGAAGGGCGGCCAGATAGTCCTCCACGCTTGTCGGTCCGGCCAACCCGGTCTCCTTCCGTAAGCCACAGCCTTCGGACAATCATTCCACCGAGGAGGTCTGACGCGAAGACCTATACCGCCGGCTGCGGGATCCCCGCGATCCGCTCGCCGGCGGAGAACCGATGCCGGTCGGAGCGCGTGATGATCGTGACGCCGCCCGGCCCGAAGGCCTGCCAGACACCATCCTGCCAGAGCGCCGCCGAGCGCTCGTCGACGGCCACGAGGACGACATCGTCCCGCGGGGCGCCGGTCAGCGCCCCGTCGACCCACCGTTCTCCGAACCGGTCGAAGTGCGGGATGACCGCGATGCGCGGGACGATCGAGAGGGCCGGTCGGTAACGGCGACGGGCGTCGCCCGGTCGTCGGTCACGGATCAGCGTCCACTCGCCGAGCGCCATCGCCCCCGCCGAGGAGCCCGCGAGCGCCGCGCCCTCTCGCCAGGCCTCGACGATCGCGTCCCACACGGGCGTATCGGCGAGCGTCTTGGGCACGAGACCGGGGTCGCCGCCGACGAGGTAGAAGAAACGTCCAAGGCGCGCGAGCTCAGCGTTCTTGGGCGAGGTCACGTCGGAGCGGCGGACGGCCGGGAGCTCCTCGACATCGAGCCCGAGCCTTTCGAACCAGGCACAGGCGTTGCGCACGGCCAGGTCCGGACGCTGACGCCCCGCCGCGGTTGCGAGCACGTAGGCCGGTCCCCCGTTCGCCGCAGCCACGAGGACCTCGTCCTGCGGCTCGTTCCCCGGGTTCAGCTCGTCGCCGCCGACGAGTGCAAGCGGCCCAGGCCGAGACGACCGGTTGGAAGTCTCATGCATGTGACTGAGTGGCCTGCGCCATTGAAGGTCATCCTCATCACGAGGTCAGGACCGACGAAACGTCGGGCATGGAAAGGACGTGCGAGCCGTGCTCCTCGGTCAGGCTCTCGAGGAACCCCCGCACGATCGTGGCGGCGTGCTCACGCTCAGCATCCGCTTCATCCAGACGGCCCAGTCGGCCGAGAGCCTCCGCAAGCGCGGCATGCGACGCCCATCGTGAGGGTTGGTGCTCGAACTGTTCGGCGTCGGCCACCGCCTGCCGCAATTGTTCGATCGCTTCATCTGCTCGACCCATCTCGGTCATGGCCCGCCCGACGACCATGCGCGACCGGCAGGCGTACTTCAAGCGCCCGGGCCCGAGGGACACCCTGACAGCCTCCTCGGCCGCCCCGGCCGCCTTCTCCCACTCGTCGCGGGCCAGATAGATCTCCGCCCGGGCCACGGCCAACCGACCCGCCCACAACCATTGGTGCCATCCGTGAGTCCGGGCGGCGGCCTCCAGGAGCTCGGGGAGCTTTCGTTCAGCGTTACCCAACTCCCCTTCGAGCAGATCGACGAACAGAAGGTCCACTTCGGCAGCCAATTGGGCACCGATGAACTCGGCCTCTCGTGCCATCTCGCGGGCCTGCTCGTTGAGCTCCCTGGCGGCTCGTAGGTCGCCGAGCTCTCTCAGTGTGCCCGCCCACATGTTCACGATCCGGGACGTGCCCCTCGGTACGAGCTCACGCTCTCGCCCCAGGGTGGTGCCACGCTGGAACCAGTCCAACGCCTCCTCGTGCCTGGACAGCCCGGTCAGGGCCATCCCGCCATGCCCTGCGCCCTGCAACACGGCACCGAGGTCGGACGTCTGCATGCCCAACTCGAAGCTTTGCTCAGACAGCTCTAATGCCCGACGATGATCACCGCGCCAGTAGTGGTACAGGGCGCTTTGCGACAGCAGCCCCGCATCGTTCGGCCACTTCGAACGGCTCTCCTGCGCGAGGGCGATCGCCTCCCCGACGTCCCCATCCATGGCCTTGATCTCAGACAGCGTGCCCAGGACCCTGGCCTCGAGCTGAGGATCGGAGGCCTCCCTGACCGCCCTGACAGCTTCGGCGCCCAGGGTCCGGGAGGCGGCCGCGTCCGTGAGCGACATCGCCACGGAGACTGCCGTGACCAGGGCCTTGGCCCGGTGGCGGCCCTCGATCCGCGGAAGTGCCTCCAAGTCCTCGCGGAGGTCTGCTGCGGTCGCCCCAGCGTCCAATCGAGTCATTGCCCTGGCAACCACGCTCTCGTCGAGGCGATCGCGCTCACTGGTCCCCTCGAGCAGCTCAATGGCCTCCGTGTACAGGGCCACGGCCTGTTGTTTCGCCCAGGCTCGGGAAGCCGTATCGGCAGCGATGATGAGGTAGTCGGCGGCTCGCGCCACCTCTCCAGCTTCCCGCCAATGATGAGCCAGGAGAGAGGCGGACTCCCGCAAGCGGTCGCCCAGGGCTCCCTCCAGATAGAGCGCAACCGCGGCGTGGCGTTCCTGACGCACAGCTCGAGGCAGGGTTGAGTAGGCCACCTCCCGGTTCACCACGTGCTTGAACACGAACTCTTGGTCCGAAGGTATTCGCGAGGTGGGTTGATGCCGGATGAAGTCGCGGACCTCGAGGGAGTCGAGTCGCTGATCCACTCCAACCGACTCGGGCGAGATGGCGAGCAGCGCCCCTCGCCAGAAGAACCGTCCGATCACCGAAGCGTCCTGGAGGAGCCGACGCTCGTCCGCGGGCAGAGCGTCCAGGCGCGCGGCGATGATTTCCCGGACCGTGGTGGGTAGCTCAGCTGCTGCACCCGCGGCTCGTTCAGCCATCGAGGCGCCGAGCTCCTCCAGGAACAGCGGGTTCCCGCCGCTCACTTGGACGAAGCGATTGATCGACTCCGCGGCCTCGGGTCGTTCGGCCACCAGATGGCGGGCGAGGCTTCGCGCCTCGTCGTCCGACAGCGGGTGGACCGGGATGGCCATGTAGCTGGTGAGTCCGCCGCCCCACGACGGGCGGACGTCGAGGAGCTCGGGCCTGGCCAGCGTCACCACTAGAAGAGGGACATCGCGAACCCGGGCCGCGAGGGACTCGATCAGGTCGAGGAGGGAGGGTTCGGCCCACTGGATGTCCTCGAACGAGAGAACCGTGGGCTCCTCACCGGCAACCGCTTCAACGAACCGCCGGGCAGAGTACAGGAGAAGCTGCTTGTCCGGCTCGCCCTGGGCGGATAGGCCGAGGAGCACCTCTAGGTGGGCTACGACATCCGAAGCCCCGGGGAGGAGCGGGGCGACACACCTTGCCAGCTTCTCTCGGGCCACAGAGGCGGCATCGGTGTAGAAGACACCGGCGATCTGTTGCACCAGCTGCCCGAACGCGCCGTAGCCCGTCGTTTCGCCATATGGGCGACAGCGGCCAAGGAACGCCCTGCCGCTCGGCTCGATCTGCTTGGTGAACTCCCGGAGGAGACGACTCTTCCCGATACCGGACGGGCCGATCAGCGTGACCAAGTGCGGTCGGCGGTCGGCTATTCCCCGTTCCCAGAGGCCCTCCAGCAAGCCCAGCTCGGTGGTCCGGCCAACCAGCGGTGTGACGTGCTCGGCCTCATGTTCTCCGGGGAACTCGGCTTTGGCCCTCATTGGCCGCCAGACCGGGATGGGCTCGGCCTTCCCCTTCACCACCACGGCATCCAGCTCGTCGTAGTCGAAGGCATGACGGGTGGCTCGGTAGGTGAGCTCTCCCACGAGCACGCCGCTTACCGGTGCCACGCCCTGGAGACGGGAGGCCGTATTCATCACGTCTCCGGCAACGGTTCCCTCGCCCGAGGCAGGAGAGTGCCCCACCGATACCACCGCCTCGCCGGTGTTCACCGCCTGTCGCACGGCGAGCTCCAGACCCGGGTTGGTTCGGTTCAGCTCGTGAATGGCCTCGATGACGCGCAGGGCGGCCCGGACGGCCCGCTCGGGGTCATCGCCGTGTGCGACCGGCACACCGAACACGGCCACCACAGCATCGCCGATGAACTTCTCGACCTCCCCACCGAAATGCTCGATCTCTCGGCGAACGCGGGCGTGATATGGACGGAGGGCGGCACGGACATCCTCAGGATCAGCGCGATCCGAACGATCGGTGAACCCGACGAGATCGCAGAATAGGACAGTGACGAGCCGCCGCTCTTCGGTAAGTGTCTTTCCGATGAGCGGTATGCCGCATGACATGCAGAAGCGGGCTTCCGGTAGGTTCTCCTTCCCGCAGTTGGGGCATGTCACCACGGCCGAAGTGTAGGCCCGGGGAGATCCACGTGGTCGGGCCGGATGGATTCACTCCCAGGCTCCTGTCCGATGGGGTCGACCGCGGCTGGTCGCCGGACGGACCCAAGCTGGCCCTGGGCGGCCGGCAAGCTCCTCAGCTTCCCACAAGAGTCACCTGTAAGGATTCCGCAACGTGCAGGGTTGACAATGGTGCCGTGGGCGCATCGCGCGTGCTCGTGGTGGACGACGAGCCGATGGTCCGCGAGGTGTTGGCACGGTACCTCGAGAAGGACGGGTTCGCCGTCGACACCGCCTCGGACGGTGCCGAGGCCCTCGAGGCTTTCGAGGCCTGTCGCCCCGACCTCGTCCTTCTTGACCTCATGCTTCCTCGCCTCGACGGCCTCGAGGTCTTCCGGCGGATCCGCGCTCAGGCGCAGACGGCGGTCATCATGCTCACGGCCAAGGGTGAGGAGACCGACCGCGTCGTCGGCCTGGAGCTCGGCGCCGACGACTACATCACGAAGCCCTTCTC
>WNGF01006319.1_pt1 | contig 15344 bp, 13 predicted proteins | sample 5400641 | NCBI WGS metagenome assembly WNGF01 (sample SAMN13153371, study PRJNA577476) | soil metagenome | isolation source: 80 cm soil or saprolite under grassland replicate 2 | place: USA:California | collected 2016-06-15
GGTAGCGTCCGATCCGACGATGGATTCGGCTCGCGCGGGAGCGCTCGAGTCCGACGGAAGGAGATGAGATGTCTGAACACAAGACCGGAACCCGCGAGGAATGGCAGGCGGCCCGGGACGAGCTCGCCAAGCTCGAGGCAGAGCAGGCGGAGCGAAACGAAGAGATCAAGAGAAAGCGTCTCGATCTCCCCTGGGTCCCGGTCGAGAAGGAGTACGAGTTCGAGACCGAGGACGGCAAGAAGACCCTCGCCGAGCTCTTCGACGGGCGCTCACAGCTGCTCGCCTACAACATCATGTTCGGCCCCGACTACACGCTCGGCGCCTGCCCCGGCTGCACCAACGTGGGCGACGGGCTCGACGGCTCGCTCGTCCACCTGAACCACCGCGACGTGACGCTGCTCTGTTTCTCGCGGGCGCCGATCGAGCGGCTAACCGCCTACAAGCGGCGGATGGGTTGGCAGTTCCCCTACGTCTCCACCTACAACACCGACTTCGCCTTCGACTTCGGCCTTGCGATGACCGAGGAGCAGGCCCAGCAGATTCCCGAGGTCAAGGAGATGATCGACACCCCGCCCGACTGGCTCCAGGAGTGGTCGGGCCAGGTCGGGGCCGAGCTCAAGGACGGGCTGCGTGAGGGCCCGAGCTGGATCGCGTTCGCGCGCGAGAATGGGACCGTCTACCACACCTACACGGTGATGGCGCCCGACCCGTTCGTCGCGCCGTACTACAGCTTCCTGCTCGAGCGAACGCCGAAAGCCCAACCCGCCGAGCCCCGCACTTGGCGGAAGGACGAGTACCCGGACTGACGCCGATCGGGTTGGTTCGCGGCTCATAACCCGGCGCTGCCGTCGGGAGGGGGCTCGAGTTCGGTTTCGCGCCTCACCGCCGCCGAGCTGTTCGTTGGCGTCCCGGAACCGCAAGAAGTAACACGGAAACGCAACGATGAAGCTAGCAGCGGCGCGGCGGAGCGAGTGCCTATGCTCCTGGGCCATGGCTGAGGTCGTCCTTTTCCACCACGCGCTGGGACTCACCGACCCCGTCCGCAGTTTCGCCGCCGCGTTGCGCGACGCCGGCCACACCGTGCACACGCCCGACCTCTACGACGGCCGGACGTTCGACACGATCGAGAACGGTATGGCCCATTCCGAGGAGATCGGCGGGTCGATGGCGATCGTCGACCGTGCCCGCGTGGCCGTCGAGTCGCTACCGAGCGAGGTCGTCTACGTCGGCTTCTCCCTCGGCGTACTCCCGGCGCAGTCGCTCGCCCAGACGCGGCCGGGCGCGCGCGGCGCGGTGCTCTGCTACTCCGCCCTGCCTCTCGGCCAGTGGGGCGACAACTGGCCGGCGACCTGGCCGGAAGGCGTGCGGCTGCAGCTGCACATCCTCGAAGGCGACGAGGACTTCGAGTTCGCGCAGGGGCTCGCCGCGACCGTGCCCGGAGCGGAGCTCTTCGTCTATCCCGGCACCGAGCACTATTTCGCCGAGCACGACGACCAGGCGGCCGCGCTGCTCACGCAACGCGTGCTCGCGTTCCTCGGCTAGGCCGTCGCCGGGAAGGCCGACGGAGCCCGGGCTCAAGGTCGGCGACAACCTCGAGGGGGTTCGCACCCGCTATCCCGGGCTGACGTGCGGGGGCGCCGTCGGGAGACATCGGCAGGTATCCCTACTACGGGACGATTGCCCGGGCGATGCCCGCGTGACAACTAAGGGCGTGACGTGACGATTCCGGCTCTGGCCGCGGCTGGTTTACTTCTTTACCGGTGCGTCCTGAAGACCTCTATGAGCTCAGCTGGGTTTCCGACCCTCGGGTCGCACCCGACGGTCGCACCGTCGCGGTCGTCGGGTGGCGGGTCCAACGGGAGGCAAACGACTATACAAGCGCGATCTGGCTCGTGCCCATAGACGGCTCCTCGCCTCCACGCCGGTTCACCTCAGGCGAGAAACAGGACCTAGCCCCGCGCTGGTCGCCCGACGGGAGCATGCTCGCCTTCGCCTCGAACCGGGAACGCAAGGCGAAGCAGCTGTACGTGATTCCAACCGCCGGTGGCGAGGGCCGTCGGCTCACCGACCTCGATGAGGACGTGACCGAGCCCGTCTGGTCGCCGGATGGGACGCGACTGGCCTTCTCGGCCCGGCTCCGCGACCCGGCGTACGAGGAGGAGGACGACAAGCGGCGGCGACCTCGCAGGTTTGCCCGTCTGCAGTACAAGCTCGACGACGAGGGGTGGATCGGGGACCGACGTCGACACATCTTCACGGTGCCCGCGGACGGGTCGGGGCCGCCCGTGCAGCTCACTCATGGTGACTACGAAGACCAGTACCCGGCATGGTCGCCGGACGGAACGCGGATCGCTTTCGCCTCTGCGCGGCAGGAAGATTGGGACACCGAGCTGGTCCGGCACCTCTTTCTGGTCGACGCGGATGGGGGCGAGCCGGTGCGGCTGACCAGAGATGATGGCTGGCACGAGGCTCCTGCATGGTCGCCGGACGGGTCGCTGATCGCCTGCCGCTTCAGTGCGGGCGGGTTCGACTTCCCGCGCCACGGCCAGATCGCCGTGATCGACGGGGCGAGCGGCGCGCGGCGCGTTCTGACGGCCTCGCTCGATCGGAACTGCGCTCCTTATCCGGAGATCCGCGAGCCGGTCTGGGACGGGGCCACGCTCCTGTTCGCGCTCGAGGACCGAGGCAACAACCATCTCTACAGGGTCCGCGCCGACGGGGCCGGCGCGCCGGAGCCTGTCGTCGACGGTGAGCTGTGGGTGACCGGCTTCGACTGCGTCGGCGGGCGGATCGTGCACAGCGCGACGACGCCGGCCTCTCCAGCGGAGCTCTACTGCGGCGAGCGACGGCTGACCGAGCTGACGCGAGCGTTCACCGACGGGCGCAAGCTCGCCGAGCCCGAGCGCTTCACGGCCGTCTCGGCGGACGGCGCAGAGATCGAGGCGTGGCTGATACGGCCGGTCGGCTTCGAGCCCGGGCGCCGCTATCCGGTGCTGCTGAACATTCACGGCGGCCCCTTCGCCCAGTACGGGAACACGTTCTTCGATGAGTTCCAGGTCTACGCCGGCGCCGGCTACGTCGTGCTCTACTCCAACCCGCGCGGCTCCTCCGGCTACAGCGAGCAGTGGGGGAGGGCGATCCGCGGGCCCGTCGAGGAGGGGCCGGGCTGGGGCACCGTCGACTATGAGGATCTGATGGCGGTCGTCGACGAGGCGCTTATGCGGTTCGACTTCTGCGACCCCGAGCGGCTCGGCGTGCTCGGGGGTTCCTACGGGGGCTACATGACCTCGTGGATCGTCGGCCACACCGACCGGTTCCGCGCCGCCTGCTCGGAGCGCGCGGTCAACAACTTCGTGCTCGAGGGCGGCTCGAGCGACATCGGCTGGGCGTCGAAGGCCTATGTGGGCGCGCACTGGTTCGAGGCCCCCGACGTCTACCACAAGCTCTCACCCGCAAGCTACGCCGCGAGCATCACGACGCCGCTTTTGATCCTCCACTCCGAAGACGACCTGCGCTGCCCGATCGGCAACGCCGAGGATCTGTTCGCGATCCTGCGGCTGTTGAAGCGGGACGTCGAGTTCGTGCGCTTCCCGGCCGAGTCGCACGAACTCACCCGCTCGGGCTCGCCGATGCACCGGATGATGCGATTCGAGACGATCCTCGACTGGTTCGCCCGCTACCTGCACCCCGAGGAGGTTCGCACGCTCGAGCGGGTGGCCGCGGGCGCCCCGAGCGCGCGCTTGTAGGCGGCCGCATCCAAGAAGGGTCCCCGCGTCTCGGTTGGTCCTCGCGGGGACCAACCGCCTGGCCCAGTTAGAGCAAGCCGCGGTCTCGTCCCTGTGGGGTGCGTGAGAAATGTTTTGTGATGTACGACCGAATTTGCGCACCCCACACGTTCATCAACTCGATCGCCGCGCAGACCACTTCGCCATGACGGGCGAGACGCTCGCTCAGGCGGCGCAGACCGTCGGCATCAGGTGGCGCTGCACCGACCTCGACGGTCGCACCCGGGCGTCGAGCAGATGGAAAGCAAGAAGCTGGCCCCGCACCGAAGTCCGTTCGCCTTAAAGCTCCTCGCCTCGCGCGCATCGCGCGTTGGTGGGTTGCGGGCTCGGGCCGGAACCTGAGTACGGGGCCAGTTCAGAACATCTTACGCCGTTCGAGGGTGAGAGAGGTTAAGCCTTCTTCCCCATCCCCAACCACTTGCGGATCTTTGCCATGATGCTGGTCATACGGGCGAGTCTACGCCGTTCCGCCAATCAAATCGCGTTAGTTTCGCAATCCTCTGTCATGCCGTCCGATTCCGCTGATTTGCCGCGGAGTTGAGTTTACGAACCCTACGTGCGCTGTTCCTGGCGAGCGACGAGTCGTCGTACGTGAACGGCGCGACCTTCCTGTGTCGACCGCGGATTGCCCGCCGCCTACGTCACGCCTGAGTAGCTTGCCGCGCCGCCGCGCTCGGCGGAAGATTGGGTCAGATGCGCGCAACGGTCGTCGCCGCGGTCACTGCTGGTCTCGCCCTGATGGGTTGCGGCTCGGGTGCCCCCGCTCCGGTCGAGCAGACGGGGGTCTGGCGGCTCGTTCCGCCCGCTCGCGAGCCCGAGCGTCTCGCGGCTGCCGGCGCGTGGGCCGATAGGGGCGGGTGCCGAGCTTGAACGCATTACTGGTGGCGCGCCACGGCCGGCTCGTCTTCGAGAAGAGCATCGTCTCGACCCTCGTCGGCATCGCGCTCGGGCCGGCGCGATGACCGGTGCCGTCCTCAATCTTTCGTGCGGAGCGGTGTTCGGCTGACTGGCTTGTTCGTGAGGTCGAAGTCCGTGATCCCGAGCTCGAACGCGCGGCGGACGATCTCGCACGACCGCTCGAGCGGCGCGGTGCCGCCGAAGTTGTGCCAGAGGCCGAGGGAGACCTCCGGCAGCTTCAGCCCCCACTTGCCGACACGGCGGCATTGCGTCGCAGCGCCGAACGTACTATAGTGAACCCAATGGTTCAGTATCCCGCGACCGTCGACCGCGCCTTCGCGGCCCTCGCCGACCCGACCCGCCGCGCCGTGCTCGAACGGCTCGGCGCCGGGAGCGCGACGATCAGCGAGCTCGCCGAGCCCTTCGGCATGTCGCTGACCGGGATGAAGAAGCACATCCGGCTGCTCGAGGAGGCGCAGCTGGTGACGACGGAGAAGGTCGGCCGCGTCCGCAGGTGCATGCTCGTGCCCTACGCCCTCGAGGGCATCAGCACGTGGCTGCGGCGGCTCGACCGCTTCGCCCAGGTCGTCGAACGGACGAAAGGAGGACGATGAGCCCGACCAAGAAGAAGGACGGATTCACGGCCGAGGAGAAGGCCGCGATGAGAGCGCGCGCCAAGGAGCTAACGGCGGCCGCGGAGGGGGAAGAGGCCGTGCTCTCCGCGCTCGCGGCGATGTCGCCTGACGATCGCGCCCTCGGCGAGCGGATCCACGCGATCGTCAAGGACACCGCCCCCGACCTCACGCCGAAGACCTGGTACGGGATGCCCGCGTACGCCAACAAGGACGGCAAGGTCGTCGTCTTCTTCCGCAACGCGGAGAAGTTCAAGGAGCGCTACGCGATGCTCGGCTTCAACGACAGCGCCAACCTCGACGACGGGTCGATGTGGCCGGTCGCCTTCGCGTTGACGAAGCTGACCAAGGCCGACGAGGCCAGGATCGCGAAGCTCCTCAAGCAGGCGGTGAGCTGAAGATGAACGAGACCACGGTCACCACGCCGAACGAGCTCGAGATCCGCGTCGAGCGGGTCTTCGAGGCGCCGCGCGCGCACGTCTTCTCCGTCTGGACGGATCCGCAGCTGATCCCCGAATGGTGGGGCGACGGCACGGTCGTCGAGGAGATGGACGTCCGCCCGGGGGGCACGTACCGCTTCCGCACGGCGTTCGGCGTCGTCGAGGGCGAGTTTCGTGAGGTCGAACCACCCGAGCGCCTCGTGCAGACGTTCCAGAACCACCTGCAGACGCTCGAGTTCGAGGATCTTGGCGAGCAGACGAAGCTGACGCAGACGATGCGCTTCGCTACGACCGAGGAGCGCGACACGACGATGCAGTACGGCGTCGAGGAAGGAGCGAAGAGCGGCTTCGCGCGGATCGACGCACTCCTGCAGCGGCTACCGCTCGACGCGTGAGCCGCCGACGATGGCATCCGTGCCGTCGTCGAAGCGAACGCACGCCTTGCCCTTGCCGTCGTGTCGGGCGACCACACGACGAGCGTGGCTTCGCGGCCGGAGACGCGGGCGCGTTCCGTGCCCTCCGGCTCGACGCCGCGCCGCACGTACCGGGCCGACACGAAGGCCCGGGGACGGGTCACAGAGTTCCTGGGTGTCCGCCTAGCGGGACGAGGAGTCGTTCAGGCTAACGGCAGCTCGAATGAGGGCCGCCAAAGCCTTCTCATCGATCTCATCGTCCTCGTGGAAGTCGTTGCGCGCCGGGTGTTGCCTTCGAGGCTTGCATCTTCGTCGCCATCTGAGCGCTCGCTACGCACTCCGATGTGGGCGTCGAAACAAACGCTGGATTGCAACACCCGGTCACCGTCGAGAAGTTGTGACGCGTCAGGAACCGATCAAGGTGATGAACACCCCGCCGTGAGCGCGTCGTGAAGCGGACAGGGCCGCCGTGTGGCTGCCCTGTCGCTGTTCGATTCGTCGAGTGCCCTAGCGAACGTGGAAGAGCGTGCGGCCCGCGTCCACGCCTGGTGCGGGCGCCGGCACGTTGTAGTACGTCTTGTACCCCTTCGTTGTCGCGATCCCCTCGAAGATCCCGGGGGGCGCCCCAGGGCCGTGGCAACCAACGGTGAGAACCCCGCTGCTCCCGTCCGAGAACGCGATCTTGAGAACGGCTGTGCCGTTCGTCCGCGTCCCCTCGCCGATGTTGTCGACGAACCCCACGTTGGCCTGGTCATTGGCGAACTGCCAGCTGACCAGCGCCGTGACTTCGTAGGTGCCGCTCCCGCCGGAGGTCGTGCTCCAAGTGCCTCCCCCGTCCACCGCACCGGATCCTCCTCCGCTTGCGGGCGCCACGAAGTGACCCGATCCTGTGAGCGTGATCGTGTCATCGTCGGGAGCCGTCGCAGAAGCGTGACCGCCGGGATTTATGGGCGCCGGGGGTATCCCGGTCGTGCTGATGATGTCCCAGCGAACGTGCTTAGCCCCGCCAGAGGACGCGGCTGAGGCAAAGGTCGTCAGGAGCATCAGGGCGGCAGCGAGCGCCATGACTGCGCCGAGCCCCCAGAACCGTGCGCTGCGTCGCATGTTGCCTCCTCTCCTCGTGCTCATTCCCTAGTGGATGCTGATCTGACCGTTCAGGACGTGCTCCACCGGAAGGTCGAACAAAAACGGCGTGAGCAGCGTCAGGTGTAACGTCCCGATCCCGGGGCCGCCAGCCGTCACTTCGACGTGGAAGGTGGCCGCGGACTTGTCGAAGACGCCCGGTGCAAGGAACATGCCGGCCCCGTCGAAACTCGCGCTGCTCGCTCCCACGGTTGCCTGCGTTACCTGACCGCGCACGGCCATCAGTGTGAAGCCGGGAAATTGCGACGACCCGGCCATCAGGCAGTTGAAGTGCCCCTGGACGGAACCATCGGCCGACCGCGTCACGTTGAACCCGAACTGCGAAAACGTGCGGCCCTCGGCTGTACCTCTTCCACCGCCGGTGACGACCGCTGGTCCTGCCGCCGACGCGACAGGAACGAGCGCGCAGGCCGCTACCAACACGGCGAGCGCACCGCAGACTCGCTTCATGCTCTCCCCCTTTCTCCCCCGCAGTAACGAGGCTACTACCCACTTTGTGGGCAAGCAAATCCCTACGACTAGCCTCCTTCCCAGTAATCCCGAGCCCGCTCCCACACGAGCCGAGCAGCTCTGCGGCCGGTGGCTTGAGCGTCGAGATCACCTTGCTCGAAGTGGATACCGCCGTAGCGCCGCGAGATACCCGCCTCATCGGCCGCGTCTGAGAACGTCGACCAGGAAAGCGTGACGTCGCGGCTCGGGACTGCTCCGGGCTCGACCCTCGAGCTACCGGCGGGGAGCGTCACGGAGGCGCCGAAGCGGTCGCTGTGCGTGAAGCGTTTGAGGATCTCCGCACCGGCGGCGCTGAAGTTGCTGTGGCCGGACGAATATTCCGGGAACGGCGGCGTCGGAAACGTCGTCGGCTGGTAGGGGAACCAGGTCGCGCCGTCGATGAGTTTCGTGCCCTGGTACGGGCCGCCCCAGGCGCGCACGATCTGGCCGCGGAAGAGTGTCCGAATCGCCGTGATGGGGCGAACGGAGTTGAATGCACGCTTGTTGTCCCACGCGCAACAGCCGGCGTCGGAGACCGCGTTCGTGAGCGCGAAGAAGAGTTTCACGTCTCGCTCGAGGCCGTGCTCGTGGTCTCCGTGGTGGTCGCGGCGTGACACGAATTGCGCGAACAGATTCCAATGTCCGGGCGGGAGTTCCGAGCGGGGTCCATCCGCCCAGTACTCGGCGATCATCTTCTGCTCCTCAGTCAGCGCGGCGCTGAGGCCGATCAGCGCCCGAGCCTGCGCAAGGTATTCGGGCGATCCGTATTTGGCGGGGCCGGTGGCGGAGCGCAGCGATCCTGGACTGACAGCGAACGTTGTCACCTGCTGCCACTGCGCGCCGACGAAGCCCGGTGTCACGACGGTTCCGCCGCCGTCGACGTAGCGCAGCGGCTGCCAGGCATTCGGGTCGTGAACGGTCGTCGGCTCGAAGGGCACCCGAATGTCCATCGGGTCGTTCGCCGGCACGTAGTCGGTGTAGTCGGCGTAGGGAACGCCGGCAGCGCCGCCGCGCTCGTCGCCGAGCTGGTTCGCCCCGTCCCCGTGGTGGAAGTCAAGCACCGCCTGAGCGGCGACGTTGCCGATTCCGGCCGGCGTCCTCGTATCGGTCGAATGGTCGGCGGCGTTGTAGCCCAGGCTCCGCATCAGCGGATCGAAGCCCGACGAGACGCTGCCCGGGAAGAGGTCGACCCCCGCCCGGTACGCGGCGAAGCTGATCGCCTGCGCTGTGTTCGCCGCAGTGCGCTCTCGGGCCGGCCGGCGCAGCGAACTGCCTAGGCGTGTGCCAACCGCCTTGTTGTCGTATGCCGCCCAGGCGTCGTAGATGCAAGTGTGTGCGATCGCGAGCGCGCGCGCGACCATCGGCGGGCCCAGCTTCGAGTTGCGCACACCTTCCAGGAACGCCTCGTTCCACCGCAGGACGACGCTGCCTCCCGGATGGACGCCTCGCGTGCTTGACGCAAGCTTGGGAAACGCGAGCGATGCAGCACCCGCACCTGCGGCGACCAGAAACTGCCGTCGCGAGAATGATTGCTCCAGAACCGGCGAAAGAGATCTGCTTAGGCCACGGGAAATAGAACCCCCAGACGGAGAAGTCAAGACTTCACGCCTCTTGGAACCGCGACGTAATTCGTCCCGCGGTAGTCATGGCCGCGCCGTAGTACACGGCCGCCTGGTCGAGCCGCGGCGATCATGCCGCCCCCTCCGGCCCGTTGGGCGAGTCGCAGGAGGATCCCCTCGAATGCGTCGTTCAGCAGATCAGCTAGCTGATTTGGACGTAGACGTTGTCGCCGCCCGCGCTGTGATTGAAGTTGATGATGCCTGGGACGTTGAGCGTGACACCCTCGGTCAACGGACCCAAGATGCTTTGCGGTGCCTGCGGGCCGATGACGCAGAAGACCGTCATGGTTCCGGGCAGCTGCAGGCTCGTGCCATTGGGCGTCAGCGTGACGCGCATCTTCACGGCCCCGCCGCACAAGTCCGGCGGAATGGGGTCACCGAACACCTCGCCGCACCCATACGACTGGTAGTCGAGGAGCCCCGTCGCCGTCCAGGTCCCGGTGGCTAGGACGTTGCCGCCGCTGTCGGTGTGGGTGAACTCTCCTGCAGCGGTGACCGAGTTCGGATTGACCGAAAACTCACCTTCACCGGTGACCGCAATTTGGTCGCCGTTCGCAGCCACGCCGAAGTTGGGTTCCTCCATCACGAGCAAGTACGTATGTGTCGCGCTGTCCGCCACTGCGATGGTCGGTACGAGTACGACTGCCGCAGTAAGTGCCAGCGCAAGCAGGATCAGACGTCTCATGGAGCCCTCCCCTGGTCGCGAGACGTTACGTGCTGAAGTTTATGCCCTTTGCACCAATCCGGACAAGCGGATCGATTGAACGCAGATGGTCAGCGCCCCCTCTGGTTGAGGGCGGGTGCCGCGGTGGGTAGCGAGCGGTGCTCATCTCTCTATCGCCTCCTCGGGTGGGAGGACATGGCCGATGGGAGTTCGCTCCGGTGGCGCATCTCCTTAGGGACCGTCAGGCGGCCAGGGGTCGGTGGCGCCTTTGGGAGCGAAGGGTTGGTTGCGGGTCCTCGTTCGTGGATGGGAGCAGCCCGGGCTCGTTCCCTTTCCGACCTAGTGGAAGCCCGGCGGCCTCCCCTGGTCGCCCTTCGAGAAGTCGCAGACGCCGCTCGGGAAGATCTCGTTCAGGCGCGCGATCTCCGCATCGGTCGGCTGCCACCAGCCGTAGACGCCGCGGTCGATCGCGGCCTCGACGGGTTGGGTTTTGCACTTGTAGAGCTCCTCGTCGAAGGGCGCGCCTGCGACGGTCCGTGACGTGCCGTGGATTGGGAACACCTGCGTGCACGGCCCTGGTGAGGCCGAGTCAATGATCCCGTTCCACGCGTCGGCGCCGCGGTAGATCAGCGACCCGTTCGTCGCGAAGCAGCTATCCACGGCGTCCGCCGGCTTGTTCCCGGCCACGCCGAGCTCGGGATGCGCGCGGATGTTCGCCAGCCACTGGTCCATCACGCCAAGCGCCATCGGCGTCTGGTCGAACAGGGCTGCGGGACGTCCGTCGGTGAACCAGATCACCTGGTTCGAGGAGTCGCCGTCGTGCTCGCGCATCCGCAGCCGGGCCGCGAACGACTGCCGGGCGTTGTGCATGTTGAGCGACTCGTCGAGGTAGTTGCGCCAGTCGATGTACGGGATTTCGCTCTTCCCGTCGAACACGAGCCCCTTCTCATAGGCGCCGTTCATCGCCCCGATGCTGCCCTCGGTGCGGGCGGCGACGCCGTTCGGCCCGACCGGGTTCATGTTCCGCGCGCTCCAGACGTCGACGTCCGAGTAGCATGCGGTCCCAACGTAGGGGCAGCCCTCCTGGACCATGTCCTGCGGCGGCTTCCAGCCGCCGATCTGCGCGTTGAGGTCGAGGAACTCCGTCGGCATGAGGTGATGGTCAAGCAGCGCGTGGAGCCCGTACTGGACGCCGACGTTGTCCCACGTCGAGCGAGCGAACCCGGTGACAGGATCACGGCCGTAGACCTTGACGGCGTCGTTCCAGTGCGTCCACTCGACCCCCACCTGCTGCGCCGGCGTGATCCCAGGCACGGTGCCGAAGTGCGGGTTCAGCACCAGCGGAGAGAGGCCGCGCCAGCCGCTGATGCACTCGGTCGAGCCGGGCGCCGCCAGCCACGGCGTCAGCGGCTGGTAGGGGTTGATAATGGTGTTGGAGGACGAGAGGCCCTCGAGCCACGACCGATTCGACCAGACCCGCCACTTCGACGCGGGGTTCGCCAGCACCTGGAGATCCATCCAGTGCTCGAGCAGCTCGCAGTCACCGATGTGGATCGTCTGCGTGACCATGTCGGGATACGAGTACTGCGGGATGCCGCCGTCGAGCAGGCCGGGCTCGTCCTGCCCGTACACGTACTGCTGGATCCCGCCGCCGGAGCCGCCGAGCCCGATCGTGTAGATCGGGTCGTCGTACTCGGTCACGAAACGCGACTTGACCATCAGCGCCGTCTCGCCGCCGAGCACGAGGTTGTAATGCGTGTTCGTCTTCGTGCCCGTCGACCAGAGGATCGCGTAGCCCTTGCCGAGGCCGTACGGGTAGCGCGACTCGCTCTGGTTGTTCGACCCCTGGTAGTGGCCGATCGCGACGCCGCCGCCGAAGTAGTAGATCGCCTTGCCGTTCCAGCCCGACAGCTTCGTCTGCTGAGGGTCGAGGACGGCGATCGAGTAGATGAAGCGGTCGATCGTGCCACGCTCCCAGCGGATGACGAAGTCGACCGTGTCGCCGGTGCTCGTCGTCGTCTGCGTCATATCGGCCGGACGCGGTGCCCCGGCGTTGAACGGCCTCCAGGTGTTGGCGGTCGAGCGGTAGTAGTAGTCGACCCGCGTCGGCAGCGAGCACTTCATGTCGAGGAACGGTCCGGTGAGGTCGAAGCCGGCGAGCGTGCCCGGCGTCGAGCAGAAGAAGTCCGGCTGCTTCGGGCCGGCGAACATCGGTCCGGTGATCGGGTAGTTCGTCAGCGTGAAGCTCGTGCGGTCGTTGGCAGAGCTGCCCGGTCCCGGCACCGTCGCCTCGACGGTGCTCGATCCGAGCGGGAGGCCGGTCAGCACGCCCTCGAGCGCGTGGTCAGCCTGGTCGTCGGGCGCGAACGCCGAAGTGACGTCGGCGCCGTTCAACGTCACTGTCGCCGCGTCGAGCGGCACCGATGCGGGGACGATGACTCGGATGCGAGCGGCGCCGCCGCTCACATACTGCGGCGGGCCCGACAGGGCGTCGAGCGCGAGCGCGTCGCGGATTCCCCCCGGCGGCCCGACGGCTTGCCGTGCTGCGGCTGCCGACGCAGCGGTGGCAAGAGCCGCGGCGACGAGCGCCGCGACGAAGTGTTGACGGCGGATCACGGCTCCCCTTTCCAGACCGGTTTGTGACAACCGGTGCTTATCGCGCGCGGCCCGCCGGGTCAAGAGTAGCCCTGGTCAGCCGCCGAGGAGAATCCGCTCGTAGAAGCGCCTCGCCGCCCGCGTAGCACCACGGCCCGGTCACGTCTCGTCTGCTTCTTCGTCCCGCGAAAAACCAAGCAAACAGCCCTTCACCGTCAAACGCGTGCGCGTTGAGGACGCTCAGGCTGCGAGCCGCCCGGTCGGGGGCGTCAATCGTGAGGCGGCGGCAAGGACCGACGTAGCTGTGATCCTCATGGAGCATGCGGCCAGCTGTAGTGCGAGTTCGTGGAACGTGCTCCAGCGCAATCCGTATTGTTCGCGGAGCCGTGGGGGCAGGAGACCGGCCGTCGACAATCGGTGCGCGGGCACGAACACGCGCAAGGGCGCGGGTAGGCGCGCCTCCAGGATCACTGCCGCTACCTCCTTCGCTGGCGCGGTGACCGCGATCGTCTCCCCGCTGATCTGGGCGGCGAAGTACTCGCGAAAATCGGCGAGCGAGCGCGGGATCACGGAAGCGGGCGTCCCGAACAGACGCGCGACCAGCGCCATCTCCTGGTAGTAGAGCTCTTGATCTTCGCGCGACAGCGGATGGACGAACCGCTCGTAAGCCGCCAGGGACGCCTGAACGAGCGTCGCGTGAACCCAAAGCATCAGTTCGGGATCGGAGGCGGAGTACGGCGTTCCGGGCCGGAAGCGACCGAGCTGCGTCCGCGTGGCGCCGTGCACGTGGGCGTGCACGGCCTGCACCAACTCGGCCGCCCGCTCGGCCTCCTCCTTCGTCCCGAAGGCGATCAGGTAGAGCGCGCGTAACGTGTGGACGAGGCGCCCCCAGAGATCACGTCGAACGGCGGAGTGATCGAAGACGCCCGCGGCCACGAGCGGATGGGCCACCTGCAGGAGCACCGCCGGTCCGCCCCCCAAAAACGGGACAAGTGGCGTGTTGCCGAGTCTCCTGATCACGCTCTCCGGCGCGAAGTAGCCATCCCGGCTTTTCAGTCGTTGCGCATGGGTAGCCGCGCGCGAATCTCCCCTGCCTGCCCGACTCTCTGCCACACGGGACAGAATGCCCAAGCTCGTACACCCACGCCCGCTCGGCCGTCCGGACTGATCCTGCGGTTCGAGCGGAATCCCAGACGGGCCGTCGCTTTCAGGCGGACGTGCGACACAAGCGCGGAGAGGCGCAACGCTCGGATAGGCAGATCGTGCGTCCTGTTGACAGCGACGGCGTCGGCGTGAGATCGTTCTGCGGTCGAAGCCCGAGGACCGAAAGGTCAGCGGGCTTCGGCGTTTTTCGGTCGCGACACCGGCGGACGGGTTCGAGTGTTAGCGGTTGGTTCCGCAACCTTGGACGACCCTCGCGACATTCGCCCTGTGTGTGGCGCCGGACGGCCCTTCCGCGACAACCACACTTCCGCGACAACCACAGCGGCGACGCCTGATTCGTGCTCGACCCCGGATTCGCTAGGGTCGGAGGCGATGGGTCGCGGCTCGAGGCCGGTGAAGCGCTGGCGAAACGATCGTAAGAAGAAGAAGAAGGCGCGCGAGAAGCGCAAGCTTGCTGCCGTCGCTCGCCCCAGTCGGAGCCGCTGAAAGCGCTCCGGCGAAACCTACCCCTCGCGTTCAGACGTTGTGCTTGCCTTCCGAAGGCGAGCAGTTCCTCTCGCCCCACGTCAGGCAGAGATCGTCATGGAGCATCTCGCGCCGCACCACGAGGGTGAAGCGGCTGGCCGCATGATCGAAGCGGCCGCCATGGACGTGTCCGGTGGTCTAGCGTCCCCGTAGGGCTTCCGCCGCGCTCCTCTACGTCAGCGGCGCGGCGCGCGAGCAGCCCCGACGAATTGTCGTCGGGGCCGGCAGCGTTCGCCCGCATCTTCCTTTTGATCGCGCGGGCGTTAGGTCAGTGCGGGAGGGAATCCCACTTCCAGCCACCGCCGAAGCCCGATCCGAGGGCGAGGGCAGCAAGAATGGTCAGGCGGCGGATGTCGCTGTTTGTTGGAAGCGCGACACCGGCCTCGGCCGGGCGCGCGGTCGAGCCAACTCCGCCAGTGCGCCGCTTCGCGCATCGTGGCGGGTCGACGAGAGTCCCTGGCCATGGACCGACCTGAGCAGCGTGGTCGCGAGCGTCAGACCCGGAGACTCCGCGAGGGAGCTCGGCGACATCTTCGGCGAGGACATGTTCGTGTCCGGCGTGTATCGCCGCTGCATGAAGGCAAGGATGCGACGGTCGTGATCTCGGCCGGAAGCACCCGACCAGTTGCCGGATTGGAAAAGCTTCTCGCACGCCTTTCCTGACTGGCGCCGGTCCGGCGCACGGCTGGGTCGCGCGCCACGGGACGGGGGGCCGGTACTCACGGCTGCGTCCTCGCGCGTTCGGTCCTGCGCCGCGGCGGAGCCCGGCTGGTTGTGGCGGAAGAGCCGAAAGGCGACACGCACAGTGACCAAGGCTCCCTCCGCAACCAACAACCTCGTCAGGAACTACACCTAGCCGAGCCGTTCTGCTTAAGCGTCTGGCTTGGTGGCTGTCCTCCTCGCTACCTCGTCGCGAGACTCGTCGTGCCCGCCTTCGTGGGACCCGACCGCTGGCATAGCCCGAGTGGATTCATCCGT
>WNGF01009923.1_pt1 | contig 15340 bp, 13 predicted proteins | sample 5400641 | NCBI WGS metagenome assembly WNGF01 (sample SAMN13153371, study PRJNA577476) | soil metagenome | isolation source: 80 cm soil or saprolite under grassland replicate 2 | place: USA:California | collected 2016-06-15
CTCGAAGCCCGACGCGTAGGTGCGGCCGAACATGGTCAGCTCGCGCCGGCTGCTCAGGCCGGCGAACGGCTCCGCGCCGAGCAGATCCCGCAGCCCGGTCACGAAAAGGGCCGGATCCTCGGCGCAGGCGAGGACGCCCACGCCCGTGGGGTCATTGAGATCGGCGTAGAGAACCGATTCGACGCGGCTCGACTCGAGCGCGGCGACCAGGGGCTTGCTGTCCGCGCAACCGCCGTAGACCAGGAGCTGGATGAACAGACGCCGGTTCGAGGTGAGCTGGTTGGCGCCCCGCTCGCGGACGTCGACCGGGACGTCGGCGGCCGGAGGGGGCGCGGCCGACGGCTGCCCTTCCCCTCGCGCGCTCATGGGCAGAGCGTACCAGTGGGGCCGGGCGTTGACAACGACAACTGACGGAGCGCGCACGCAGGTTGCCGGTCTGCTACACTGGGGCTCATGCATGGAGGTGACGTCATGAGCAGCCCCCTGGTCTCGGCGTCGGATCTTCAGTCTTCCCTCATGGAGCTCGTCAAGGAGTTCCCCTTCGAGTGCGAGCTGAGCCTCCAGCCCCTGATCAGCTTCTGGGAGCAGATGGGCGCGCGCGAGGACTCACTCCTCGGCCGGCTGGCCGGGGTGCTCGAGCGAGAGTTGCGTCAGGCGCCCGAGCTCTCCGAGCCCATTCGCGACCTCGACGTCCTCGCGCGACACGCCGAACTGGTGGAGGCGCTGATGGCCGCGGTCTTCCCGGCGGTGTTCTGGGAGCAGGAGCACGCCGCCGCCCTCATTCCCTTCCAGCTCAAGAGCTTCTACTCGACGCCGGCCTTCGCGAGCACCCTGATGGGCGCCGACGGAAGGCTCAGAGGACGCCTCAACGTCGACAAGCGCACGCTCTCGCGGTTCCGTCTCCTCAACGCCTATTCCCAGGTGCTGTGGCGCGTGCACGACATCGACTTTCCCGTGGATTACCCGCTGATCTTCACCACCGACGACCGTGAGACCGGGCTGGACCGCCACTTCAAGATCTTTTTCGACGGGCGCTTCGTCGAGGTCGAGGCGGCCGGCCCCGCGCCCGCGCTCACCGCCGACGTCCGCGCGCGCCTCGAGGCCGGCAGCGTCGACCTCGACACGCTCGCCGCGCTGATCCCGCCGGGCAGCGTCAAGTTCCGCGGCTTCACCGTCTTCCGGGCCCTCGATGTGACCGACCAGGAGGTGCTCTCGTCCCTCAAGCGCGACCTGATCGACAAGGAATCGATCATTTCCAACGCGCGCTTCGAGGGACTCCAGGCCACGCTCCGCACGCTCTTCCGCCGCCCCGAGCTGCGTCTGGGTCTCGCCGCGATCGAGGGCGATCGGGTCCTGTCGCTGAATTACGGCTCGCGGTTCGACCACTCCTGCATCTTCGCCGACTCCGTCCACCACAAGGTCTCCGACTTCGAAGGGTCCATCTACATGCGGGCGAGCCTCCAGCGCCAGCCGCTGTTCATCGAGGATCTGGCGACCTACGGCGAGCCCCGCACTGACATCGAGGACGGCCTCATCAAGAGCGGCGTGCGGAGCATCGTGGTGGCGCCGCTGCACTACCAGGAGCAGACGATCGGCACCCTCGAGCTGAGCTCGCCCAATTCCGGTGACCTCACCGCGCTCCACGCGCCCAAGCTCGACGAGGTGCTGCCTCTCTTCTCCATGGCCGTCAAGCGCAGCATGGACGAGCTGGACAACCGCGTCCAGGCCTTCATCAAGGAGCAGTGCACGGCCATCCACCCCGTCGTCGAGTGGCGCTTCCGCAAGGCGGTCTTCGACGGCCTCGAGCGCCAGGGAGCGGCGCCGAGCGCGGTCCCGACCGAGATGGAGCCCATCGTGTTCCGCGATGTCCACCCGCTCTACGCCATCGCGGACATCCGCGGGTCGTCGACCCAGCGCTCGTGGTCCATCCAGGCCGACCTCCTCGCCCAGCTCGGCCTCGCGCGAGACATCCTCCGCGCCGCCCACGACGTCCGCCCGCTGCCCATCCTGGACCAGCTCACCTACCGCATCGACGCCCACGTCGCCGACCTCGAGGTGAGCCTCCGCTCGGGCGACGAGATGGCGGTCATCGTCTTCCTCCGGACCGACATCGAGTCCCTCTTCGATCACCTCCAGACCTTCGGCGCCGGCGTGCGCGAGCGCATCGAGGCGTACCGGCGCGCCGTCGATCCCCGGGTCGGGACCGTCTACGCCAAGCGCCGGGAGTTCGACGAGAGCGTGACGCTCATCACGGAGGCCATCTCCGGGTACATCGACCTCGAGAATCAGGCCGCCCAGGCCATGTGCCCGCATTACTTCGAGAAGCAGAAGACCGACGGCGTGGACTACAGCATCTATGCCGGCGGCTCGTTGCTCGAGGACGGCGCCTTCGACCCGCTGTATCTCAAGAACCTGAGGCTCTGGCAGCTCATGGTCGCCTGCGGCGTTGCCATCCGGGCCGAGCGGCTGAAGGACCGCCTGTCCGTGCCGCTCGAGGTGACGAACCTGATCCTCGTCCAGCACGCGCCGCTCGCGATCCGGTTCCGGTTCGACGAGAAGCGCTTCGACGTGGACGGGGCGTACAACGTCCGCTACGAGATCATCAAGAAGCGGATCGACAAGGCGGTGATCCGCGGCACCACCGAGCGCCTCACCCAGCCGGGCACGATCGCCCTCGTGTACTCCCACGCGAGCGAGGCCGGCGAGTGGCGCGACTACATCGAGTACCTGCAGAAGCGGGGCCACCTCGCCCGCGACGTGGAGGACCTCGAGCTGGAGGAACTGCAGGGCACGCAAGGTCTTCGCGCCCTCCGCGTCGGGGTGGACCTCACCCGCCGCGACGCGGCCACCCACACCTCGCTCGCCGAGCTCGCCGCCGGCCTGTCCTGACGGCCGGGATCCGAGGTTTATCCGCCGCGGGTGTGCATCTCGAGGTGGGGATCGCGCTTCAGCTCGCCGATCTGGATGAGGGGCCGCCGCTCGGCCATGGCGAGGCGCTCCTCGGCGCCGCGGTCGGCGCGGCCGCGCCAGGGCGAGGCGATCAGCCCCTCGAGCTCCTCGCGGCCGGCGCCGCGGCGTAGCGCCTCCCGCAGATCCGTGCCCTGGGTGGCGTACAGGCAGAGGTACCAGACGCCGTCGGCGGTGAGTCGGCTCCGGTCGCAGGTGCGGCAGAACGGGCTGGTCGTGGACGAGATGATCCCGAAGCTGGCGCCGTCCGGGAGCCGGAAGCGGTCGGCGGGGGCGGAGCTCCGCTCGACGATGGGCTCGATGCGCCCGTAGCGGCGCTCGAGCTCGCTGAGCATCTCCGCCCGGGACACGACCTGGTCCATGGACCAGGCGGTCGCGCCCCCCACGTCCATGTACTCGATGAAGCGCACCTCGCCCCCGACCTTGCGCCCGTACTCGATCAGCTCCACCAGCTCGTCACCGTTGACGCCGCGCATGACCACGGTGTCGATCTTGAGGCCCGGCCAGCCGCTCCGGCGCACGGCCTCGATGCCTTCGAGCACCCGCGCGTGGGTGTCGCGCCGGGTCAGGGCCTTGAACCGCTCCGGGCGGAGCGTGTCGAGGCTCACCGTCACGCGGTGGAGGCCGGCGGCGCGGAGCGACGGCGCGTGCTCGGCGAGCAGGACGCCGTTCGTCGTCATGGCGAGATCGTGGATGCGCGGATTGGCGGCCAGCAGCGCCACCAGCCGGTGCAGGTCCTTCCGCAGCAACGGCTCGCCCCCGGTGAGGCGCACCTTGTCGACGCCGAGGTCGGCGAAGACGTCCACCAGGCGCGCGATCTCCTCGAAGGAGAGGATGTCCTCGCGCGGCAGCCAGACGTACTCCTCCTCCGGCATGCAGTACTGGCAGCGCAGGTTGCACCGGTCGGTGACCGAGAGGCGGAGGTTGCGGAGCGGACGCCCGAGGGTGTCGGCGATCATGGCAGCTCGACGAAGATCTCGCCCTGCTCGACCGTCACCGCGAAGCAGTCCACCTTGACCGCCGGGTTATTGGCATTGGCCCCGCTGGTGACATCCCAGCGCCAGCCGTGCCAGGGACAGGCGACGACGGCGCCGTCCAGATCGCCTTCCCCCAGTGGCCCGCCGCGGTGGGCGCAGGTGTTGTCGATGGCGTAGTACCTCCCGCCCACGTTGAAGAGGGCGATCGTCTTCCCGGCCGTGTCGATGACGCGTCCCTCGCCCACCGGCACGTCGCTGGCGCTCCCCACGCGGACCCGCGCCATATCCCGTTCAGTATCCCTAGCCGGCCAGCGGCTCGCCCAGGCCGGCCCGCTCGAAAACTCGGAGGGGGGCTCCGCCTCCTTTCCGAAGCCTCCCCCCAGGGCTCGTTGCGCCGGCAAAGCCGGCGCTCGAATCGCGATCACCTCGCATGAGCCTCTTCCCCCACCGAAATCTCTAGACCGCGAGCGGCTTGCCGAGGCCGGCCCGCTCCCACTCGCGCAGCAGGCCGGCCTTTCTGACGCCCACCTCGAAGTGATCCCACGGAAAGGTCTCCGACGCATCCCGGAGGCGGCGCGTGTAGAAGGCGGCGTCACCGTCCCACTCGCGCAGCGCCCGCCGCCAGTCGCCGTCCGCCCGCGCCGCCATCTCGATGAAGTCGGCGACGCGCCGGTCCCCGCGGGCCAGCAGCGCCTGGAGCCCCGCTTCGCGCGGGTTCTCGTGGACCACGCGCACCGAGAGGCGCCCGGCGCCCCGCTTGATGATCTCGAGCTTGGCCTCCAGGCTCTTCGGGTCCTCGAAGGGCGCCCACTGGAACGGTGTCCACGGCTTCGGCACGAAGGACGACACCGAGAGCGTGAGCTTGCCGAACGGGTGGCCGTCGGGTCCGGGCACCCGCAGCCGCTCGAGCATGCGCGCGGCGAGGTCGACGATGGCCTCGACGTCCTCGCGTGCCTCGGTCGGCAGCCCGATCATGAAGTAGCACTTCAGGTTGGGGATCCCGTACTTCCTGAGGAGATCGCAGGCCGCGTAGAGCTGCTCGTCGCTGATCACCTTCCGCGCCACGCGGCGCAGCCGCTCGGTCCCCGCCTCGGGCGCCATGGTGAGCGTGCGATGGCCGCCGCGCTGGAGCGAGGCGACGAGGTCCTCGGTCAGGCTGTCGGCCCGGAGCGACGAGATGGACACCTCGACCCCGTGCTCCTCCAGCACCTTCATCAGCTCGCCGATCCACGGGTAGTCCGAGACGCACGCCCCCACCAGGCCCACGCGCTTGGACCCCCTGGCGATCTCCGCCACCGACGCGCGAAGCGACTCGAGACTCCGGTGGCGCACCGGGCGGTAGACCTGGCCCTCGAGGCAGAAGCGACAGCCGCGCCCGCAGCCCTTGCCGACCTCGAGGAGCTGCATGTGGCCGTACTCGGCCTTGGGCGTCTTCACGATGGAGCGCGTCTCGAAGGCGTCGACGTCCCGGAGCCGGCGCTTCGCGACCACCGGGGGCACGCCGGGCTCCAGCGGCTCCACCGCGCCGATGCGGCCGTCGGCCGCGTAGCTGACCGCGTACGCGCCCGGCACGTAGACGCCGGCGAGCGGCTTCAGCGCGTCGACGAAGCGCCGTCGCGCGTCGGGAACGGCCCCGGTGTGGCTGGCATGCCAGGCCTCGACGATCTCGGCGACCACCTCCTCGCCTTCCCCCACCACGATCACATCCATGAAGGGCGCCATCGGCTCGGGGTTGGAGAAGGCGCAGACCCCGCCCATCACCACCACGGGGTCATCGGGACGGCGGTCCGCCGCCCGCGCCGGGAGCCCCGCCATGCGCAGCAGCCGCACGGCATTGATGTAGTCCCCCTCGTAGGTGACCGAGAAGCCGATCAGGTCGAACTCGGCCAGCGGCCGCTGCGACTCGAGCGAGAAGGGCGCGGTCCCGGTTCGCGCGTACTCGTCGATGTCCTCCGGATCCGGGAAGAAGACGCGCTCGCACACCACGCGGGGCAGCCGGTTCAGGTGCTCGTAGATGGTCTGAAAGCCCAGGTTGGACATGCCGACGGCGTACGTGTTGGGATAGACGAGCGCCAGGGAGACGCGCCCGCCCCACTCCTTGCAGACGACGCCTTCCTCTCCAGCCACGAGGGCGTGGGCCTTCTTCTTGAGCCGCCACGACATGGGATCAGTCTACCACGCGGCGGCGACCCCGACGGGGGAGCCCGCCCGCGGCGAACGCGTCAGAAGGCGGCAACGAGAGGCGCCGGACGGCGCAAGACCGAGACCTCGCACCAGGCGGTGCCTGGCCGGGCCGGAAGGATGGCGGGTGCCTTCCCGGAGACTCTTGGACTGGCTAGACCCCCATGATCTGGATGTCGATGCTCCGCGATCGCGGCCCGTCCAGCTCGGCGAACAGGATCGACTGGAACTTCCCCAGCGACAGCTCACCCCCGCTGATCCCGAGCGCCACGCTCCGTCCCAGCAGCGCCGCACGGAGATGCGAGGAGGCATTGCCCCGCTCGCAGTCCGAATAGCGGGGGTCGTCGTGCTTGTAGCCGGCGTTGTCGACCACCAGCCGTTCCAGCATGGTCTTGAGATCTTCCACGAGGGCGCCCTGAAACTCGTTCACGAAGAGGGCGCACGTCGTGTGGAGGGAGTTGACGAGCAGGATGCCCTCCTTGACGTCTGCGCTCAGCATGATGTCCCGGATCTGCTTCGTGATGTCGATGACCTGGGTGCGCTTTTCGCTCAGCATCGTGAAGGTCTGGCGAACTACCTTCAAGGTCTTCACCGTGACGGCCTCCATGGTCCTGGGTTGTCAGACGCATTCAGACCCAATCGGTTGCGCGTTGCCTCTGGTGCCGAGGGAGGGAATCGAACCCCCACGGCCCTTGCGGACCAGCGGATTTTAAGTCCGCTGCGTCTCCCAGTTCCGCCACCCCGGCTTGAGCAGCCGCCCTCCACCACGCGAAGATGGAGGCGGCGAGCGGATTCGAACCGCTGAATAGAGGTTTTGCAGACCTCCGCCTTAACCACTTGGCTACGCCGCCCTATGAGTCAAAGGGGTCTCAGACGCCCCGATTACCACGTATAGATGGAGCGGGAAACGGGATTCGAACCCGCGACCCCAACCTTGGCAAGGTTGTGCTCTACCACTGAGCTATTCCCGCGAGGTCGATTTCCGAGCCGCGGCGAATTGTAACAAACGCATTTCACTGTGTCAACTTACGAGCCGCGAGCGTAGTAGGCCGATTTGCTTCGCCATCTCATTCGGAGGCGCATTCCCGGAGATATCGGGCCGCCTCTTCCGGTGGCGTCGGGTTGATGAAGAACCCCGTCCCCCATTCGAACCCGGCCACTCTCGTGAGGATGGGGATGATCTCCAGGTGCCAGTGAAAGTGGTCGAGGGCCTTGGCCCGGAGCGGGGCGCTGTGGAGCATCAGATTGTAGGGGGGGTCGCCCAGGGTCTGGCTCATGCGCCTCAGGATCTCGGACAGCAGTGTCGCGAGCGGCAGGAACTCGCCGGCCGGTGTTTCCTCGTAGGCGGAGCGGTGGCCCACCGGAAGAATCCACGTCTCGAACGGGAAGCGCGGGGCGAAGGGAGCGAGGGCGATGAGCCCTCCGTGCTCCAGCACGACCCGCCCGCCCCCCCGGCGCTCCTGCCGGATGATATCGCACCAGATGCAGCGATGCTTGATCCGGAAGTGCTGAAGCCCGCCCGCCAGCTCCTCGTCGACCATCATGGGGACGATGGGGGTGGCGATGAGCTGGGAATGGGCATGCTCGAGCGAGGCCCCGGCCGGCTCCCCCTGGTTCTTGAAGACCATGACGTATTCGAGACGGGGATCCTTGGCCAGGTCGAGGATCCGCTCTCGATACGCGCGGAGAATCTCCGCCACATGGCCCACCGGGAGCTGCTCGATCCTGGCGTCGTGCTCGGGCGCCTCGATCACCACCTCGTGGGCGCCGACCCCGTTCATCCGGTCGAAGATGCCCTCCCCCGAGGGCTCCAGTTCGCCCTCGATCCGGAGCGCGGGGAACTTGTTCGGCACCACCCGCACCAGCCATCCCGGACTGTTCGGGGCGCTGGCCGCGGCCCGGCGCGCCCACACCTCGTCGGGGGTTCTCGATTCCTGGCCGGCGCAGAACACGCAGGGACCCCGCCGGCGCTCCGGCGGCTTCGAGATGAAATCCGACGGTCGCCGGGACCGCTCGGTGGAGATGATGACCCACCGCCCCACCACGGGATCGCGACGCAGCTCAGGCACGTTCCTCCTCCGGTCGCGGTTCGCGGGAGAGCAGCGACTCGACCGCCTCCCCGACGGGCTTGCCTTCGAAGAGCACGGCACCCACTTCCCGGCAGATCGGCATCGTGATGCCGGCGCCCCGGGCGAGTCCCAGCGCCGAGGACACGGTGCGCACGCCCTCCGCGACCATCGGGGTTGCCGCCTCGACCTCGCCGAGGGTGCGGCCTCGCGCGATCTCGCGCCCGAGGGCGCGGTTGCGGCTGAGCGAGCCCGTGCAGGTCAGCACGAGGTCGCCCAGACCGGCCAGGCCGAGGAAGGTGGCCGGCTGGGCGCCCAGCGCCACACCGAGCCGCACGATCTCGGCGAGCCCCCGGGTGATGAGCGCCGCTCGCGCGTTCTCCCCGAGCGCGAGCCCGTCGCAGAGCCCGGTGGCGATGGCGATGACGTTCTTCAGCGCCGCCGCGATCTCGACGCCGACCACGTCGCGGTTCGTGTAGAGCCTGAAGGTCGGAGCGGCGAGCGCGCGCTGGAGGGCGCGGGCGAGACTCTCATCCGCGGCGGCGACCACGAGGGCGGTCGGCTGGCCGAGGGCCACCTCGCGGGCAAAGGACGGACCCGAGAGCACGGCCAGCGGATGTCCCGGCAGCAGCTCGCCGAGCAGGACCGAGATGCGGCGCCCCTGCCCGGGCTCGAGCCCCTTGGTGGCAGAGACGACGGTGGCGCCGGGCGGGATCCATCCCTTCGTGGACGCGAGCGCCGTCTCGATGAAATGGGACGGCACCGCCGCGATGACGATGCCCGCTCCCACCAGCGCCTCCTCCGCATCGCTGGTCACCAGCGCTCCGGGCGGCACCGCGATGCCGGGCAGATACCGGCGATTCTCGCGGGTCTCGCGGATCTCCTTGACCAAGACGTGATCGCGTCCCCACAGGCGAGGACGCGCCCCGAGGCGCTCCAGGTGAATGGTCAGCGCCGTGCCCCAGCTCCCGGCGCCGAGCAGCGCGATGGGAGGCGTCGCGCCGCTCACGCCGGACTCGCCCGCTCCCCGAGTCGTGGCTCACGGCCGTTGGCCAGGCGCTGCAGGTTCGCGCGGTGCCGGAGAATGATGATGGCGGCGGCGGCGACCGCGGCGCCGACCGCGGCCCGCGGGTAGCCCAGGAGCGTCACGCCCAGCGGCAGGCAGAGGCAGGCCATGACCGAGGCCAGCGAGACGTAGCGGAAGGTCGCGGTGACGGCCAGCCACACCAGCGCCGCGGGTCCGGTGGCCCACGGCGCCAGCGCAAGGAACGCGCCGAAGCCGGTGGCCACTCCCTTCCCGCCCCGGAAGCGCAGGAACACGGGCCAGCAGTTGCCGACGACGGCGAGGACAGCTCCCGCCGCCGCGCCCCACGGCGCGGGCGCGAGGACACGGGCGACGCTCACCGCGAGGTAGCCCTTGCCGATGTCGCCCAGGAGCGTGAGGATCGCGGGCAGCTTCCCGAGCGTCCTCAGCACATTGGTGGCGCCGATGTTCCCGCTCCCGGCGCGCCGGATGTCCAGGCCGCCGAAGCCCCGCGCGACGAGGAACCCCACGGGGATGGCGCCGATCAGGTACGCGAGGGCCAGACCCACCAGGGTCACGGCCAACGCTCGCGGTCCTTGACGAGCGCCTTGGCGCCCGCGCTCAGGAAGAAGCGATAGAAGTAATCGGCGCCAGACAGGACCGTCAGCCCCAGCGCAACCCAGAGGATGGCCAGGGAGAGCACGTGCAAGCGGGCGAAGTCGTCCGGCACTCCCTTCTCCAGGATGAGCACGGTGATCGCGACGTACTGGGAGACCGTCTTCGCCTTTCCGAGCGTCGACGCAGGCACCACGGCGCCCATCGACAGCGCCACGCCGCGCAGCCCGGTCACCGCCAGCTCGCGTCCGATGATGAGGACCACGATCCACGCGTCGATCATGTCGACCTGCACCAGCGCCACGAGCGCGGCCGCCACCAGGAGCTTGTCGGCGACCGGATCGAGGAGCGTGCCGAGTCGCGTGACCTGATTCCAGCGGCGCGCCATCCGCCCGTCGAGCCAGTCGGTGAGGGAGGCCGCGATGAAGATCACGGCGGCGATGAGCACGTGAACCCGCGACGAGGAGATCAGGAACACGATGATCAGCGGAACCAGGACGATGCGGCAGAGCGTGAGGGCGATGGGGAGATTCACCGCGACGGATCCCCGGAGGGTGGCCTCGCCCCCCTTCCGAACCGCCCCCCCGGCCGCACTGCGAGCCGCAGGACGTCGCGGGGCTGGGGCCCCGCCGTCGGAGGCGAGCCTTCCGGCACTGCGAGCCGCAGGACGTCGTGGGGCTGGGGCCCCGCCGTCCGAGGCGAGCCTTCCGGCAGTGCGAGCCGCAGGACGTCGCGGGGCTGGGGCCCCGCCGTCCGAGGCGAGCCTTCCGGAAATTGCGCCGGCGGAGTCGGCGCCCGAACCGCGCCGATCACAGCGCACGAGGCCTTCTGCCGCGGCCCCTCGGTCCCCAGCGGGGCGCTGGCGGCGGGGCCGGGGACGATGGCGTCCGCCTCGACGACCGGCACCATGTCCGTGACGTCGCGCCGCAAGCACGCGTCGACATCCGCCGAGTGTCCCTTCCGGGCGAGCCGGCGGGCCCATCGAGACGCGTGCCGGAGGTCGCCGATCCTGGTGGCATAGTAGCGGGAGACCAGCAGCCCCGCGCACACCGCGTCCTCGAGCGAGAAGGAGCCGTCATCTCCCGAGCAGAGCACCGCGAGGTCCCGCCCCTGGGCGAGGGCCCAGCGGGCGACGGCGCTCACGTTGGTGAGCGCGGCGACGGCGCCTGCGCCGGCCGATCCCGCGCCCAGCATGGCCGCCGTGCCGTTGGTCGTGGTGAGGAGGATGGTCCGGCCGCGGACCCGCTCCGGAGTGAATTCGAGCGGGGAATTGCCGAGGTGGAAGCCCGGGATCGGCTCCCCGCCCCGTTCTCCAGCCATCAGCACCTCGCCCGCCGTGAACAGGGCGGCGCGCTCGCGCGCCGCACCGGAATCGGTCACCGGGATGATCCGGACGCAGCCGGCAGCGCAGGCCGCCACCACCGTCGTCGTGGCCCGCAGCACGTCCACGGCGATCGCCGCCCACCCGTCGAGGGCAAGACCCGAAGCGTCCGCCGGAGTCAGCGCCACATGAACGCGCATGAGACGCCTAGGGCGCTCGGCGGGGAGGCTTCGCCCCCCTTCCGAACCTCCCCTCCCGGACGCCGTTCACATCACGCGAGCTCTTCTCCGACACGTTCCTACCGCCCGCGGTCGCGGAGCGCGCGGATCTTGAGCCGCAGGGCGTTGAGGTTGATGAACCCCTCGGCGTCCTTCTGCCGGTACACGCGGTCCGCCTCGAAGGTCGCGAAATCCGTCCGGTAGAGCGACCGCGGCGACTTGCGGCCGGCCACGGTCACCGTGCCCTTGTAGAGCTTCAGCCGGACGGTGCCGGTCACGTCTCGCTGCACCTGGTCGAGCAGCCCCTGGAGCGCCTCCCGTTCCGGGGTGAACCAGAAGCCGTAGTAGATCATCTCGGCGTAGCGGGGCACCAGGGAGTCGCGGAGATGGAGCGCTTCGCGGTCGAGGGTCAGGGATTCCAGCGCGCGGTGCGCGACGTGCAGGATGGTGCCACCGGGCGTCTCGTACACGCCGCGCGACTTCATGCCGACGAACCGGTTCTCGACCAGGTCCACCCGCCCGATGCCATGCTCGCCACCCAGCCGGTTCAACGTCGTGAGCAGGGAGGCCGGCGAGAGGCGCTTGCCGTCCACCGCCACCGGATCTCCGGTCTCGTACTCGAGCTCGACGTACACCGGCACGTCCGGCGCCGATTCCGGCGAGTTGGTCAAGAGGAACATCTTGGGCGGCGGCTCCGCCCATGGGTCTTCCAGGATGCCGCCCTCGTAGGAGATGTGGAAGAGGTTGCGGTCCGTCGAGTACGGTCGCTCGGCCGTCACCGGCACCGGGATGTCATGGCGCCGGGCGAACTCGATCAGGGCCGCGCGCGAGTCGAGCTCCCACTCTCGCCACGGCGCGATCACGGCCAGCTCGGGCGCCAGCGCCGCGTAGGTCAACTCGAAGCGCACCTGGTCATTGCCCTTGCCGGTGGCCCCGTGGCTGAGCCCGTCGGCCCGCTCCTGCCGCGCCACCTCCACCTGACACTTGGCGATCAGCGGCCGCGCGATGGACGTGCCCAGCAGATAGGCCCCCTCGTACACGGCGTTGGCCCGGAGCATGGGGAACACGAAGTCGCGGACGAACTCCTCCCGGAGGTCCACGATGTGGACGCTGGCGGCGCCCGTCCGGAGGGCCTTGTCGCGGATCGGGATCAGCTCCTCTCCCTGCCCGAGGTCGGCGCAATAGGCCACGACCTCGCAGCGGTAGGTCTCGATGAGCCAGCGCAGGATCACGGAGGTGTCGAGCCCGCCCGAGTACGCCAGCACCACCCTCTTCACGCTCATAACACCTATGCTACTCCTTCGGGCCCCCAGCATTCACGAGCGGATCACGCGCGAGGCGGGCGGGTCCTGTCGCCGGAGCGCATCGGACCGACCTCCGTTCGCGCACCGGTTTCGCCGGCGCAACCTATGCCTGAGGGGAGACTTCGGAAGGGGGGCGGAGCCCCCCTCCGAGCAATTCCAGGATGATGCCCTTCTGGGCGTGCAGGCGGTTCTCCGCCTGGTCGAAGATCACGCTCCGGGGCCCGTCGAGGACGGCATCCGTGATCTCCTCGCCGCGGTGAGCGGGGAGGCAGTGCATGACGAGCGCGCCCGGCTCGGCGAAGCCGAGGAGCGTGTCGTTGAGCTGATAACGCTGGAAGGCCTCCAGGCGGCGCTCCCGGTCGGCCTCCTGTCCCATGCTGATCCAGGTGTCGGTGTAGATCACGTCCGCGCCCTCGGCCGCTTCCCTCGCGTCGGTGGTCAGGCGCACCCGGCCTCCCAGGGCGCGGCACGCGTCCAGGACGGCGGGCTCGGGCTCGAACCCCGGCGGGCAGGCGACCACCGCCGCGGTCCCGCAGAGCGCCGCCAGCAGCAGCACCGAGTGACAGACATTGTTGCCGTCGCCGACCCAGGCCAGTCGCAGCTTGGCCAGGTCCAGCCCGCGCTCCCAGAGCGTGAAGAAATCGGCCACCGCCTGACAGGGGTGCTCGCGGTCGGAGAGCGCGTTGATCACCGGCACGGAGGCGTGAGCGGCCATCTCGACGAGCGTCCGATGCGAGAAGACGCGCGCGCCGATCACGTCCACCCAGCGCGAGAGGTTGCGCGCGATGTCGGGCACCGACTCGCGCTTGCCGAGCCCGATCTCCTGACCCGAGAGATACACGGCGGCACCCCCCAGCTGCACCATGGCGACCTCGAAGGTCACGCGCGTCCGGAGCGAGGGCTTCTCGAAGATGAGAGCCATGGTGCGGCCCCGGAGCGGCATGACCTGATCCCGCGCCTTCTGCCTGGCCTTGAGCTCCGCGGTGAGGGCGAAGAGCCGCGGGACATCGTCCCGCCCGAGGTCCCGGATCGACAGGACGTGCTTCACGCCCGGACGTCCCCGAGCGCCCGCCCGATGATCTCGGTGGCCCGCTCCACCGCCGCCTCGTCCACGATGAGCGGCGGCGCCAGGCGCAGCGTGTTGTCGCCCGCGGTCAGGACGAGGAGCCCGCGCTGCCGGCAGGCCGACACCACGTCGGCCACCGGAGCCGCCAGGTCCATGCCGACGAGGAGTCCCTTGCCCCGGACCTCCTTCACCGCGCCCGGATCCCGCGACTGGAGGGCGAGCAGCCGGTCCCGGAGGAGGCGGCCCATGCGCTCCGCCCGCTCGGGCAGCCGTTCCTCCACCAGCGTGGTGAACACGGTGAGGCCGACCGCGGTGGCGAAGGGGTTGCCGCCGAAGGTGGTGCCGTGGCTGCCGGGCGTGAACACGCGCGCCACCTCCTCGGTGGCGAGGGTGGCGCCGATGGGCACCCCGTTGGCGAGGGCCTTGGCGAGCGTCATGATGTCGGGCGCCACACCCGCGTGCTCGTGGCACCACAGCTTCCCCGTGCGGCCCATGCCGGTCTGGATCTCGTCCAGGATCAAGAGGATGCCCGCCTCGTCGCATAGCTTGCGCAGCCCGGGCAGGTAGCTCTCGTCGGGGATGTTGACCCCTCCCTCGCCCTGGATCGGCTCGACGAGCACGCCCGCGGTGCGGCTGTCGATGGCCCGCTCCACCGCCCGGAGATCATTGAAGGGCACGTACTTGAAGCCGGTGGGCAGCGGCTCGTAGCCGTGGTGGTACTTCTCCTGGGCGGTGGCCGTGACCGTGGCCAGCGTGCGGCCGTGGAATCCCCCGCGCATGCTGATGATGTCGCCGCGATCGCTCGCGCCGCGCTCCTTGGCCCACTTGCGCGCCAGCTTGATCGCGGTCTCGTTGGCTTCGGCTCCCGAGTTCGAGAAGAAGACTCGATCGGCAAAGGAGTGGTCGCAGAGAACCTTGGCCAGATGGATCTGCTGCGGGATGTGGAAGTAGTTGGAGACGTGCAGCAGCGTGGCGGCCTGCTCGCGCATCGTCCCCACCACCCGGGGGTGGCTGTGGCCCAGCGCCGTCACCGCGATGCCCCCCGTGAAGTCGAGATACTCCTTGCCGTCGGAGTCCCACACCCGCCAGCCCTCCCCGCGCACGAGCGCGATGGGATAGCGCTTGGCGACGGTCATCAGGTGCTTGGCCGACCATTCCATCAGCTCGCTTGGCCGACCATTCCATCAGCTCGCTGGTGTCCACGGTCGATCCTTCCGGCGGACGGTTGTCCGCCCAGCTGCCGGGCGGCCTTCGCGCCCCGACAGCAAAATCAGCTAGAGGCCTCTCGGAGCAACCGGGCATGACGCCCATGACCGATCGCCGACCCCTCGGTGTTCCGCTTCGAGCGCGGGCTTCGCCCGCGCCACTTCTCAGGATCGCTCGCCTCGGGCGGCGGGTCCCCAGCCCCGCGACGTCCTGCGGCTCGCACTGCATCCTGGGGGGAGGCTTCGGAAGGGGGGCAAAGCCCCCCTCCGAGTTCCCTAGAGGATGATCTCGGTGCCGATCCCTTCCTTCGTCAAGACTTCGAGCAGGATGGCATGCGCCACCCGCCCATCGATGATATGCGCCTTCTGGGCGCCGCCCGCCAGCGCGCGCAGGGC
>WNGF01010870.1_pt1 | contig 15340 bp, 15 predicted proteins | sample 5400641 | NCBI WGS metagenome assembly WNGF01 (sample SAMN13153371, study PRJNA577476) | soil metagenome | isolation source: 80 cm soil or saprolite under grassland replicate 2 | place: USA:California | collected 2016-06-15
TGAAGATATTACGGCGGGATTGGCCACGGTTCATAACGTGATAGTACGCGCCGGGGTATTCGATCCGTAGCGGTCTGGCCATGCCGATCTTCTATTTCATCGTAAATCTCGTGTCAATAGCTAAAAGCGGACTTGACCCCTTTCGCTCCGACCCCTTTCCGCTGCCCTGGCGGAATTTTGGTCGAGGTCTTGAAAAATATCGCCATGCGGGTGGCGCCTTTAACGAGATTCGACGTCCAAGAGATGATGAAAGAGCTCAAGGGCGCAAAAATACTCCAGGGATTCAGAGGACAGCCACCGGCGGACATCGCCGCTGTAATTGATATTGCGCTACGCTTCTCCCAGCTTAGTCTCGATCTCAAGGACGACATCGCCGAGACTGACATCAATCCTTTGATGGTTTTCGAAAACGGCAAACGCGCCAAGGTCGTCGACTGTCTGATGACACGCTTAGTAGCAGAACCTCGCGACGATTTCGGATCTTAGGCTTTAGATTGGCCGCTCGTGTCAAGGATAACGCCGCAGCAGCAAGAAGAAATCGTCAGGTCGGTGCCGCGTGACGATCAAATAGGCATGAGGCCCTTCGACCGTGCTCGGGACAGGCTGGCGGCAGGCAACCGGAACCAATCACCTTTTTGGCAGACACAGGCTCAGCGCCTTCGACGCGGAGGGCTCATCACAGGGAGGTAGACGCGAGTGTCTACCTCCCATCTCTGTATAATTCGGCTGACAAGCGAGCAGAGGCTGGTTGCTGTTAATCAATTTGATGATGGTCTCCACGATCTGCGTCCTTTAGCGCAGGGGATCACTCGGTTTCGGAGAAGTGCTCTCCCCGGGCATCGATCTTCCTTGTGTGTCCATAGTCACACCGAGTTTCGCCGCGGTTTTTTCGTCTAAAACTCCGGTTGCGGGGAGGTTATTCGCTTTCTGAAACTCACGCAGTGCTTGCTGCGTCTGAGGATCCAATTTGCCGCCGGTGCCAGGATTCAGGCCCTTTGCCTTCAATGCATCCTGGGCTTTTTTAATATGTTCCGATGTCACAACCATGCCTTTGTCGCTAGCATCCGGACCCATTTTTTCAGGAATCGTTCCACGCTGACCCGGAATTGGACCAGTTGGCGGCAAACCGGGCGCAGGCTGGGGGGGTATCGTCGGCGCAGTGTCGGGTCCGGGAGGGACGGTTGGCCCGCTTCGCTCTTGACTGCCGGGCATCGAAGATCCGCTGCCGGGACTACTCTGAGCGAATAGCGATTGCACTGCCAACCCTACGCTTGCAGATAAAAACACCGCTGTGAGAATTTCGTTTCTTTTTTTCATCTCTTTCCTCCTATCGGTTAAAGAAACAAACAGTCCTGATAGTGATAAACCGCAAGCGATATGCCAGCTTTGAAGATTTCGATCGCTAGTCCAGAGGCGCGATTTCACTCTGAAAAACGAAACTCAACGGATCATCGGAGGAAGTGAAAAAGCTTACCCGAGGATCTTCCGTGCCTGTTTACGTCGGTTTTTTTCTACACGTGCTCGCGTCGAAGCGACGCTAGCAGGGCCGTAGGCCGCGCCGTTGTTCAAGGTTCCAAGTTCAATGTTCAAGGGCAAATTCGGAAAACGCCGAGAACTAACCGCCAGACGGTTTGAACGATTTGAACGACTGGAACCACTGAAATGGCGATCTCTTACCTTGAACTTTGAACATTGAACTTTGAACTGCCGCTTGCCGGCAAACGGCTGAAACGATTTGAACGATCCTAAGCCTGACACAAAGACTCATCTCCAAGACCCATTGTTCCCGATGCAACTTGATTCGCGCGTTTGACAATCTTCTGCGAGGAGACTCGTCAAGAACTGTCAACAAACGACTTGACCCCTTTGGCCTGACACAAACGACTTGACCCTTTTGCCTGATACTACTAGGCGCGATCGCCACTCGAACCTGCGCACGATTTTCCAAGGCTGCCGAAGATCAAGTTGCATGAAGATCTCAATTGCGCAAATCCGCAACCATCACTGAAACGCCGCTAGTATCCCAATTTAGAATCTAAGATTTCGTGATCGACAAGATCGTTATTTCGTTATCATGTTTGGCGCACTCGCCGCTCCGGGATGTTCGCTCGACGGGCGATAAGCATGAGCACGACGAGCAAAACAAGCAGCGTTGGCAATAACACGAACCAGGTCACATGCCACCGGTCATGGAGCGCCCAGGCAATACCAGTGGCGATGAGAATCGGCCCAGCGACGATCGAGTTCTTGGTCATTCAATCGAGGTACAAAACCGCGATGCCGCCCAGGACAAGCCCCACCGCGATGATCCAGTCAATGTCGGGAAACAACCTGAAGTACCAGAGCAACCACGCGCTGCCAACGACAATCAGAGTAATTGGCAAACCGGCATCTCTCATGAATCCTCTCCGCCAAACGCTTGACGCCAGAGATCACCGTGCTAACTGGGCCGATAGAAAATATCGGAGTTCATAGTAATTCGAAACGGTCGAAAGATTCGCATACTAAACTCGCAGGTTTGCTCAATTGCGCAAATCCGCAATCGTCACAGAAATGCCGGCGACAACTCGATGAATTTTGCCAGCGGGCCTCCAGAGTTAAAACCTTGCAGTCGTTCTTGTTACTCTAGCCTCTACGGACGAATTTCTGGATTCGTTTAGCCTTGAATACCTCACCAACGTAAAAATCTCCATGCCGATCCGCCCAAATGCTATGGGCCGCTGCAAACATGCCAGTTTCCAGTGTTCGTTTTTCTGGATCTCCCCAGCGTGCTAGAAGTTTTCCGTCCAAGCCCAAAAGGCTCACGCGTCCTTTAAGTTCGGCGACATACATGATTCCCCTGCCATCGACAAAAATTTTCGCAGGTTGAACGAAGCCAGTCCATGAATCGAGATATTTCCCGTCCGCGTCAAAGATCTGGATTCGATGGTTATCTCGGTCAGCGACAAAAACCCTTCCGTCCGACTCCCATACGCTGTGCGGACGGTTAAACTGGCCCGGGCCATCTCCTGGCTCACCCCAAGAGAATAGCAGCGTGCCATCGGCGCTGAACTTGTGGACGCGAGCATTTCGGTCACCGTCGGAGACATAGAAGTCCCCCGAAGCGGAAAGAGCAATATCTGTGGGGTGGTTGAAGGGTCCCGCTCCCCGGAGCACTGTGCGATTCTCCCTGGTGAAGCCGGTGTCCGATGGATGATCCCGATCGCCTGTCTCCCACACCTTCTGGCGACCGGCATTGAATTTGATTACAACGCCCGGTTTCCGGTCCACGTAAAATACGTTATCCTCTCTGTCGAAATAAATTCCATGCGGGTCGACGAGAATCCCTTCTCCCCAGGATTGGAGAAAGTTTCCGTTGCGATCGAAAATAAGCACAGGATGTTCGGTTCGCGTGCAAACATGCACCCTATCCTGATTGTCCACCGCCACCGCGCCGATCTGGCCCCATTCGTAACCCTCCGGAAGCTTGCCCCAGCCTTCGGCTACATCATAGCGGTACGAGCCACTCCCAACTGTTACCGTCATAGCATGGTGCTCCTTTTAACTTTGTATTTTGATCCAATCTAAATGCGATCAATTTGTAGATCCTGGTTGTTCCTTACAAGTGCTGTCGGATTCCCATCCGGAACCCAAACCCACGCGCTACCAGCGCTAGGCCCACGGTCATCAAAATGAGAATCAGGCTGATGATACCGGCCTGTTCCAGTTGGCGACCCTGCTCGTTGGTCATCATCTCAAGAGCCAATAGGGACAGGGTCAGAGTGTCGCGAGTAGCCAATAAGATGATGCTTGAGGTGGTGTTGGCTGCTATTACAAAATTGAAAGTGCCAATCGTGACCAGAGTAGGCAGGATCAACGGCAGCCAGATCCTGACATAGGTATAGATCCACCCGGCACCAGATACCCGCGCTGCTTCCTCTAAATCCGATCCTAATTGCATGAACACGCCCTTGACCAACTGCGTGCTGGTCAATTTGCCTTGCAAGATCGCCACAAGCGCGAGCGCGTATACGGTACCATAGATAGCCCGCAGGAAAGGCGTCTGCAGGAACATACTCAGCAAGCCAAAGCTAGCCAATATTCCGGGAATCGCCGCAGACAGCCAGAAAATGCTGTCCAGCCAGCCTCTCCCGGGCCAATGGGTGCGGACCATCACGTAGGCCACAATGGAGAACAGCAGCGGTGATACAATGGCCGTTGCCGAAGCTAGGGTCAGAGTCGTGAGCAGCGCCTGTATGAAGCCCCGATCGCCCAGCACTAGCTCCCAATGCTGCGTGGTAAACAGCGGTGTGATCTGAAAAAAACCGACCCTGGTCATAAAGCTGCCACCGATCAGTGTCGCGATAGGGACGACGGTGAGCAGCGCCACCAGGATGACGATCAAAATGAACGCAATGGGCTGCATCCAGCGAAGGTCAATGACGCCCGGCTTGAATTGTCCGCTCACCGTTGTGAATTGTCGTCGCCCCAACAGCCATCGCTGCAGCGGGATAATGATTCCGACGAGCAGCAAAGTCACGCTCGCGAGAGCCGCCGCCGGTCCGTACTGCGGTGGTTCGAATTGAATAAACTGGTAGATCCTGGTCGAGTAGATGTAGAAGTTAATGGGCGTGCCCAGAATCTGTTCGATCTCGAAGGACTGCAGCATCCGGGCCATCTTTAACATGAATACCACTACGATGGGCGGAGTCATCAAAGGCAAGGTCACCCGCAGCATGGTCCGCAGATTAGATGCTCCCGACACCCGGGCAGCCTCTTCGAGTGCCATGTCCATGTTTCGGAATGCCGGGGTCAACAACATCACGCCTTGGGAAATCTCGTTGGACATGAGATGGGCGAAGACAATTCCAGGGACGCTGTAGATGTTAAAGGGGCTGACATTGATGAACGAAAAGACGTCAACCAGAGCGCGGTTCAACATTCCGCGGTCAGGATCCAGTAGGAAAGCCCAGCCTACTGTCGTGGAGATGTTAGGCAACATGAATGAAACCCAGAACATCAATTCCAGCGCTCTGCCGAAGGGCATCTTGGTCCGTGCCAGTGCCCAAGCCACCGCTACGGCAGTAGGAAATCCGATGCTGGTATACATCGCGTATACCAGCAGTGTATTCCATATCGAGGGGAATGCCCCTGGATCGGACCAAGCCGTGCGCCAGTTCTCCAGAGACCACACGGGCGTCTGCCCCAAGCCCGCGGTGTTAAAACTGTTCACGAAGATCAAGATGATTGGATAGATGACCCAAAAACCAAAGCCGATCAGAAGCGTCGCCATGATAAACAGGCCGGCGCCAGGGACGCTCCGCACCATTGGGCTGGGTAAAGCCACTTCTGGCTGAATCGTAGATGTCGCCACGCTAGACTTGCTACCTGTTCATTAGTTAGTCAGGGTTTTCTTGCAGGAGACGCCAATGAGTTCCATGGATCGAGGCGTGATTCCGCGCGAGCGATCCTGAACCTCAAACAAGAACGTGCGAACATAACGCGCGATAATTGTTTGGGATCGCGCGTTCAACTACTCAGATTGTCTGCCTGCCAGTTGCGACGATCCAACTCTGCTCACAGCGTTCGAGGTTTGAGGATGCCAATCGCTTCACGGAAGGATCCCTGGCTTAGAAGCCACGCGCCCTCATCATGTCGCGTATCCAAGCCTGGGACTTTGCGCGCGACTCTGGGTATCTCCAGCCATACCAATGATATCGCGCCAGGTCAGGGTAAATGGACTCCGAAGGTTTCACCGTGTCCTTGGGAATGTCTATGCGCAAGGAGTAATTCCCGGTGGCTTTCTGATAAAAAATCTGGCCCTCTCGTGACAGAAACCAGTTGATAAAGTACTTGGCTGCAGCGGGGTGCGGCGGACTGCTCAAAGCTGTCAGACCATTCCCACCCATGTTCACAGGGAAACCTTCCTTCAAGATCTTGGGAAAAACTCCCTTCACGGAAAGTCCCTGTGCTTCCGCCTCCTCGCCAGCATTATTGCAGCCGATGATACAGAAAGCGTACCGGCCCAGGGCCACCCACTCGACCGCAGTGCGCGCGTCTGGGGCGATCACTGGATTCATTTCGTCAAAGAGCCGGATAAAAAACTTTTCCCCTAACTTCGAGTAGAAAAAATTTCGGTTGCTTTCCACAGCGTCCAGGCGCGGGTCGCGCATAACGATCTTGCCCTTCCACTTGGGATTAAGAATGTCCCAGTGGGACTCGAAATCGTTGGGGTCCAACAGCTTAGGGTTGTAGACAATCAGGCCACGATCCGCGCTGGCGCCAAACGCCAGGGTCCACTCCGAGGCCCAGGGCAACACGCCACCGAACCACGCGGCGGGGTTAATCACCTCTGGATGGACCAGCAATGGCTTGAGGTTTTGCACCGCGCCCGCGGGAGCAAAAACATTGACGATCGACGACGGACCACTGAACCATAGGTCGGCGCTGGGCTTTCCCGCCCGCAGCTCGGCGACAATCTTAGTTGACAGTTGGGTCGGGGAGCCTGAGAGCAACTGGATTTTCAGGCCGACCGCTTTCTCAAACTCGGGCAGTACTTGACGGTAGTCTTTGGTCTCGCTCGCGCCTGTACGGAAAACCACACGACCTTCCGCTTTCCCCGCTGACTTGATAGCCGCCCAGGTCTCTTCCCAGCTCGGTGATTGGGTGGCTGCATGGATTGGCAAAATACTAGGAGCGGCAATGATCACTAGGAGGGCGGCAGCAAATACGCCATACGGCAGACGCGTCACGAACCTTTTCATTGGTCCTAAAACCGTCCTTTTCTCAAGTCACAAGTAACTCTGACCAGAGCTTCAGGTTGGGGTTAACCAATTGCGTTGACCTCTCGCACGCAGACTACGACCGCCGCTGCTCTACTACGATCGGCTCCCGGCCAACGAGGTTAGTCGCCGTCCTCCCGGTACAGATCGAGCGCTTCCAACACCGGCAGGTCCGATTCGGAGAACAGTATTGCCGGTTGTGTAGCCGAGGTGTTGCAGTGCTGGTGCCAGCGCCACGGCGGGAGAATGAAAGTGTCTTTCTCGCCCCACGACAACTCCACTGGGTTTTCCTTGTCGATCCGTATCATGCCTGCTCCCGCCACGCCGTGGTAAATGGTGGTGCTGGTGTGACGGTGGAACCGGGTTGTCTGTCCCGGGAGCAGCATCTGTATTCGGCAACTGATGGTCACGAACGTGTGTCCGCCGCTGATAGGGTCAGTGTACTCCAGGATATACCCGTCGTACGGACTGGCGTCCCTCGCAGCGGCCTCCGAGCCCGCAGCGGCGTTCAACGCGCGAAGCGTATCTGACCATCGGTAGTGGTAAGGCGCGCGCCGGGTTACCTTTCCGAATGAGGGCGAGCGAACCGGAGTCAGCCGCTGCTGTGAGTCCCCGAGAGGTTTGATCACGGGCTGCATCTCACCTTCTGTCCAGTTCTCGTGGAAGTTGGCTTCCAGGTATCGAACTAGCCCGGCGTCGAGACCGTCGAGCCAGATCATCGGCTCGTTGCTAAAGTTGCTGTGATCGTGCCAGGTCCAGTTCGGCTGGGTCAGCAGATCGCCGGGCTCCATAATCATCTGCTCACCATCTGAGGTGGTGTAGCCTCCATGACCCTGCACCACAAAACGTAGCGCCGAAGCTGTGTGACGATGTGCGGCGGCCGTTTCGCCCGGCGCCACATACTGAAATCCCGCAGTAATGGTTCTACTGCCTGTATTCATGCCGTTGGCTCGACGAAACGTATCTTCACCCAGTCGCACGATGGCCGCCGCGCGCTGTAACGCAGGGTAGATGTCGCGCCAGCGCCAGATCTTCGGTTGGATCGGCGCAGGACCGCCGGTTCTTCTGTCCATGTCCCAGTACCCTCTCAAGCCGACCTTGTCGTACAGTTCTCTAAGGGCTTGCATCTCTTCTTGATGTGATTGACCAGTCGTGCTCATAAAATCTTACCTCGCATCTTTCGTTTCGTGGAGTGAAGCGTCATTGTTCCGGGCCACTGCGCTTCGTCATGCTTCCTAGGCAGCACCCAGTCGAAAGTACTTCATGACATTTCCCACTAGCATGCTGTGCCGCTCGTCTTCAGGGACGCCGACCATCGATTCATCGATCGCCTTCCTCGAGTGCGGCCAGTAACCCTGTCCATGAGCGAAATCACTACCCCATATAATGTTTTCGACGCCGATGGTGTGCCGCAGCTGGACGCCCAAGGGGTCTTTGATGAATCCCCAAAGGCACCGCTCGCGCAGGTATTCGCTAGGAAGCCTGGCCAAGGGTTCTAAGCCCCATTTGTTATAGGCGTAATCACGATGCCGCTCATAGGTCTCGTCGAGCTGAGACAGGCAATACGGCAGCCACCCTATCTGAGTTTCGGCAAAGTAGTAACGCAGCGTCGGGAACCGGTCAAATATCCCAGCAAACATCAACTGCAGGGGTGCGATGGCGTTTTCGCTGGCGAAGCGCGCGATAATGCTGATCGGGTCGCGACCCTCTCCCGAGCCCTTGGCCGGGGGGTTAGCGTATTGAAAGACTGGGCCTTCGGTGGTGAATCGGGTCGACCCCGAGGCCGTGTGCGATGTTAAGGGCATCTCCATCTCGATGGCCGCTGCCCAGAACTGGTCGTCCGCCGGCATCGGGTAACCCTTACCGCTGGGGAAGCGGTGGAGGCATATACCCTTAAACCCGGCTTCCTTGGCAAATTTCAGTTCCTCCAGGGCGTCTTCGATGCCCGTATCCGGGATGACCGCCATGGCGAGCAGCCGGTCCGGCGCATACGGGCAGTACTCCTCGGTCAGCCATCTGTTGTATGCATGGATCATCGCCTTGTAGCCTTCATCTTCCCTGATGCCGCGCCAGAATCTCATGTACATCGGATGGGTAAACAGAACCTCGGCTTCTACGCCATCCATGTCCTGCTCACGCAGCCGTTGCTCGGGTGGACCCATACCTACAGAGTCAAAGCTGACAGGGAGGTCTTCCTGAACTGTGCCGACGAGTCCGGTAGGTGACATGGGAGGACGATTCTCAATCACGAGGGCTTCGTTGCCATCGCCAAGTGTCACCCGACGGGGCGCTCTTGCGCGCCACTTCTGCGGCAAATATGGAACCCACCTTTCCGAGGAAAGATCTAAATGGCAATCACCAGATACGATATTGTACGAACTTGCCATAAAAACTCCTCCGTGCTCTTCCTGATTCAAAAACTGCGGCGTATCCGCAACGGCCGGTCAGGCTACGGCTGCAATCTTGATTGGGTAGCGCTCACACAAGCCCCGCCACCGCTGCGCCACCTCCTCAGCTTTCCGTTTCGCTTCCTCCGGAATTACCCGGTAAGGTGGCCGCGGCGGACCCGGATGACAGTATCCAGCTTCATTCATTGCAAGCTTATTAATGTAGGCTTCACCACGATCGTCGCGTGAACTCACCTGCGCAGGGGCCATGCAGATCTCTTTCACTTCATCCCAGTTTTCCCGCGCGGGCCGCTTGGAGGGCCCGCACTACCGGCGACGGGCCCAACCAGGCGTTGATGGACCAGCACCCCGCAGCGCCCAACAGCATGTATGGATAGAGCTGTATCTGGTTGGTGAAGACGCTGATTTTTCCCCGAACGATCTCCTGGAGATGCATGAACTGCATCGGTGTTCGGTGGCTGTCTTTCATGGCTACGATGTTAGGCTTTTCCACCAGTTTTTTGAACGCCTCTACCGGGATGGTTATCCGGTGATTATAGGGATTGTGGTAGATCATGATGCCGAGTTGCGGGAAGGCATCGGCCAAGTCATGGTAGAATTGAATCGCATTTTCCACGCTGCTGGGGAAATAATAGGGGACTCCGACCAAGACACCGTCCGCTCCCGCCTTGCCCGCGTATTCCATCTTCCGCAGCACTTCGCGCGTGTGCGTACTGGTGCACCCGATCATTACCGGCACGCGTTTGCGCACAGCCGCGATGGTGGCGTCCGTGAGAGTGATGAACTCCTCCCAGAGCAACGTATAACACTCTCCAGAACTCGCCATTGGCGCAACGCTATTCATGCCGTCCCGGATTGCCCGGTCCACGCTGCGCTCCACCTCGCTGACGTTGATAGTGTTTTTGGCCCGCGGATCCCAGCCGTCCTCGGTGGTGAAAGCGGGCATCATGCCGATCAGCCCGTGAAGATCGCTCGCTGAAACCATAACTCCATCTCCTTCAAGCTTAGATGGGTTTTCTCCGTTGACTCCTCTCTCGGTAACGAAATATATCTTGCGAATGCGCAACATTGGAAACGTGAGCGCTATAGGCCATCGATAGCCGGGAAAAGGTTGCTCAAAATTTAACACTGAAACTGGAGGTGAAGAAAATGACGGAAGAAAATCTGCAGGCCATAGGACGTTTCCGCTGGAAGCGACCTCCTTCAGTATACGAGTCATTTATCGAAGAAGAGAACATCCCGATCGTCCGTGGTTTGGGTGTCTACGATGTGAGAGATGTTACCTTGGGTCCCTGGAAACGCACAGGTGGCCAGGGCGCTTATCTCGAGCTCAGCGGTTTGGGGAACAAGTCTGGGCTTTACGTTGTGGAGATACCTCCTCGCAGTGCCCTCAATCCCGAGAAGCACATGTACGAAGAAATGTTCTATGTCGTCGAAGGACGAGGGACCACTGAAATTTGGACGGACAATGACGAAAAAAAACAAATCTTCGAATGGCAGAAGAGTAGCCTTTTCTCGCCACCACTAAATACCTGGCACCGCCTAGTGAATGCGACCTCCAGTCCGGCACTTTTATTAGCCGCTACTAATGCTCCGCCGATTATGACGCTCTTCCGAAGCCGCCAATTCATCTTCGACAACCCATATCAGTTCGACGACCGCTATCAGGGAGACGCCGATTACTTCAAGCCCGCTGACAAACTCGCGATACGACCGGAATCGGGGCGACACATCAATCCCGGCAATTTGCTCCCTGACACTAGGAACTGTGATTTGCCCCTGGAGAACCATCGCGGAGCGGGTCATCGCAACTTTAGCTGGAAGCTCGCTGGAAATACTTTCATCGGTTTTGTCGCGGAGTACCCTCCGGGACGGTATTCCAAGGCCCACTACCACCCATCGGGTCCCGCCTTGGTCTGCGTGCGCGGAAAAGGATACTTGATCACCTGGCCCAGACAGATAGGTGTCCGCCCTTGGGAAAGCGGCAAAGGCCACTTGGTGCAGCGGCTGGATTACGGTGAGAACGGGGTTGTCAGCGCAGTGCCAGGCGGCGATGACTGGTATCACGCCCATTTCGGTGTCTCTAAGGAGCGATTCCGGGTGCTCGCCTTTCTCGGAGGCTATCCTCGGGCACTATACGGAGCCCCGGGCGACGAGGTCTCATTTAATCTAGACCAAGCTCAAGGCGGTAACTCCATCGAATATCGAGACGAAGATCCCCAAATCCGTAAGGACTACATGGAGGCCCTGCGAAAAGAGGGGGCAGAATTCCAGATGCCCGAATCAGTCTACGTTGAGCCGCCCTCATAATTGCGAGTCGACGCTTTCTTGATAGCCTGGCTGTGAAATTTTGGTTCTCGTCCACGAGAGAAAAAAAATTTTATTACGGGTTTTTACCAGCGCCTTCTATAACCGGAACTGCGCCGAGGAGGCTAAGATGAGATTCGGATTCTTACCGAAGTCGTTGGCTGTGGTGTTGATGTGCGCTGCGATGCCGGCTCTGGTTGCAGGCGCCGAAAAGCCCAAACGGGGCGGCGTTCTGACCCTGGCGATAGGCAAGGATATCACCGCGACGAATCCCCTGATACGGACGTTCTCGATAGACGAATCGGTGCGCGATCTGATGTTCGAGCCGCTGCTGGCGGTCGACAACCGGGGAAACATCCAGCCCAACCTGGCGCAGTCGTGGGAGGTTTCAGGCGACGGGAAGACCTATGTCTTCAAGTTGCGCAAAGGGGTTAAGTTCCACAACGGCCAGGAGATGACCGCTGAAGACGCGAAGTTCGCGATGGATTACACCATGAACCCTAAAAACGGCGCGCGTGGCTACGAGAGACTCGACGTAGTCGAGCGGGTGGAAACCCCGGATAAGAACACGTTGAAAGTCACGTTGAAAAAGATCAGCGCCGCGTTCCTTTACGACCTGAGTGAGATTCAAGCCTTCTCCGTGATTCCGAAGGGGTCGCTCCAGGAGGGAATCGACAAGCCCGCTCAGTTTCCTCCGGGAACCGGGCCATTCAAATTCGTCGAATGGCAACCGGAGCAGAGGATCGTCGTCGAACGGTTCAATGATTACTGGGGGCACAAGGCTTTTCTCGATAGAGTCATCCTCAAACCCATTGCCAATACCACAACGCGATTGAACGCCCTGCGCGCCGGAGACGTCGACATGATCGAGCGGGCGCCTTATGAATGGGTGGAGCAGATCAAGTCGGGAAAATTGAGAGGGCTGACCACGGTGGAAGCGCCTTACGCCAGTTATCATCAGCTCGTTTTCAACGTTGCCATTCCGCCCTTCAACAATAAAAAATTTCGTCAGGCGATCGCCTATGCGCTGGACAAAAAAGAGATCCTGCAGGCGACCTTCTTCGGGTTCGGCACAGTTGCAGATCAAAAATATCCGCCGGGGCATGCCTGGCACATTAAAGGAGTGCCGGCGCCATCCAACGACCTGAATAAGGCACGGGCGCTTTTAGCCGAGTCCGGCTATGATGGGAAGGCGGTCGATATCATGATCAGACAGGGAAGCGATAGCGAGACCGCGGCCAGCACCATCCAGGCGCAGCTCAAAAGGATCGGGTTGAACATCAACGTCAGGGTCTTCGAGTATTCGGCTCAGCGAACGCTCATCCAAAACGGCACATTCACGTTCGATTTCATGGGGAGCGGCGTGCATCCCGACCCGTCCTCAACTTACGGTATGGAAATGGGCTGTATACCCGACCTCAAGAAGAGATCCAGCAATTATTCCGGCTGGTGCGACAAAGAAGTAGACGCGCTCTTGAAAAGCGCCGAGATCGAGTTGGATGTGCAGAAGCGAAGGGAGCTGTTTAAGCAGATTTTGACTAGAGCGGGCGAAGAGGTGGCCGTAGTCCCGATTACTTTTGTGTCGCGTTTCTTCGCCCTGCGCGACTACGTCAAAAACTTCAGTACGGGCCATGACGGAGAGTTGCGCGTCTATGGAGGCGGGCTCAATTACACTTGGCTGGACAAGTAGCAACTCACTCTGCTCTCAGCCGGTCCATCGGGGCGATATGCGAGCGCAACTGAGACAGTGCTGCGAGAATATCGGCCGCGCGTCGGCGGAGACTACGCCGACGTGGTCAAGACGACAACGTTTACGACCGACGTGGAAGAGTATCATCGGGTGAACGACGAGCGCGCCAAATATTTCAAATCGGATCTGCCGACGAGCGCACTGATCGGAGTCGTCCCCCTTGCGCATCCTGACTTGATGGTGGAGCTCGAAGTGATGGCGGTCATTCCCACGGAGCGCTTCAAACCTCAAGAGTAGCCGTAGCCACAGAGCGAAAACGAACCGAACCTCGGTTTGTCCTCCTTTTAGTAAAGTTGGGAAAGTCTGACACCGCTCCTTCCGCCCGGACAAAGGCTCGTGATGTAAATTGTTTCGGACTTTCATGAGGAAATCAGACATTCACGATGGGATGAAACAAACGCGAGAACGTTGATTTCAATCATTAACTGTCAACAAAAGACTTGATAATCATCTAGAAGGCTTCTCCGAGAGGCAGTAGGGTTGGCGGCAAGCCAACCCCACAACTCAACGGAGGAGAGGAAGATGAAACTTTTTGGTGCCATTGACTTGCACTCCAACAACAACGTCACGGTGCTGATTGATGAGAGGGATGAAGTCGTTTACCGAAAGCGCTTGCCCAACGATCTGAGGTTGATCATCGAGCAGCTTTCTCCCTATCAATCTACACTCGAAGGAATCGTGGTGGAGTCGACCTACAACTGGTACTGGCTAGTGGATGGATTGATGGAGAAAGGTCATCGAGTCCATCGGGCCAACACCGCAGCGATCCAACAGTACGAGGGATTGAAGTACACCGATGACGACTCTGACGCGCGGTGGCTCGCGCACCTGCTTAGGCTGAAGGTGTTGCCCCAGGGCTATATCTATCCGAAAGAAGAGCGAGCGGTCAGGGATCTACTACGCAAGCGCAGCCAGTTGGTGCACCAGAAGACCGCCAATTTGTTGAGCGTCCAGAATCTTTACACCCGCAACACCGGCTCATCGATAAGTGCCAACCGAATTAAGAAACTCCCATCCCAAGAAGTCGATGGTCTATTCACGCTCGGCGATGTGGGGCTGGCGGTCAAGGCCAATCTCTCGGTGATGCGATGTCTTGAAGCCGAGATTAAGAGCCTAGAAGAGGTCGTTAAAGAGCGGGTAAAGCTTAAACCGGCGTTTCGCTATCTTCTGACGGTGAGCGGGATCGGGCCAACTCTGGCGCTCACGATCATGTTGGAGACCGGAGATATCCGAAGATTTCCCCGTGTCGGCAACTTCGCTTCGTACTGTCGGTGTGTGGGCAGTGAGAAGATCAGCAATGGCAAACGCAAAGGCAAGGGGAACACCAAGAACGGCAATAAGTATCTGAGTTGGGCGTTTGTGGAAGCGGCCAATTTTGCCATTCGCTATGAACCGCTCATTGCTCGGTTCTATCAGAGAAAGAAAGCCAAGACTCACGGAGTGGTAGCGATCAAAGCGGTGGCCCACAAGCTCTCACGGGCTTGTTACTACGTCATGCGCGACGAAGTGCCGTTCGATGTCGGTAGAGCCTTCGCCTAGGAGAAGTTTTTCGGTTGGGATGGGGCAGTGAGCTAGAAAAGGGGTTGGCTCAAAACCACAAGATTTGATTGGCCGCTGTCTCATCCCTTAAAGACATAGACAACTCGGTGGTGATTTGATCAGATGGTACGCCCACGCCGTGAGCCTGGGGTTGGCCCCCGAAAGGGAGAGCCAGTGGATTTGTGAAAGTCCTAAAACCTTGGACGCGGCGTGGTACCGACAGTTTTCTGGGGCAGAACTATTGCCAGGGGCAGGAGATCGTTTGCTTAAATGCAACAACTCCATCGCCTTGAACCTGATGGGTGACTGGTGCGGACCTAGTCTGACACCGAATGATTGAAAACAGGGGCGCGTAACTAAAAGATCACGGACCAAGCGAGTTGAACGAGAAAGGAATAAAGAAATTTATTTCACAGGAAAGTCTTTGCCTCTTGCAACCTGCCTTCGGTGAGTAGACCGGATTTTCTGAGCGCTTCAGGTTGATATTTGTCTTCTCTGTTGCCGTCTGGTTTCCCGACGGTGCCACAATATCTCAACCATTCGCCCTTCATTTCCGGCCCCTCGCAGAACCGGAC
>WNGF01006748.1_pt1 | contig 15333 bp, 14 predicted proteins | sample 5400641 | NCBI WGS metagenome assembly WNGF01 (sample SAMN13153371, study PRJNA577476) | soil metagenome | isolation source: 80 cm soil or saprolite under grassland replicate 2 | place: USA:California | collected 2016-06-15
GGCCACGAAACAATGATGCTCTGAGCGCTGGTGGAGTTGAAAGTACAAGAACTCACCGCCGGGCCGCAGCTGGAAATCATATGCGGCCGGCGGTTTCTGTTTCTCAACGGCGGCATTGCCCCCCCAGGGCTCGAACCTGGATTCCCGGATCCAAAGTCCGGTGTCCTGCCATTGGACGAGGGGGCAGCGAGGCGGAAACTAGCGGGTTACGTCGAAGAAAACATCGGCCCCGTACGCACTCCCCGAGCACAACTCCACCCGGGCGCGATAGCGCCCCGCCTTCCGGGCGGCAGCATTTGGCAGCTCGATGATCTCCGCGAACCGCTGGCGCATCACCAGACTGATGTTGCGCACCCCGGGCATCAGAATCGTCCACGACGTGTCCGCGAGCCCCTGCTCCTGCGACCGCACCCGCACGCAGATCACTTCGTAGCGCGGGAAGCTCATCTGGATGGGCACGTCGCCGTGGTTCACGAGGCTGAACAGCAGCATCGGCCGCACGCCGCTCGGGTCTCCCGCGGAGTCGCGCCAGGCAATGCGGGACGGCGCGACGGCGAGGGTGACCACAGCGCGCTGTGTAAAGCTGAGCTGCACGTTCTGGCGAACGAGCCCGGCGGGATCGCGCTCCTTCGCTCGCGGATCGACGAGCTGCGCCACCACCGCGCCGGCGGAATCGGTGCGGATGCGCAGCGCGCCGCTGGCCTCGACGAAGCGGTCTTGCAGGTTCGCGACGCCGTGGGTGTCTCCCTCGAGGCTCAGCCAGCCGATGCGCACGCCCCGCACGATGACGGGCACCGGGAGGAAGAGTCCCAGGTGGGTGGGCGCCTGCGGAGCGGCGTTCACGATCCCGTTCACCTGGATCGTCGTGTCGGTGGTCGCCTGCGCACCAACCTCGAGGGGCCACACGAACAGGAAGAGTACCAAGACTGACCGCATCATCCGGGAAGCCGCCGTGTCATCGTCGGGATCACTTCCTGCTGGTGACTGCCCAGCTGCTGCGCGGCGTCGTCGCGGTCCCGCTCGCTCTTGTAGACCGCCGCCACCGCGCTCCCCGAGCCGCACAAGCGCACCCAGTAAGGATGCGTCGCGGCGAGTCGCTCGTACAGCGCCCGCAGTGCCGGATGCTTGCCGAAGACCGGCAGCTCGAAGTCGTTCCCGCCCAGCCGGCCCACGCTCCCCCAGCTCGCCAGCGCGTCCGCATCGAGCGCCAGGGCGCCGCGGACCGCCGGCTCGGGATGCATCTCGTCCCACCACTGGTACGCGTCGGCCGTCGCAACGCCGCCCGGGGGGATCGCTAGCAGCGCCGGCGCCGCGGGCAGCGGCGCGAGCCGGAACAGCCGCTCGCCGCGGCCCCACGCCAGCGCCGCCGGCGCGCCGCTCGCGAAGAACGCCACATCCGCGCCCAGCTTGGCGGCGAACTGCAGCAGTGGCGCACCGCGACCAGCTCGTCCGCCAGCTCGAGGAGCGCGAACGCGGTCTCGATCTGGTGGTGGCCGCTGCTGTGCTCGCGCGCGAGGATGCGCAGAAACAAGTTGACCTTGGCGTGGGCGGCGACGCGCACTTGCTCCGGCGCGGCCATGCTCACGCCTCGGCGCGCCCGGCGGTCTGCAGCTCGCCCAGGCGGACGTGGACGCGAGTCAGGGACATCAAGCCGAGGATGGTGATCGGCAGGAACGTGGCGAGGTGGTACGTGATCGCGTAGCTCACCGCCAACCCGGCGCCGATGCCGTACACCTGCAGCGTGTAGCGCGTCGCGATCTCGTAGATCCCCCAGAAGCCGGGCGAGGTCGGCAGCGCCACGCCGAAGCCGATGATCGCCTGGAGCAGCAGCGCCCCCTCGGCCGGCACCGGAATGCCGAACGCGCGGAAGCACACGGCGAACCCCGCGGCGTTCACCAGCCACAGCACCAGCGACCACGCCACCACCCCCGCGAAGCGCCCTGGCCGGCGCAGCACCTCCAGCCCGCCGATCAGCCCCTCGGCAAGCCGCGCCAGGCGGTCGGCGAGGCGGGCGGGGAGCACCCTGTGGGTGACCCTATTAAAGAAGGAAAGCCACGGGGTGGGGCGGTGCACCACCGCCAGGGCGACGAGCAGCGCGGCGCCGAAGACGATCGCGGCACCGCTGGCCACCCGGCTCACCGACGTCCCCCCGATGACAGCGTCCCGAGGGAACGACGGCGCCGCGATCGCGAGCGCCATCATGGCCACCATCACCAGCCCGTCCATCACCCGCTCGACGCCGATGGAAGCGAAGGCCGTGGAGAAGCGCACCGGCAGCTGTTGCTTGGCGACATACGCGCGGGCGAACTCGCCGGCGCGCGCGGGCAGCAGGTTGTTGGCCATGAAGCCGACGGCGGTCGCGTGCCACAGTGGGAGGAGGGGAAGGCGGGTGTCGTCGCCGGCACGCAGCATCAACTGCCACCGCCAGGTGCGGATCGGGAAGGTCGCGGTCATGAGGGCGACGCTCGCGAGCAACAGCCACGGATCCGCATGGCTGGCGTGCGTGAGCACTTCGCGCGGCTTGACGTCGTGCAGCGTCCAGACGAGCAGTGCGACGGAGACCGCGAGGCCGATGAGCCAGGCCCAGCGGGTGGCTCGGCTACTGGCCGGGCTCGATGGCGAGGGCAACGAGGTCGCAGACTTCTTCGACGAGGGCGCGCAGGCGCTCGCCCGATGCCGTGCGGGCTTCCTCGCGCAGCTCCTGGGCGCGCTGCTGGGCGCGCTGGCCGCGATAGACCAGGGTGCGGATGTCCACGACCTCGGGCTCCGCAGCGACCGCCCGCCGGGGGGAGGGCGCCGTGGCTGCGGGCGGCCGGGAGGTGTCCGCCGAGGGCGGCGCAGCCGGGACTTGGCCTGCCGCAGCGAGGAAATTGGCGAGCGAAGCGGGGCCGACCCCACCGGCCACGAGCCGCGTGTAGGTCGCCCAGGAACCGACGAGGTCCGGCGTTTCGGGAATCGGTTCGTCGCCGGCCGCAGCGGCGGGGGCCCGGGGGGGGGAGGCGGGGGCGAGCGACTCGATGGGCACCACACCCGCGGCGCCGGCGGCCAAGGCCGTGACGGAGCGGGTAACCTCCTCAAGCTCCGCCGCGAGCGCGGTCTCATCCGCTCCCGACGAGCGGCTGAGGATGTCGCCCGCGCGGCGCAGCTCCGCGGCGAACGCGGGCGCGTTCGCGACGGCGGCCCCGCTCATCACGGCGTCGCGGCCGGCGGCCGCGAAGGCGGCCACCTGTTCGGCGAGCGGGCCGCCGCCCGCGCCCGCCAGGGCCCGAAAGGTGCCCGCCAGCGTGTGCGCGCGCAGCTCGCGCTGGGTGCGGCTGGGCGCACGCTCCAGCGAGTCCGCCACCTGCTTCAGATGCTCACCGTGACTCACCAGCTCCACGCGGCCCAGAGCCGCCGGGCGCGCGGCGGCGGTGCCGCGCTTCACGATGTGCGGCCCGGCATCGTCGAAGTACAGCGTGCCGATGGGCACGACCCCGCCCTCGTCCTGATCCGCCTCGAGGAATCTCACGAGCAGGCCCGCGAAGCTCTGGAACTCCGGGCTTTCGGGGTCGGGGCGGCCGCGCTCGGCGACCTCGCGCGCCGCGCGTGCGATAGCGGTCGCCGCCACCTGGAACATCTCCGGTCCGCCCGGTGGGGGAGCGGCGGCACTCCCCGCGCGCTCTAGCTCGCCGATCGCGCGCTCGATGCCCTCAAGCAGGTCGGGCAGCGGCGGCAGGTCGTTCAACGCCGCGAGGCCGCGCAACGGTTGCAGCGCTTTGAGAATGTTCTGGAGTGGGTCGTGCGCCAGCGGGTTGGTGCGCAACGTCTGCCCGGCGCGATCGAGCGCGCTGGCGATCGCCGCGCCTTCCCTGGCGACGAATGCGCGCGCGCCCGCGTCGAGACCCAGCGCCTCGGCGGCGCGCACCTGCGCCGACGGCCGGCCCGCCAACTGCTCGAGCTGGGCCGCCAATGTCTCGGCCTTGGCCGTGTCGTTAGGGGTCCACGCGGGGACGCGGCGCACGAAGATCTTGAGGTCATCCACCGCTCGCACGGCGACCTGCTTGACGGCGGCGTCCCAGGGCCGCCGCCCTTCGCGAATCGCCCGCGCCAGCGCCTCGAGTCCGGCTGCGGCGCGCGCCACCGGCTGCTGGCTCGCCATCAGCGCGCTGCCGCGCAGCGCGCGCGCCAAGCGCACGAACTCGTCCGCCAGCGGCGCCGTGCCCTCGCCGGGCTGCAGCACGGCGTCGAGCCGCTCGAGGTATTCTCCGGCCTCGAGGGCGAAGAAGTCCGTCATGCCGAGCGCTTTGGGCGGATTGGGCTGGGTCATGGCGGCACCAAAGTAGAGGACCGCGCCCCGTCAATCAACATGCGCATCCGACGCACCGCCTCCTCGAGCCCCCAGTACAGAGCGTTGCTCACGATGCTGTGGCCGATGTTCAGCTCTTCGACCTCCGGAATCGCGGCGACGGGCTGCACGTTCTCGTAGGTGAGGCCGTGGCCGGCGTGGACCGCGAGGCCCAGCGCCTTGGCGCGCGCCGCGGCGACCCGCAGCTGCCGCAGGGCGGTGTCGCCGCGCCGCCACCCGTGGGCGTAGCGCCCGGTGTGCAGCTCGACGGCGGGCACGCCGAGCTCGGTGGCGCGCGCGACGGCGTCCTGCGTGGGGTCGATGAACAGGCTCACGCGGAGCCCCGCGTCCTGGAGGTGGCGCACGGCGTCCCGCAGGCGGCGCCCGCCGCGGGCGAGATCCAAGCCGCCCTCGGTCGTGATCTCGCGGCGGTTCTCGGGGACGAGCGTCGCCTGGTGTGGTTTCAAGGCGGCGGCGATGCGCACGATCGCCGGGGCCGCGGCCAGCTCGAGGTTCAGCACCGTGCGCACCGCGCGCGCGAGCGCGCGCACGTCGGCGTCCTGAATGTGGCGGCGGTCCTCGCGCAGGTGCACGGTGATGCCGTCGGCGCCGCCGCGCTCGGCGAGCTCGGCGGCGCGCACGGGGTCGGGCTCGTCCGCGCGGCGCGCCTGCCGCACGGTGGCGACGTGATCAATGTTGACGTAGAGCCGCATGTCTTCTTACCTTCGGGACGTCCCGCTTCTCCAGGGTGGCTTCGTGATCCGACGAATCGCGCTGTTCGTCCCACTGCTGGCCCTGGCCTGCGGGGGTGCCCAGCGCCCGGCGCCGCCGGCCCCGCAGTCGATCAACGCAACGCTCGGCCAGTTCCTCGACGCCGTCAAAGACAACAACCTGGAGCGCATGGGCCAGCTGTGGGGCACGGCCCGCGGCCCCGCCGTTACGTACATGAAGCCCCAAGAGCTCCGGATGCGGCTCACGGTGATCCAGAAATACCTGGATCACGTCGGCTATCGCGTCATCGAGGGTCCCCTCGTGGCGCCGGGGAACGCGAACGTCCGCTCGTACCGCATCGAGCTGCAACGGCAGAACTGCAACCACGTGCAGCCGCTCGATTTCATCCACACGCGCAGCGGCGGATGGCTGGTGTACGACGTGCACCTCGAGTCCTCCGGGAATCCGGCCGCGCCGTGTCAGCCGACCGCGGGAACCGGTTCGTAGGCACGCGCGTTTTTTACTCGGTCAGCTCGAGCAGGATGCCGGCCGTCGCCTTGGGATGCAGGAACGCGATGCGCCGGCCGCCGGCGCCGCGGCGCGGCGTCTCGTCCACGAGCCGGTACCCCGCCGCGCGGCAGCGGGCCAACGCCGCGTCGAGATCCGGGACGCGATAGCAGACGTGATGGATGCCCGGCCCCCGCTTGGCGAGAAACTTCGCCACGGGGCTATTCGGATCGCGGGGCTCGAGCAGCTCGACGCTGGTGTCGCCGAACGGAAGCGTGACGATGACGGCCCCATCGGCGGTCTCGGGGCCCCCCGCCGGCTCGAGGCCCAGGACGTCGCGGTAGAACCGCAACGCCTCGGTGAGGCTGGGGACGGCGATCCCGACGTGGGCGAGCCGGGCTGACGAGTGGGGGGGGGCCGGGGGGGCCATTGGACGTGAACTTAATGATTGCCCGATAAGGAGCGGTAGGTCATGGCAGGCAAGAACATCCTAGCGGTCACCGACGACACCTTCGGTACGGAGATCGAGCAGCACAAAGGGCTCGCCCTCGTGGATTTCTGGGCGACCTGGTGCGGGCCGTGCCACATGGTGGCGCCGATCGTCGAGCAGTTGGCCGCCGAATACAACGGCAAGATCAAGGTCGGCAAGTTGGACGTGGACCAGAACCAGCGCACCTCGATGCGCTTCAACGTGCGCTCGATTCCGACTATTCTATTCTTCAAGGACGGCGCTCACGTGGATACCCTCGTCGGTGCCTACCCCAAGCCCGCGTTCGACGAGAAGATCAAGAAGCTCTTGGCGCCGTAAGCCGCCGGAGGACGATGCGCGCGAGCACGGCTCGCCTCACGAACACCCCGGTTCGCCTCGCGGATCTGCAGTTCCCGCAGGCGGGCCAGCTGATTCATCGCACCCGGCTCGCGTTCATCCATCTCGACAACCTCCTCACCTTCGCCAAGCGCGACCGGGACGGCCGGGTCGACGGCTTCATCAGCGCCTATCTGCCCGACGAATGCCTGCTGCTGTTCTTCCGCAAGGGCGAGGCGGTCAACGCGGCCTCGCTTCACACCGCGGGGCGCCAGGTCATCACCATCACCGAGGCGCTGCGGCGCATGCACGCGGAGGTCGAGCGCGGCGAGTTGAGCTATTGCATCGCGCCGATGGAGCAGCTCGCCTGGATGTACCAGGCCTGTGCCACCCCCGCCCAGTCGCGCGTCGTGGACTCGCACCAACCCGAAGCCCTGTTCCCCGTGCTCCACCAGGAGAAGGTCACCGGCGTGCTCGAGCTGATCTCCAACGGCCGCATCTCCTACCTGCGGCTCGACCAGGGCAAGTACAAGAGCGGCTTCTTCTGCGATAAGCCCGACGCGGTTGCGGTGCCTCAGTACGTAGAGGGGTTGTTCCAGCCCGGCGCCGACGGCAACCCGCCCGCGATGTCCGCCGCTGTCTTCCCGGCGGTGGCCGAGCTGCCGGCGCAGGCGCCGACGGCGCTGGTCAACACCTATCGCGAACTGTACTGGCGGATCGTGGACGCGGTCGAGCTGGAGCTTCCTGGCGACGCCAAGCGGCGGGCGCAAAAGGTGTCCGACTCGATGGTCAAGACGCACAAAGCGCTCGGCCTCTTGAGCGTGCCGCGCGGCGGGGACATGCCTGACGCCGTCGTCCAGCCCGAGGAGTTGTCGCACGCGCTCACCGACTGGGCGTTACAGCTGCTCGAGGGCGTGGAGATCGTCATGCCGGGCACGGCGCCCAAGGTGCTCAAAGACGCGACCCGGGAGCATCGCTACGTGCTGCAGGCGGCCGGCTTTTACGGGCGCCTGCCGTGGCCGGTGACGTGGTGACGTGGCCGGCACGCTCTACGTCGTCGCCACTCCGCTCGGCAACCTCGGCGACCTCTCGCCGCGCGCCGCCGAGACGCTGAAGCGCGCGCCGGTCGTCGCCGCGGAAGACACCCGCCGCACCAAGACGCTGCTGCACCACGTCGACTCGCCCGCCGACCTGCTGAGCTTCCACGCCCATTCCCCCGAGAGCGCGCAGCGCCGGATCCTCGAGCTGCTGCACGGGGGCTCGGACGTCGCGCTCGTCACCGACGCCGGCACGCCCACGGTAAGCGATCCCGGAGCGGGGCTCGTGGCGGCGGCGCGCGCGCAGGGGATCCCGGTCGTGACGATCCCCGGACCCACCGCCGTCGCGGCCGCGCTCGCCGTCTCCGGCCTTTCGGCCGACCGCTACCTGTTCCTGGGCTTCCTGCCCCGCAAGGGCGGAGACCGCCGCCGCCTCCTCGAAACGGTGGCCGACTCGGAGTGGACCGTGGTGATGTTCGAGGCCCCGAACCGCGTCGCGGAATTACTCGCGGACCTCGCCGAGGCGTGCGGCGGGGGGCGGCGCGCCGCCGTGGCGCGCGAGCTGACCAAGGTGTTCGAGGAAACGCGGGACGGCACCCTGGAAGAATTGGCGGGTTACTATGCGGAGGCGCCCCCGCGGGGCGAGGTGACGGTCATCGTCGCCGGGACGGGGAAGGCCAAGGCGCCCGAGCGGCCGCCTGATCCCGAGGGGCGCGCCCGGGCGCTGCTCGCCCAGGGGCTGACACGCAAGGACGTGGCGGAGCAGCTCGCGGAAGAGACAGGGATGTCGCGGAACACGGCGTATCGATTGGTGAACGAACTGTGACGGGCGGTCAGGCGGTCAGGCGGTCAGGCGGTCTGCTACTGCTGCTGGTGGCGGGTTTTCCGACCGCCCGACCGCCTTACCGCCCTACCGCCCTCATCACGGTCGGCCGCCTCCACTACGACGGCGGCGGCGACTGGTACGCGAACCCCTCCGCGCTCCCCAACCTGCTCACCGCCCTGCGCCAGCGCACGACGCTGCGCGTCGCCGACCGCGAGCGCGTCGTGACGCTGACGGGCGACGAGCTGTGGGACGTTCCGTATCTCTACATGACGGGACACGGCAACGTGCACTTCTCGGACGAGGAGCTGCGCAACCTGCGCCGCTACCTCGAGCAGGGGGGCTTCCTGCACGCGGACGACAACTACGGCATGAACGAGTCGTTCCGCCGGGAGATCGCCCGCGTCTTTCCCGATCACCCCCTGGTCGAGGTCCCCCTGTCCCACCCCATCTACCACCTGGTGTACGACTTCCCCAAGGGCATCCCCAAGATCCACGAGCATGACGGCCTGCCGGCCCAGGGTTTCGGGATCTTTTTGGGGGACCGTCTCGTGGTGTACTATTCATATCAATCCGATCTCGGGAACGGCTGGGAGGACCCCGAGGTCTACCACGATCCCCCGGAGCTGCACGAGGCGGCCCTGCGCATGGGCGTGAACCTCTTCACCTACGCGGTGAGCTCGACGCGATGACCGAAACGGCCCGGCGCCTGCGACGGCTCGGGGTCCCGCATGCGCGCGCCCGCGCGCTCGCGGCGGTCCTCGCGGGCGCCGGCGCGGCTCTCGGGGTCGCGGCCGCGGGCGTGCGGCTCGCGCCGCGCGTGACCGCCGTGGTGCTCGCGTGGCTCGCGATTCTGGGGTTGGGCGCGGGCGCCGTGTGGCTCGCCGCGCACGCCGCGCGAGCGGTGGCGGACAGCGTCGTGGGCCGGTTGGTCGAACGCCACGCGGGGGCGCGCGCGGGGAGCGTCGTCGGCCTGCTCGCGCCCCAGGCCGGCGGCAGCAGTGATCTCCTGGCGGCGGCCGACGCGCGCTCCGCGCGGGTCGTGGGAGACACAGGCGCGGCGGTTGGGCGGACGCTCGCGGACGGGACGTGGCGCGGGCTCGCGGGCGCGGCGGCGGTCGCCGCCGTGGGGGCGACGCTGTTCGTGGCGGCGGCGCCGGCGTCGGGACGCGCGGCGGCGTTCTGGCACCCGCTGCGGACGCTGGCGGACGCGCGGGCACCCGTCCGCGTCTCGGTGGACCGACCGCGGGTGCGCCGCGGGGACAGCGTGATGGTCACGATCGTCGCGCCGGGCGCGGCGCGCGCCACGCTGTGGCGGCGCGGGCCGGGGGAGCCGTGGCGCGCCGAGGTCGTCCCGCTCGGCGACCAGGGAAGCGCGGCGCGCCGGGTGGGCCCGCTCGAGCACGACCTGTTCCTGCGCGCATCGAGCGGCGGGCGGCGCAGCGCGGAGGTGCGCGTCGCCGTCGCGCTGCCGGCATTCCTCGCGGCGCTCGAAATCACCGCGCGGTTCCCGTCGTATCTCGATCGCCCCGACGAGCCGGTGCTGGCCGGCGTCGACACGGTGACGGTGCCTGAAGGGACGACGCTGGTCGCGCGGGGGACGGCGAGCGTGCCGCTGCGCGCGGCTGCGTGGACGGCCGGCCGGACCGCGGTCGCGCTGCGGGTCGATGGGACGGCATTCACCGGCGCCCTCACGCCGCGCGCGAGCGGCGCCTGGCGGCTCGCGCTCGCCACCGCGGACGGGGCGCCACTCGAGGGCGACGCCGCGATGCTCGCCGTCCGCGTGATCCCCGACTCGGCCCCGGTCGTCGCCGTGCCGGTGCCCGGCGCGGACACCACGCTGCCGTTGTCGCTGCGCCAGCCGCTGGTGATCGACGTGCGGGACGATCACGGCGTCGCGCGGGTCGCGGTCGTGAGCTGGCGTGTGAGCCAGACGGGGAAGATCGGCGACCCGGTCCGCGAATCGCTGGACGTGAGCGGCGTCGGCGACCGCGCGATCCTCCAGGCCGAGCTCGATGCGCAGCACCGCGGGCTGCTGCCCGGCGACACGCTGCGCGTCCGCGTCGAGGCTTGGGACAACGCGCCGGGCCCGCACGTGGGGCGTAGCCGCGAGCTCGCGCTCCGGCTGCTGAGCCGCGAGGAGTTGCGAGCGGCGGCCCGCGACGCGACGCAGGCCCTGGCGACCGCGGCCGACTCGGTGAGCGCGGAGCAGCGCCGTCTCGCCGACCGCACCGCGGATCTCGCTCAGGAGCGCTCGCGTGAGGCGCCTGAGGGAGGGACCGGCCGGGAGACCGCGGGCCGCCAGGCGGGGGCGCTGCCGTTCGACGCCTCGCAGCGGGCCGACGCTCTGGCGCGCCAGCAGGCCGCGGTGAGCGACAAGGTCCGCGAGCTGGCGCAGGCGGTCGAGGAGGTGGCGCGCGCGGCCGCCGCCGCGGGCGTCACCGATTCGGCGTTCCAGGCGCGGCTCGCGGAAGTACGGGACCTGTTGCAGCGCGCCGTGACGCCGGAGCTGGAGCAACGGCTGCGCGAGCTGCAGGACGCGCTGGCCCGGCTCGATCCGGAAGCGACGCGCCGCGCGCTGCAGCGCCTCGCGGAAGCGCAACAGCAGCTGCGTCAGGAGCTGGAGCGCAGCCGCGAGCTGTTCCGCCGCGCGGCGGTCGAGGGCGCGCTGTCTTCGCTAGCCGCCGACGCCGAGGACCTGCGGCGGCGCCAGGACGAGTGGAACCAGGGCGACGCCCGGCGCGCCGACTCGGCGGCCGCGGCGGCAGAGCGGGAGCTCGCGGCGCGCGCGGACTCGCTCGCGCGGGATCTGGAGCGCACCGGCCAGGATCTCGTCCCGCCGGGGAGCGAGCAGCTCCCGGCCGCGTTGCAGCCGCCGCGCGCGGCCCTCGGCCGCGCCCGCGTGGCGATGGGCCGCGCCGCCCAGGCCGCCGAGCAGCGCGACGCCGGCGGCGCCGAGCAGTCGGGGCGCGAGGCCGAGGACGCCCTCGACGATCTGCCCGAGATGCTGCGCGCCCGGCGCGACTCGCTGGCGGGGGAGTGGCGCCGTGAAACCCTGGACGCGCTCGATCGCGCGATGAGCGAGGCGGCGGCGCTCGCCGAGCGCCAGGAGCAGGTGGCCGACGGGCTGCGCCACGCCGGCGGCGCCGCGACCCGCGCCCAGCAGGCGTCGATCGAGGAAGGGACGGAGGCCATCGCCCGGCAGGTGCGTGAGGCCGCCGGCAAGCACGCGCTGGTATCCCCGGGGCTGGAGAGCGCGATCGGGTTTGCCCAGCGGCAGATGCGCGCCGCCCGGGAGCAGCTCGAGCAAGCGCAGCCGAACGTCCCCGCCGCGCAGGCGCTCGCCGAGGACGCGCTCGACGCGCTCAACGCGACGGTGTACGCGCTCGCGCGCAGCCGCGAAGCGGTGTCGGGGGCGCGCTCGGGGTCGGGCTTCCAGGAAGCCGTGGAGCAGCTGGCGCGGATGGCGGGCCAGCAGCAGGGGCTCGCCGGAGACGCGGCGGGGATGCTGCCGCTGATGGGGATGGGCGGGCCGCAGCTGCTGCAACAGATGCGCGCGCTAGCCGCGCGCCAGCGGGCCCTCGCCGAGCAGCTGGAGCGCCTGCGGGCCGAAGGCGCGTCGGCGAGCGCTGGGCCGCTGGCGCAGGAGGCGCGCGAGCTGGCGCGCCAGCTCGACGCGGGGCGTCTCGATCGCCAGACCGTCGAGCGGCAGCAGCGGCTGTACCGCCGCCTGCTCGATGCGGGCCGCACGTTGACCGGTCCCGAGCCGGACGAAAACCGCCAGCGCACCAGCCGCCCGGCGCTCGGCGACAGCGTGCACCTGCCGGGCGCGCTGGCTCCCGGGGCGACCGGCGCGGGGCCCCGTCTCAAGTATCCCACGTGGGAAGAGCTGACCGGGATGACGCCGGAGCAGCGCCGCCTCGTCCTCGAATACTTCCGCCGCCTGAATGCGCCGGCTCCGTCCCCGCGTCCGTAGCGCGCTCCTCGCGCTGGCGCTGGGCGGTGGCGTGCCGCTCGCCGCCCAGGCGATCGGCCAGGGGTTCGAGTTGGAGCGGCAGGGCCGTCTCTCCGATGCCGCGACCGTCTATCTGACGACGCTGCGCGCCGAGCCCGCGAACCTTGCCGCGCTGCTCGGCCTGGAGCGCGTGCTTCCGGGCCTGGGCCGCCTCGCCGAGCTGCTGCCGCTGGTTCGGCGCGCGGAGGTAACCGACACGGCCAACCTGCTGCTGCGCGCGCTCGAGCTGCGCGTGTACGCGGGGCTCGACCAGTCCGACAGCGTGCGGGCCGCCGCCGAGCGCTGGATCGCGCGCGCGCCCGGCGACGAGTCACCGTGGCGCGAGTGGGCGGTAGCGCTCGAGGATCAGCGCCAGTTCGACGACGCCCGCGCCGTGCTGCAGCGCGGTCGGCGGACCCTGGGCCGGCCTACCGCGCTGGCGTTCGAGCTCGCCGACCTGGCGCAGCGCTCCGGCGACTGGGAGAGTGCGGCGGCCGAGTGGGGCACGCTCGTGGCCGCGAACCCGGCGCAGGCGCCCAACGCGGTCGCGCAGCTCGCCGACGCCCCCGAGGACCAGCACGAGAAGATGATCCGCCTTCTCACCGGCACGACCGCGGCCGCGGCGACGCGCCGCCTTGGCGCCGAGCTGCTGCTCGGGTGGGGAGACGCGACGCGCGCGTGGGCGGTGTTCGCGCCGACCGTCGCGACCTCGTCCCAGGAGGCGGTGGTGGCGCTGCGCCGGTTCGCGGACCGCGCCGCCACCGTTCCCGGTCCGGAGGCGAAGCGGGCGCGCGGACTCGCCTTGAGCCGATTCGCCGATCTGGTGCCGGGCGCCCTCGCCGCGCAGGCGCGCGCCGCGGCGGCGCGCGCGCTGCTCGACGCCGGCGATCGGGCGGCGGCGCGCGCGGCCCTCGAGCGGCTCGCGGCCGATCCCGCCGCGCCCGCGGACGCCCAGGCGCTGGCCAAGGCCACGCTGGTCGAGATCCTCATCGCCGACGGGCAGCTCGACTCGGCGGCCGCGACGCTCGCGGCGGCAGGGGACCGTCTGAGCGGCGAGGACCGCGAGACGTTGCGCTACGGTCTGGTGCGGGCGCGCCTCGCGCGCGGCGAGCTGGATCGCGCCGAGCAGCTGCTCGCCGCCGATTCGAGCGTCGACGCGCTCGCGCTCCGAGGGTGGGTCGCCCTGTACCGCGGCGACTTGAAGCGCGCGGGTGAGCTGTTCCGGGACGCCGGGCCGTACGCCGGGGAGCGCCGCGGCGCGACGGAGCGTGCGACGATGCTCGCGCTGCTCCAGCAGGTCGGTGAAGCGGAGGACAAGGACCTTGGCGCGGCGCTGCTGCTGCTCGCCCGCGGGGACTCGGCGGCGGCGGTGGGAGCCCTGCGGCGCGCGGCGGGCGCGTTGCCCGCGCAGAGCGGCCGCGCGGACGTGCTGCTGCTCGCAGGACGGGTCGCGATGGCGCTGGGCGGCGTGCACGACTCGACCGCGGCGGTGCTGTTCGCCGAGATCGTGGCGGGGGCGGGGACGGCCGCCGGCGCCGCGCCGCCGGCCGCCGAGCTGGCGTGGGCGCGGCTGCTGCTGCGCCGCGGCAAGGCCGAGGACGCGGTCGCGCACCTCGAGCACCTGATCCTCACCTATCCCACGAGCGCCGTGGTCCCTGAGGCGCGGCGCGAACTGGAGCGGGCGAAGGGAGTGATTCCGCGGTCATGAAGCGGCGAGAGTTCCTTCGGGCGGTCGGGCGGACGGGCGGACTGGCGGTCGGGGCCGACATCCTGGGGTGGCGTCCGCCGGTCCGCCTGTCCGCCATTCCGTCGCTGCTTATTCCCATGGACGAATCGCAGAGCGACCACCTCAAGGCGTACGGCGTCGCGTATCGGCTGCTCCAGGCGGGACTCAAGGCGGAGTGGCTGCTGAACTACCGCGGCGGGTCGTTCCTCGTGCCCGACGGCGTCGCGATCCGCCGCGAGACCGCGCTCGCCGGGGTCGCGTTGGAGCCGGTGGACGACGCCCGCGTGACGGCGATCCGCGGCGAGATCGCGGGCGCGAACGCCGATGCCGTGCCGCTCGAGAAGGCGCCCAAGGTCGCCGTCTACGTTCCGCCCAACGCCCCGCCGTGGGACGACGCGGTCACGATGGCGCTGCAGTACGCCGGCGTCCCGTTCTCCAAGATCTGGGATCCGGAAGTGATCGGGGGTGGGCTCAAGGACTACGACTGGCTGCACCTGCATCACGAGGACTTCACCGGCCAGTACTCGAAGTTCTATTTGATCTACGCCGGCTCGCCGTGGCTCGCCGAGATGGTGCGCTCCAACCAGACGGCGGCGCGACAGCTGGGGTTCGAGAGCGTGCCGGACCTGAAGAAGGGCGTGGCGCGCCAGATCCGGGAGTACGTCGGCAACGGCGGCTTTCTGTTCGCGATGTGCACCGCGACGGAGACGCTGGACCTGGCGCTCGCCGCCGAGCGCGTGGACATCGCCGCCTCGTACGCCGACGGCACGCCCCCCGATCCCCAGGCCGACGCCAAGCTCGACTGGGGTCGGGCGCTGGCGTTCACCGGCGGGCACGTCGAGCCCGACCCGACCGTGGCGAGCTTCTCCGACATCGACGGGCATCAGGTGAACGCGCCGGGGCGACGTCAACCGCTCGGCGCCTTCAAACTGTTCAGCTTCAGCGCGAAGATCGATCCGGTGCCGACGATGCTGGTGCAGAACCACCGCCAGGTGATCCCCGACTTCTACGGTCTGACGACGTCGTTCGTGCGCGAGCGCTTGAAGCCGGGCGACACCGTGCTGGGCGACGAGGAGGGCGCGCCGTGGGTGAAGTACATTCACGGCGACCACGGCAAGGGCACGTGGACCTTCTTCGGCGGCCACGATCCGGAGGACCCGCAGCACCAGATCGGCGATCCGCCGACCGATCTATCCCTGCATCCGCACTCGCCGGGCTATCGCCTGATCCTCAACAACGTGCTGTTCCCCGCCGCCAAGAAGCGCGAGCTCAAGACGTGAGCGTCGAGCGGCTCGCGCCGGCCGTTCGCGAGCTGTTGCGCGCGGAGATCCGCGCGGCACACGGGCGCGAGGTGTCGTTCGTCGTGCGGCTCGACGGCAACGGCCGGATCGCGGACGCCCGCGTGG
>WNGF01018245.1_pt1 | contig 15333 bp, 15 predicted proteins | sample 5400641 | NCBI WGS metagenome assembly WNGF01 (sample SAMN13153371, study PRJNA577476) | soil metagenome | isolation source: 80 cm soil or saprolite under grassland replicate 2 | place: USA:California | collected 2016-06-15
GTCCGTGAACTCGCGGAACTCGCCGGTGACCAGGTAGGCGGTCTGCTCGCCTATGTCGACGGCGTGGTCGCCGATCCGCTCGAGGCAGCGTGAGACGAGAATCATGCGTAATCCCCACTCGACCATGGCGGGATCGGGGCCGAGCTCGAGCACGTTCCGGACGACCCGGCGGTTGGCGCGGTCGATCAGCTCGTCCAGGTCGGGGAGAGACGAGGCTTGTTCGACATCCCGGGCGATGAACGAGTCGAGGGCGACGCGGATCATCTCCTCCGCCCGTGACCCCATCTCCTCGAAGGCCTCGATCATGCGCGGCTCGGGATCGACGTCCGCGACGAGCTTGGTCAGCTTGGCGATCGTCACGCAGTAGTCGGCCATGCGCTCGAGGTGGAGGTTGTCGTGGAGCATGGCGAGGACGAGGCGCAGGTCGACCGCAACCGGCGTCTGCCGCGCGAGCAACACCTCGATTCCCTGCTCGACGTCGACGTACAGCCGGTCGACCTCGTCATCGAAGGCGATGACCTCGTCCGCAAGCTCGGGATCCGCTTCCCGAACGGCGTTGAGCGCTCCGCGGAGAGCGCGCAGGACCAGCTCGCCTTCCTCCAACAGGTTGGCCTGCAGGACGTCGAGGTCTTCCTGGAGGGTGACTCTCAACCGAACCGCCCCGTCACATAGTCCTCCGTTCTCTTGTCGGAGGGCTGGGTGAAGATCTTCTGCGTCGACTCGTACTCGACCAGGATGCCGTAGCGGTCCTTCTCCGACACCTCGAGGCTGAAGAAGGCGGTCAGGTCGGCGACGCGCGCGGCCTGCTGCATGTTGTGGGTGACGATCACGATCGTGTACTCCTGCTTGAGCTCGTGGACGAGGTCCTCGATCCGTGTCGTCGCAATGGGGTCGAGCGCGGACGCCGGCTCGTCCATCAGGACCACCTCGGGCTCGACGGCGAGAGCGCGCGCGATGCAGAGCCGCTGCTGCTGGCCTCCCGAGAGGCTCAGAGCGCCCTTCTTCAGCCGGTCCTTGACGTCGTCCCAGAGCGCCGCCTGCTCGAGCGCCCGCTGGACGCGCCCGTCGAGGTCGTCCTTCATTCCGAGCACCCGCAGGCCCCAGGCGACGTTGTCGTAGATCGACTTGGGGAACGGGTTCGGCTTCTGGAAGACCATCCCGATTTGGCGCCGCACCTGGACCGCATCGATCCCGCTCGCGTACAGGTTCTGTCGGTGGTACAGGACCTGGCCGGTCACCCGCGCGCTGGGAATGAGGTCGTTCATCCGGTTGAGGCAGCGGATGAACGTGCTCTTCCCACACCCTGAGGGGCCGATGATGGCGGTCACGAGATTCGGATAGATCCCGAAGGTCACGTCCTTGATGGCGGGCGAGCCCCCGTACAGGACGGTCAGGTCTTTGATGTCGAAGACCGGCTCACGCTTCGGCAGCTCCAGCTCTTCGCGGCGTTGGGCGATCTCGAGCGGCGCCACAGGGGTGATCGTAGCCGTCTCGGTCACAGGATCTCCTTCCTTTCTCATCTCGTCAGCTTCCTTCTCGAGCGGGCGAGGAGCGCTTTGGCCACGAGGCTCATGATCAGGACGAACCCGAGCAGCACGAGGCCGGCGGCCCAGGCACGGGCGTGATCGGTCGGATCCGGGGACTCGGACAACTCGAAGATCGTCAGCGGGATCGCCTGCAGGGGCCCGGTGGGATCCCAGGAGACCGCGTGTGCGGCGAGCGCGGTGGTGAAGAGGAGCGGCGCCGTCTCGCCGGCGATACGCGCGACTGCCAGGGTGGTCCCGGTCATGATCCCGCCCATGCTCGTCGGCAGGATCACGCCGAGAACCGTCCGCCAGCGCGGTGCGCCGAGGGCAAGGCCGGCTTCGCGCACCGAGGCGGGGACGAGTCTCAGCACCTCCTGCGTCGAGCGCGAGATCAGCGGTAACGCGATGATCGCGAGGGCTATTGCGCCCGCGAACCCGCTCTGCCCCTGAGCGAGCACGATCAGGCTGAAGATGAAGATCCCGGTCACGATCGTCGGGAGGCCGTTGATGACGTCGAGCGTGAGTCGAACGGCACTCGCGACCCGGGGCGGTGCGAACTCGGAGACATAGATCGCGATAAGGACTCCGAGCGGGAGCGCAAACAACGTCGCGAGGCCAACGATGACGATCGTGCCCACGATTGCGTTCGCGATCCCGCCTCCGGTCTCGCCGAAGAGGCCCGGCGTCTTGGTGAAGAAGTCGAGGTCGATTGCGGGAGCCGCGCGCTTCACGACCGAGATCACGACAATGACGAGCACCGCGACTGCCGCGAACGCGGCCATGGTGGCGAGCGCCTCCATAAGCCTGTTCACGAACCGGCGGCGGCGGAGCCTGCGGTCTGGATGGAAAAGCGCGCTGGTGCGGGCTTCGGCGTCCATCAGTGCCTCGTTCGGTGATGGTCTCGCGTTTCTGGCGAGCGACCGGGGTCGCCGGGCACGGACGCAAGGAGCGTCAATATTGGGGCGTATTGGCGCGACTGAGGACACCGCCCGGCGGCGCCGGGTGCCGCCAGAAACGCCCTGACTATTGCCGGGCGAGGCACTAACTCCCTCCAGTCCTCTGGAGCTCGAACCGCCGCACGATCAGCTGGGCGATGACGTTCACGATCAGGGAGATGACGAGCAGGATCGTGGCCAGGTAGATGAGCGAGGAGGTCTGCAGCTTGGTGCCGGCCCCCTGGTACTGCGCTGCGATCCGGCTCGCGAGCGTGTCGCCTGTCGAGAAGAGCGACCAGTGGATGCCGAGCGCTCCGCCGACCACCTGCGTCACCGCGATCGCTTCTCCGAGCGCCCGCCCGAGCCCGAGGATCACCGCGGCAACGAGGCCCGGCCGCGTGTACGAGAGAATGACTCCGCGTACCATCTCCCAGCGGGTCGCGCCCAGCGCGAGCGCCCCTTCTTCGAGATCTTCGGGAACGCTGAGAAAGAGCTCGCGGCTGACGCTCGCGACGATCGGGACGGTCATGATCGCGAGCACGAGCGCGGCGGGGAGGATGCCCGCGGCCGAGGCCTCGCCCTGGAAGATGGGGAGGAAGCCGAAGGCTGAGTGGAGCCACGGCTCGAGGTGGTCGTGGACGAAGGGCCCGAGCACGAGGATCCCCCACAGGCCGACGACGACGCTCGGGATGGCTGCCAGCATCTCGACCAGCGCCCCGATGACGTCGCGGAGGAAGCGGGGGGCGAGCTCGGTCAGGTAGAGGGCGATGCCGATCGCGAGAGGGGCTGCAATCAACAAAGCGATGAAGGACGTGATCGCCGTCCCCCAGATGAAGTCGAGCGCGCCGAACTCGTTCTTCACCGGGTCCCAGACCCGGCCCGTGATGAAGCCGAGACCGAACTTCGAGAACGCGAGCGAGGACCCGTCGACCAGCTTGAATGCAATGGCGACGAGCAGCGCAATCGCGCCCAGCGAGGCCGCAGCGGTGAGGGCGTACATCGTCGTGTCGCCGAGGCGGCCGCTGAGGCGCCGACCGGGTCGCAGCGTTGTCGGGACGGCGCTCAAGGACCGGGGAGACTACTGACTCCGGCGGCTGGAATCGGCTCCCTTCACCATCCCGTTACCAGACGTGAACCGGCCCCTTTCCCAACGAGTGGGCCGTTCGCGCGATCCTGCGCTCGTATGCGGTCTCCAAGACGAGGAGGAATCAGTCCTGTGAGGAGCAAGAGAGTTTTCTTTGCCGCGCTGCTTGTGCTTGCGGCCATCGCAGCCGGCACGACGGGGGGTGCGCTCGCGAGTCAGAGCAAGGCGACGCTGAACGGGGCCGGAAGCAGCTGGCTCTATCCGTTCATCTCCCTGTGGTCCGCGAACTACCACAAGGCCAACGTCAACTACAACCCGGTTGGAAGCGGAGGCGGAATCGCCGCGATCCAGGCCCGGCAGGTCGACTTCGGCGCGAGCGACGCACCGCTCACGAAGGAGCAGTTCGCACAGTGCCACGGTTGCGTCCAAATCCCGTGGGCCCTGGGCGGGACATCGATTCCGTACAACATCAAAGGCGTGCCCGATGCCCTGAAGATGACCGGCCCGATTCTCGCGAAGATCTACCTCGGCAAGATCACGCGCTGGAACGCGGCGCCGATCAAGAGGATCAACAAGGGCGTCCATCTCCCGAACGAGAAGATCACGCCGATTTTCCGCAGTGACGGCAGCGGGACGACCTACAACTTCACCGACTACCTCTCCAAGGTCAGCAAGGAGTTCAAGCGCCGCGTCGGTAAGGGAATTCAGGTCAACTTCCCCACCGGCGTCGGGGCGAAGGGGAGCTCCGGTGTCGCCGCCGCTCTCAGCCAGACCGATGGTGGGCTCACGTACGTCGACGTCGCCTACTCGATCAAGAACGGGTTCTCGTACTTCAAGATCAAGAACCGCGCCAGGAAGTACATGCTGCCCGGCCTGAAGAACGTCAAGCAGGCGGCGAAGACCGTGAAGCGCGTCCCGAAGAACAACGCCATCTCGATCGTCAACCCGCCGAAGAGCAAGAAGAAGGCGTATCCGATCAGCACCTTCAGCTGGGTGATCGTGCCGAAGAAGACCCCGAAGGCCGCTGCGCTGAAGAGGTTCATCGGCTGGGCGATCACCAAGGGCCAGAGGGTGGCCGGCGCCCAGAAGCGCCAATACGTCCCCATCCCACCGATCGTTCAGAAGGCGGCTCAGAGGACGCTCAAGAAGATTCACTCCTAGCCCCATCCCCAACCACCCAATCCCTGCAGCCCGCGCCGCGAGAGCGGCGCCGGCTGCGTTCTACGACCCCGTCACCACCGTTTCACCAGCCCCTTACCCCGGCGCGGAGCAGGTGCGAGAGACTCCTCGCGGTGACATCCCCCGGGATTCCGCCAGGGGTCGAGGCCGAATCTCGGAGTCCGTGCCGCCTATTAGCGCTAGTAGGCGGCAAGGGGAGGGGGAGACTGCAGGGACCCGCGTGTGACCGCGGCCACCGGCAAAGCCGGCGGCCGCTTCACCCGAGGGGGAAACAGAGTTTCACCCTCGGGGCTCCCCCTTCCTGATGCTTGATGGTGACTGCGGCGGGGGCAGGGCGGCCAAGCCGCGCGGAGGCTAGTCGTTGGCCAAAGGTGGGCTCTTCGGCGGCTTGACGAAGACGTCGGCGTGCCTGGCCGAGAGCTCGTCCGGCCAGTCGCGTGGGTACTCCCCGAGGCTGCGGCCGTTCTCTCCCGGGATGCGCAGCTCGACGTCGATCCGGTTCCCGTCCACCCGGATGAGGTTGTACGACGGGTGTGGGAAGCCGCGCACGCGCAGGGTGGAAACCGTTCCGGAGTGCACGATGAACATCCCGGCGACGGGCCACACGTAGGGGACATGTCGGTGCCCCGACAGGACGAGGTCGATCTCGAGCTGGCGCAAGAGCGCGATCACGTCGCCGGCATCCAGGACCTGGTTGCGTTCGCGGCCCGTCCCGGGCACCGGCATCAGGTGGTGGTGGCAGACGAACAGGCGCAGGTCGGCATGTCCCTCGAACCCCTCTTCGATCCAGCCGTAGTGCTCGCGCCCGATCTCGCCCTCGTCGATGTCCGGCTTCGAGGAGTCCACCGCGACGAGCGCAACCTCGAGCCCGTCCGCATCGAATCGCAGCCGCGAGTCGCGGGCGCCGAACTCCTCCTCGAAGCGGATGTAGCCGACGTTGCGGGCGTCATGGTTGCCCGGGACGAGGACGATCTGCGGAGCTGCGAGCGCCTCGAGCTCTTCGCGCGCCTCGGGATACTGGTCGGGATAGCCGTCGTCGGTGACGTCGCCCGCGACCACGACGAGATCGGGCTTCGCCGCGTTGATCTCGGCGATCGCCTGATGCAGGAGCTCGCTGCGGTAGCGGCGGCCGCCGACGTGGAGATCCGAGAGCTGCGCGATCAGCACCAAGTCAGTCTTTCACGCCGCCGGAAAGATGCAGCGGACCTCCAGTCCTCCCTCGCCGGAACGGGTGGCCTCGATCCGCCCGCCCGCCGAGGTGACGATGTGCTTGACGATGGCAAGGCCGAGGCCGGTCCCGCGGGAGGCACGGGCGCGGTCAGCGCGGTAGAAGCGCTCGAACAAGCGCGGAAGATCCTCGTCCGGGACGCCGACGCCGTCGTCCACGGCCCGGAGGATCACGCTCCCGTTCGAGGCCTCGACCGCGAGCCTGAAGCTCGCGCCGTGACCTGCGTAGCGAAGTGCGTTCTCGCTCAGGTTCTGGGCCACCACCCGCAGCATCCTGGGCCGGAGCGGCACCGTGGCCTCGGGGTCGCCCTCCGCCGAGACGGCCACGCCGGCCCGGCCCGCCGTGTCCGCCAGGTCTCCCAGCACCTCCTCCAGGATCGGGAGCGCCCGGGTCGCCCCCAGTGAGACGACCTCGCGGCCGGTCTCCAGCTCGCTCAGGAAGAGGACCTCGTCCACGAGCTCGCGGATCTGCTCGACCTCCTCGCGCGCCTGCTCCACCAGTACGTCCCGGTCCGAGTCCGGGAGGAGGGCCGTCTCGAGCAGCGCGAGCAACCGGGCCAGCGGCGTCCGCAGCTCGTGGGAGACGACCGCGGTGAATCCCGACCGGAGCTCCTCGTAGGCGGTCAGCCCAGGGTCAGGATCGGCGAGCCGCAGGAGCGTCTCGCGCCGGCCGTGAATCTCGTACTCGACCCGGGTCTCCAGCTGCAGGCCGTCGGGCACGGGCCCGCCGATCTCGAGCCCGGGCAGAGCGGCCTGCGCCCTCGGGCTGATCGCCGCGATCCGCCCTTCCTGGTCGAGCACGATCAGGCTCTCGCCGCTCGCGCCCACGAGCGCCTTGGCGCGTTCGGCCATGAGGCGGCCGTCCGCGTCGCCGTCGGCAGCCGCGCGCCGACGCCGGAGCCCGAGCAGGTCCTTTACCATCTGTTCACCAGTTCTTCACCGCCGGAGCACCCAAGCCGCGCCGGCCCCAGACCATTATTGCTTTCGGGCATGCCCAAGGTTCTCATCGTCGAGGACGACGCCGTCATCGCACAAGGGATGGTCCTCCATCTCAAGGCGGCGGGATTCGATCCCCTCTGGATCCAACGAGGGGAGCTCGGCCTCACCCGTCTCCGCTACGAGCGGCCGGACGTGTGTGTGCTCGATCTGATGCTGCCGGAGATGGACGGGTGGAGCGTGATCGAGAGTGCGCGCGCCGAGGGGGACTACCTCGTCAAGCCGTTCTCGATGAAAGAGCTTGTGGCGCGCGTCCGCGCAGCCGGCCGCCGGGGAGTCAGGGCGCAGGAGCCCCAGCGCGGGGAGCCCCTGCAGATCGAGGAGCTTCGCGTCGATCCGGCGAACGTCCAGGCGTACGTGGACGGCGATAGCGCAGACCTCACGCCGACCGAGTTCCGGCTTTTGTACGCGCTCGCGCTCGAGCAAGGCCGGGTGGTGACCCGGGACGAGCTGCTGCAGCGCGTCTGGGGCCGGCGCGAGACGCATCGCGACCGAACCGTCGACGTGTGCGTGCGCAAGCTGAGGCAGAAGATCGACCAGCGCGCCTCCACGCACACCTTCATCCATACGCGGTTCGGGGTGGGTTACAAGCTCGAGCCCACCGCTAAGTAGCTTCCTGCTCTCCACAGCTGTGCAGAGAAGAGTGGACGCATCTTCACCGCCCTGCCACGGCTGCTTCTCCAGATCGGCACAACTCGTTTACCCCGGACCGGGCGCAGCCCTCGGGCAGAACACGGGGCCGAAGCTCAAGGGCACGGGGACCTGCGGTTAGTCCTGCGCAAACAGAGGGCGGACGAACTCGTCGAAGGTCTCTCGGTCGCAGCTCGCGACGGTTGCCGGAGTCATCGCCCGAACCGAGGCCGTGCGTGGGATGTCCATTGCCAGCGCGACCTCGCCGAAGTAGTCGCCCGGACGCAGAACGGCCCGTAGGCCGAGCCCGCCCTGCTTGCTGACCGAGAACATTCCGGACAGGAGGACGTAGAAGCGGTCACCCTCGCTGCCCTCGACGACCGGAGCTTCTCCCACCTGGACGTCCTCGCGGCGCATCCGCTTGGCGAGCTTCGCGAGGCGCTCGCCCGGGAGCCCGGCCAGGAGGTCGATCTGGGAGAGCTCGTGGGCGGTGGCGGAGGCTCGCGGACTCATGAGTTGATCGACCTCAACATCATTCCCCCAGCTTACGACTGGGCGCCGCTGGCGGTGCGGTGCTAGAGGGGATAGTGCTTGGCACAGACCCGGCAGGCAACGTGCCGTCAGCGGCGTGGGGCGGGGCGGGGCCGGGCTCTGCCCGGCTGTAAGGCCCCGCCGGCCAGGCTTAAGCTGGTCGCATGGGAGTGTTGCACGGGTGGCAGTTCTGCCCACGCTGCCGGGCGGACCTCCGCGGCGACGAGCGGCGGGTCGAGTGCAAAGAGTGCGGCTTCGTCGCCTACGCCAACCCGGTCCCTACGGCCACCGCCCTCGTTACGGAGGACGCGGGACGCATCCTTCTCGGGAAGCGAGCCTGGGAGCCGGACAAGGACCTGTGGGACCTTCCGGGCGGGTTCGTCGACGAGGGCGAGCATCCGCTCGACGCCGTCAAACGGGAGCTGCGGGAAGAGACCGGGCTCGACATCGAGACGGGTGACTTCCTCGGAGTGTGGATGGACCGCTACGGCTACGACTCGCCGGCGGTGAGCACGCTCAACCTGTACTGGGAGGCTCGGGTAGTCGGCGGTAAAGAGCGCGCGGCCGACGACGTGGCCGAGCTGCGCTGGTTCGCGCGGGAGGAGCTGCCGTGGGACGAGCTGGCCTTCGAGGTCAACCGCAAGGTGCTCTCCGCCTGGCTGGACCGCCGCGAGTAACCGGCGCCGCCCGTCATGCCGGTCGGCGCCTCTACTCGCGGGGGCCGGAGACCGCGGCCGCCGGCAAAGTCGGCGGCCGCTACCCGCGAAGGGGAAACGCGGTTTCCCCCTCGGGGCTCCCCCTTCCGCGCGAGACGCGACACGACCACAGGTGACACCGACGTTTCGTCACGGAGGGCAGCGGGACGTCGTCGGTGGCATTTACGATGCCGAGGTCGATCAAGCTGCCCGGGAGGAGATCATGCACCTGTTCGAGCGCCTCGAGCCCATCCAGAAGCGGTGGGACGTCCTCAAGCACCCCTTCTACGTCCGCTGGGAGCGCGGCGAGCTCTCCTCGGAGGAGCTCGCGTACTACGCGGGGCAGTACCGCCACGCGGTCGTCGCGCTGTCGCAAGCGGCCGCGACCGCGGGTGAGCACGCTGACGAAGAGACCGCCCACGTCGACCTGTGGGACGACTTCGCCCACGCTGCCGACGCTCAGCCGGCCGCCGAGCCGCGGGCCGAGACCGCTGAATGCGCGCGCGCGTGGACGTCGGGCTCCGACGACCTCGAGGCGCTCGCGATCCTGTATGCGGTCGAGTCGGCCCAGCCGGCGATCTCGGCCACGAAGCTGACGGGGCTCCTCGAGCACTACGGCTTCGAGGACGGACCGGAGACGGCGTACTTCATCGTCCACGCGAGCCTCGACCACGAGCACGCCGCAGAGGCGCGCGCGGCGCTCGAGCAGCGCGCGAAGCCCGAGGACGAGGACCGGCTCGCCGCCGCAGCGGAGCGGGCGCTCGCCGGCAACTGGACGTTGCTGGACGGGGTCGAGCGCGAGTTTGGGGAGCCGGAGCGGGACCTTTCCGGCGTGAGCTGAACGCACTCACCTACCTCTTCAAGGGCCTCCCGGGCTACCCGATTCATCCGCCGCTGACGGACGCGACGATCGGTGGCTGGCTCGGCGGCTCAATCGTGTTCGTCCACGGCATGCGCGTGTTGAGCCTGGTCGAAGAGCCCGCGGAGCGGTCGATCGCTCCGGTGGCGACGCCCGAGAAGGAAGAAGCAGAAGGGGCTTAGGCAGCCAAGCCGAGAAAACAGACGTGCGGAGGGCGAACCCTCCTCCGTCTGTTTCTCAAAGCTCGAGTGACGCGCCAAACGCCCACTTGGGCCGAGGCGTGGTCGCCGCGTTCGTACTAAGCAGCTAGTCCGAGCGACCTTTCCAGCGCCTGTTTCGGCTGGGCGCCGATGGCGGCGGCGGCGGGCTCGCCCTCCTTGAACAGGACGACGGTGGGGATGGACGCGATCCCGTAGCGCATCGCGAGCGCCTGCTCCTCATCGATGTTCACCTTCACGAGCTTGATCTCGGAGGCCCGCTCCTCGGCGATCCGGTCCAGCACGGGCGCGATCGCGTGGCAGGGGCCGCACCACTCAGCCCAGAAGTCCACGATCACGGCCTTCTCGCTCTTCAGGACCTCCTCCTCGAAGCTCGCTTCGGTCACATCCGTCGCCATCGATTCGCTCCTCCCGCGTTTGTGCATTCCACTTACCACAACGTTCGGCTTGCCGAAACACTTCCCGACCTAGAATCGACCTGATGTTCGAGAAGCTACCGGCTGTCCCGGATCATCCTGCGCTCGAGCACGAGGTTCTCGATCTGTGGGAGCGCGAGGGAACCTTCGAGCTCGTCCGCGAGCGCAACCGCGGCGGGCCTCGCTTCAGCTTCATGGACGGACCGATCACGGCGAACGCTCCGGCGGGCATACACCATGGCATCGGCCGCACACTGAAGGACGTCTTTCAGCGCTACAAGGCGATGCGCGCCTTCGACCAGCGCTACCAGAACGGCTTCGACGCCCAGGGCCTCCACGTCGAGGTCCAGGTCGAGAAGTCGCTCGGCCTGAACTCGAAGCGGGACATCGAGGAGTTCGGGCTGGCCGAGTTCGCACGCCGCTGCCGCGACTTCGTCGCTCACTACGCGGGCGTAATGACCGAGCAATCCAAGCGCCTCGGCCAGTGGATGGACTGGGGCAACGACTACTACACGTTCTCTGACACCAACATCGAGTACATCTGGCGCTTCCTCAAGGCGGTCCATGAGCGGAGCTGGTTGTACAAGGGCCACCGTTCGACCCAATGGTGCCCGCGCTGCGGCACCTCGCTCTCGAAGCACGAGCAGTCCGGCGAGGAGAACTACGCCGAGCTCGAACATCCGTCGCTCTTCGTCCGCTTCCCGATCAGCGGGCGTGAGGGTCAGTCGCTCCTCGTCTGGACGACAACTCCCTGGACCCTGCCCGCCAACGTGGCGGCCGCGGTGAAGCCGGATTCGGAGTACGGGCGCGGAGACACGGGGGAGTGGGTCGCGGTCGAGCGCTATCCCGAGGAGCACTTCGAGGAGAAGGTGCGCGGCGAGGAGCTGGTCGGCCTCGAGTACGAGGGCCCGTTCGACCACCTGCCCGCGCAGGAAGGCATCGTCCACCGCGTGATCCCGTGGGACGAGGTGTCGATGTCCGAGGGCACCGGGATCGTGCACATCGCTCCCGGAGCCGGCACCGAGGATTTCGAGCTTTCCCGCGTCCACGACCTTCCCGTCCTCACCCCGATCGACGAGTCGGGCGTGATGGTGCCGGGATACGGCCATCTCGAAGGCCTGACCACGGACGAAGTCGAGGCGCCCGTGATCGAGTCGCTGCGTGAGCGGGGCCTCCTCGTCGAGGCGACCTCGATCGTCCACCGCTACCCCATCTGCTGGCGCTGCCGGACGCCGCTCGTCTTCCGGGTCGTTGACGACTGGTTCATCTCCGCGGACGAAATTCGGCAACCGATGCTCGACGGAAACGCCACCGTCGAGTGGACGCCTCCGCAGTACAAGAAGCGGATGGACGGATCGACGCCGTGATGGTCCGCTGCGAGGAGTGCGGGGGCGAGGTCGAGCGGATCCCCGAGGTGGGAGACGCCTGGCTCGACGCCGGCATCGTCCACTTCTCCACGCTCGGCTGGCAGAACCCGGAGTGGATCCGCGGTGGATATGCGACGGGCGCCTCGGCCGACCTCTCGGGCGCCGATCTCCCCGACCACTCCTACTGGGAGCGGTGGTTTCCGGCCGACTGGGTGTCGGAGGCTCGGGCGCAGATCCGGCTCTGGTTCTACTCGCAGTGCTTCATGGCCATCACGCTCGACGGCCGCCAGCCGTACCGGAGCGTTCTCACCTACGAGAACGTCGTCGACGAGCATGGGCGCGAGATGCACAAGTCGTGGGGGAACGCGATCGACCTGGACGAGGCGCTGGAGCGCATGGGCGCGGATGTGATGCGCTGGCTGTTCTCCGAGCAGAATCCCGCTCAGGAGCTGCGCTTCGGCTACGGGATGGCCGAGGAGGTGAAGAAGCGGCTGCTCACCTTCTGGAACTCCGTCTCGTTCTTCGTCACCTACGCCAACATCGCCGGATTCGATCCGGAGGCACAGGCGGCCGGGGAGGAGAAGCCGCTCGACCGCTGGCTCTCGGCGCGCACCGCGCAGCTCGTCCGTGAGGCGACGGACGCGTACGAGCGCTACCGGACGCCCTTGGTGACGGCGTCTTTCGAGCGCTTCGTGGACGATCTCTCCAACTGGTACATCCGCCGCTCTCGCCGTCGTTTCTGGGACGAGGATCCTGTCGCTCTCCGTGCGTTGCGGGAGGCGCTCACGACTTCGTTGCAGGTGATCGCGCCCGTGCTTCCATTCCTCGCCGAGCACCTGTGGAGGCGCTTCGTGTCCGACGAGTCGGTCTTCCTCTCCGGCTGGCCCGAGGCCGAGGAGCTCGACGAAGAGCTGCTCGCGGAGGTTGCGGAAGTGCGGACGGTCGTCACGCTCGGTCGCCAGGCTCGCGACGCCGCGCGACTCAAGCACCGCCAGCCGTTGCGCCGTCTGGTCGTTCAGGGAGCCGACGTCGCGCTCGAGCACGCCGACGAGATCGGCGAAGAGCTCCGGGTGAAAGAAGTCGAGTCGGGCGACGTCGAGGCCACCGAGCTACTTGTGAAGCCGAACCTGCCCGTTCTCGGCCCCAAGCTCGGAAAGGAGCTCGGGCCCGTCCGGACTGCCTTACAGGCGGGAGAGTTCGAGTTGCTTGACGGAGGCCGCGTCCGGGTGGGCTCGCACGAGCTGGCGCCGGAGGAGGTGCTGGTCGAACAGCGAGGGAGGGAAGGCTGGTCGGTCGCGTCTCAGGACGGCATTACCGTCGCCCTCGACACGAGCCTCGACCCCGAGCTCGAGCTGGAGGGCCGCGTGCTCGACCTCATCCACCAGGTCAATTCGATGCGCCGGCGCGAGGGCTACGAGCTCACCGACCGGATCGTGCTGACGCTGCCCGAGTCCTTCTCCGACCTCCTGCGTCACGAGGACTGGATCAAGCGCGAGACGCTGGCGGAGCGGATCGAGACGGACACCGTCGAGAGCCCTACGATCGCGAAGGCCTAAACCGCGGCAGGCTCACCATCAAACTTAGGAAGGGGGAGCTCGAGGGGGAAACAGCGTTTTCCCTTCGAAGAAGCAGCGGCCCGGCACGCACGGGCCGCTGCGGTTACGGGCCGGGCCTCAGGCCCGGCAGCCACCGAGGGACCTCGCCGCTGTACGCGGCCCAGTCCTCGGGAAACTCCCGCCTCAACCACGGTTCCTCGTACGTGAGCACGCGGAGGTGGAAGACGACCGCCATCAGCGCGGCCCACGCGCCGAGGAGCGGCGAGGTGAAGAGCGTCGCCCACCCGCAGAGCGCCGTCAGGATGCCGACGTACATCGGATTGCGCGTGAAGCGATAGAGGCCGCTCCTGACCAGGCTCCTGGGCGGGTTCCAGGGCGCCAGCGTCCCGCTCCCGCGCACGTAGAAGTCGCGCACGCACCAGAGGACAACCGCCGCGCCGATCGCGATCAGCGCGATCCCGGGCCAGAACAACCCGTCCCGCCAGGGATCGACCGCCAGGATCCCCGCCGGGATCAGCCCGGCGACGACGCCCGGAAGGACGAGGACGGCGAGGAGCGCGCGAGCGAGGAGCGTGTCTCAGGCCTGGGATGCGGCCAGCTCGAGCTCGCGCCGGAGCTCGACCGGCAGCCGGAACTCGACGTCCTCGTCCACGATCTGGTGCTGTTGGATATCGGTGACTCCGCGCTCGCGGAACCATTCGCACACGCGCGTGACGAGGTGCTCCGGTGCAGACGCTCCCGAGGTAAGGCCAACCGTCTCCACGTCCTGCAGCCAGGCCTCCTCGATCTCGGTCTCGTCGTCGATCAGATACGAGTCGACGCCGGCCGCGCGCGCGACCTCGACCAGCCGGTTCGAGTTGGACGAGTTCCGGGAGCCGATCACGAGCAGGAGATCGATGTTCTCGAACATCTCCTTCACCGCCCACTGTCGGTTGGAGGTGGCGTAGCAGATGTCCTCCTTCTTCGGTGCGTGGATGTCCGGGAACCGGCGCCGGAGGGCCTTGATGACCTCCCCCGTCTCGTCGACCGAGAGCGTCGTCTGCGTGATGTAGGCGAGCTTGGCGTCCGCGGGCACGTCGAGAGCCTCCGCCTCCGCCACCGACTGCACGAGCAGGATTGATTCTGGCGCTTCGCCCATGGTGCCCTCGACCTCCTCGTGCCCGGCATGGCCGATGAGCACGATCGTGTACCCCTCCGCGGCGTACCGGCGTGCCTGCGCATGGACCTTCGTGACGAGCGGGCAGGTGGCGTCGATCGTCTTCAGCGAGCGTCGGGCCGAATTCTCGTGCACCGACGGCGCGACGCCGTGGGCCGAGAAGACCAGCGTCGAGCCTTCGGGCACTTCCTCCTCGCTGTCCACGAAGATCGCTCCGCGCTCCTCGAGCTCCCGCACGACGTGGAGGTTGTGCACGATCTGCTTGCGGACGTAGACCGGCGCGCCGTAGAGCTCGAGCGCGCGCTCGACCGTGTCCACGGCACGTTCGACCCCGGCGCAGTAGCCACGGGGAGACGCGAGAAGGACGCGCTTGACCAAGACAGGCCCATGTTACTCGGAGGCCTGACAATGCACGACGGCGCCCCCCGTATCATTTCGACGGGAGGAATCGTGAGTCTTCACACAGAGGTTCTGCTCTTCAACGGCGTCCCGTTGCTCGTGCTCGCCGCGGTGTACCTTGGGATCACGATCGCGCTCGCTCCGCTCGTCTGGTCGGAGCGTGAACGGGCGAGCGCGCTCGAGCTGGCCTTCCTGTCGCTCTTTCCCGCGGTCGGAGTCCTGACCGCCCTCCTCGGCGCCCTCGTGCTGGCATCCGACACGGCGCTCGGAGGCCACGTCTGGATCTCCTTCGCGACCGTCCTGATCGCCTGCGTCCCACCCGCCGCCGTGCTGTCCAGGTGGCCCGAGCGGAGGCGGCTCGTCTCGGGCTGGTTCCGGGCGCGTGAGGCCGAGGAACGCGCGACGGCCCTTGATCGCAACCTCGACTCGGTTGCGGACGTCTCGAAGGCGCTTGCGCGCGCGGGCGACGAGGAGGCCGTTGCCGAAGCCCTGCTCGCCGAGGTCTCCTCGCTGCTCGACGTCGACTTCGCCGCCGTGGCGACAATCGACGAGGAGCGGC
>WNGF01005944.1_pt1 | contig 15331 bp, 21 predicted proteins | sample 5400641 | NCBI WGS metagenome assembly WNGF01 (sample SAMN13153371, study PRJNA577476) | soil metagenome | isolation source: 80 cm soil or saprolite under grassland replicate 2 | place: USA:California | collected 2016-06-15
CTACGCTGTGGCCTGCGGCCACCGTCTGATCTTTGGATGTCGTCACAACACCAGATGATCAACGGTGGCCGCCCTGGTCTGCTCACCCGCCCTGGCCGCACCTGACCAGCCAGGTCACGATCTACGGCTGGACTACTAGGAGCCGGCGGTCTTGGCGAGCTCGTCGGCGTAGACCCGGGCGTCGATAGCGTCCAGCACGGCCAGCCGGGCGTTGTCGACCGTCCAGGACGCGTAGTCGATGGCCGCGGCGGCGTCGTCCTCGGCCCAGGTCGCATCCTCGTTGGCAACGTTGGCGTCGATCTGGTCGGCCCGCTTGTCGATCCTGGCCTGGAGGTCGTCCATCTTGGCGGCGGCGTCGGCCTTCATCTGGGCCCACTTGCTGCGGGCGCTGGCCGCGGCCGCGCTCGCCTCCTGCTGGGCGTCCTTGGCGGCCAGGTCCACCTCCACCTTGGCCTGGTCGATGCGCTGGCGGAGCTGGTCACGGGACTCGCTGGCGGCTGCCTGGGCCGCTGACTTGGCCTTGGCGGCGCGCTGCTGCAGGTCGTCGAGCTGTCCGGAGAAGTCCATGGTTCCTCCTGGTGTGGGCTAGTGTCGATCTGGCGCTAGCCGACACTCATCGCTGCTCACCCCCATGGGTCGCGGCGTCGCCCGGTCCAGCCGGTTCGTTGGGACTGTCGCAGAAGTAAGGTGAGCTGTCATCACCTGCACCGGGTGATCCCACCTTGAAGTCGAAGCACGGCCTCCCGCTGGAGAGAGCAACGACGACACCTATTGAGTTTCACAGATGAGGGTGACACGGCGTCGAGGCCGCTACCTGCAAGTTCGCCTGCCGCGGGCGTCTATTCAACTCTGAAAACTCAATAAGCGTTTGCCGCCAGCTAGGGCATGGCGGCGAGATCATGAAGTTCAAGCAACAGCATCCGATTCATGTTCTCGTCGTAGATGAACCTGTCCCAATACCTGTCCCCAGAACCGTTTTCTACTGCGTTGATTTGCGTGACACAGAGTTGCGCTACGACCGCATCGGGCAAGCTCGGAGCTGCTGCTGCGACGCCGATCCACTCGGTAGAGCGGCCGTGTAGAGGTTGAGGGCCTAGTCCCCGGCAAGGGGGTGGGGGTTCAAGTCCCCCCTCTGACACCACCGAATCCGCTTATTTACCTGCGCTGTCGCGAAGCGGCACGACCGTCGGTCCGTGCTGGGTCCGTGCCAGGCTCGCCAGCGCCTCCGAACGGGCACGCTCTAGGCGCCCGGCGACCGCTTCCAGCTCGTCCGGGAACAGGTGGCCGTAGACATCCAGGGTGATGCTGGCGGTGGCCAGGCACCGCGACACGCCGCTCCTGGCCATTACGGCCGGCGGCACGCTTGACCGCGCCGCAGCCCGATCTCAACGGCCCGTTTCACACCAGCCACCTAGATCTCGTTGCAGGTGATCGGGATCAGCTCAGGTGGTGTCGGGCGTCGGGTGCGTTCGGTCAGCGACTTTGACCAGGACGGCCAAGGGGTGGGGGCGGGGTGTGTAGCAGCGGTAGAACGCCAGTTCGCCGGTGGTGCGGTTGCGGCGGACCATCAGCCAGTACGTGCCCGCCTGGCCGTTGAGCGCCGGGCGGTCGTGGTCCAAGCGGAGGAATGCCCAGTCGTACAGGCGGTGGCCTTTGGCGCCCTTGCCGGCCGAGATGCACTGCCACGCCCTGGCCGGGACCCAGGTGAGCAGGGCATCGGCACGGTGGGTCGCACCGCCGAAGCGGACGTGGTGGTCGCAGGCGACCGCCAGCACATACCGACCCCGCGGGCCTCAAGCTCGGCCCGCAGCCTGGGGTTGGCGCCGTAGACCTCATCGCCGGTCACCCAGGCCGCCGGCACCCCGGCGTCCAGCGCACGCATGGTCTGCCCGCCTGGCCGCCGCTATCCCGCCGCTCCCTCACCCAGCAAGGTCACGATCTACGGCTGGAGTACTAGCCGGTGTCGCAGCCGGTCCCATCGCCGTCCGCGTCTAGGCCGAACGGGTCGGGGGGGAGTACCCGGATTGGCCCGCGCACGTAGTTGGGGCCGTTCCCGGTGCCGCCCGCGCAGTCGTAGTCCCCGATCCCGTCGTGCAGGCACACGTCGGGGTAGGCGGGATCGCAGTTCCTGGGCGCCGTCGTCGCCGGTGGTGGTGGCGCCTTGGCGACGACCAAGGCAACGACGGTACCCGGCAGGACGCCCTCGCCGGCCTTCCTGGACTGGGAGATGACCGTGCCCGGCGCGGACCGGCTGGTGGCCTTGGAGGTGACCGTCCAGCGCAGGCCACGGCGCGACAGCGCGGTCTTGGCTTGCCCGGCCGCCATGCCGACGAGGTTGGGGACCGCGGCCTTCGCAGCGGTTGTGGGGGGTGGGGTGGCGGTGGTCGGCGGCGGGGCAGAGGTGCTCGGCGGTGACGAAGCCGACGTGGTGGGTTCGGCGGTGGCGCTGGTTGCTGCCGCCTTGGTCGCGGCCCGGTTGGAGTCGGGGAGCAAGCCTGCCAGGAGCAGCAGCGCGCCGACGCTGCCGGCCACGACCCAGAACCCCTTGCGCCGCCACAGCGGGTTCGGGTTCGGCGGGCGGAGTGGTGGTGGCGGTCCCCATCCTGCCGGCTGAGTAGGTGGCTGGTTTGGTGGTGGTGGCTCGGGCTGCTGCCCCCAGCCTTGTGGGTTCACCCATCGGTCCGGCAAGGCAGGCCCCCCTTCCGCCCGTGACCAACGCACACATTGTGAAAGGCGTCCGACACGCCCGGATCGTTACGCCCGCGCTCAGCGTGCTTGCTCATGGAGTTCGCGAGCAGCGCGGAGCCCAGGCGTCGTGTCATGCGTTTGGAAGGGAAGGGCTGATCATGACCGGAGCGCGTGGTCAGCGGCCTAGGACGATGAGCCGGAGCAGCCTGCCACGACGCTTCTGATGCCACGCTTCGCGCTCGTTGACCTGGGGAAAGGCCTCGCCGGGGACGGGGACACCGAGGAACTCGCACAGTGGTGGCCAGCCGTCGGCGACGTCGAAGACCAGCAGCCGGTCGGCCGGGATCGTGGCCCGCACCTCGGCGAGGTGCCGTTCGAAGACCTCGATCGCATGCTTGCGGTCGTCGATGCGGCCGCCGAACACGCGGTCCACCATGGTGGCCCGCGCCATCCGGGGATAGAGGGCGAAGTCCGGAGTACGGTGGGCGACCAGCCACCGGATGATCCGGCGGTGCAGCGGCAGCGGCCGTGCTTCAGCCAGCGCGCGGGCGAAGATGGTCGCGCTGACGCTGTCGTACCACCGGTCCGGGTCTCGGACGGTGAGGATGACCGTGGCGCCGGGGTAGTGCTCGGCCAGTTCCCGCCAGTACGCGGCGGCCGGCCAGTCCAGCGCACTCTGGAAGCCGGCGAGCACCTCATCCCAGCCGAGGCCGCGGCCATGCGAGATCTCCAGCCACTGACGGACCCGGTACGGATCCCGGATGACGGTGGACATGTGGTAGCACGGGCCGTATCCCAGCATCTCCAGCGCCGCCTTCAGCGAGGCCGTGCCGGTCCGGCCGAAACCCGCACCGATCACCTTCACATGCGCTCCAGCCAGTAGGACAATCAGGCTCTACGAGGACGATATGCCCGGAGCCGGTCCATGCGCGATCCCATCGAGCCGCTGTTCCCGCAATCTCTCCTGGACGCGCTCCGGCAGTCACCCGGCAGTCCAGCATTCGAGCAGGGCGACCGCAGCGTCTCGCGCGGCGAGCTGCTGGACCTCATCGGCCGGCTGGCGGGCGCCATGCGCCGCGCCGGGCTCGGCCCCGGGCGGGGCATCGCCGTCCACCTCGCCGTCTCGCCGGAGGCGTTCGCCGCGCACATCGCCGCCCATGTGCTGGGCTGCCGCGTCGTCGCGGTCCGGCCGCGGTACGCCGCGGGTCAGCTCGCGCACGTGCTCGGGATGGACGTCGACTACGTGCTCGTCGACGCGACGACGGTGGAGACGTCGGCGGCAGCGTTGCTGACCGCGCCAGAACCGGCTCCGCTGCTGTCGCTGGGGCCGTGCCCGAGCGCGATCGATCTGCTGGCGCAGCCCGGTGACGGCGGGGATCTTCGGGTCACGGCCCGCCCGGACGACGTGGCCGCGCTCGTCTTCACCAGCGGCAGCACCGGACGGCCCAAGGGCTGCGCGATCACCTACCGTGCGCTCAGCTCGCACTGGACCTGGCAGCCCCGCGCGTGGTCCCCCGCAGCGGCGGAGTTCGCCATGGCCTTCGAGCGATACCTGCTGTTCGGCACGCTGGCCAGCATGGTGGTGCTGGAGTTCCTGGCGCCATGCCTGCTGGGCGGCGGGACCGCCGTGATCCCCGACGACGATGGGCGGTCGCTGTTCCCGTACGCGATAGAGCGCTACCGGATCACCGGCTCCATCATCACGGTGCCCCGGCTCTCCCAGATGCTCGACGTGCTCCGCCGGCAGCAGGTCGACGTCGGCAGCCTGCGTGCGCTCATGGTGTCAGGCTCGCCGATCAGCCCACGCCGGCTGGCGGCGGCGGTGGAGCGGCTCGGCCCGGTGGTCTACCAGGGGTACGGGCAGACCGAGGCCGGGAACATCGCGATGCTCACGCCCACCGACATCGCCGCCGGCCCGGACCGCGTGCTGGGCTCCGTCGGCCGCCCCCACCCGCAGGTCGAGGTCAGCGTGCGGGACGAGGCGGAGCGGGAGGTCGACAGGGGCCGCACCGGCGAGATCTACGTGCGCGCGCCGTACCAGATGACGCGCTACTGGGGGCAGGAAGAGGAGACCCAGGACACGCTCCGGGACGGCTGGTTGCGCACTCGCGATCTCGGCTACCAGGACGCGGACGGCTTCCTGTACCTCGTCGGCCGGACCCGGGACGTGATCATGGTGAACGCGATGGTGGTCTACGCGGGCCCGATCGAGCAGGTGCTCATGGGGCATCCCGACGTGGCCGAGGCGTACGTGGCCGGTGCCCCGGACGAGCGGAGCGGCGAGGCCGTGCACGCGTTCGTCGTCCTGGATGGCCGCCGTACGCCCGACCTCGACGCCCTGACCGCACTGGTCCGGGCCGAGCTCGGCGAGGACAGCGTCCCCCGGACGATCACCGTCGTGCCCGGCGTCCCGATGGCGGCCACCGGCAAGCCGGACAAGCGCGCACTGCTCGCCATGCACGGCATGCCGCCCCACGCTTCGCCGCTATCAGGTCTCGGGTGAGACCCGCAACGCCGCCGACGATCCCGTAGCCGGTGCCGGGACCACCCTCGGCGGCGGCCACCACAGTCCGCCGATGACCATGCCGGTCGGCCCCGCCACGAGGGCCACGATGGCCCCCCTTCTCCCGCCGTTGCTGATGCGACGAGCGGAGCGGGCAAGGGCCAGCCCGCCGACGACCACGCCGGCCAGCGCCACCGGGGCGGCTGCGGTGCCCACGACTCGCCCGGTGGTCAGGGCGTATGCATCGACGGCGGCCGACTGGGCCACGACGGGCGCGGCCGCGGGTGTCGTGAGCCCGAACCATCGAGCAGGGTGGCGGCGTCGGTGGCAGGCAGGTGGCGGACGGACACGAGGTGCGGTTGCGACGAGGGAGGCTCTCGGCGGTCACGCACCGGCGCAGCGTCCGCCCAGATCCGGGGGATCATCGGTGGTCTCCGTTCTCGGTCTCGGTCAGGAAGTCGGCGATGAGCCGGTTGCAGAGCTCGGGTTTGTCGGCGAGCAGCCCGTGGCCGGTGCCGGGCACGACGGCGAGCTGCGCCTGCGGTAGTCCTTGGCGCAGGCGCAGGGTGTGTTCCATGGGGATCTCGTCGTCGTCGTCGCCGACCATGACGAGCGTCGGGCCCGGGTAGCCGGCGAGGTCGGCGACGGTGAGCGTTGGCTCCTCGGACTGCATCCGGTGCAGCTTGGCGGCGAGGACGGGGAAGTGCTCGGGCCCGTCGGGGGAGACAGCGCGCCGTAGGCGCGATCGCCTCGCTTCGGCCCGCCGGCGGACTGTCCAGCTCCCCGGCTGGCAGGGTCAGACACCGAGCGTAGGAACCAGCCGATCCTGTCCGTAGCGCGGAGTATGCAGTACAACCTCCATATCCGACGCGCGACGCCCGGGCGGCCAAGGAGGATGACATGCCGGAGCTGCCGCTGGAGGAGCACCAGCCCGTCGACCCGACCCCGGCAGCCAACCCTCTTGAGCCTCACGGCCCCCCGGTCGATGAACCCCCGAGCGGTGATAGCAGGCCAGGGCAGACGGTGGGGCTGGCGCCGCACCCGGCCCGGCTGCTCGCCTTCGCCGTCGACGTCCTCATCATCGCCGCCGTGCTCGCCGTGCCCACCCTCCTCGGCAAGCTGCTGGGATTCGACAGCGGCTTTCTGTTCGTGGTGGGGCTGGTGGTCGGCCTCGTCAGCTACCTGGCCGTGTCGGTGTGGCTGACCGGTCAGACCATCGGCAAGGCGCTATTCGGCCTGACCGTCCGCCGCATCGACGGTTCGGCGCCGCCACGCACCCTCCGCGGGCTTGCCTGGGCCGTCGGCCGGCACTCCCTCGGCTACCTGGTGGTCGACGTGTTCGGGCTGGGGGTGCTGGCCGCATTGGTGACCCGGCGGCGGCGCTGCCTGCACGACCTCCTCTTCAAGAGCGAGGTGGTCGTCGGTGACCGCTCGCCACAGCCGCTGGGGACGCGGCTGCGCGGCTACTGGGAACGCGTCGAGGCCGCGCGGAGGAGACCAACCAGCGGTACCGGTGGGCGGTCTCCCTGTGGACCTGGCTGACCAAGCTGGTGCTGCGCCCGGCGATCGTGGTCCTCTTCGTCGCCGGCAAGCAACCCGACTCGCCGCTGGGTAGGCTCCGAGACCGGCTCGCCGACCGGGTGGAGCGATTCGTCAACCGGCTGGCGGGCAATGCGCGACCGGAGACGAGCGCGCCGGCCGCCACGTCGCTGTCCGCCAACGCCACGCTGGGCCTGTGGGCCGCTACCGCCGGTCTCACCGGGATCATCGTCGTCGCAGCCCAGACCGTGCTGCCGACGCCGGAGATCGTCGGCACCTGGAGCGGGACGTGGCAGGTCCAGCGGACCGGCCGGACATCGTTCGTCGCCGTACGAATTGGGGAAGACTCCACCGGGTCCGACAGCGGCTGCACATTCCGCAGCGGCGGGCAGGAGTGGAAGATCAAGGGACGCGGGCCGCGCTACACGGGCAGCGAGCTGTGGTCCCAAGGCAATGCCGGGCAGAACTGCACGTTCGAGTGGAGCACCGCCGCCACCTTCGAGCTTCTCGACCACGACACCCTCAGACGGTGCAGCACCAGCCCGTTCAGCCGCCGCGAGGAGTGCAACACGGCCCGCAGGACCAAGTAGCGTGGCGCAAGCTGCGGTCTTCGGATCTCCTGCGCTCCTTACCCCAACGGCTTGGCCGCGCCGTGCCTGCCTCCTTGTCACATCCGCTGGGTTTCGTCGGTCACTTGCGATGACGGGTGGCGAGGAGGGAGGCAATGGTGGACGATCATGACCGGCTGGCGGAGCGGTTCCAGTGACGGTCGCGGTCACCGGGGCGACGGGGAACCTCGGCTCCCGAGTGGTGCGCGGGCTGCTCGGCCGCGGCAGGCTGGTGGTCGCGCTCGCGCGCCGTCCGGCGGCGATCCCGCTGCGGCGCGACCTCGTGGCCCGGTACGCCGACTACGACGATCCCGCATCGCTCTCTTCGGCCTTGGCTGGCGTGGACACGCTGGTCTTCATCTCCAGCGACGGCGTCGCCGAGTCGGTCGGCCGCCACCACGAGCACGTGGTCGCCGCCTCGATCGACGCCGGCGTGCGCCGGGTCGTGTACACCAGCATCATCGATGACGAGCCGGACTCGCGGTTCTATTACGCGGCCGGCCACCGTGCCACCGAAGCCCGCCTCGCAGCCTCCGGCCTGCGGCACCTGATCGCCCGGACGTCGATCTTCGCCGACTTCTTCGTCGACACGTGGCTCGCGACCGCCTTCCGGGACGGCGAGCTCGCGCTCTCGGACGGTGGCGCGGGGATGTCGCTGGTGACCTGCGACGACGTCGCCGCCGCGTTGGCCGCCTCGGCGCTGGGCGATCGGGACGGCGTGATCCGGCTCACCGGACCCGACGCGCTCACGGCCCGCCAAGTCGCCGAGATCGCCGGCGCGTCGGCCGGGCGCCCGCTCGCCTACATTCCCCTCGACGACGCGGGCTACCGCGATCGCCTCGCCGCGGATCGCTTGCCGGACTGGCTGATCGAGGCGTACGCCTCGATGTTCACCTCGGTACGGGAGGGCCGCTTCGCGGCGGTTTCGACGGATGTCGCGACCCTCACCGGCCTCCCTGCCGGCTCCTTTGCGTCGTTCGTGTCCTCGCTCGGTGATCGCCGGCTCGGTGGACCGTGACGCCATGATGGGGCCGGGCCTACGCCCCGCTTCCGGGACCCGTGAGCCGTCGGATTGGCGGGCGTGGTCTGGCTCCGCTCCATTCCGCCCGGCAGGCCCCGCAGGCTTGAGGTCAGTGTGCGTAGGCTGGTATGGCGCGCGCGATCAGGGTCCAACGCTCCGAGGAGGCAGCGGATGGGCACCAGCAAGGCCACTCCCTCGCCACGTCGTGTCCAGCTCCGGCGCAGCAAGGGATGGCGCAAGCCGCCCGGCGCGGTGGTCATCTCCCGCCCCGGCAAGTGGGGCAACCCTTACCGCGTCAGCGAGCACGGCCTCCCCGGGGCCTTGGCGCTGTACCGTCGGCACCTCAGCGAGCATCCGGAGCTGGTCGAGGCCGCCCGCCGCGAGCTGGCCGGCAGGACGCTGGCGTGCTGGTGCCCGCCTGACCGGCCCTGCCACGGCGACATCCTGCTCGAGGTCATCGACGGCCCCGGTCCATGACCTGCCGTGATGCGGCGCTGGCGGCCTGGGCCGCGGAGCTCGGCTCCACGGCGCGTGTGCTGAGCTCCGCGGACACCACGGTCGTGCGGCATGGCCCGGCGTTCGAGGGCGACCGCGTCGCGTTCGCGTTGGCGACCGCCACCGCCTGCGTGGTCACGGTGCCGGACGACTGGTATGCGGCGGCGCAGGCCGCCCTTGGACATCTGAGCACTGCCGAGGCGTTCGACAGAGCGCGTCTGGCGGGGCTGTTCGGCTCGGCGGTGCAGCGGATCGTCGGACCCGCCTGGCAAGGCCACGTCGACGCCGGCGGCTTCACCCCGGCCGACGCTCGGGGAACGCGGCTGCTGTCGAGCGCCGACCGGGCGGCCTTGGACGCGCTCGCCGCGGCCTGCCCTCCGGCCGAGTGGGCCGCCAGCTCGATCGACCCTGGCCGGCCGCCGCTGTTCGGCTGCGTCGTCGGCGGCGTGCTGGTGGCCGCCGGGATGCTGGCGCCGTGGCGGGAGCGGTTCTGGGACGTCGGCATCATCACCCGTCCCGGTCATCGCGGGCGGGGGTACGGCCGGGCGGTGGTCAGCGCGATGACCCGCCATGGGCTCGACCAGGGCTGGCTGTTGCACTACCAGACCCTGCTCGCCAACGTCCCCTCGGTCGCGGTCGCACGCTCGCTGGGCTACCAGCAGCACGCCAACACCCTTGCCATCCGGCTCATCCCGGCATGAGCCCTCCGAGGCCCGATGAAGGCTGGATCGAGGTGACCATGGAGCAGGATCGCTACGAGTTCCGCTTCGACGTGGACCCACGGTTCCGCTCGTTGCTGTTGTTGTGGGGCGTGAACAGCAGGACCGCGCGTGTGGAGATCGGCCCTGGCCGCGGCCTGGTGGCGCGGTTCGGGCCGCTGCAGGTGCGGACGAGCTTGGACAACATCGCCGGAGTGGAGCTGACCGGGCCCTATCGCTGGTACACGGCGATCGGCATCCGCGAGTCGTGGGTCGACCACGGGCTGACGTTCGGCAGCACGGCCGCGGGCGGTGTCTGCATCCGTTTCCACACTCCGGTTCGGGGCTTGGGCCGGCGCGCCCGCCATCCGGGACTCACGGTCACCGTCCAGGACCGCGAGTTGTTCAGGGATACGGTCAGGCGGCTCATCGACGACCGCGCATCGTGAGTCGGAGTCGCAGCCGTCGACGATTGCGGTCAGACCGCGGGTGCCGGCTGCTCGCCGCGGAAGACGGCGGCATGCCGCGCGGCGAACTCGTCGAAGCTGGTCGCGCGCCGCCCGAGGATCGTCTGGACGAACGGTGAGACCTGCGCCTCCTTGCCCTTGCGCCGCTCGGCGAACAGCTCGGCCAGCGCCTCGGCGGTGAACGGGGGCATGCCGGCGGCGAGCTGGGCCGCGGTTGCCTGCTCGGGAGCGACGTTGACGTACTGAATCGCCTTGCCGGTGGCGGCGGCGAGCTTCTCGGCGACGTCGGTCATGCTGAGCGCCTCGGGACCGGTGAGGGGATAGACGGCCCCTTCGTGCCCGGAGCCGGTGAGGATGGTGGCGGCGACCTCGGCGATGTCGCCGACGTCGATCGAGGCGATCCTGGCGTCCTCCATGGGCAGCAGCAGCTTTCCTTTGGCGACGATCGAGGGCACCTGCCGGAAGTACGCGTGCATGAACTCGCCGGCGCGCAGGTGCGTGAACGCCATCCCCGAGGACTCCAGCCTCCGCTCGATCTCGCCGTGCATCCGGGCGTAGCGGAAGGGGGAGTGGAGGTCCGGAATGATGCCGGAGAGCTTGACGACGTGCCCGACGCCGGCTCTTGCGGCGGCGTCGATGAAGTTCGACTGGACCTCGAGCATAGCGGGGTCCGCGGAGGAGATCAGCATGGCACGGTCCACGTCGAGCAGCGCCCTGCCGAGCGTCGCGGGCTGCGCCATGTCACCTTCCACGACCTCGACCTGCGGCAGGGTGGACAGCCGCTCGGCCCGGGTGGCACTGCGCGCCAGGGCGCGCACGGGGACACGTCCTGCCGACAGCCGGCGGACCAGCGCGCCGCCGGTCAGCCCGGTGGCGCCCGTCACAAGGATCATCGTCAGCCGGCCACGCCGAGCTGGCGCATCATCGACGCCATGTCGACCAGGCCCCAGTGCTCGGCGATCAAGCCGTCGTCGGTGAAGCGGCAGAAGTCGGTGTTGCTGATCGTGAACGAGTTCCCTGTCGGCGGGATCCCCATGAACTCGCCGCGGTGGGTGCCCTGCACGCTGCTGAACGCGCCGACCATGTCACCCTCGGCGACCATCAGGTCGGTGGTGAATCGCAGGTCCGGGAAGGCCCCGATGAGCATGCGGAACAGCTTCTTGAACCCCTCACGGTCGTGGGTGAACTCGGGCGGGAACGTCGGGTCGTGGTCGGGTCGGTCAGGGGTGATCAGCTCGTCGGCGGCGTCGACGTCGTGCCCGTTCATGACCTCGTCGTAGAGGCGCTGCAGGTTGGCCTTGTTGCGTTCCGCGTCGCTCACTGGACCTCCTCGATCTCGAACGTCGGACCTCCTCCGGCGGCCGCCCATGGGTCCGGCCCCGGGTCGTGGCCTGCCGCGGCCAGCGCGAGCCGGGCCAGGTAGTGCGCCCATCCCGCGGCGCTGCCGCGCCGGATCTCCCGCGGCACGCCGCGGTGGACCAGGCGCAGCAGCGTGCCGTCGCCGTCCGGGGCCAGCGTGACCTCGACCACGCTGCGGGTGGGCGGCGTCGCCGGACCTCGGTCCTCCCATTCCAGGTGAACACCACCCGGTGGGGCGGATCGATCTCGACGTACTGGCCGCGTGCGACGTCCCCTCGCCCGGTCACGTCCATCCGGAACACGCCCCCGGGGCGCGCGTCGAGCTCGGCACGCGCGGCCTTCCAGACGACGAGCTTGGCGGCGTCGGTGAAGTACGGGAACACCTCGTCGGGGCTGGCGGCGATGCGGACCTCGCGGACGATCTCCTCGGGCTCGGACGCCATGGACGCCATCAGGTCCGCCGACCCCTCGCGTCATCCTCGGCGGAGCGCTTGATCGCCGCGAGGCCCTCGTCCCAGAAGCTCTCGAGGAACCTGCGGGCGTCGGCGAGCCGCTCCGGGCGGGCTCTGTACAGGCGCTGGGTCCCCACGCGGCGCTCCGCCAGCAGCCCGGCCTCCCTCAGGATCCGCAGGTGCTTGGAGATGGCCGGCCGGCTGATGTCGAAGTGCGCGGCGACGTCGCCGGCTGCCCGCTCGCGCTGCCAGATCAGGCGGAGGATCTCCTGGCGCCGGGGTTCCGCGATCGCCTTCAGCACGGTCTCCACGAGCCGAGCGTATCCCATCGGTTACGTATCCGTCTAGTTACAGACGAGTGCGCGGTGCTGGGGTTACCGCTTGGAGGCGGCTCGGCGCTCTTGTCGTGAGGTGGTGGCGGTTGGGCCGCTGTGGTAGTCCTGCGTGGTCCGGCTGAGGGTCAGCAGGCCGAACAGCCAGGCGGTGCCGAGGGCGAGCCCGCCGAGTACGTCGGTGAGCCAGTGCGCACCCAGGTACAGCCGTGACAGTCCGACCAGCCCGGCGAGCAGCGCCGCGGCGGTCCACAGCGCGACCTTGCGGCCCCAGCGGGAGGTGGCGGCGGCCAGGAGGGCGGCGAGCATGCCGTAGACGGCGGTGGCCTTGGTGGCCTGCCCGGACCCGAAGGCGTAACCGGTCCAGTGGCCGATCGCCTGGGCAGCAGGCGGCCGCGTTCTGTGGGTGAGGTCCTGGATGGTGTCCGACAGTGCCCAGGCGCCCAGGTACGCGGCGCCCAGCAGCAACAGCGGCCGCCGGGTGCGCCGTTGCCAGAGCCAGGCGAGCCCGACGAGCAGGACCACGCCGGCCAGGACGGCGGCGTTGCCGAGGTTGGTCGCGGCGCGCATCAGCAGGGTGAGCCAGGCCTCCCGGTGGGCGAGGAGGAAGTGCCACACCGGCCCGTCCAGCAGGGCGCCCTCGTCGCCGGCGAGGACGTCCTGGAGCACCGCGCCGAACGCCCAGCCAGCCCCGATGAGGCCGGCCGCGGTGACGGTCAGCGACAGGCCCAGCGCCCCACCCGGCCGCAGCCGCTCGGCCAGGAACGCCAGCTGCCGCTGGTAGCGGGTACGCAGCCGCGCGACCCATGGACGGTCGAGCTGCCGGTCGACCACGGCGCGGAGCCGCTCGGGGTGGCGGGCGACCCAGCGAGCGGCGAGCGTCACCGCGCCGACGACGACCACCAGGAGCAGCAGCAGCAGGGTGGCCTGGCCGGCCAGCCGCTCGACCCGCCGGTAGGAGCCGCCCGCCAGGTAGCCGAGCAGCACGAACGCGGGCGCCCAGATGATCCCTCCGGCGAGGTTCCACGGCAGGAACGTCCGGTAGGGCATGCGCGACATGCCGGCCAGGGCGGGCACCAGCGCCCGCAACAGGCCGACGAAGCGGCCCAGGAACACCGCGCGGCCGCCCCTGGCACGCAGGTAGGCCTCGCCCTTGGCCCAGCGCTTCTCGCCGACCTTGCGGCCCAGGCGGCTGCGCTTGAGCGGCTCGCCGAACAGCCGGCCGATCTCGTAGCCGACCGAGTCGCCCACCACCGCGCCGGCCGCCCCGGCCGCCATCATCGTGCCGAGGCTGACGCGGCCTTGGTAGGCGAGGAAGCCGCCCAGCAGCATCGCGGTCTCCCCGGGGATGGCCAGCCCGACGAAGGCGGCCGACTCGGCGGCGGCCAGCAGCCCGAGCACGACGTACGCCCATAGGCTGGCCAGCCGGGCGGCGGCGTCGAGCAGCCCGCTCACCGACGCCCACCACGGCATGTCCGCATCAGCAGGAGCCCCCGCAGCTGGTCGGGCAAGTAGCATCAGCGCATCGTAACACCGGATACAATCCGGGGTGGTACGTGGAAGGAGGCGCCATGCGGTGGACCGTGCTGATCGTTCGGCTGCCCGCCGATCCGTCCCGCCACCGGGTCGCGGTCTGGCGGGAGCTGCGCCGCGTCGGCGCGCTGTCGCTCGGCCAGGGCGTCTGGGCGGTGCCGGTCACCCCCGCCTTCACCGACGGCCTGGACCGGGCGGTCACCCTGGCCGGGCGCGGCGGCGGTGAGGTCGTGCTGCTGGAGGCCTCGGGCCGGGATGAGGCCAACGCGGCTCGCCTGGAGGGGTGGTTCACCGCCACGCGCCAGGCCGAGTGGGCCGAGTTCCTGGCCGACTGCGGCAAGTACGAGGCCGAGCTCGACAAGGAGGTCCGCACGCGGAAGTTCACCCTGGCCGAGCTGGACGAGGAGGAGCAGAGCCTGGACCGGCTGCGCCGCTGGTACCGGGAGATCAAGGTCCGCGACCTGTTCGGCGCCCCGTCGGCGGCCGAGGCGGAGCAGCGCCTCAAGCACTGCGCCGAACGGCTTGAGGACTACGCCGACCGCGTCTACCAGGCCGTCCACCAACCCTGACCCGCCGCCGGCGAGGTCACCGACCAAGGAGTGTCGTCTTTGGTGCTCAGCTACCTGCAAGCCATCGTGGTCGGCCTGCTGCAGGGCGTCACCGAGCTGTTCCCGGTCTCCAGCCTTGGCCACGCGGTGCTGGTCCCGGCGTGGCTTGGCTGGCACGGCGTCGTCGGGCAGCAGTCCGCCGAGGAGTCCCCCTACCTGGCGTTCCTGGTCGGGCTGCACGTGGCCACCGCGCTGGCGTTGCTGGTGTTCTTCCGCGCCGAGTGGATCCGCATCGTCGCGGGCCTGTGGCGCTCCCTGGGTCGCCGGCGGATCGAGGCCGCCGACGAGCGGCTGGGCTGGCTGCTGGTCGCCGCCACCATCCCGGCCGGGCTGGTCGGGGTCGCGTTCGAGCACGCGCTGCGGACCCTGTTCGCCAAGCCGCTGGCCGCCGCGGTGTTCCTCACCGTCAACGGGGTGCTCCTGCTCGGCGGGGAGCGGCTGCGCCGGCGGGCGGCCAACCGGCAGGAGCTGGCGGCGCCAGTGGACGCCGCAGGGTTGCGCGCACCCGTCGGCCTGGTCGGGCAGGGCGGCGCGGCTGGGCAGGTCCGGGCCGAACGGGTGCTGCCAAGCGGGGCGGAGCCCGCCGGCCAGGCGGCCAGCTCGCGGCTGGCGACCCTGGGGTTCGGTGCGGCGCTGCTGATCGGCTCGACCCAGATCCTGGCGTTCTTCGCCGGGATCAGCCGCTCAGGGGTCACCATGGTCGGTGGGCTGCTGCGCGGCCTGGACCACGAGGACGCCGCCCGGTTCTCCTTCCTGCTGGCCACCCCGATCATCCTGGCCGCCGGCCTCTACAAGCTGCCCGACCTGCTGGGCCCACTCGGCGACGGCATCCGCGGCCAGGTCCTGGTCGGCAGCCTGGTCGCCGGGGTGGCGGCCTACGCCTCGGTCCGCTTTTTGACCCGCTGGTTCACCACCCGCACGCTCACCCCGTTCGCGGTCTACTGCCTGGTCGCCGGGGTGCTCTGCGTGGTCCGGTTCGCCTGACCAGGCACCCGCGGCCTTCCAGGCTTCGCCGCTGGTCCCCGATC
>WNGF01005945.1_pt1 | contig 15330 bp, 13 predicted proteins | sample 5400641 | NCBI WGS metagenome assembly WNGF01 (sample SAMN13153371, study PRJNA577476) | soil metagenome | isolation source: 80 cm soil or saprolite under grassland replicate 2 | place: USA:California | collected 2016-06-15
GTGCCTTCCCCGGAACCGTGGCTTCTGCGGATCGCGTCGGCGAATAGGGCTGTCTCGTCGCCCGTAGGAGCCGCCGCAGCGACTGATGCCACAGCGTGTTCCGGGAGAAGTGCGCCGCGTCACCCAGCCGGCGCCACGCGCTATCGTGGGTGGCGTCGCCCTCTTCCGCACCTCCCGCTCGAGGGCTGCGGTGGGGCTCGTCAGCTCCGGTTGACGAAGTCGATGAGCTGGCGGAGGCGGGAGAAGGACACGCGGTTGAATGGCAGGACCAGCCGCGGCAACTCGGGGAACTCGCCGTTCTCCGCCTTCAGTGGCCCGTCCGTCTGGTCGGCCGCGTCATCGAGGATGTCTGCGAACCGCGCGTTCAGATCGGCCAGGGCGGCAGCCGAGAGGGGCCGGCGCAGGCGGAAGACGAGCCGCTCCCCGACGTAGCGCTGCGAATGATAAATGCGGTAGAAGTCCAGGATCTCCGCCACCGCCTCGTCCAGGTCGTCGGTCATCCGGAAGAGCCCCGCGTCATCGGCGGAGATCATCCCCCTCGGCGCCATTTCACCGCGGATGAATTCCTCGAAGCTCTTCCAGTACGTGCCGCCGGGCTCATCCACGAGCACCAGGGGCAGCACGGGCTGCTTGCCGGTCTGGATGAGCGTGAGGGCCTCGAAGGCCTCGTCACAGGTCCCGAAGCCGCCCGGGAACAGGGCCATGGCGTGGGCCTCGCGGACCAGGAAGAGCTTCCGGGTGAAGAAGTACTTGAAACTGATGAGCTTCGGGTCGTCGGCGATCCAGGGGTTGGCCTCCTGCTCGCTGGGCAGCCGGATGTTCAGCCCGAAGGAGCGCTCGCGCCCGGCCCCCTCCTGGGCCGCGCCCATGACTCCGCTGCCCGCCCCGGTGATGACCATCCACCCGGCGTCGGTCATGCGCCTCCCGAAGCCGTAGGCCTGGGCGGAGACGGGGTGGTCCGGCGGCGTCCGCGCTGACCCGAAGACGGTGACCTTGGGCACCTGCCGGTAGGCCGCGAACACCTTGAAGCCGTACCGCATCTCCTTGAGGGCCATGTGCGCGATCTTGAGATCGCCCACCCCTGCCCCGTCCTCGAACATCTTGAGTACCGTGGTCAGCATCTCGCCGTAGAGGCGCCACGTCCCCTCCGGGACACGGAGGTGCTCGAGGAGCGCGTCGATACGCCGGTTGGCCTCGTCGGACTGGAGCTGATAGTGACGGTCAGCACTCACGTGCACAGTATACATTGAGCTCGTACCCCGAGGGGCCGTCGAGGCGCCGCTTGCGATTCACGCGAGCGTGTGCCTGACCATCTTCCCCTCGACCATGTAGATCACCATCTCGGCGATGTTCGTCGCGTGGTCGGCGACCCGCTCCATGAACCGGGAGATGAGGATGAGGCGAATGGCCCGGGGAATGGTGCGCGCGTCCTCCATCATGAAGGTCAGCAGCTCCCGGAAGATCTGTTCCTTGAGGGCGTCCACCTCCGCGTCCGCCGCGCAGACCCGGCGCGCCAGCTCCGTGTCGCGCGTCACGAACGCGTCCAGGCTCTCCTTGACCATGGCTTGCGCCCGCTCCGCCATCCGCGGCAGGTCGATGTACGGCTTGAGCTGCGGCTCCCGATTGAGCTCCAGGGCCCGCTGGCCGATATTGACGGCCTGATCGCCGATCCGCTCGAGGTCGGTGACGATCTTCATGGCGGTGGTGATGAAGCGCAGGTCCCCGGCCGCCGGCTGATGCAGGGCGAGCAGGTTCACGCACGTCTCGTCCACCTCCACGTCGTAGGCATTGACCTGCCGGTCGCGGTCGATCACCTCCTGGGCGAGCGCGTCGTCACGCTCGGTCAGGGCCCGCATCACGCGGCGGATCTGGTCCTCGACCAGCCCGCCCATGGCGAGCAGCGTCTGCTTGAGCGCCTCGAGCTCTTCGTGAAAGTGCCGCTGCATGGTCCCTCCACCATCGCGCCCGCCCACCACGGCGCGGGCCCGAACTACCTCCCTTCGAGCGCCGCCTTTGCCGGCGCAACCATCTGGATGCTCGCCTCGGACGGCGGGGCCCCAGCCCCGCGACGTCCCGCGTCTCCCACTACGTCCTGGGGCAGGGCTCGGAGGGGGGCGAAGCCCCCCGCCCCGGCTTACCCGAACCGGCCGGTGATGTAGTCCTCGGTCCTCTCCTCGCGCGGGTTGGTGAAGAGCTGCCGCGTCACGCCGAATTCCACCAGCTCGCCGAGGAGCATGAAGCCCGTGTAGTCCGACACCCGCGCCGCCTGTTGCATGTTGTGGGTGACGATCACGATCGTGTAGCTGTTCTTCAGGTCGAGCATCAATTCTTCGATTCTCGCGGTGGCGATGGGGTCGAGCGCCGAGCACGGCTCGTCCATCAGCAGCACCTCGGGCTCGACGGCGATCGCCCGGGCGATGCACAGGCGCTGTTGCTGGCCGCCCGACAGCCCGAGGGCGCTCTCCTGGAGCCGGTCGTGCACCTCGTCCCAGAGGGCCGCGGCCCGCAGGCTCCGCTCGACGATCGCCTCGAGGTCGCTCCGGCTGGGGGCGCCGAGGATGCGCGGCCCGTAGGCCACGTTCTCGAAGATGGACTTGGGGAACGGGTTCGACTTCTGGAACACCATCCCGACGCGCTTGCGCAGCTCGGTGACGTCCAGGCTCGCGTCGTAGATGTCGGTGCCGCCGATCCGGATGCTGCCGGCGATCCTCACCCCGTCCACCAGATCGTTCATCCGGTTGAGACAGCGGAGCAGGGTCGACTTCCCGCAGCCCGACGGGCCGATGTAGGCGGTGACGCGGTGCTTGGGCACCAGCATGCCGACGTCCTTGAGCGCGAGCTTCTCCCCGTACCAGAGCGAGAGGTGCTCGATCTCCACCATGGGCGTCTCCATGATCGGGCCGATCGCCGCCTCCTCCTTGAGCGCCCGTCTGACCTCCACGGTCCCCGTCATAGTATCTCTCTCCTATACAGCCGCCAGCGCATACTTCCGGCGCAGGCGGTTGCGCATGCTGATGGCGAACAGGTTCAGGAGCACGACGATGAGCAACAGGAGCAAGGTCGTCGCGAACACCATCGGCCGGGCCGCGTCCACGTTGGGCGACTGGAAGCCGACGTCGTAGATGTGAAAGCCCAGATGCATGAACTTCCGCTCGAGGTGCAGGTACGGCCACGCGCCGTCGACGGGGAGCGACGGCGCGAGCTTCACGACCCCGGTGATCATGAGGGGCGCGACCTCGCCCGCTGCCCGCGCCATGGCGAGGATGAGGCCGGTCAGGATGGATGGCATGACCGCGGGGAGCACGACGCGCAGGGTCGTCTCGAGCTTCGTGGCGGAGAGGGCGAGGGAGGCCTCGCGCATGCCCCGGGGGATCGCGGCCAGCCCCTCCTCGGTGGCGACGATGACGACGGGAACGGTGAGCAGCGCCAGCGTGAGGGACGCCCAGAGGATGCCGCCCGTCCCGTACGTCGGTGTCGGCAGCGCCTCCGCGAAGAAGAGGCGGTCGATGGACCCGCCGACGAAGTAGATGAAGAAGCCCACCCCGAAGACGCCGAAGACGATGGACGGCACTCCGGCCAGGTTGTTCACGGCGATCCTCACCGCGCTCACGAACGGCCCCTGCTTGGCGTACTCGCGCAGGTAGAAGGCGGCGAGCACCCCGAGCGGGGTCACGATGACGCTCATGATCATGACCATCATGACGGTCCCGAAGATCGCCGGGAAGACGCCACCCTCGGTGTTGGCCTCGCGCGGGTCCTCGGAGACGAAGTCCCAGACCCGGGCGGCGTAGGCGGCGCTCTTGGCGAGGACGCTCATGGCGTTGGGGAAGCGCACGTCGATCACCTGGGCGAGCGGAAGGTCCTTGGTCTTTCCGCCGTCGGCCTCGACGACCACGCTCAGCGTCTGCCCGTTCCGGAGCAGGGCGAGGCGGTCCGTCTGCGCCTTGTACCGCTCCTGGAGCGGCGCCAGCTGCGCCCGGAGCGCCTCGATCTCGGGCCCGCCCGTGACACCCTTGAGCTCGAGCCTCCGGAGGGCGAGTCTGATCCTCTCCTGCTCGTAATTGATCGCGCCGATGTCGTGTCTCTCGATGCCCTGGATCTCCCGCCGGACGCTCTCTGCCTCGGGGCGCCGCGCCCGGATCACCGCCCAGCTCGACGAGCCGCCCGACGCCACGACATTGCCGGCGTCGCGCACCTCCTTGATCGTCCCGATGAGGAGGCCCCACTCGGTGCGCTCGATCACCGCGACGTCGGAAGGATACTCGCGCTTGACGATCCGGACCTCGTCCACCCACCGGAAGTCGGCGCCGTAGAGGTCGCGGTTGGCCACCTTGAGCTTGATCCGGTACTGCCCGGCCTGCCCCGGGATCGCCTCCCGCTCGACCACCTGGCCGGTCATCACCGCGCCGTCCGCCAGCCTCACGCGCAGCACGTCCCTCGGCCAGAACAACCCGAGGCCGTTTCCGACGATGAGCGCCACCAGGCCTCCCACCAGGATGAGGGAGAGGGTCAGCGCCCCGCCCGTGAGCCAGATGAAGGGTTCACCGCTGCTCCAGAAGTGCTTGTTCAACAGACTCATAGGTAGCGGTACTTCCGGCGGAGCTTGAGCCGCACGAGCTCGGCCATGGTATTGACGACGAACGTGAGGCAGAACAGGAGAAGGGCGGCGAGGAAGAGCACGCGGAAGAGGGTCCCGCTCTCGGGCGCCTCGGGCATCTCCACCGCGACATTGGCGGACAGCGCCCGGAAGCCGTTGAAGATGCTCCAGTCCATCACCGGGGTATTGCCGGTCGCCATCAGCACGATCATGGTCTCGCCCACCGCACGGCCGAACCCGATCATGATGGCCGAGAAGATGCCGGGGCTCGCGGTCGGCAGGACGATGCGCAGGGCCGTCTGCCAGCGTGTCGCCCCGAGCGCCAGGGACCCGGCCCGGAGGTGCTGGGGCACGTTGGCAAGGGAATCCTCGGCGATGGTGAAGATGATGGGGATGACGGCGAAGCCCATGGCCACCCCGACCACGAGCGAGTTCCGCTGGTCATAGGTCAGGCCCAGCGCCGAGAGCAGCCAGCCCCGGTAGTTGCCGCCGAGCAGCGTGGCCTCGACGAGGCCGCCGAGGGCGAAGGCCATCCACGCGCCCCCGAGCACGACCGGGATGAGCAGGAACACCTCGGTGCCGGTCTTGAAGCGGCCGCGGATCGGTCGCGGCGCCAGCCGCCAGAGGGAATACGCGGCGAGGATCGCGGGCGGCAGAATGAGCGGCAGCAGGAACAGGCCGGGGACGATGCGCTCCACCACCGGGGCCAGCCACAGGCCGGCGAGAAAGCCCAGCACCACGCTGGGCAGGGCGGCCATGATCTCCACCACGGGCTTGACGTAGCCCTTCACCGTCGGGTGCATGAACTCGCTCACGTAGAGCGCGGCGAGCAGGGCCAGCGGCACGGCGAAGAGGAGGGCGTAGAACGTGCCCTTCAGTGTTCCGAAGATGAGCGGCGTCAGGCTGAACTTGGCCTCGAAGTCATCGGTGCCCCCGGTGGACTGCCAGACGTACTCGGGCCTGGAGTAGCCCTCGTACCAGATCTTGCCGAACAGGGTCTTGAAGGTGACCTCGGGGTGCGGGTTGTCGAGCCGCCACTGCACGAGCCTCCCCCGCCCGTCCGCCGCCAGGACCCCGTCCGACTTCGGCGCGAAGGCGACGGCCTCGAGCCCTCCCTGCTCGGCCTTGAACGACAAGAGGGTCTGTCCGGACGTGCCGTAGCTGATGTGGACCGTCCCCCCCGCGTCGGCCGTGGCAAACCCCTTGTCACGCGGCGAGGCGCTCATCGAGACGACCGCCGCGGCGTGGGGCTCGAAGCGGTACGTGCGGGTGAGCCGGGCCTCCCCGCCGCCTGCCGGCGGGACCACCTGCCACGTGGAGACGTCGCCCGCCGCGTCACCGACGATCAGGGTCCGGTCACCGAGGAGAAACCCCAGGACGCTCACCGGGACGCCGGCGCGGGAGGTGGCCTGAGTCGCCTCCATCGCCTTCGGGTTGTCCCGATCCCGCAGGTCGTAGCGAACGACCCGGCCGGTGGCCGTGCCGACGAAGAGATCCTCGGCACGGCCGTCGAGGGCCAGCGCGGTGACCTCGACGGCTCCGGGAACGCGGAGCGTCTGGCGCGATTCCTCCTTGCGGCCACCGCCGATCAGGGCCTTCTTCTCGACCACGCTCTGGATGGTGAGCTCGGCCGGGCCGACCTGAGCCACCGTCACCGCTCCCGACTCCGGCATGGCGGCGGTGAGACGCAGGAGCGGTCGCTTGCCGTCAGGGTCGAGCAGCGATGGCTCGGCGAAGACCGGCCGGGGGGCCACGGTGCGCTTGCCGTCGTCGAAGGCGACGTCGAATCTCATCTCGAGTGAGGTGACCCGCCCGTTCGAGCTCCCGATGACGTAACGTCCCTTGCCGACATCCGCCACCGCGGTGACCTCGGCACCCTCGAGCCATGGAACAGCAACCGTGGAGGGGCTCGGCCCGCCCGTGAGAGACACGAACGCGAGGATCCCGGACCGCGTCACCTCGTATCCGACCTCGCGGTACTCGTCCATCCCGATCGACCGGCCGGGCGCCGGGTTCTGCGGCCCACCCACGGCGGAGGGGACATAGGAGCCGACCCGAGCGGCCACCGGCTTCTTGAAGAGCGGGTACACCTCCGCGGCGATGACGAACAGGATGGCGAGGATGGACGCGATGATGACGACGCCCCCGACCACGACGACGCGCGAGGCCCAGGAGTCGAGGAGGATCCGGCGCGCCGTCCGCGCGCGGCTGACGGACAGCGAGCGGGCCGGGGGCCCCGACCCGCTCGCCGGGAGCGCGGTGACGTTGCTGGCCACCTACTGGACCTTGTTCAGCTCTTCCTTGGCGATGGAGGCCGGGATCGGGAAGTAGCCGTCCTTGATGACCCCCTCCTGCCCCTCCTTGGACACGATCAACTTGACGAATTCGCGCGTCAGCGGGTCGAGTGGCTTTCCCGGGGCCTTGTTGACGTAGACGTAGAGGAAGCGGGCGAGCGGGTACGCGCCGGAGTACGCGTTGTCGGCGGTGGCCTCCACGCACTTGCCGGCGTCCTTCTCGCTGAGCGGCACCGCGCGCACGCCCGCCGTCGCGTAGCCGATGCCGCTGTAGCCGGCGCCATACCGATCCACCGTCACGCCCTGCACGACCGCCGCCGAGCCCGGCTGCTCCTTGACGGTGTCCTTGTAGTCCCCGTTCTTCAGCGTGTGCTCCTTGAAGAAGCCGTAGGTTCCGGACGCCGAGTTGCGGCCGTAGAGGCTGATCGGCTTGTTCGCCCATTCTCCGGTGAGGCCGAGCTGCCCCCAGGTCACGATGTCCTCCTTCCCGCCCTGGCGGCGCGACTTCGAGAAGATGGCGTCCACCTGGGGGACGCTCAGACACTTGATCGGGTTGTCCTTGTTCACGAAGACGGCGAGCGCGTCCACCGAGGTGCGGATGGGCGTGGGCTTGTAGCCGTACTTCTTCTCGAACTGGTCGACCTCGGTGCCCTTCATCTCGCGGGACATGGGGCCGAGCTGCGCGGTCCCCGTGATCAGGGCGGGCGGGGCGGTCGACGACCCCTTCCCCTCGATCTGCACCTTCGCGTTCGGATAGAAGCGCTGGAACGTCTCCGCCCAGTGGGTCATCAGATTGTTCAACGTGTCCGAGCCGACGCTCGAGATATTGCCGCTCACGCCGCTCACGGCCCGGTAGCCGTGGAGGGCCGGATCGAGCTGCGTCTGGGCGCGGCCCGTCCCGGGCCCGGCGCTCGCCAGCGCGACTGCGACCACGAGGCCGACGGTCAACGTAGGAGCGTGTCGGAGTAACGGGCACGACGTCCGTGACCGATCGCCGACCGCTCGGTGTTCCGCTTCGAGCGCGGGCTTTGCCCGCGCAAGCTCCGGATCGCTCGCCTCGGACGGCGGGTCCCCAGCCCCGCGACGTCCTGCGGCTCGCACTACGTCCTGGGGGGAGGCTTCGGAAGGGGGGCGAAGCCCCCCTCCGAGTGTCCTAGTGCCCTTCTTCATCGGTGTCTCCTTCACGCTCAGGTTCTTGAGCCCGTCGACCCCGTTGGCGACGACGCGCACCTCGTAGCCTTCCTTGGCGAGGTTGTACCGGATCAGCTCCGCCACATCCTGCTCGTCTTCGATGACCAGGACCCGGCCGGGGCGCTGAGCGGCCGCGGGACCCGCCACCTCGGCCAGCCGACGCCGGTTGGAGACCATTTCTTTGACCTCCGGCATGGCTCTCAGCACGGTGGCAGTGTCTCCGCCGAGGGTTACGGGACGATGACGGGCACGTAAACCTTACGTGAACGCCTACGTGTCCAGCGCTATAGTCTGACCGGAGGGCGCCGTGATGGGCCGGGAAGTCGTGCATGCAGCCGGTGGAGTCATCGCCAGGCAGACCGAGCGAGGCGCGCTCGAGGTCCTGCTCATCCACCGCCCGCATCGCGGCGACTGGACGTTCCCGAAGGGCAAGGTCGAGCCCGGTGAGACGGACGAGGCGTGCGCGCTCCGCGAAGTGGAGGAAGAGACAGGGCTTCGCTGCACCCTTCAAAGCGAACTCCCGACGACCTCCCACGTCGACCACAAGGGGCGCCTCAAGGTGGTGCGCTACTGGGCGATGTCTCCCGTCGGTGGGGTCGCCGAACCTCGAAACGAGGTTGACGCCGTTCGCTGGGTCGGTCTGGCCGAGGCGGCTGGCGTGCTCACCTACGAGGCTGACCTGACCCTCTTGAAGACCTTCTCCGCCAGTGTGACCGGCCGCGGGGCCTGGTGAGCCGGCGGGAGGTTGTGGAGATCACGACCTTCGTGTGGGCTCGGGAGTTCTTCGCCCCTTGGCCGCCGGCAGCGTGAAGCGCACCGTCGTGCCCCGCCCAGGCTCGCTCTCGATCCCGAGCTCCCCGCCGTGGGCGAGCACCAGATGCTTGACGATGGCGAGGCCCAGCCCCGTGCCGCCCAGCTCGCGCGAGCGCGCCTTGTCCACGCGGTAGAACCGCTCGGTGATGCGCGGCAGGTCCGACGATGGGATGCCGACGCCCGTGTCCGCGACCGACACCTCGACCGCGCCCTGCTCCGTCTCGGACGCCCGGATCGTGACGGCGCCGCCCCCCGGCGTGTACTTCACCGCGTTGTCCACGAGATTGATCAGGATCTGGGCGAGGCGGTCGTGATCGGCCCGGACGGACGGCAGCCCGGGCGGCATCTCCACCCCCACCGTGACCCCCCCCGCCTCGGCCCGCGGCAGGACGACCGCGAGCACCGAATCGAGGACCTCATCGATACGCGTCGGCGCCAGGCGCAGTGACACCTTGCCGAGCTCGATGTTCGACAGATCCGTGAGGTCGTCGATCAGCCGCCCGAGGCGCTCGGTCTGACGGTGGACGATGTCGAGGAACCGGCGAGCGTTCTCCGGCTCGTCCAGGGCGCCGCCGAGGAGCGTCTCCACGTAGCCGTGGATGGCCGTCAGCGGGGTGCGCAGCTCGTGCGAGACGTTGGCCACGAACTCCGTCCGCACCTGCTCGAGCCGCCGCAGCTCGGTGATGTCGTGGAGCACGATCACGACCCCGATCTCGCCCCCGGCCAGGAGCAGCGGCACGCCGTGCACCTGGAGGACGCGCCCCCCCGGAGACGTGAGGCTCACCTCGCGCCGCACCACGGTGCCGGCGACGGCACTGCGGCTCCCGCGGAACACCTCGTGCAGCTCCGCGTTGCGGATCACCTCGAGGAACGGCTTGCGCTCTCCGCGCACCGCGCCCAGATTGAAGATGGCCCGCGCTCGCTCGTTCATCAGCAGGATGTGCTCGTGGCCGTCGACGGCGATGACGCCCTCGACCAAGCCGTCGAGGATGGCCGTGACCTTGGCTCGCTCCTGCTCCAGGTCCTCGATCTTCTCGCGCAAGCGCGCCGCCATGACGTTGAGCGAGCGGCCCAGGGTCCCGATCTCGTCCACGGAGCGTGTCGGCGCGCGGACCAGGAAGTTGCCCTGGCTCATCTGGCGCGCGATGGACTGCATCTCCACGACCGGTCGGGTGACGCGCCCCGCCACGAAGAGCCCGATCGCGAAGGCCACGAGCAGCGCCACCGCCCCGCCGGCCAGCATCACTTGGTGGAGCCTGGCGTAGGATGCGGTGACGGCCGACAGGGGGAGGGCCAGGCGCAGCACGCCGATCACCCGCCCGGTATCCAGGACCGGCAGCGCGACATAGAGGAGCGGCGCCTGAACGGTGGCACTGCGCCTGACATCCCGGCCCACGCGTCCCCCGAGCGCCGCCTTCACTTCCGGACGATCGCCGTGGTTCTCCAGCCGCCCGAGATCCTCGGCCGATCGCTCGGACTCTCCGACCACCCGCCCGTCGGTGCCGATGAGGGTCACCCGCGCCCCCGTGGGCCTCGATCCCCGTGCCACGAAGGCCTGAGCCGGCGCCGGGTCGGCGCCCGCCCGGAGCGCCTCCCGCGCCTCGTCGTGCAAGACCCTCCCGATCGACGCGAGCCGGGCCTCGAGCGACTCGACCGCGAACTGCTCGAGGGCGTGATCGAGATAGAGCCCGGCCGACAGGGATGTGACGGCCACGAATCCGACCAGGGTGAGCGTGAGCTTCAGCGCGATCCGGCGCCGGATGGCGCGGAGCAGGAAATGCATCAGGCCTCCGGATCCAGCCGGTAGCCGACGCCCTTGACCGTCACGATGCGCCGTCCTTCATCGCCGAGCTTCACGCGCAGCCGCCTGACGTGGACATCGACCGTGCGCGACTCCAGCTCGCCCGCCGCCGCATAGCCCCACACCCGGTCCAGGAGAAACTCGCGGGCGAGCACGCGGCCACCGGCCTCGGCCAGCGCGCGAAGGAGGTCGAACTCCTTGGGGGTCAGCCCGACCGGGGCTCCATCGACGCGCACGGTGTGGCGAGCCACATCGATGAGCAGCTTGCCGGTGACGATCGGCGCGGCGCCGGCGGGAGCCCGCGAGCGCCTGAGGACGGCCCGGATGCGGGCCACGACTTCCCTCGGGGAAAAGGGCTTCACGATGTAGTCGTCGGCGCCCAGCTCGAGCCCGAGGACGCGGTCGACCTCCTCCCCTTTCGCCGTGAGCATCACGATGGGGAGCGGCGCGGTCGCAGGATCCTGGCGCAGCCTGCGACAGACCTCGAGCCCGTCCATCTCGGGGAGCATCAGATCCAGCAGGACCAGATCGGGCGGCCTCGCCCTCACCTGGCGGAGGGCGTCGGCGCCGTTGGTGGACTTGAAGACCTGGTAGCCTTCCCGCTCCAGGTGAAAGGCGAGCAGACCGCGGATGTCGGGCTCGTCCTCGACGATCAGCACCCGGCTTGCCATGCCGCGCTCATCTTACCAGCGGCGGGTCTCCCCCAGTCTGAAGATCCAGGCGCGATCGGCGCCCATCCCCCGGCGCGCGGCTTCGGCGAGCATGCGCCGCGGCGGCTCGTCGAGCGGCTCGTCGGCGAGGTCGAAGGTCCCCCAGTGGATGCCCAGCAGCACCCGGGCTCTTAGATCTTCGGAGGCCTGCACGGCCTGCTCGGGCGTGGTGTGAGTGAACCGCATGATGGCGGCCGGCACATAGGCGCCGATGGCGATGGCAGAGAGGTCGAAGGGCCCGACCCGCTCGCCCGCCTCCTTGAAGCCTCCGAAGTAGCCGCTGTCGCCGCCGAAGTACAACCGCCGGCTCGCGCCGAGCAGGGCCCAGGAAGCCCAGAGGCGCCGGTCCCGGTCCCAGAGTGTCCGCTGGGCGAAGTGCTGGGCGGGGACGCACACGAAGGAGAGCCCGCGATGCTCGCGCGTCTCCCACCAGTCCAGCTCCTCGACCCGGGTGATCCCGTTGCCCGCCAACCAGGCCTTCAGCCCGAGCGGCACGAGGAAGAGCGGATCATGGGCGGAAGCCAGCCGCTTGACGGTCGGGAGGTCGAGATGATCGTAGTGATCGTGAGAGATGACGACGACGTCGATGCGCGGAAGGTCCTCGAAGACCAGGCCAGGCGGACTGAGCCGCCGCGGTCCCGCCCAGGACAGGGGGCCCGCGCGATTCCCCCAGTGGGGATCGGTCAGGACGTTCACCCCGTCGAGCTGAATCAGCAGGGTCGAGTGCCCGATCCAGGTCACGCTCGGGTTCGCCGTCCCCGCCCGGAGCGTGGCGCCGTCGTTGGCCACGCGCGGAGCGTCGAAGCTCCGCGGCGACACGAGGCTCGCCAAGGCGCGGCGGGCGAAGAAGCTCCAGCGCGTCCAACCGTCGGGGCGCTTGAACTCCGGATCCGGGTTCCTGAAGCCGCCCGCGACGTGATGCGAGGACTGGCCGGGAAGGGGCTCGGTCCCGACGCCGGCGCACCCCACCCACAGGAGGGACAGCGCGAGGAGAACGCGTCGGGGGCGCACACACCGGAGTGTACCCGCGACGCGGCGCGTCCCACCAGCGCGACGGGGCACGTCGCTGAGAACAGCTCTCGCTTTCAGTGGCCGGCAGGCTCTGTCACCGGCCTGCTTCCGTCCGCGGAGACGCGGGCCGAGGGCAAGAGCCCGAGCAGCCTGAGCCGCTTGCGCAGCGTGTTGCGATTGATCCCGAGAAGCCGTGCGGCCTTGAGCTGATTGCCTCCCGACAGCTCGAGGGCCTGGCGCAGCAAGGGCAGCTCGATCCGTGTCATGACGCTTCGGTAGAGCCGCCCACTCTCCACGAGAGCCGCCTGGCGGACGAAGCCGGGCACTACCGTGTTCACGAACTCGTCGAAGTTGGCGATTGCCGTGGAATCAGTCATCGGTCCTCCAGCTGATCTAGCAGCAATCATTGTGCCCGTCGAGGGTCTCAGGAAAATCACGCGGTTCGAAGGCGCGGGAGGCCCGTTCGGCTCGCGATGCCCACAGCAGGAGCAGGGATGCCTAGAGCTTGCGCAGACACAGCGCCTCCAGTCCCAGGAGACGGTGGCGGGCGACGGTCCAGAGCGCCCCGACCGCCTCGTGGAGCACCGGAGCCGATGGACAGAGAAGTCGGGCCAGGAGGCCGCCGCGGCCGAGTGGCGTCACGCCCACGCGCGCGTCGAGTCGGGCCGCGTCGACGACGGCGACCAGCTCGTCGGTGAGCCGATCCCACTCCTCCCGCGCCGGCGCCATCGCCACGAAGGTGGCGACATAGCCATGCCCCTCGGCTCCACCCAGGCCCGCCCGCGAGCGCGCGCCGGGGAGCCGGGCGCGTTCCCTCAACAGGAGGCCGCGCCGATCTCTCACGACGATCGCGCTGTCGAGCTCATCGAAGCGCCAGCGCTCCCCCCGGGCGATTCGGCCGACGGCCCAGGCGTCGAGGGCGATGAGCGTGGACTCTGGCGCCAGCGCCACCTCGATGCGCTGGCGCAGCCGCGCCCCGGGCGAGGGAATCAGATGATCCGGGAGATACTCGAGCGCGGCGTCACCCTCGAGGACCGCGGCGAAGCGCTGGACGGCCGGAGCGCCCGTGCTGCGGTACACGCGGGTCGCGGCCGCCGTCGTGAGACAGACGCGGCTGCCGGAGCCGAGGGTGACCGAGGTCTCGACCGCGTCGCCGCCGACCAGCCCGCCGGTCGGGTTGAGCAGCATCAGCGTGGCGACCCCGCTCCCGTCCAGGTCCATGGACTCCAGCGCCTGGAGGGGGAGGGTGAAGCGCCGCTCGGTGAGGACCGTGCGTGCTCCCCGGCGCTCGAAGGCGAGCCGCAGCAGGCCGTCTCGCCCCACGCGCCGGAGAGGCTCTTCAGGACTCGAAGAGCAGGTCGTGGCGGATCCAGTCGACCACGGCGTCGGCTCCGGTGCCGTCCCTGAGATTGGTGAAGACAAACGGCCGGCCTCCTCTCATGCGCTTGGCGTCTCGCTCCATCACGGCGAGGTCGGCGCCGACATGCGGCGCCAGATCGATCTTGTTGATGACGAGCAGACCCGATCGCGTGATGCCGGGTCCGCCCTTGCGGGGGATCTTGTCGCCCTCGGCCACGTCGATGACATAGATGGTGGCGTCCACCAGCTCCGGACTGAAGGTGGCGGCCAGGTTGTCCCCCCCGCTCTCGACGAAGAGGAGCTCGAGATCCGGGAACCGGCCGCGCAGCTGGTGGACCGCCTCGAGGTTGACCGACGCGTCCTCCCGGATGGCGGTGTGCGGGCAGCCGCCCGTTTCCACCCCGATCACGCGCTCGGCGGGCAGCGAGCCACGACGGATGAGGAACTGGGCGTCCTCCTGGGTGTAGATGTCGTTGGTGATCACCGCCATGTCATATCGATCGCGAAGACGCAGCGCCAGGGCCTCGACGAGAGCCGTCTTCCCCGAGCCCACCGGGCCGCCGATGCCGACCTTGAGCGGCCGGGGAATGCGAGACTCCGCCCTCATGACCGGAACAGCCTCGCCTCGAGCCGCTCGTGCCGTGCCCCCTGGATGTCGACCCCGGGCGTGAAGCTCTCGAGATCGGCGGGGTCACGCCCGGCGGCCTCACGGGCGAGGCGCTCGATGAGCGGGTGAAGTGTCCAGAGCACGCGCTGCCCCTCCAGCTGTCCCATCGGCAACAGGCGCAGGGCGGCGCCGACGAGCAGCGCGGTCGTCGAGTAGAGAAAGGCCGTCGCCGCCTCGAGGCCCGTCCAGCCGAGCGCGCCGCCGGCCATCCCGAACGCCGGAGCATGGTGCCCCGGGGCCCGGCCCGCATCGACCTCGCCGAGGTACGCCGCGAGCCGAGCGTCACCGGTGAGCGAGGCCGACACGCGCAGGGTCTGCCGCCCCATCTGGCGGCTTCCCTCGCGGAACTCCCGCACCGGCTTCATGGCCTCGACCGTCTCGTCCAGTCTCCGGCAGCCATCCACGTCGCCCGCCTTCATGGCGTCGAGCGCGCCGGCGGCCGCCGCCGCATCGCACGGACCGCTGGACCCCTCCAGCTGAGCCGCGAGGAACCGTGTGAGCTCCTCACCGTCGCGCACGATGCCCGCCTGGCAGTAGCTCTCGAGGCCGAAGGAATGCGCATAGCCACCGGTCGGGAAGGCGGTGTCGCCGAAGTGCAGCAGCGAGAGAAGGCGCGAACCAGCCGGCATCATGCGCGGACCGAAGGCGCCGCCCTCACCCCGAGCCTCTTCCATTCCGAGGGAGCGGGGGCCATATCTACGGGGCTAGCCACGGCGGGGCTGCGACTCGTGGTCGCCATGTCCGTCGGGCGGGCTCCCGCCGGGCTCGTGCCGGTGACCGCCCCCCAGCGGATCGAAGACCGCTTGCCCGCGCGCCCAGCGAACCCCCAGGCGCGACAGCAGCTGCTCCATCGCGGCGTCGTCGGGCACGAGCAAGCGCTCGCCGTC
>WNGF01005950.1_pt1 | contig 15325 bp, 11 predicted proteins | sample 5400641 | NCBI WGS metagenome assembly WNGF01 (sample SAMN13153371, study PRJNA577476) | soil metagenome | isolation source: 80 cm soil or saprolite under grassland replicate 2 | place: USA:California | collected 2016-06-15
GAGCGCCTTCGTGTTCTTCACGTGGAGGGCGCCCGACTTCTTGCCCATCTCGAGCGTCTGGACGAGGTCCACGACGCCCATGTCGGAGAGGTTCCCGGCGAAGCTCGCCTTGAGGTCCTTCTTCTCGAGCCGCTCCTTCTCCTTCTTCTCGAGCAGGATCTTGACCCGGGTGACGATCTCCTTGATGTAGATCGGCTTCGTCAGGTAATCCTCGACCCCGAGCTCGAGCCCCTTCACCTTGAACTCGACCGACTTCTGGCCGGTCAGGAAGATGAAGGGCGTCCCCTTGAAGCGCTCGTCCTGCTTCAGCCGTCGGCACAGCTCGAAGCCGTCCATCTCCGGCATCTTCGTGTCGGAGAGGATGAGGTCGGGCGGCGAGATCTCGCACTTGTCGAGGGCGTCGCGCCCGTTCACCGCGGTCGTGACGGAGAAGCCCGCCTTCTTGAGCGAGACCTCCATCACGCGCAGCGACTTCGGGTCGCCGTCGACGAGGAGCAGGTGCTGCTTCGCCAAGCCGTCGCCTTTCCGCGCCTTTTCTGCTCACCGGCGCGTCGCTGGATCACGCCCGAGAACCGGGGTTTCGTCAACTCTCGTCAGTGCCGCTTCTCGCCGCGCCGCCCCTCGAGGATCCGCAGCTCGCGCACCGCGTCCGTGTGGCGCGGGTTGGCCTTCTGGGCCGCGCGGAAGTGGCGCTCGGCCCCAGGATGGTCCCCGTCTTCGCGCGCGATGATCCCCGCGACGTAGAAGGCGCGGTCGCAGCTCGCGTCCTTCGTCGCCTGCGCGACGAGCGCCCGCGCCCGGTCGCGGTCCTTGCACGCGGGATCGAGGACGAACGCCCACGCGAGCGCCGCTTGATAGTCGGGGCGCGGGTCCGCGCGGACGGCCGACTCGAGGAAGCCGCGCGCACGCACGAAGTCGCGCGTCCGCAGGCACGCCTCGCCCTTCTGGAAGTCCAGCTTCGCGGCCTCGAGGTGGGCCTCGGCCGCGCCCTTCCGCTGCGTGAGGTACAGGGCCCGCTTCCGGTCGTCGGAGAGCACCTCGTACGCCTCGTTCACCGAGGCGAAGAAGTCCTTCACGACGTCCTGCAGGTCCCCGAGCGACGGCGAGGCGAACCGGTCCGGGTGGAACTGGCGCGCGAGCGCGAGGAACGCCTTCTTCGCGTCCTCGCGTCCCGCGGTCTCGGGGACGCCGAGCCGGACGAACAGGTCCCGCTCCCGCGCGCGCGGCGCGATCGCGAGGAGCGCCTCGCGCAGCTGCGCCTCGGCGCCGTTGGCGGCCGTGGCGGGGGCGCCGGGAGGTCGCGCCGGCGCGGGGGCCGGAGCGGGCGCCGCGCTCTTCGAGGCGGCGTCGGCGGGGGCACGCCCAGCGAACGGCCCGACCCCCATGTTCCGCATGGCCTGATGCAGGAGCCGCTGCCGGCGCGCGCGGGCCTCGGCGGGATCGCTCCGGCGCGCCGCAGGCACCGCGGGCGGCACCGCGGGCGGGGTCCCCTTCGACTCCGCGCCGCCTTCGGCGGCGCTACGGTCAGGGTGCGCGGACGTCGAGGCCGGCATTGCGCTCGGGACCGGTGCGGGTGGCGCGACCGGGAAGCTCGACGTGAGCTCCTCGCGGCTGATCGCGATCCCCGCCGTCGTCTCGTCCGCCGGAGCCGCGCTGCCCGGGCTTCCGAGCCCGAGGAGGAGGAGCCCCGCGATCATCGCGCGGGCGCGCTCCGGCGGGACGCCGGACCCGGCGAAGAACGCCTCGAGCGAGGTGGAGCGCTCGAGCCGCGCGACGAGGGCGCGCTCGGCGTCCGTCCACCGGAAGGCGTCGGCGACCTCGGGGTAGCCCGAGGAGAGCCGGACGCCCACCTCGGCGACCGGCTGGAGCGCGGAGGCCACGAGCGCGTTCGCCTGCGGCCGCTCGAGCGCGTCCACGATCGTCCGGACCGGCGACATGCGCGCGCCGCGCGTCCACTCGGGCACGGGGGTCGTCTCGTCGAACACGAACGGACCGGCGTCGAGCGCCGCGATGAGCCCGAAGTAGCCCGCCTGCTGCTCGGCGAGCACGCGCCTCACGTCCGCGTCGGAGACGGCGCCCATCTCGACGAGGATCTCGCCCTGCGGGCGCCGCTGCGCCGCCATCGCGGAGAGGCTCCGCGACAGCGCGTCGATGTCGATGAGCCCCTCCTGCAGGAGCATCATCCCGAGCGGCTTGAAGCCGGTGAAGACCTGGGCGCCGACGGGGCGGCCGTCCCGGAACCACAGCCGCGAGGTGCCGCCGGCGTGGGCGACCTCGAGCACCCCGCTCGCGCGCAGGTTGAGCGCCTCGAGCAGGACCGCTGCGAGCGGCGTCTCGGCGAGGTCGCCGGGCTCGGAGAGGATGCTCATCTGGACCGGTTCATCTTACACCGCGCGCGTTCGGAACGACGCGAGCGCTGCGTAGACACCTATCCCGACCGCCACCGCGAGGTTCAGGCTGCGCGTCCCTTCCCGCACCGGGATCCCGACCTGCCGCTCCGGCCACGCTCCGAGCAGCGCGGGCGGCAGCCCGAGCTGCTCCTGACCGAACACGAGGAAGTCGCCGGGCACGAACCGCGCGTCGAACAGCGTCCGATCCGCGTGCGCGGTGAAGAGGTGCAGCTTTTCCGTTTGACCCCGGACCGCGCTCGCTTCAAATTCCGGCCAGTCGCGGTGGACCTCCGGGGCGAGCTCCCGCCAGTAGTCGAGGCCGGCGCGCCGCAGGTCCTTGTCGTCGAGCGAGAACCCGAGCGGGCCCACGAGGTGGAGTCGGCAGCCGGTCACCGCACAGGTGCGCACGACGTTGCCAGTGTTCGGCGGGATCCGGGGGGAGACGAGGACGACTTGGAGCGGCGGGTCGAGTGGCGTCAGGGTCGGCATGGGCGGCATCGGGATCGTGAACAATCCGCGCTCGCGGCGCAACCTGCGGGACCCCGCGCTCGCGGGGCGCCTGCGCGCGCTGCTGCGCGACGACGGCCAGGTGCTCGACGCCGCGACACCCGACGAGCTCGAGCGCGCCCTCGAGTCGTTCCGCGCCGCCGGCATCGACGTGCTCGGGGTGAACGGCGGGGACGGCACCGGCCACTACGTCCTCACCGCATTCGCGCGCGCCCGTGGACCCGACCCCATGCCCCCGCTCCTGCTCCTCCGCGGCGGCGCGATGAACACGGTCGCGCACGGGCACGGGATCCGCGGGGGGCCCGAGCGGATCCTGCGCGAGGTGCTCCTGCGCCGCCGGCACGGGTTCCCGCTCCGCACGACCCCGCGCGACCTGCTCCGCGTGTCCGCCGACGGCGGCCCCCCGCGCCACGGCTTCCTGTTCGGCACCGGCGCGATCGTGACGTTCCTCGAGGCGTACTACGCGGGGGGCCGGCCCTCCCCCATGATGGCGGCGCTCCTCGTCGTCCGCGCGTTCGGCTCGGCGCTCGTCGGCGGTCCGTTCGCCGAGGCGCTCACCCGGCGCGAACCACTGCGCGTGGAGACGGACGGCGACGAGTGGCCGGACGGCAGCTACCTCGCCGTCGCCGCGGGCTCGACGCCCGACATCGGGTTCGGTTTCCGCGCCTTCCAGCGCTGCGGCGAGCAGCCCGGGTTCTTCCACGCGGTCGGGGTGACGGGCTCGGTCGCCCAGCTCGCGCTCTCGCTGCCGCGCCTGCGGCGCGGCGCGCCGTGGCGGCGGCGGCTCGCCCAGGACGAGGTCGCGCGCGAGCTCGTCGTCGAGGGCGACGCCCCGCGCTTCACGATCGACGGCGATCTCTACGGCGCCGCGCGATCGGTGCGGGTGGAGACCGGGCCGGCGATCGAGATCGTGCTGCCGTGATACGCTTTCCGGCGATGCGGCTCAGCCACGCAGGCACGAGCGACGTGGGCCGGAAGCGGACCCACAACGAGGACGCCTACCTCCTCCTCCCGGAGGAGAACCTGTTCTGCGTCGCCGACGGGATGGGGGGCCACGCGTCCGGCGAGGTCGCGGCGCGGATCGCCGTCGAGGAGATGGCCGAGTTCTTCCGGATGACCGGCCGCGACGAGGAGGCGACCTGGCCGTACAAGATGGACCCCGCGCGCGGCTACGACGAGAACCGGCTCCTCACCGGGGTGAAGCTCTCGAACCTGCGCATCTTCGAGCGCGCCGCGAGCGACCAGCGCCTGCGCGGGATGGGGACGACGATCGTCGCGGTGTCGTTCCCGCGCGCCGAAGACGCGGCGCTCGTCGCGCACGTGGGCGACAGCCGCGTGTACCTCTTCCGCGATGGCGCGCTCCGCCAACTCACCGAGGACCACTCGCTCCTCAACGACTACAAGAAGAGCCGCGCCCTCACGCCCGAGGAGATCGAGGCGTTCCCGCACAAGAACGTGATCGTGCGCGCGCTCGGCATGAAGGACGCCGTCGAGGTGGACCTCGTCCGGCGCGAGCTCCACGACGGCGACGTGTTCCTGCTCTGCTCCGACGGCCTCTCCGGGATGGTCCCGGACGACCGGATCGCGGAGCTCCTCCGCGGTCACCCCCGAGATCTCAAGGGGGCTGGGCTGGCGCTCGTCGATGCTGCGAACGAGGCGGGGGGGCAGGACAACGTGACGTGTGTGCTCGTGCAGGCTCACACGTGAGCTGCTGGTCTGCTTCGTGACCTGGTCCTGGACCTGGACCTGGTCCAACTCGAGCTCGTCCACACCACGTCACGTCGCGTCACGCTCTGGTCCAGGACCAGGACCAGGTCCAGGTCCAGGTCCAGGTGAGCCACGCGTTCACTGCGCGTTCACCCGGTCGGTCCCCGCCGCGATCGCGTGGCGCACCGTCTCCCCATCGGCGAGCGCAGTCCCGTCCCACAGGATCGCGTCCTCGACGGTCGCGCCCGCGGGCACGTGGCAGCTTCGCCCCACGTAGGCGGGCGCGAGGACGCGCGCGCCCGGGTCGATCCGCGCGTCCGGCGCGGCGCGCACCCCCGGCGCGAGCGCGACCGAGCGCGCGAGCGGGTCGGCCGCGGCGAACCGCGCGAGCGGGACACGCCCGCCGAGCACGTCGCGGCTCGCCTCGAGGTAGCGGGCGGGGGTGCCGAGGTCGTTCCAGTACCCGGACACGACGCGGCCTCGCACCGTCCCCGCCGCCATGAGCGGCGGGTAGACGTGCCGGTTCACGTCGCACTCGAACGGTGCCGGCGGCACGCGGTCGAGGAGCGCCGGCGAGAGGACGTGCACGCCGGAGAAGTGCCACGGCACGAGCGCCCCGCCGCCCGGCCCGAACAGGCCGGCGATGCGGCGCACCGCGCCGCCGGGGTCCAGCTCCACGGTCGCGTAGGTCGCGCCGGGCGGCATCGGCAGGAGGACCATCGTCGCGAGCGCGCCGCTCGCGCGGTGGTCGGCGAGCGCGCCCGCGAGGTCCACGTCGAACAGGACGTCGCCGTTCACGAGCAGGATCGACTCCGCGCCGGCGAGGTGCGCCCGCGCCTCGCGCAGCGCGCCGCCCGTGCCGGCGATGACGGGCTCGCGCGAGACCGCGAGCGCGAGGCCGAGCGCGTCCGCCGCGTCCTGCGCGGCGGCGGCCATGGCGTCCGGCAGGTGATGGACGTTCACGACGACGCGGCGCACGCCGGCGCCGGCGAGGAGCGCGAGCGACCAGTGGACGAGCGGGAGGCCGCAGACCGGCACGGCCGGCTTCGGGACGCGGTGCGTGAGCGGCCGCAGCCGCGTGCCGAGCCCCGCGCACAGCACCATGCCCACCGGTTCGGTCACGGCTGAAGTCTCCCTCGGAAGGCCACTCGCTCCGCATTCGCGGCGCTCGCTCGCCCCCGGCGTGATAGACGCGAGCCGTGGCCACGTCGCCCGCGACGCGCCTGCGCGCCCTCTACTTCCTCTACTACGGGAACGTCGGCACGGTCCTGCCGTTCTTCGCGGTCTACCTGCAGGGGCTCGGCTTCTCGGGCAAGCAGATCGGCCTCATCCAGATGCTGCCGTCGTTCCCGCTCGCGCCCATCGTCGCGATCTCGTGGGCGACGTTCGCGGACCACCGCGCCACCCCGCAGCGCGCGCTGCGGCTCGCGACCGGCTGGGTGGCCATCGCCGTGCTGCTCCTCCCGTTCGCGCGGGCGCCCTGGCAGGTCGCGGTCGTCGTCGTCCTCATGGCGCTCGGCGACCGCGCCGTCGTGCCGCTCACCGACTCGGTCACGATCGAGTACTGCAGCGAGCGGCGCCGCCACGACCCGAGCGTCTCCTACGCGCGGATCCGGCTCTTCGGCTCGCTCGGCTTCGTCGCCTTCACGGTCGCCGTCGGCCGCCTCCTCACGCTGCGCGGCGGCCGGCCGGCGGACCTGCTCGTCCCGCTCACCGTCGTCCTCTGCGTCGTCGGCTACGCGGTCGTCGCGCGCGGCGTCCCCGCGACGCCGCGGGTCGGCGAGCGCCCCGCGCCACGCGAGATGCTCGCGCTCCTGCGCGACCGGCGGCTCTGGGCGCTCCTCGGACCCGCCGCGCTCCACTGGGCGGCGTGCGCGCCCTACCACGTCTTCTTCGGCGTGCTCGTCCGCGATCTCGGCCTGCCGGACGACGTCACGAGCGCCGGGATGTCCATCGGCGTCGGCGCGGAGATCCTGGCGCTCCTCGCGTTCCCGCGGCTCGAGCGGCGCTTTCCCTTGCGGCGGCTCTTCGTCGTCGCGGCGCTCGGGTCGGCGGTCCGCTGGGCGCTCCTCTCCCGCGCGAGCCACCCGGTCGCGATCGCGGGGCTGCAGGCGCTCCACGGCCTCACCTTCGGCCTCTTCTGGGGGAGCGCGATGCACGCGCTCGCGGACGTCGTCCCGCCGCGGCTGCGCGCGACGGGGCAGGCCGTGTTCACGGGCGTCGTGTTCGGGGGCGCGAACGCGATCGGCTACGCGCTGTCCGGGGTCGGGTACGACCGGCTCGGCGGCGCCGGCCCGCTCTTCGCCTGGGCGGCGGGGCTCGAGCTCGTCGCGGTCGCGGCCCTGCTCGCGACCTCGCGCCTCGCGCCCGGGCAGGCGCGGGCGGGCGCTAGCGCAGGTCCCTGAGCGTCCGTGCGCCGAGCGCGTGGCGCAGGACGAGGAAGAGCTCCGCCGTCGCGAGCGCGTCGGTGAGCGCGTCGTGAGCCTGGTAGGGCGGGAGCCCGTTCAGCTCTCGCGCCGCCGAGAGGTTGAGCGCGGGCGGATCGGCGGGCAGCTCGGGGCGGGCGAGGTGCGCCTTGTGCGCCTGCTTCACGAGGAGGTCCACCGTGTCCACGACCGGCGGCGCCGGCCACTTCATCCCGCAGCGCCGGTAGGCGTCCTTCAGGAATGTGACGTCGATCGCCCGGTGGTGCACGAGGAGCACGCCCTCCGCGAGGCGCCGGTCCACCTCCGGCAGCACCTCCGCGACCTCCGGCGCGTCCTTCACCTCCCCCCAGACGAGCTGGTGGGCGCGGACCGAGTGCGGGTCGATGGCGCGGCCGTCGGCGGGGCGGACGAGGGTCCGGTACCCCTCCCCGAGCCGCACGCGTCCTCCGCGGATCGGGAGCATGCCGAGCGCGACGATCGGGTCGCGCTTGGGGTCGAGGCCACCCGTCTCGAGATCGAGCGCCCAGTAGACGACGGAGTCCCAGGCCGGTGAGGAGAAGAACATGCGCGTCGTCCCCGAGCCCTAGAAGTCCGTCCGGAAGTGGAGGGCGCCCGCCTCCTGGAATGCCTTCACCGCGCGGAGCGAGCCCTTCACGTGGCCCCGCTCGACCGCGGTCAGCTCGCCGAGCGGCACCACGGACGACGGCGGCTTCCCCTGGGCGAGCCGCTCGAGCTGGAGCCGCAGCCGCAGCCCGAGCAGGAACCGGTACGCCTCCGCGACCTCCGCGTACGTGTCCTCGGGGAGGCGCCGGGCCTTCGCCGCCGTCTCGAGCCGCGCGAGCGTGTTGCGCTCGGCGCCGCCCTGCTCGAGGCCGTAGGCGCGGGCGAGGAAGACGACCGGCGCGATCCCGTGGAGCTTCAGGTCCACCGTGGAGCCGCCTCGGAGGGTGAGGAGGAGGAGCGGCGGCGGCTTGAAGTCGAGCGCCGCGCGCGCGAGGAAGCGGACGAAGACCGGCTTCTTCACGGCGGCGGCGAGGACCGCCTCGAGCGGCGCGAGGTCGAGCGACCCGGCGACGCGGCGGAAGTCGAAGAAGATGGCGCCGCGGAGCAGCGCCTCCGGAGACGGGGCGTCCACCCATTCCTCGAACCGCTGCACCCACGCGTCGAGCGCCCCGTTCCAGCCCCGGGCCATGTAGCCGCCCGGGCAGCGCGGGAACCCGGCCGCCTCGAGGTCGGCGTTGACGCGCTCGGCGAAGGCCGCGAACCAGGGCCGCACGGCGTCGCCGTCCTCCCAGACGAGCGCGTTGTCCTGGTCGGTGAGGAGCGTCTGCTCCATGCGCCCCTCGGAGCCGAGCGCGAGCCACGCCCAGCGGCACGGCGCCTCCCCGAGGTCCGCCTCGGCCATCCGCACGATCCGGTCGAGGAGGGCGTCGTTGAGCCGCGCGACGAACCCGGCGATCACCGTCGCGTCGAGGCCGCCCGCGACGAGCGCGGATGCCATCTCGGTGACGGTCGCCGCGTAGCCGGGGAGGCTCGCGCGGGAGTGGAGCCGCTCGACCCGGCGCAGCACCGCCATCGGCCCCTGCGCCGAGCAGCGGAGGAGGTCGCTCGAGGTGAGGACGCCGATGATCTCCTCCCCGCGCACGACCGGCAGGTGGTGGACGCCGGCGTCGAGCAGCGCCGCCCACGCCTCGTAGATCCGCGTCCCCGCGCGCACGGTGCGCGGGGAAGGCGTCGCGACGCTCGCGACGTCGGCGTCGGGTCCGAGCCCCTCGGCGAGGACGCGGTTGCGGAGGTCGCGATCGGTGACGATGCCGAGCGGCTCGGTCCGCACGAGCACGCAGCTCGCGCGCTCCTCGCGCATCCGCCGCGCGGCATCGCCGACCGTCGCGCCGGCGGCGACCCAGACCGCCGGCTCGCGCACGACCTGCTGCACCTCGAGCGAGAGGTCGGCGCGGAAGCTCGCGACCGGCGACTGCGAGAGGGCCGACTTGAGGCGCTCGGCGAGCCCCACCGCGAAGTGGCTCGCGAACTGCGGGTCATCGAGCAGGAGCCGGAACTCCGCCGCCGGGAGGCGGTAGGCGACGAGGTCCTCCTCGACCTGCACGTCGAGGTTCGCCTCGCCGGTGATGAGGGAGGTGTACCCGAAGACCTCGCCCTCCTCGAGCACCTGCAGCGTCTGGCCGTCGCGCTCGATCCGGACCGCTCCCTTGCGGATGACGAAGAGGTGCTGGAGGGGGCGGCCACCCGTGCGCACGAGCCAGGTGCCGGCCGGGTGGAACGCCACGTCCACGGTCGTCGCGACGGCATCGAAGAACGCGGCGGGGAGCGCATCGAAGGGCGGGGTGGCGCGGAGCCAGGCGATGGGGTCGATGGAGGCCAAGGGCCAGCGCTCAGAAGAAGTCCGTCCGGTAGTGATACCCGGCCCGCTCCTGCCAGCGGCGGATGGCGCGGAACGACTCCTTGAGCCGGCTCCGCTCGATGGCGGAGAGCGCCGCGAGCCGCACGACGGAGGTCGGCTCCTGCCCCTCCGAGAGCATCCGGAGCTGGTGGCGGAGCCGGAGCCCGAGGAGGAACCGGTACGCCTGCGTGACGCTCTCGAGCGCGGCCTGCGACAGGAGCCCGGCCTCCGCCGCGGCCTCGAGCCGGTCGACCGTCGCGCGCGCGCGGGCGCCCACCTCCAGCCCGTAGCAGCGCGCGAGGAAGACGATCGGGAGGATCCCGTGCGCCTTGAGATCGACGCTCGAGTCGCCGCGCAGGCGCAGCCCGAGCAACGTCGGCGGCTGGTGCTCCACCGCGGTGCGCGCGAGGAACCTCAGGAACAGCGGGTTCCGCTGCGCGCGCCCCATCGCCACGTCGAGCGCGGTGACGTCGAGCGCGCCGCCCACCTTGCGGAAGTCGAACAGGAGCGCGGCGGCGTGCGGCCGGCGCTCGTCGATGCAGGCGTTGTAGCGGCGCGTCCACTCGGAGAGCGTGCCGTGCGAGAGCCGCGCCATGTGCCCGGCCTGGCACCGCGGGTACCCGGCCGCCTCGAGGTCCGCGTTCACGCGCTCGGCGAACGCCTGGAAGAAGGCGCGGTGATCGGCGCCCGCGTCGGCGTAGACGAGCGCGTTGTCCTGGTCGGTGAGGAGCGTCTGCTCGCGCCGCCCCTCCGATCCGAAGACGAGCCACGCCCACGGCGTCGGCGCCTCGCCGAGGTCCGCCTCCGCCCAGCCCAGGATCCGCGCGAGGAGCGCGTCGCTGAGCCGCGAGACGAGCTGCGCGATCACGGTCGCGTCGAGCCCGCCCGCGAGCAGCGCCGCGTCCATCTCGACCACCTTCTCGGCGTAGCCGGGCAGGCTCGCGCGCGACGCCAGCCGCTCCACCTGGCGGATCACGGCCATCGGGCCCTGCGCCGTCGCGCGGAGGAGGTCGTTCGCGGTCACGACGCCCGCCACCGCTCCGCCGCGGGTGACCGGGAGGTGGTGCGCGCCCGACTCGAGCAGGCTCGTCCACGCCTCGTGCATCGGGGTCTCGGCGGCGAGCGTGCGGAGCGGGCACGAGGCCACCTCCGCGAGCGGCGTCGCGGGGCCGAGCCCGGCGGCGAGGACGCGGTTCGCGAAGTCGCGGTCGGTCACGATGCCCGGCGGATCGCTCCGGACGAGCACCGAGGAGATGCCCTCGGCGCGCATGAGCCGCGCCGCGTCGAGGACCGTGGCGCCCGCCTCGACCCACACCGGGGGGCGGCGGACGAGCCGGCCGATCTCCTGCGAGAGGTCCGCCTGGAACTGGACCACCGGCGAGTGCTCGAGGCTGTTCTTGAGCCGCTCGGCGAGGCCGACCGCGAAGTGCGAGGCGAACCCCGCATCGGCGGTCCGCAGCCGCTGGAACTCGGCGTCGGGCAGCTCGTACGCGAGGAGGTCCTCCTCGACGACGACGTCGAGGGTCGCCTCGCGCGTGATGAGCGAGGTGTAGCCGAAGGTCTCGCCGTCCTCGAGCACCTGCACCGGCTGCCCGTCGCGCTCGAGCCGGACCGCCCCCTTGCGGATGACGTAGAGCCGCTCGAGCGGCGCGCCCCCGGCGCGGACGAGCCAGGTGCCCGCGGGGTAGAAGCCGACCTCGAGCGCGCTCACCGCTGCGTCGAAGAGCGGCTGCGGGAGCGCGTGGAAGGGCGGCGTCGCCCGCACGTAGGCCACGGGGTCGATCGCGTCCACGGGTGCATCCTACCGCTCTCCTCCCTGGACCTGGTCCTGGACCTGGACCTGGACCTGAGTTCGACTCGGTCTTGGACCTCGTCCCGCATTGGTCGAGGACCAGGTCGAGGTCCAGGACCAGGTCCGCACGCTGGCTCTCTTACCTGAACACCCTCCGCCCCGCCGTCCCACCGCCCGGCCCCTGCGCCTGCCGCGGGAATCGCAGCGAGGCGACGAGGTCCTGCACCTCCCGCGGAGGCGCCTCGGTGAGGAGCGAGACCGCGGCAAGCACGCCGAACGCGACGAGCATCCCCACCGCCCCGATCCCCTCGGGCGAGATGCCGAGGAGCCAGCGATCGGGGCCGAGCTCGGGCCTGAGGAGCCGGAAGAACGCGATGTAGCCTCCGGTGAAGAGGATGCCGGCCGACATCCCGGCGATCGCCCCCTCCTTCGTCGCGCGCTTCCAGAAGATGCCGGCGAGGATGACCGGGAAGAACGACGAGGCGGCGAGCCCGAACGCGTAGGCGACGACCTCGGCAACGCGCCCCGGCGGGTGGAGGCCGAACCAGGCGGCGAGGGCGGAGGCGGAGAGCGCGGCGAGGCGCGCGCCCCACAGCTCCGCCCGGTCGCTCATGCGCGGGTAGAGGACCGACTTGAGGAGGTCGTGCGAGACGCCCGCCGCGATGACGAGGAGGAGCCCTGCGGCCGTCGAGAGCGCCGCGCCGAGCGCCCCGGCCGCGACGAGCGCGACGACCCACGCCGGCAGCCGCGCGATCTCGGGGTACGCGAGGACGAGGACGTCGGGGTCGACCCTCACCTCGTTGCGCGCAGGATCCGCGCTCATGCGCATCCGCCCGTCGCCGTCCTTGTCCTCGAACCCGACGAGCCCCGTGTCCTGCCACTCGCGGAACCACTCCGGCGCGCTCACGGCGACCTTGCCGTGCACGGTCGCGACCGACGTCGCGCGCGCGAAGACCGCCACCGCGGGCGCCGTCGTGTAGAGCACCGCGATGAACACGAGCGCCCAGCCCGCCGACGACCGCGCGTCGCGGATCTTCGGCACGGTGAAGAAGCGGATGATGATGTGGGGGAGCCCGGCGGTGCCGACCATCAGGGCGACGGTGATCGCGACGACGTCGAGGCGCGGCTTCCAGCCCGCCGTGAACGCGGGGAACCCCATGTCCTTGCTGATCCGGTCGAGCACCTCGAGCAGATGCTGCCCGGGCTGGGCGCCGAGGAGCGCCGCCCCCTCCTTCGTGAGGGTGCCGCCCATCCCGAGCGGCGGGATCGGGCTCCCGGTGAGCAGCAGGGAGACGAAGATCGCGGGGATGAGGTAGGCCGCGATGACGACGACGTACTGCGCGACCTGCGTGTACGTGATCCCCTTCATCCCCCCGAGCACCGCGTACAGGACGACGACGATCGCGCCGACGACGACGCCCTGGTCGATCGTCGTCCCGAGGAAGCGGGCGAAGACGATGCCGACGCCGCGCATCTGCCCCGCGACGTACGTGAACGAGATGACGATCGCGCACAGGACGGCGACCACCCGGGCGACCGAGGAGTAGTACCGGTCACCGACGAACTGCGGCACGGTGTACTTGCCGTACTTGCGCAGGTACGGCGCGAGCAGCACGGCGAGGAGCACGTACCCGCCCGTCCAGCCCATGAGGTAGACCGAGCCATCGCGACCCATCACCGCGATGAGCCCCGCCATCGAGATGAACGACGCGGCCGACATCCAGTCGGTCGCGGTCGCCATGCCGTTCAGGACCGGGCTCACCCCCCGATCGGCGACGTAGTAGTCCGCCGCCGAACGGGCCTTCGTGTGGAGCGCGATGCCGAAGTAGAGGACGAACGAGGCGGCGACGATGAGCCACGTCCAGGCGATGACTCCCATGCGTTTCCTTCGATCTCCGCCGCTCGGAGGCTTCCGTTCGGGCGGGGGTCCGGGGTGAGCCTACCGCTCGTAGACGCCGTACTTCCGATCCAGGTCGTTCATGAGCTGCACGTACACGAACACGAGGGCGACGAACGTGAGGATCGAGCCCTGCGTCGCGAACCAGAAGCCGAGCGGGAACCCGAAGAGGTTCACGCGGTCGAGCAGGTCGGCGAAGCAGATCGCCGCTCCGTACGAGACCGAGGCCCAGATCGCGAGGAGTACGCCGATGTAGGTGAGATTTCGCCGCCAGTAACTCGCCTGCTGTTCCGGGGTCATCGGACTTCCCTCCGCGCGGTGCTCGAACGACCTATTGCACCGGTAATAAACGTTGGTTCACGCAAGCGGTGCAGGCGTTTCGTTTTCTCGCCGTCTCGGAAGCTCAACGTAGACGGGGATTACGCCAGTTGTGCGCAGAGCTCAAAAACATTTCGCGCAAGCTCTGCGTGCGTCGTTGCCATTGCTCGGTTGCCTGTGGTACGGGTTATGGCTCATGCGCGGGTCGCCGCGTGTGAGCCCCCAATCCCCCTGGAGGAGATAACGACATGTCTTTGGCCCCGGTCACCGCGTCACAGAACAAGCCCCCTGAGACCCCGCCTCAGTTCGCTGGTATCACGAAGGACGAGCGCCGAGTCATCGTCGCGTCTTCGCTCGGCACCGTCTTCGAATGGTACGACTTCTATCTCTACGGGTCTCTCGCCTCGATCATCGCGAAGCAGTTCTTCTCCGCCCTGAACGAGACGAGCCAGTTCATCTTCGCGCTCCTCGCGTTCGCGGCCGGCTTCGCCGTCCGTCCCTTCGGCGCCATCGTGTTCGGCCGGCTCGGCGACATGATCGGCCGTAAGTACACGTTCCTCATCACCATCATGATCATGGGCCTCTCGACGTTCGTCGTCGGGTTGCTGCCCAGCTACGCCACGATCGGCGTCGCTGCGCCGATCATCCTCATCGGCCTGCGGCTCATGCAAGGCTTGGCGCTCGGCGGCGAGTACGGCGGCGCGGCGACCTACGTCTGCGAGCACGCGCCGGCGAACAAGCGCGGCTTCTTCACGAGCTGGATCCAGACGACCGCTACCGTCGGCCTGTTCCTCTCGCTCCTCGTCATCCTCGCCTGTCGCGTCGCGCTCGGGCCGAAGTTCGACGACTGGGGCTGGCGCATCCCGTTCCTCATCTCCGTGCTCCTCCTCGCGACCTCCGTCTACATCCGGATGCAGCTGCAGGAGTCCCCCGTCTTCCAGCGCATGAAGGCCGAGGGCAAGGGCTCGAAGGCGCCGCTCACCGAGTCGTTCCTCCGCTGGGGCAACCTCAAGATCGTCCTCCTCGCGCTGTTCGGCGGCGTCGTGGGCCAGGCGGTGGTCTGGTACTGCGGCATGTTCTACGAGCTGTTCTTCCTCACGCAGACCCTCAAGGTCCCGGCCCAGCCGGCCAACCTGATGGTGGCGGCGGGGCTCATGCTCGCGACCCCCTTCTTCATCGTGTTCGGCGTCCTCTCCGACAAGATCGGCCGCAAGCGGATCGTCATGTTCGGCTGCGTCATCGCCGCCGTGACGTACTTCCCGATCTTCAAGGCGCTCACGAAGGCGGCCAACCCGGCCATCTTCGAGGCCGCCCAGAACAACCCGGTCACGGTCGTCGCCTCCGAGGACGACTGCTCGTTCCAGTTCGACCCGGTCGGCAAGCGCAAGTTCACGTCGTCCTGCGACATCGCCAAGGGCTGGCTCGCCAAGAAGGCGATCCCGTACCAGAACGAGGTCGCGCCGGCCGGAACGCTGGCCACCGTGAAGATCGGCTCGTTGTCGGTCGTCCCGTCGTTCGACGGGCGCACCCTCGCGGCCGCCGACTTCAAGACGCAGATGGGCGCCTTCGACAAGACGATGGGTGAAGGCATCAAGACGGCCGGCTACCCGGCGGCCGCCGACATGAGCAAGGTCAACGTTCCGATGGTGATCTTCCTCGTGTTCCTCCTCGCGCTGTACGTGACCATCGTGTACGCGCCGATGGCGGCCTGGCTCGTCGAGCTCTTCCCCGCCCGGATCCGCTACACCTCGATGTCGCTGCCGTACCACATCGGCAACGGCTGGTTCGGCGGCTTCCTCCCGACGATCGCGTTCGCGATGGTCGCGGCGACCGGCGACATCTACTACGGCCTCTGGTACCCGATCGTCATGGCCCTCATGACGGCCG
>WNGF01008601.1_pt1 | contig 15322 bp, 15 predicted proteins | sample 5400641 | NCBI WGS metagenome assembly WNGF01 (sample SAMN13153371, study PRJNA577476) | soil metagenome | isolation source: 80 cm soil or saprolite under grassland replicate 2 | place: USA:California | collected 2016-06-15
AGCGCACTCCGAGTTCGCGACCCGGAGTTGGATGAAGTGGACGCGTCAATGGCGCGCGACAAGCTGCTGTCGCGGCTCGGCGAGGTGGACGACGAGATCGCCGCGGACGCGCGGCTGGGGCTGAATTAGCCGACAACCAGTTTTCGGCGGGCTGACGGGCCGTCGTTGCAGTGCGGTCAAGCGGTACTCTTGCATCGGAGTGGGGTGGTTCTTGGAAGGCACCTTGAATGGGTCCCTGCGCCTCGGCTGATCCGTTGCGCCGAGTTCAGATCTGACGCCTGCGGGCGCTCCGTAGCCGGTTGGAATGCACCCCGAATCGACGACCCCACGCGGATGCAAGAGTACCCTTTGAGGACCGACAGCACATCGGCGTAGCGGCTGACCAACCAGCCGTTGCGTTTGCCGAGTGCGCGCAAGGTGAAGCGGTACACAGGCGCCTCGGCGCGCAGACGGGCATAGAACGGGTACGGATTGGCCTTGAAGGTGGGGCTAGCTAGATCGGGTCGCGGCAACGCTGGAAGCGTGTGGCTCTCGAACTGCGCGACGCGGTCTGCGAGAGGCATCGCGGCCATGCGTGCGACGGCCGCCTCGCCAGCTTCGGGCGTCTGCCACACCTGGGCGCGGTCGTGCCACAGGTGCTCCGGAATCGAAGCACCCGGCGCTGTCGATTGTCCAAGATCGAATCAACTCGGGCCGCGTTCAGGCCAGGCGCGCGACGTGTCCACCACCCCAGTCGTGGCCGACCAGGTCCACCGGGGCCTCGAGCGCTTGCACTTCATCACCAGCCAGTCCACGTGATGGATAGTGCGACCCGGAGCGTACTACCGGCGCCTCTCGCGGGCGCCGAACAGGACGCAGAGTCAGGGCGCGCGGTCCCGAGCTTACGCTTTGGTCGGCACGGCGGTGAGCAACTTCTGAATGCTCTCCTCGAGCGGCACCAGCCGCATTCCGAACTCGTGCGACAGGGCGTCCATCTCGATGACGCTGTCAAAGGTCTCGAGAGCGTTCATCAGCCCGCTGACGAAATCCGGGAAGCCAGGCAGCGGTTCCCCCATTGGCACGAACCGCACCTCGATCTGCCGGCCGAGGAGGCGCTCATAGACCGCAATGACGTCGTGCCAGGAAACGGGCACTGGGCCACCAAGCACCAGGACGCGGTTACCCGCGCGCGGGTTCCTTGCGGCAGCCACCGCGAAGCTCGCAACATCCTCAATTGAGATCATCGAGTGCTTTCGGTTTCCTTCTCCGACAAGCGTCACCGGCTGTCCGGCGAGAAGCGGGCCCCCGATGATGTTCGAGCACGAGATTTCCACGAACAAGTTGGGCTCCAGGATCGTGTAGGTGAGGCCGCTGTCCTTGAGATACTGCTCCGCGACTGCCTTGGCGCGGACAAACGGCACCGGGCTGTTCACGTCCACGCCCAGGGCCGATGTAAAAACAAAGTGGCGGACGCCAGCGGCGCGAGCCGCGTCAATCAAGTTGCGATTGCCCTGATCCTCCACGGTCTGCGGATTGTCGTCTCCTCCACGTGCGGAGGAATTGGCCGTCGTGATGACGATCTCCACTCCTTGACAGGCGCGTTCGAGCGAACCCGCGTCCTTCAGATCGCCAGTCACGGTCTCGACACCGCGCGCCTCAAGGCTCCGAGCGTTACTCGGCTGACGGACCAACGCCCGGACCTGCTCTCCTTGATCGAGCAGGTGTCCGGTGATCATGCCACCCAGGACTCCGGTGGCCCCCACAACCAGGATCATCGTGCGGCTCCCGCCGCCGGTCGAGTAGGCAGCACGCCGACCTTGGCGAAAAAGTCGGTGATGTCCACGACATCCCAGTGCTCAGCCAGGCGCCCATCTCTCAGCAGGTGGATGTCCACCCCGTGAGCCGTGACGCTCCTTTCGGTCGGTGAAAAACCAAACCACTCACCCACGTGGGTACCAGCATTGCTCCACATAACTGCCACCTTGTCGCCCTCCGCGATCACGTGCTCGATCGTGAAGTGGGGATTGAAAGCCGCGCGGACCATGCTGACGCGTTGTTTCAGGCCCTCGATCCCCTGGCTCTGCTGCGGGAACGGGTTGTGCTCGACGTGGTCCGGCCAGGCAATCTCGTCGAGGACCTCGAGCCGGCCCTGGTTTCCGACCTCCTCATAGAGACGCAGGATCGTCTGCTTGTTCTGATTCTCGTTTTCTGACATCTGGAGCTCCTTCTTAGTCGTTTGAACCGCGGCCGGTTCGTGCGGCAGCGGTCAGCGTCCATGATGTTGCGTAGCATCGAGCGACGCCATGAAACTAACTCACCATTTGGGTCACCGATTTGGGTCGCGTTGAGGAGACACTGGAACAAGAGATAGATGGCAAGCCAGCTGCCTCTCTCAGGCAACTGCGTTTGGCTGCCGGCCTGACACAAGAGGAGCTGGCACAGCAGGCCGGCATCAGCGCTCGCACCGTGAGCGACATCGAGCGAGGTCTCCGAACGGCAGTCCATCACGACACTGCCCGGCGGCTGGCCGATGCACTCCGGCTCGAACACGCCAACAGGCGCGAATTCGAGGCGATCGCACGCGGGCGTCCAGCCGTTTTGGAGCCCGTCACAGCCGGCGCCCTGCCCAACGCGCCGACGCCGCTCCTGGGCCGAGCACGCGAACTGGAAAGTATCCGCGCGATGTTGACCAAGCGTTCCGACGTCAGGCTTCTGACCTTGACCGGGCCGGGCGGCATTGGCAAGACACGGCTGGCGCTCGAAGTCGCGCGCCAGATTCATGGCGCCTTTCCAGACGGTGTCTTCTTTGTCTCGCTCGGCGAGGTGAAGGTTGCTTCGCTGGTCGCACCTGAGCTCGCCAAGGCTCTCGGCACCGTCGAGACAGGCCCCAATCTCGAGGCCCTTTTGATCCGGCGGCTCGCGGGGAGCAAGGCGCTTATTGTCCTGGACACCTTCGAACACCTGACTCCGGCCGCGCCACTCGTGTACGCCCTGCTGCTCAGATGCCCGGAGGCTAGCTTCCTGGTGACCAGCCGCAGCGCACTGCGGTTGCGCGGCGAGCACGAGTTCGCGGTGCCACCCCTGGAGTTGCCGCCCGAGATCGGCGAAGCGCCTCCAGTCGCGATCCTCGAGTGGCCGGCAACAGCCCTGTTCTGGGAGCGCACGCGGGCCGTGAGACAAGACCTCGAACTCGACCAAGAAACTGCCCTGCTCGTGGTTGAGATCTGTCGCAAGCTCGACGGCCTGCCTCTGGCGATCGAGCTCGCCGCCGCCCGAGTCAAGCACCTACCCCTGGCCGCTGTCCGCGACCAGCTCGACCACCGGCTCAAGCTGCTCGTTGGCGGCCCGCTCGATCTGCCGCTGCGCCAGCGCGCGATCCGTGACACAGTGGCCTGGAGCCATGACCTGCTGGGAATTCGAGAGCAGACGCTCCTCCGCCGGCTTTCGGTCTTTGCAGGTGGCTGGAGTCTGGATCCAGTCGAGAGCGTCTGCGGACCGGTCGACGAAGTAGGAGAGGCGCTGGCTGGCATCAGCACACTCGTCGATCAGAGTCTGGTGGTGCTCGACCGGAATCGCCGTGACGCGCGCTACGACATGCTCGACGTGGTCAGGGAGTACGCCGCGGCGCGACTGTTCGAGGCGGCCGAAACGGAACAGATCGCGCGCCGACATGCACTCCATTACCTGACGTTGTCAGAGGAAGCCGAGGGCCACCTCGTGCGCGCCGGGCACGAGGTCTGGTTCCGGCGACTCGATGTCGAGCGCGCCAACCTGCGCCGCGGGATCGCCTGGACCATCGAGCATGGCGAGACGGTCCTGGCGCTGCGGTACACCGTTGCCCTGTGGCGGTATTGGCGCCAACTCGGTGAATTTGCCGAGGGCCGGCGCTGGTCGGATGCGGCGCTCGCTCTTCCGGGCGAAGCTCCAGCTTCGCTGCGCGCGAAAGCGCTCGGGGCCTCGTCTGCCCTCGCCTTCCGGCAGGCCGACCACGCTCGCATGGCTGAGTTGGCTGCCGAAGCCCTTGAGCTCGCACACCAGAGTGAAGATCCGCTAGACCTCCGCAACGCACGTACAGTCGAGGCCATGGTGGCGATGTGCCAAGGGCGCTATGAGGATGCGCTCGAGCCTTACCGAGAGGCCGTTGCCATCTGCCGTCGGCTTCAACTGACATGGCAACTCGGCACCTCATATCTAAACCTCGGCACGGCGCTGCTACACGCTCGATGCCTTGACGACGCGGTCGGGATGTTGGATGAAGGACTGCGTGTGTTTCGCGAGCTGGGAGACGACATCTTCGCGGCTCGCGTAACCAACACGATCGCGCACGCCGCCTTAGCGAGGCGCGATCTCGCTCGGGCCAATCAATTTGCACGGGACGCGCTCATGGCGGCTGGCAAACACCAGGAGCGCGAGGGAACGGCGGACGGGATGGAAACTCTGGCCGCGGTGGCGGCTGCGCATGGTCACCCCAAGCGTGCGGCGACTCTCGCCGGCGCAGCGGCGGCACTCAGAGAGACAATCGCCTATCAGCCCGCGCCTTTCGAAGGCGCGATTACTCGCCTATTTCTGCAAAGTGCTCGAAGCAACGTCAGCCAGCAGCAATGGCATCGCTGGTGGCAGGCTGGCGGTGCGCTAGACGCGGATAGAGCACTGGCATTCGCGCTGCGCTCGTCCGCGGAAGGCAAGGCTTCGAGCCCACGCGAGCGTCGAAAGCTCGTCACGCACGATCGAAGTCAGGGTTGAACACTTTGCCGCCTCCATTCAGGCGCTCGAGCGCGCACCGCCCAGTTGCAGCGCCCCCGAGGAACGGCGCCGACTGGTGCCGGTTGGGTCCGTGGACTTGACAAAGGACAGCGGTGTCGATCGAGGACAACAAGCGCGTGGCGGCGAACTTCATGGAGCTGTGCCAGAACCAGCTTGGCCTGGCGGCGGAGGACGAGATCCTCCACCCCGATTTCGTGAACCAGCCGGTGTCCGCGAAAACGGCTGCCATCGGTTGAGGAAACCCCGGGGCGACAGGTCGCCACCTGCCGCCATCAACGCCAGGGTGGTGGATTGGACGTCAGCAGCCACGGACAGGATGACTCGCCGGTCAGCTCGACGGTCGCACCAGGAGATCGAACGTACCGCGATCGGCGTGGATCGTGAGGCGGACCTCGTCCTCTGCGCAGAGCACGCGATACATGTCTCCACGCATCACTTAGCACTACTGCCGACCGGCCCCATTCACAGCGGCAGCCACGCCACGCTAGTCGTCCGGCGGTCGCTTTTCGATGGCTAGGCATCCTCGCAACGAACGGGTAGCATGCCTACCCACGTTCTGACGGCCAGTCGCGGGAGGATTCCAATGCGCAGTGTTGCTCGTTCAGTCCGGCTGGTGGTGGCCGCGGGAGTCGCCGCTACAGTCGTCGCCGGTACCGCCTGGGCGGCCACGGTCACCTCGGTTACCGAGGTCAGCCGGGTCAGCCCCTTTGCCAACTGCCACGTTGGGGATGGGACGGGCACGCTGTACGTCAACGCGGAGGTCGAGCCGTCGGTGTCCATTAATCCGACCAATCCGAGCAATATCGTTGCGGCCTGGCAGCAGGACCGCTGGTCGAACGGTGGCGCTCACGGTCTGGTGGCTGGCTACTCGTTCAACGGCGGCACAAGCTGGGGCGAGACGCCGCTGCCCTTCAGCCAGTGCGCCGGCGGCCTGGACTACGAGCGCGCATCGGACCCGTGGGTCAGCTTTGGTCCGGACGGGACCGTCTACACCAACGCCATCGCCTTTAACGCCACCAACTTCCGCAACGCCGTGGCCGCGGCCACCTCGTACGATGGCGGGCAGACCTGGACGAACCTGGTCAAGCTGGTCGAGTACACCAACAACGGCAGCCAGTTCGCGACCGACAAGAATTCAATCACTGCCCATCCGACCCAGGCTGGTGTGGCGTACTCCGTGTGGGACACGCTGGTCTCGCCCACCAGCAAGCCCGACGACAACCCCCACGCCGCGGTGGCCGCCGCCTACACCGGCCCGGCCTACTTCTCGAAGACGGCAGACCGCGGCCGGACGTGGAGCGCACCCAAGATCATCGTCAACACCGCCCAGCACCAGCAGACCATCGGCAACATCATCCTGGTCGACCCGCGCAACGGCACGCTCTACGACGTGTTCGACCTGATCCTGGCACCCAACTCGTTTAGCGCGACCGGTCAGGCCATCAACTACAACGTGGCATTCGTGAAATCCACCGATGATGGGGCAACGTGGAGTTCACCCACCGTCGTCTCGCGCATCATGACGACCTACGTGTACGACCCTGTGACCGGCGCCGCCATTCGCACGGGCGACATCATCCCCGCGGCAGCCATCGACGCGACCAGCGGCGCGCTGTATGTGGTGTGGCAGGACTCCCGCTTCAACGGCAAGAATGGCCACTACGGCCGCTACGACGAGGTCGCGTTATCCACCTCTAAGAACGGTGGTGCCAGCTGGAGCCCTCCCATACGGGTCAACACACCAAGCGGACGACCGGCCTTTACGCCGAGTGTGCGTGCTAATGCCAACGGCACCGTAGCGGTGACCTATTACGATTTCCGTAACCTGGGCGTCTCCAGCCTGCCTCTGCCCACTGATCATTGGGTCACGCTGTCGAGCGACGGTGGTGTCACGTTCGGTGGCGAGGCGCACGTCGCCGGCCCGTTCGACATGCTCAGCGCGCCTAACGCGCGCGGCTACTTCGTCGGCGATTACGTTGGCCTGGATGCCAATGGCAGTCTGTTCCGGCCGTTTTTCGTGCAGGCGAACTCCGGCAACACCACCAACGCCAGCGATACCTTCGCCGCGGCTGTAGCGCCCTAAATTAAATTCAGAACTCTGGACTCCGGCTTCGATGTGAGTCGCTCGAAATAGTGGGTTGGCGGCACGGTTGGGCAGGGGTGATCGCCTACACGTCCGCGGCGGCAAGGCGCCTGACTCGCTCACGCTGGTAAGCCATGATGGCGGGGAACAGTGGGTGATGCGGTGCAATCCGCAGGTGCGTGAGTGAGACGATAAGCACCTCTTTGGCAGCCCGGCTTGGCGTCACGTCACACACAATGCCGGCCTCGTCGCCGGCGTAGAACACGCGCTTGACCGAGAGGGCACGATCGGCGCTGGCCTTCACTCCCCGGCGTCGAAGGATTCGCACAACGTGTTTCGTCGGAAATGCTGGAAGAGGAAGCTGGTCCTCCATCTGCTCCAGTAACCTGGCGACCGTCCCAGGATTGTCGATCAACTTCATGCCTCCTTGCGGTTCGCAGTGGCGGCTTGCCAGCACACGCGCACCCACAGCCGCTCGGTCTCAGAGAGCACCAGATCGGGCACGGCGCCATCGACCACCGCATATGGGGCATCCCAACCAGCATCGCCGATGTACACAATGGCTTGGCTGGAGTCGCGGTCATACACGAAAACTGCCTGTTCTCCATGTTGGTTCTCAAAGTAGCCGAGGTATTGGCTGGGGCGAAGGTCGTCGATGCGAGGCAACACGTGCTGCGCAGTGATCTCGGGGCGGTCATGGGCAACGGGCAGGCGGCCTGCGTCAAAACGCTGCGTCGCAAGCTGGACGAGCTCAGCCAGCAGCGCCAGGCGGTGCACCTGGGAACACTGCTCGCTCGCCATTGGCTCGAAGTCGGCCTGTTGAATGCGAGCTACCTGTACGTCGATGGTTACGTCAAGGTCTACAAAGGCACCCGGCTGGTGCCTGAGGTGTGGAATTCGCACCGACGGATGCCACTGCCAGGCATCGTGCAGTATTTCGTCAACGATCTGCGCGGCCGGCCATTGCTGGTGGTGACCGAACAGGTCCGCGGCAACCTGGCCAAGAGCCTGCCGGGTGTGATTGCGGCGATATGCCAGGTCGTTGGCCATCAGCGCTTCACGGTTACGCGGGCATGACCACGATGCCATTGGCCGTGCCGTTCTTGCTGACCACCGTTACCTTCGTACCCACCGCCAGATCGGCCACTGTCTTGCCCTGCGGCCGGATTTTCGTGTCCGCCGAAATGGCGACCGACTGGCTCGAACCATCAGCGAGCTTGATCGTGAGCGAGCTCGCGCTTGAGATGGTGACGCTTCCGACAAGATGTGTGGCTCGTTCGCCGGCACCTTCAGCAGCCGGGAGCGCATGCACACGACGGGCGATGAACGACTTGGCGTCGGCGCTGGTTCGTCCCTGCACCACTACGCGGTCGCCGGCCTTGAAGACGAGCCTTCGGAGGTAGACCGAGTAGCGCGTGCGCTGCTCGGTCCTTTCCGGCGGAAGACGAGTACCAATGGCGACCGCTACAGGCCTTACGGTCATTCGAAATGGCGTACGCAAGTATCTATACTCGCGCGCTCAGCCGGTGTGGCTAGCTCGACCTTCCAAGTGGCCACCTCCGCAGCCGACAACACCCACTCCGAGACTCCGGTCGTCCTGCCGCCTGCATCAGCCGACTCGTTTGGCGACTCAGTGCGAGACGAGCCAGCACTTGCCGCGCTGGTCGAGCGCGCAGCACGACGCGATCAGGCGGCGTTCGCCGCGCTGTACGACCTGTTTCTCGGCCCGATGTACCGATACGTCTATTACCGGGTTGGCAACCGGGCCGATGCGGAGGACATTGCAGAGCAGGTCTTCCTACAGGCGTGGGCGGCCATCGACCGGTTCCGCTGGCAGGGCAAGCCGTTTGTGGCGTGGCTATATACGCTGGCTCACAACCTGGTGGTCGACTGGCGGCGGCGCAGTCACCCAACACAGTCGCTTGACAACGATGAACACCCGATCGACCTCCGCAGCACCACCGCCGAGCGTGCGCTTAGTCAGTCATTGGATGCTGACTTGCTGGCGCCCGCGATCAGGCGGCTTACGCCGGAGCAACAGCAGGTGATCACGCTCAAATTTGTCGCAGGCCTGGACACCGCGCAGGTCGCCACGGTCATGAACAAGCGCGAAGGAACAATCCGCGCGCTGCAGTTACGCGCGCTGCAGAGGCTGCGGCGCGATCTCGAGCGACAGGGCGAGCAGGGATCGGCATGAGCAACTCGAAGCGCGCCGCGACGCCATTTGACGATAGCTTGCTCACAGCGGCGCTCGAACGGGTCCTGTGCGAGGGAACCGATTCGATTGCCGTGAGCACGCCACCGCTGGTCGAACTGCCCGGTCTGGTCGACGTCGCTCGGCGAGTCGAGGCTTCGACGCACTCCGTCAGGCCAAGTGAGACATTCCGCGCGGCAGGCCGGGCGCGCTTACTGGCTTCCATGCGCAAATCCGATGCGCCCGTGGCGCGACCCAAGCCCAACCGCGGTGGCATCGGCGTCATCATCTCAGCATGGTGGGCGCGCGCCGCCGCGGCTGTTTCGGTCGTCGCGCTCGCGGGCGCCGCGACTGCCAGCGCCTCCGCCAGTGCGTTGCCTGGCGATACGTTGTATCCGATCAAGCAGATTGGCGAGCAGGTCGCGCTTGCTACCGTCCGTGACGAGTCAGCACAGCGAGATGTGTTGTTCCAGCAGGCGGAGACGCGGCTCGACGAAACCAGCCGCTTACTCGAGCAAGGCCGCGAAGTCGATGCGGGCGAAAGCGCGCTGCGTTACAGCGACACCATCGAGCGGACCGCCGACGCAACCGCCGGACCCGCGGGCGTGCAGCTAATGGCCGACCGAGCGCGTCTTTTGGACCTGCTTTCCAATGCGCCGCCACAGGCCCAGTCCGGCTTGCAGCGTGCCATCGCAGCCACCGATCGCCGCCTGGAGCGGGCGCGCCCCGAACTGTCTCGGCCAGCCAGCCTGTCGGACTCCGAGCGAACGTTGCCGGCGGTGATCCAAGCGCCAAATTCTGTGACGGCCGAGCAGATCCCGACACCCGCGCCAGCCACATTGCCCGAGATGCGAAGGGCAGAGTCCAGTAGCCAGCCGGCGACGCCATCGGGCGGGGCGCCAGCAAACGACGGTCTCTCGGGTTACGGAGCCGCTGAGGCACGGCCTGAGCAGTCGCGCCGCGGTGCTCCCGCGCCAGAGGTGGTCGAAAGCGGCCAATCGGGCGGCGCCGCAATCAAGTCGGACAGTCCGGGTGAACTGAGACCGCTGCCCGCTCCTGCAGTCGACAAGCCCCACACGGCCCCCGTCACGCCCGTCAAGCCCACGCGCCGCGGCCGCTCCTAGGTAAGCGGCTGCGGAAAACCCTGTCTCCGAGAGTGGCTGGGATAGGCGTCTTTTAGAACCGTTGCTCGCTATGGCGAGTCAGCACATAGGAGCTTCCAGCCCAGGTCGCCTCGAGCCCTGCGCTCGAGCGACCCCACATTCCCGCCAAGCGAGCAACGACAGCCGCGCGTCAACGTCGATCGGGTACGCCGATACGTAGCTGATCGCGAAGCGATCTCGTAGCCGCCGGACATCTTCGGGCGATGCTGTTGCGGTGTCGCGCGGCGCTTGCGGTCGGACCTCGGGTCTGGGACTTTGTCGAAGCCTGCAGCCTGGTTCCTAAACATCTATTCTCATACTACCGGTGGTGTGACGAGATCGTGACACCACAACCGGTGACAGCCGGCCACGCGAGCGGTTAGTCTGCAGAAAGTCGAGTGGACATAACGCCGGTCACTCTTCAGGCGGCGCTGTAGGGGCGATGCATCGGTCGACTCTCGACTATCGGCGCGGCTCGAGTATCAAACCGCCCTACGGCCTGTACCTCGACACGCAGGACAGCCAGCTCAATTGGATCGTGGTTAGCACGCGGCTGTTGATGCTGCTCACACTCGTAATGGCGGTGGTTGTACTGGTCGTCGCCTTCGGGCCCTGGCTGACACCCACATAGCGGCCTCGCGAACTCGGCAGGCTGTCAGCGGCCAAAGACGCAACCCCTGGCCGAGCTTGGGCACTTCGGGCCGAGCTCTCCGCATCCGGGCTGGCTAGCTTCGCCTGCCGAATACAACTTCTTGAGCTAACGCCGTCCGCGGCCCATAGTCGCCCGCTCGGCGGTACCGCTAGGCCATTCTTGGAGGCATGCATTCAAAGCACCCCTCGAAGCCACAGTCGGCGACCGATTCTGTGACGGGAGATCTGATCCTCGCGCGCTGGGGTATCTCAGTCGTTGATTGGTTCGTCGTCTCGCGCAGCCATTGGATTGCGCGGGCCAGGATCGCTCTCGATCGGCACAACGGCGCCCAGCGGCGCTCCGCCCATGAGCGCCTGCGCCACCACAACGTTCTTAGCGTGTGGTTTGTCGGCTAGGCCATCCTCGGCCAGCGGCGCTCCCTCGCCCTCCACCAGCGGCGATGCGGCTTCGACGTCGATCTCGAGCGCTGCGCGGTCGTCTTGGAGTGTTCGGTGCTGATCTCGTTTGTTTGCCATCGGTGTTGCAGTTCCTTTCGAACCGTGACCGTTGGGCAAAACGCGTGCCGGGCCTGCTACAACCTCGCAGCGCCCGCAGAGGCGACGCGCAAAGCGACTGCCTTCACCAACGCCATCCTTCATGATTAGGGAAGACTTCTCGACCGCGGCGCATCAATTCTTCGCCCTCGCAAGGCTGCTTATGAGCTACGAACCCCGCCATGGGGGGTCGCGCTGGCGTTGTCGAGTGGCAGGTACGTGGACTATCGAGTCGGCCGGAACGTGATCGCCGACGGGCCCCACGAGCGGTTCACCTGGATCGACCCCACCGGCGCCCAGCCGGGTCTAGCCACCTACGAGCGTCCCGCAAACGTGCCTGAGTCCGAGATCTACCGCGAGCCGGAACACCCGCCGTTCGACCGCACGGATGCCCACGCGTTCCTCAATCGTGCCCTCGCTGTCCTGGCGACAGAGCTGACCGACGATGCACAACGGACCGAGCTCTTTCGTATCCACCACCGGATCCTGCAGGTCTCCAAGCTCGCCGAGCCTAACTTCAATGCCTGGGCGCGGCAGGCGGCCGCGGAGATGGAGTAGCAACTTCGAACCGCCATGGCCGGTCCGCGACTCTCTTTGAAAGCGACGCTCGCGCCCATGGCCGGTCCGCGACTCTCTTTGAAAGCGACGCTCGCGCCGGCGATCGACGCCGTCCGCCGTGCATCGGCCGCGATTTCAGCACCCCGCGCCAACGGTAACAAGGTTCTCGACCAGAGCGGGAGTTGTAACGCTCGCGCGTCGATCGAGACTAATCCATAAACCAGGAATACGGTGAACCCCATACTCGCGTCGGCGCGGTCCAGTGCCTTGCCCTCCTGCGTCGAGGAAGTGAGGCAAATTGTCGTGGTGTGGGCGACGTCTTCCAGCTAGGCAGGACTGATAGTGTGAAGACCAGATTTCGGTATGGCTGCTCAGGCGCGCAGGTATGAGTAGGTGCGACCACCTTGGCCCATGCATTGCTGCAGGCCGGCCGAGGTACCTGGCAGGCGCTGAGATGCTGTCAGGGAGGCTGAGGGACTGGTGTGCGCGCGCACGATGATCGTGGTGCGTCCGAGCCTATCAGCCAGCGACGGCCAATCGTAAGCGACCAACGCACGCATAGTGCGCCAGCTCGGGACCGTCGTGCGCCAGGCCCGCGGGGCGTTCCACTGCTTGGCAGCGCCGTCGATCTGCAGCGCCGCGGGCAGGTCGCGTTCTTCGTCGAGAACTGGCGCGCTTACGGCGATGTGGTCAGGTTCCGGCTTGGCCCGTTCGTCGCGCACATACTTGCGCACCCTGACCACATCCACCATGTCCTTGTACGGAACGCGTCGAACTATCCAAAGGGGCCGAGCTACGCAAAGTTGCGGCCTGCTCTCGGGTCAGGGCTGGCGACCAGCGAAGGTGCGCTCTGGCTGCGCCAGCGTCGCCTCATGCAACCGCCGTTTACGCACAGCTCGGTCCTGCGGCTCGCAGATCAGATGACACAAGCAGTGGAAGTCGGGCATTCGCACTGGCCTCTCGCGGCCACGTCCGGCCGGGCCCTCGCCATCAATCAGGAAATGGCGCAGCTCTCACTGAACATCCTGCTGCGAACCATCTTCACCACTGACCTAGGAGACAAAGCTCGCGCGATCCTCGAGGCGACAATGGAGGTCGGCAGCTTTCTGAACCGCAGGCTCGCATCGATTGTCGACATTCCTTTGGCCGTCCCGATACCCGCGAACCGCCGGTTCAACAAGGCACTGCGAAGCTTCGACTCATCCATCTATGAACTAATCCAGGCTCGGCGTGTGCGGAGCGACTCGGGCACGGATCTCCTCGGCGCACTGCTGGCAGCCCGGGATGGTGAGTCGGGCATCCAGATGAGCGACCGACAGATTCGTGACGAAGTGTTCACCATTCTGCTCGCCGGGCACGAGACAGTTGCTCTCGGCCTCACCTGGGCCTGGTACTTGCTCGCCCAACACCCGCAGATCGAGGACACGCTTCAGGCTGAGTTGACTACGAGGCTCGCTGGGCGTACGCCCGCCGTAGAAGACCTTCCCGCGTTGCAATACACACGCATGGTGCTCGAGGAAGCAATGCGCCTGTATCCACCGATCTGGACTGTCCCTCGGGCGGCACTCAAGGACGATGAGATCGCTGGGTACCACATTCCGGCTGGATCGTTGATGTTTCCAAGTCAGTATCTTGCTCACCGCCACCCGGATTTCTGGGACAGCCCAACGGCCTTTGACCCGCAGCGTTTCGCGCCGGATCGCGCTGGCGGAGCACGCCGTACGTACTTCCCGTTTGGGGAGGGACCTCGGAGCTGTATGGGCACCCATTTCGCCATGGTCGAAATGTGCCTGGTCCTGGCGACCATAGCTCAGCGCTACCGGCTACGCCTGCTCCCCGGTCCCACGATCGAACCAACATCGATGGTCAGCCTGCATCCGTCACGTGATGTGCTCGCTATCGTCGAGAGCAGATGATGCGCGGCATAGCGGCGCGGGACCATCCAAAAGAGACCCCGTTAAGGCGTGACGACAGGGTGTTGCGCGCGACGCGGTTAACCTCGGCACTTCTGGTACCAGTTCTCGTAACCGCCGCCGTCATCCTCTATTTGTTTCCAGACGACACGGAGCGCCTGTTCGCATGGCCGATCCGCCCCCGCGCGACGGCGCTGGTCATGGGGGCGGGCTATCTGACCGGAGCGTACTTCTTCGGTCGGCTAGCTCTTGCCTCGCGCTGGCATCGGGCTGGCATACCGCTCCCGGGAGTTGCCACGTTTGCCGCGCTCCTGGCGCTTACCAGCGTGCTCCATTGGGACGAATTCAATCACGGCCATATCGCCTTCTATGCCTGGGTGATCGTCTATGGCCTCGCGCCACCTTTGGTGGCGGTCATCTGGTGGCGAAATCGCGCAGTAGATCGCGGGCTACCGGAGCGTGCCGATCAGGTCGTCCCGCGGCCGGTGCGTATCACGATGGTTGTGCTCGGCGTGATCCTGCTCGGAAGTGCAGCCATTGCGTTCATCCGACCGGACCTGGCAATCGCCAGCTGGCCGTGGAACCTGAGTGAACGCGGTGCGCGGGCGATGGCTGCGTGGGTCGCTTTACCAGGTGCCGCTGCGCTGACGCTCGCGCCGGAGACTCGGTGGAGTGCCTGGCGAATGCCCATGGAGGGGACGGGCCTCTGGGCGCTCCTCATTGCCATAGCGATTCCGCGCGCCTGGGACAATATCGATGCGACAAGTCGGGTGGGAGTGGTAAGTGTGGTTCTGGTCTGGCTGGCCGCAGTCGGGAGCGTGTATGGCTTGATGGAGTGGCGACGACATCTCGGCCACCGTAGAGCGAGCCTTGATCGCTGACTGCGTCCCCATCGCACAGCAGCTTGGCATCGTCGAGTCGGCTCGGGCGCACGAGGCCTGGCCCATTGTCGCCGCTATGGCGGAGGCAGCGGAGCGTGCTGGAGACGATGATCTGGTCGCGGAGGCGCGCCCAGCAGCTCCAGCCGACATCTTCCGCCGCGAAGGCAGCATCTGGTTCCTCGCGTTCGAGGGCCGTAAGACGCAGCTACCGGATGCCAAAGGGCTGCACGATATCGCTACGTTGTTGCGCGCTCCCGGTTGCGAGGTCCATGTGCTTACGTTGCTGGGCATTCGCACTCCGCCTACCGGAGCGGATGCGGTTCTCGACCAGCCGGCACGGGCTCACTACACGGCGCGTTTAGCCGAGTTCGATGCGGAGGTCGTCGCCGCGGACATAGCCGTCGACCCGGGCAGGTCCGAACGGGCAAATGCCGAACGAGAGGCTCTCGTACGCGAGCTAACGGCTGCTACCGGACTCGGCGGCCGCAAACGCAGACTCGGCGACGAGACGGAGCGCGCACGCAATACAGTGGGCGCCCGTATACGCGATGTACTCGCGCGTGTCGAGCGTGTCCACCCGGCACTTGCGAGCCATCTCCGAGCCACGCTCCGGACCTGGATGA
>WNGF01005953.1_pt1 | contig 15320 bp, 18 predicted proteins | sample 5400641 | NCBI WGS metagenome assembly WNGF01 (sample SAMN13153371, study PRJNA577476) | soil metagenome | isolation source: 80 cm soil or saprolite under grassland replicate 2 | place: USA:California | collected 2016-06-15
TCGTCGGGCAGATGTTGGAAGAGACCATCCACGGGCAGGCGCTTTCTGTTTCCAAGATTCTCAGCAAGGGAATCCTCATCGCGTTCGGCGCCCCGGACCTAGGGCCAGGCGCGACGGAAGCAGAGAAGTTAGAGCGCACCCAGCAACAGCAAAAGGTCATCCAGGCGGTCGGCGCGACGATCGGCGCTTTTCAGAACGCGACAAGCCCGAAGACCTCCGACGTGTCCGCCGCGGCCGGCGGTGTCTCGGCCGGCATCGCGATCGCCGCGGCAACATCTTGGACCGTGGTTGGAATCGTCGTCGGCGCGATCGTGGCCGCCGCCTCGTATGTGGCCAAACTCTTCTCACCGAGCCCCGGCTCAACGTACCAGTACGCAACCGGAATCGGATTCGACGTGACCGGGCAATTCCGGGGCGCCCCGAATCAGAACATCGACAAGAACACCTGGGCCGCGATGTCCGCGGCGGCGCAGCAGGCCTTTAACGACAGTTTCAACAGCTTCTATTCGGTCCTGGCGAAGTTCCCCGGTGGCGTCGCGGAGATTTCCAAAAACCTCTCGGCTGTCTATGGAATGTTCGAGAGCGGCGCGGATCTCGGGAAGGCGGCATCGGAGAAGTTCGCCCAGGAATTCGAGACGTGGATCAAAGAGGGGATGCCGAAGGAGATGGCGGCGAAGTTCTTTCAACCTCTCGCCCTGGCCTTCGAGTCGCTCGGCGTCACGGGTGAGGCCTTCGTCGGCACTTGGAACAAGCTCCAATCTCTCGACCCGAAGACGTCGGCGACGGCTCTCTCGGACTGGGCCGACGCGCTGATCTCTCTCAACGGGTCGCTAAAGAGCCTCGCGCTTCCGACTGGCCTCGGGCTCATGACCTTGGATCAAGCCTTTGGCGGCACGGTGCTCAGCCAGAACGTTACCAAGAGCCTTGCAGACCAATTGGCAGAGGCCGACAAGAAGATCCTAGATTTCGGGGAAGGATTGAGGGGCCTTGTCGGTGCCGAGTTGCTCGCCCGAGAAAAGGATCTCTCGCAGCAAGTCGCGGATCGCTACGCCCTCGAGAAGAAGCTCATTCAAGAGATCACCGACGCGATGATTTCCGGCGCTCGAGGCGCCCAGGACGCGATCGACAAGTGGCGAATGGCCGAGATGGGCTTGCAGGCAGGCGGCGGATTGCAGGATCAGATTGACTTCCTAACCAAGAAGGCGAATCTGTTTAGTCAGGCGGCACTCTCCGCAACGGACCCCGGCATTGCGAAAAAAGCCCATGACGATTGGCTAAACACGATCAACCAGATCGTCGGCCTCGGCGCCGGTCAAGGACCGGATGCGGCGAAGGCCTTCTACGATTGGGCGATCAAGGCAACAACTCAATTCGAGTCGGATTGGGAGATACACCTTCGCGGTCTTGGGTCCGCGATCGACGACGAGAATAAGAAATTCCTCGATCAGTTCCAACCGATCTACGATCGAGTACTTCAAGGCCTCTCGGATCTCGGATCCGCGGCGTCGGACGCAGCGAGCAAACTCGCCGGCCTTGGTGGCGCTCCTACGCCCAACGATCAGACGGGGAACCTCGTCAACGCGATCGACCGATTCGCCGCCGCATCGTCGCGGCTCGACTCGGCAGCTTCGTCGCTCAGTCGTGGAGTAGATGTCCACCTGGCCCTCGACCCGATTCAGATCGAGGGCGCCGAAGTGGCCTCCGGTGACATTGGTTACTCCTTTGAACAACGGGCCGCAGCACGGCAAGGACGGGGCGTGTAATGCGCATGAGCTCGCCCGTCGCGTATATCGACAGCCGCGAGCAGCTCGAGGAGCTCATCGGCAAAGGTCCATCCGCGACTCCGCTGATTGACAGCATTCTTGACGTGCAAGAGCGCATCGCGTCCGAGACTCGGAAGGATGCTTCCCGCTTTCTCTTAGCCGAGTGGATCCAAGCCACTTCGTTTTTGCTTTTGGCGTACGCGATCGCGCACCGTGCGGCCGCACCCGATCAACCCCCTCCCCGCGAAGGAGAGCTTCATGGTCCCACCGATCGACCTCCCGCATAATCAGCCGGTTTTACCCCCCGAAGACGAACAACTCGACACGGACCTCGACGGCTTCATAACCCGCCGCGAGGTTGCCGCCTGGAAGCGGTTCATAAATTCCGACCTGGCGGGCCAACGCGTCCGGATCCGTCGCATGGGTGAGGTTGTCGATCGCTTGGCCGAATTTCTTGAACAGGAGAACGCCGCCCGCCGCAAGAAGATAGAGAAGACCAATGCCGGCTGACCCAACGCCGCGACCGCTCGCCAACGCCCTCGATCGCGCGCTCGCGGCCCTCGCGGCCCGAGAAGAAATCAAAGCCTTGCCCGTAGGTGCGGGAAGTTCTAAGGCCCCGGGGGCGTCGAGTGATTCGGCAGGGGGCGCGAGCGATGAGGCCAAGACGCCGCCACGCGACAGCCTCGCCGGCACGCCGTCCCCAACCCCCGGAGCAACGGAGAATCTTCCCTCAAGCTTGCGAGCGCTCGGGAAACGGCTCATCGAGACGGCCTTCGCGAGCGTCATCGCTCCCGGGATGGAGGGCCCAGCAAGAGCGTGGCTTACGGCCCAAGGCGCGGAACTGGCGTTGAACGATGCCGGGGAGCCGATAGTCCGGTCGAAGGCCGGCGACGAACGGCCCGTCACACGCGAGGCGCTAATGGAGGTGCTCGGCGGTGACGTATTCATGCGATCGCTCGGCAAGAGCGGCAGCGGCCTGAACGACACCGGCGGCACGTTTCGCTACGTTATAGATCCGCTCGACTACCTCTCTAGCCAGCAAGCCTTCGAGGAGCACAAGGCCGAAGTGCTCGCGGCGCTCGCAAGAAGAAAGACAGGGCGATGATAAACATGACCGCAACTCCCGACGCAATCCCGCGGCCGGGATAAGTCACAAGACCTCTCGAAAGGAATGCAATGTCTGAACCCACACCCACCGCAGAAGAGATCGCGGCGCAACTGCGAGAAGCCAAGCAGGAGAACGAGGTTCTCCGGGTCAAAATGGAGGGCCTGAAGACCGCATCCGACGCACTATCCGAAGCGCGAAGCGCCCGGGAAGAGGCTGCCAACCTCCGCCAGCAAATCGAAGCCTCAAAGGCGCCCACGGATGAGGAGCTGATCGCGAACGGAAACGCCTCGCAAAACTATTTCGAAAAGCATCGGCAAGAGATCCGCGAGGCTTGGGAGCGGCGAAACGTGGCAGCCGAACACGCGAGGCGCGATGCACTTCGCGAGGCGTACAAGCCCGGACCTCGTTGATGGGTGGCCATGTCGGCTGCGCGCGTTGTTTCTTTTTTTGAAAGGTTGGGAACTATGGAGAAACCGGGGCATTTGAGCGACGCTCAGTTTGTGGTGATGCAGTGACCGAAGCAAGCGTCGCAGTCACGGCGGCGGCGGCGTGATTCGAGCCTGAAGAATAAAACGCGCCGACGACCAGATCGGCGCGCGTTCAAGAAAGGAACTGTTTGCTACCTCGGAAGTCTAACATAAGAGCGCCCATACTTGCCACGCTTTCAGAAGTCTCTTGTCTGACCGGGAAAACAGTTGGCGAGGTTCGCGCAGAACTTTCCCGCCGGCGCGTCAAATGGCCGGGGCCGGTATTTCCAGATGAGATCAGTACCGACGAGGCAGGTTGGCTTCTCGTTCGATCGAGAACCTACGTCTGTGACCTCATCAAGGCGGGGGTTCTCTCGAGCGAGAGGCGTCAAGTTGGCGATTACCTCGTCCACCGGCTTAACCGCGACGAGGTGCTGAATTTCGCTCGTAGAACTTGGAACGGACTAGCGTCTTGAGCGCTGCCCTCGAGCGGTTCTCCAGAAAGTACCCTTGTCCAATCTGCGGCGGCGGCGAAGACGACCTTCGCAGTAAGGGTGTCCGATGCTATGGATTCATGGGGTCCGACCGACTCTATGGTCACTGTACCCGCGAAGAGCTTGCCAGCGGGCTTCCCCAGGAAGAGGGTGGCACGTTCGCACACCGGCTCGAGGGCTCGTGCAAATGCGGAAGAGTTCACGGGGAAAAGCCCCGGCTCTCGATCGTGAAGCCGGGCGTAGGCAAGCGGACCGCTTGGGAGATTCGCTCCACGGATGGAGAGCTCGTCGCCGTTCATGTGCGGAAGGATTTCTCGAACGGCGACAAAAGCTTTTCATGGGAGCGAAACGGAAAGCTCGGGCTCGATGGACTGGCCGCCGCGGATCTCCCGCTCTACCGTTCGGAACGGCTCGCGGCCGACCGGGGGACGGTGATTCTGACCGAAGGCCAGAAAGCCGCGGACGCGCTTGCCGGGGCGGGCTTTCTCTCTCTCGGCACGGTGACAGGCGCGAGCGGAACGCCGAGTCTCCGAGTGCTCGAGTCGCTCCATGGCCGCGACGTTGTGCTCTGGCCAGATCTCGACGAGCCCGGCAAGAAACACATGCAGCGAATCGCGGAAGCCCTCGGTGGAGTTGCGTCGTCGATTCGGATGCTCGCATGGGGCGAACGAGGGAAAGACGACGCCGCCGATTTCTTCGCTCGAGGAGGAACGGCCGAGCAACTCGATCAGATGCTCGCGGAGGCTCCAGAGTGGACCGGGCGAGAGAACGAGACTCCAGTGTTCGAAACCCTGGAGACCGACCCCGAAACGGTGCCGGCCGGATGGCTCCGACCCGGGGACGTGCTCCGACATTCCCCACTGCCGAAGGCGCGGTTTGTGAGCACGTTCCCCGCACTCAACAGGGCAACGAAGGATCAAGGATTACCCACCGGAGCGTTAATCGTCGTCCAGGGACCGCCGGACAGCGGCAAAACGGGTGCGGCGATTCAGGACGCCCTGCACATCGGGATGGACTACGACGCGGTTGTCGTGATCTTCACACCCGACCAAGGACGCGAGGCAACCGCCGTGCGCGTCGGCGCCCTCCTGGGACTCGATGCCCGGAAGCTCGAGGACCGCGACGAAGAGGAGATCGGGAAACTCGAAGGCCTGCTCTACGATCGCCGGATCTTCCTTCCAGATGATTCGGCCGAGGACGGCTATGTCGAGAAGGTAATCGCAGAGGCCGAAAAGATCCGGCCTGACCTGCCACACGTCCTCGTTCTCGATTCACTGCAAGAGGCCCGGGCAGACGAAAGGGCCGGCGAGGCGAGCGAGAAGGATCGGACGATCGCCAACGTCAGGGCGTGCCGTACCGCCATTCAGGGCCCGATCCCCTGGCTCGTCCTCGCGACTTCGCAGGTCACCAAGGCAAGCACATCCCGTGATCCGAAAAGTCGGCCTGTTGACGTGTTCGCAGGCTCCGATACCGGAAAGATCGGATTCGCGACTCAGATGATCGTGGGACTCTCCGGGGATCCCGCCGTAGGACCGGACTACGGGCATGCCCGCGTCGTCAAGAACAAGCTCGGACCGAAGCAAGCGTTTGGGCTGAGACTGGATCCCGTCACCACGAAGCTCTCGGAAATCGACTCGGAAACCGTCGATCAGCAGAAGAAGGAACGCAACGCGAGAGCTCGCGAGAAGGCCTCGTCCGAAATGTTGGTGAAGGTCATCGAAACACTCAAAGCGAACCCCATTCCAGAAGGCTCCCCTGGCATCGCAACCGTTCCACTCGCGGGACTCTGCCGCACCGATAGACGGAGCGACGCCTTCCTCGATGCGCTCGATGCCGGAGTCGCTCAGAAGGTGATCGAACGAGTCCAGGGTCCAAGAAGTGGCACCTATTACCGCCCGAGGAAACCATGAGACAGGAAATCAAACGTCCAGTCCTCGACCGTGGGTGGGTGGGGTCGGCCAAAAAGATGGTGGAACCGCCCGCACGTCCATGGGTGGGTGGGCGTACTCTAAGACGTACGCCCATCGCACCATGGTCGCGGAACCGTGCAACCGTGGGCGCACCAAGATTCACCCACAGTCACCCACAGTCACCCATGGTCAGGGTGTTTGATTTCGTCGGGAAGTTAAATCAAACAATCAAACGCCTAACCGCGGCATTTCAGGGGTGTAGGGGCCCGGGGGGACACCGCGGCCTCGCGTGCGCCTCTGGACCTGATTTTCAGAATCAAAGGGGGCTCTAGGTGTCCAAACGAGGCGGGCGACGCATGGGAGCTGGCCGGCCGAAAGGTTCTCGGACTCGATCTCCCTTCGGCAACGCGGTAGGGGGAGGCCGTCCACCGCTGACGTTGCCGAAGGCGGTTGAAGTCGAGCTACGGGATCCGGAGACGCGGAAGGCGTTCAAGGAGCACGCCAGGCAACAGGTTGCGCTTCATGGTTGGGAGTGGCTCGAGGATCTTGTCCACCGGGCTCAAGAACGCGGTGACGACCGATTGCTTCGGGATGTGCGGGCGATGATGCTCGGTTTCGGGCATGGGACGCCTCGGCCGGAACAGGAGCCGGCATCGTTCGACCTCGGCGAGATGATCCGGAAGGTTTCGGCCGGCATAGCCGCCGACAAGGCCGCTTCGCCGCGGCTCGCTCTACCGACCCCGTCCGCGCTCCCGTCAAGCGCTGCGCCCGTCAAAGTCGCGAGGCCGATGCCTGATACCTCCGAAGTCTCTCAAGGCCCTATGGGCGAATCTGCGGCGAAGCCCGAGGCGGTTAAACCGGACCCTGACGCGCCCAAGATCTGGCATCGCACCCTCGAAAGTCACATGGTCGTGCTTCAACCGGGAGAGATCCCCCCCGCGGGCCCGCGGCGTTTTGGGAGTGACGATTGGTGATGGAAGCCTTCGCGCGTGGGACCTTGCCCAAGCTCAACCTGTGTCCCGGATATCCAACCCGGGACCCCTCTACAAGCTGCTCCAAGAGCGCCAGTTACAACGCGGGTGAAAGGCCGGGTGAAAGAGAATCTGGACCTCTTCCCATCTCCGTTTCGCGCCCAGGGCAGGCAAGGGCAACGGGCGGACGGCGTTTCCACGCTGTTCCGCCAATCACAGAGCCGCGGCCTCGGACGGCCAGGCGGAACGTCAGGGCTTGCGAGTGTGGCTGTAACGCTTTTTTCGAGCCGACATGTAATCGCCAGAGGTTCGTTAAGAGACACCGGGACAGAGTTCGCACCCCCGAACTCGTTATGCGTCGGCGTCCCAGGGGCGGCGGGTATCTCTCCGACGAAGCGTCAGGCTGTGGTGGATTCGATCTTGAACGGCCTCGGAGAATCGTCAACGGTCGATTTGCGAGAGGTGCCGCTCGCAACCATGTACGGACACCGAATCGTTTTCGAAGCTGAAACGGAGGAGTGAAGTGGATGACGAACAGGCGACACCGAAAGACGGTGTCACGCTGCGCTTGCTATGCGTCAAGGAAGCCCTTCGCGCAGGACTCGGAGGACGGCCGCTCGACTTGGCGACAGCAAGGGCGGGGGCCCTGTGGACTGGTATTGAGGGCTGCTCGATTGAGGATCTCGAGGATCGGTCTTTTCGAGTCCTTTGCAGGACGTGCGGAGAACGGCATCGGCTCAAGAGAATAGCCCAGGTTGCCGCGGATGGCGGACTCGAGGCCATAGGTGCTGATTACGCCGTTTTGGTGGATGTGCTCTTGGATGATAAAGGCCTCGTCGGTGATGCCGCCCTAGAACATTTAACCGGCATTCTGGCTGTGAAGCTCCAAGAGTTTGAGAAGGTCGGACGTAACGATCCGTGTCCCTGCGGTTCCGGGAAGAAGTCGAAGAAGTGTTGCGGACGGCCTAACTGATCGGAGACGTGGCTTGAAGGTGTTCGAGGGCGGGGCGTTGTCGGTTGCCGATGGTGAAGGCACGACGGCTGAGGAGCTGTCCCGCCGCGCAATCCTGGCCGTGCGCGAGGCAGTCAAGGCTGTTCCGCGAGCGAAGCTGCCCGGGCTCCTGGCCGAACTGGAGCGCGTGAGAGCCGAGGCGTTGCTCTCGATCATGGCGGGGGAGCCTGACCGGGTGCTTTCGCCCGCAGAGGTTGCCAAGAGCCTCAACCGCTCGCCCGATTGGGCCTACCGCAACCGTCACTCACTCCCGACCGTTCGCCTTCCTGGGGGCCGTTGGGGCGTTCACGCGGCCGCGCTCGAGCGATGGATCAAGCGTCGGAGCGGGTGAGCGTTTGATGTACAGGGTCATGCTCGCTCCGTCGCAACCCGGCAAGGATGCCGTCCCGGAGCCTTCGCCCATCCTTACCGCTGAAAACCCTAACCCTTTCCCGCCGCCGCCATCTCTCCGACCCTTCAAGGCGAGCCGGGTGAGCCTTCCCAACCGCTCGTATCGGCAACAATCTACTCGACTTACCACGCCGGGGTGCGCGATGATCCCGCGGGGGGGACTTTTTGAGATGGCCTGGGCTACGCCGCGATATACCCGAGGAAGAGTAGATGCGGCTGGAAAGACGTTGGTGGAGCTTTATCGCCAGAGCGAGGAGCACAGCGGCCCCGACGAAGCCGAGCGGCTGGAAGAAGCGCTTCAAATAATCAACAACTGGCGTTCCTCACACGGGTTCCCGCTCCAGCTTCTCAAAATGACGCTCCTCAGAAGGGCGAAAAGAATTGATCCCCATGCTCTTATTGCTCAGCGCATAAAGCGGATGCCGGCAATCGAGTTGAAGCTACGGCTGACCCCGCACATGAAGCTCTCGCAAATGCAGGATCTTGGGGGCTGCCGCGCTGTGGTTGCCGATGTTCGGCGAGTTGAGCAACTGACCCGTCTCTACCAGGAGACAAAGGCCAAGAACCCGACTAGGGGATCAGAGCTTCACGAGACTTACGACTACATCAATAACCCGAAACCGACCGGCTATCGAGGCTTTCATTTCGTCTACAAGTACAAAAGCGACGACGAGAAGCGTCAAATCTACAACAACCTCCGCATTGAGATTCAACTACGGTCACGCCTTCAGCATCATTGGGCTACTGCCGTGGAGATAGCCTCTACTTTTACAGGCCAAGCATTGAAATCAAATATCGGCGAGGAGGACTGGAAACGCTTTTTCGCTTTGATGGGGACTGCGATTGCTATTCGGGAAAAACGGCCTGTCGTGCCCGGCACCCCAACGAAAAGCGACTTGGTTGACGAGCTGCGAACGCTTGAACAAACGCTCCGAGTCGAACCCGTCTTGACAGGGTGGCAAGCGTCTGTCCAAATACTCACTACGCCTTCTGCGCTACAGACCATGACTGATCTCCACGGCCTGGGGAAAAAAGCGGGACCTAAGAAGGAGATCAGACCGGAAGCCTTTCTGCTCGTCCTAAATTCCAAAGACCGCACGATCCGAGTTTCGCAGTACAGAAAAGATGAGCTGCCCAAGGCGACCGACGACTACCTGAATATAGAAAAACAAAAAGATGAAGCCGTGCAAGCGGTCCTGGTTTCCGTTGAGTCCCTAACGGCACTCAGGAAGGCTTACCCAAATTACTATTTGGATACCGCTTTCTTTCTCTCTGCTGTGAAGCAAGCAACTCGACCGAAATCGTAGTTGGCATGGCTTCCGTTTTCACCTTGCCATTTATGCGGTTCTGCGGTACGCTTCTCGGCAGGAGGTAAAGCCGCATGGACAAACCGGCGTTGAAGAAGGTGACGATTCTCATTCCGGAGACGCTCTGGCTTCGAGCAAGGCGTCAGGCGCTCGACGAGCGGACGAATCTGCGGGCGATGGTTCTCGAAGGTCTGGAGTTGCGGCTTGCGAAGAAGGGGGGCAAGCGATGAACGGCAAGGGCAACGTCTACCGCAACCCCGGCCGGAAGGTCTGGATGTTGGCTTACTGCGGCCCGCGGTCGGACGGCCGACGCGGCCTGATCCGGGAGTCTTCGAAGACTCAGGACGAGGAGAAGGCGCGGAAGATTCTCGCGGCGCGCGTTCGGCATGTCGCCAACGATGGAGACGGCATCGCGGACTTCGAGGGGCCGGCCGCGCGCCGGGTGACCGTCGCGGTGCTGCTCGATGAACTGAAAGCCGCGTACCGCTTGAAGGGCATCAAGGGCCTCGATCGAGTCGAGTACCGGATTCGTGAGGGCTCGCCGCTGCGCGACACGTTCGGGGCAAGGCAGGCCCGCGAGGTCACGTGCGCAAGGGTCACATCCTACATTCTGGCGCGTCGGGCAGAGGGCAAGAAGAACGCGACGATCAATCGCGAAGTCGAACTCTTGAAGCGGGCGTTCTCGCTGGCCGTCGCTTCTGGCCGTTTGGTTCGTTCGCCGCGGTTCCCCGCCCGGTTGCCGGAAAACAACGTGCGCCAGGGCTTTTTCGAGGCGGACGATCTGGCGAAGCTCCTCCCGCATCTGCCCGAGCCCCTTGACGACATGGCGCGGTTCGCGGCTCTGACCGGATGGCGCCGCGGCGAGCTCCTGGGTCTTCGGTGGGAGTGGGTGAACCTGGAGACGCGGGAGGTCACCTTGCCGGCGGCGAATTCCAAGAATGGGCAGGCGCGGGTCTTGGCGCTCGAGGGCGAGTTACTCGCGATCGCGAAGCGTCAACGGGCGCGAGGCGTCGGCGCTGAGTGGGTCTTCCATCGCCACGGGAGACCGATTCACCCGAGCGTGTTCAAGAAACAGTGGAAGAAGGCGCTCGAGGCAGCGGGGTTGAGCGGGAAGCTCTTCCACGATCTTCGGAGGACCGCCGCGCGAAACCTGACGGCGGCCGGCGTGCCGGAACAGGTTGCCATGAAGGTGACGGGTCACGTCACGAATTCGATGTTCAGGCGCTACTCAATCGTCACGACGGAAGATGTTCGCGAGGCCTTGAGGAAAGTCCAGTTGTAAAGGTGGGGTGATTATCTACTTCACACAGGACAGCTAGTTTGCTTCGTTGTACTTCGGGCAATATGTTTCGCTATCACGGCGTGGGAAATTCCAGCAGGCCCGCGTGAAGTGTTCCTCTCCGCTGCGAACGTCCGCGTATCTGACTTCGCTAAAGATATGGAGAACCTTTCCGCTGCTCGGCTTTTCCCAGTCAACGTAAAAGCCGGCTCTCATGTTTCTATCGGGCACGAGAATTCTCCCAGTTTGCTTGGCGTCTTCGGCTGGGAGCGGATGATCGTCTGGCGCCTCGTCGGTGAAGGCGAAGCCGCGGGTCCACGAGAGAATTTTTGCCGGAGTTCCGCCAGAGTTGGTTGCCCCAATATAGCCGTCGAGGGGAAGACCCCCGCTTCTTCCCTCAACTTCGAGATCGAGAAACGCGATCCAAGGCCGCTCTGCCTCATGCGCGTCCGCGAGCTGCTGGCGCATCACATCCAACTGGCCGGAAAGGAACCACCCGGTCATGGCCGCAGCGACAAACGCCGAGAGTGCCAGAAAAATCGTCCATTCCTCGAAGCGGCTGTTAGTCCCAAACGTCCACCACTTCATGTAGAGGAAGAAGAACAGGCCCACCCAAAACAGGCAGACGAGCAGGAGGAAGAGCGGGCTTGGTGGAGATTTTTCCTGCCGCTTCTGCTGCTGTTGACCCCTGCGGTACTCGCGTTTCACGGCCACGAAGTCACGCGGCGGTTGCGACGAGCGCCGTTCCAGCGCTCGTCCAGTTCTTTCACCCCACCTTTCACCCATCTGCTTATTTCTTAGGAAAAAGTGGTCGGGACGCCGGGATTCGAACCCGGGACCCCCTGAACCCCATTCAGGTACGCTACCAGACTGCGCCACGTCCCGACCGGAAGGGCGCATTTGAGCAGGGGAACGGCGGGAAGTCAAACGATCCACTCCGTCTCGGCGGAACGACGAGAGCAGCTCGTTGCTTCGCTCGCGCCGTCGCCATAGCGGCTTTGGCGCGTCGGCGACCTCGGAATGACAGAGGAAGGATGCGCTCCTCGAAGTGCCTCGGCGGAGCGGACTAGAATCTGATTCATGAGGGTCCGTCTGGTCTCGTCCACGCACTTCTCGGCGGCACATCGGCTGCACCGGGAGGACTGGGACGAGGAGAGGAACCGCCGCATCTTCGACAAGTGCAACAACCCCAACGGACACGGGCATACCTACATGCTCGAGGTGACGGTGGATGGGGAGATCGATCCCGAGACGGGCTACGTGATGGACTTCGGAGACTTAAAGCGCGCGATCGCGGAGAACGTCATTGCGCGGGTAGACCGCACGCATCTGAACTTCGACGTGGACTTCCTGCGAGGGATCAATCCGACAGCAGAGAACATCGCGGTCGGTATCTGGCGGCAGCTCGAGTCGAAGGTCGCGCCGGGACGGCTCGTGAGGATCACACTGGACGAAACGGAGAAGAACCGCGTCGTGTACGAAGGAGGAAGGACATGAGCAGTACCCCGTCCTCGCGGCGGCTGACCCGGTCGAGCCGGCACAAGATGATCGCGGGAGTCTGCGGCGGCCTGGCCGAGTATTTCCAGATCGACCCGACTGTCGTCCGCGTCGCCTACGTGCTGATCTCGATCGTCTCGGTCGCCTTCCCCGGCATCCTCGCCTACATCATCCTGATGTTCGTGATGCCGCCGCCGGATCAGGTTCCAAGCCAACCGTGAGCCGGCCGCGGATTCTCGCCACAAACGATGACGGCGTTTTCTCGGAGGGCATCGAGAGGCTGGCCGCCGCCCTGTCGGCTGTGGGAGAGGTCTTTACGGTCGCTCCCGATCAGGAGAGGAGCGCGGCCGGCCACTCCCTGACGCTCCAGAGTCCGCTGCGGGCGAAGCTCGTGGGTCCCAAGCGCTGGTCGGTGGACGGCACTCCGACCGACTGCGTCAACTGGGGAGTGCTGCACCTCTTGAAGGAAGAGCGGCCCAGGCTCATCTTTTCGGGCATCAATCTCGGTTTGAACCTCGGGGATGACGTGACCTACTCGGGCACGGTCTCGGCGGCGTTCGAAGGCACACTCATCGGGATTCCTTCCGTCGCGATCTCGCAGGAGATCGAGACGGGCTTCACCTTCGACGCCGCGGCGGTCTTCGCCGAACGGCTCGCGCGGAGGCTGCTGGAGGAGCCGCTGCCTCCCGGGACTCTCGTCAACGTCAACATTCCCGCGGGAGAGCCGCAAGGAGTCCGGGTCGCACGCCTCGGGAAACGCCGTTACGGCGAAACCGTGATCGAGAAGACCGACCCGCGCGGCCGCCCCTACTACTGGATCGGCTCAACCATTCCGGCCGGGGAGGCCGAGGAGGGGACCGACATCAGCGCGATCGCCGAGAAGTACATCTCCATGACGCCCCTTCACCTCGACCTGACCGACTACCGCTCGATGGAAGTGCTGGAAGGGATCGCGAAGGGAATCGCGGATCTCGAATTCCGACGCTCCGCATCCTGAAGTAGCTCCTGAAAAGGGAAAGGCTCCGGTCGCCGTAACCGGAGCCTTCGGTAGGCAGACCCGGAACTCAGTCGGGCAACCACGCTCCCATGTGCGGGTGTGAGGCGTCCAGACACGCCTGCGCCTTGGTCTGCTGCTCGGCCGTAAGCTTGCCGAAGACCTGTTGCTTGGTCGCGTCTCCATCATCGTGGAGCTTCTTGACCGCGGTGCGCACATCGATGTAGTCCTGTCCGAGGACGCATTTGTCGGCGCCGGCGTCGTAGTCGGCGTCGAGCTTCTGATGGGCGGCGCGGATCGCCTGGGCGTCTGCTTCGAGCGTCGGCCTGGCGGCATCCAGGATCGCCTTGATGTCGGCCTTCTGACTCGCGGTGAGGTCCAGGCCTCTCAGACAGCGCAGCAAGCCTCCGCCATGCCGTTCGAGACGGTCGGCCATGCTGACCGGCGGACGGTTCTGGGCGGCCGCGGGCAGAGTCAGACAGACGGCAGCGACGGCCGCCAGGTTCAGGATTGTCGAAAATCGTCTCATGCTTTTCTTGGCTCCTTTCGTCGACCGGCTGTACGCCGGCCGCCGCTGTAATAAACGAGTGAAAGGCGGGGTGGGATTACACAAAGGTGTAGCGAAAGAGGGAGTCAGTAGGCGAGGATCTTCCTGGCAGCACCCAGGACTTTTTCGGTGTTGGGGAGGATGGCGCGTTCCAGGATCCGGTTGAACCCGACGGGGGTGAACTCCGATCCGACGCGCGCGATCGGAGCGTCGAGGTACGGGAAGACGCTCTCCTGGATCTGCGAGACGACTTCGCCGCCGAAGCCTCCGTGGACCTTGTCCTCGTGCGCGACGACCACACGGCCGGTCTTCTGCACCGACCGTTGGATGGCCTCGATGTCCATGGGGACCAAGGAGCGCAAATCGATCACCTCGACGCTTTTCTTTTCCGCTTCAAGCTTCTTGGCCGCTTCGAGCGCGAAGTGGACCGGTGTTCCGTAGGCGACGATTGTCAGATCTGTTCCCTCGCGGCGCACCCGCGCCTTTCCGAACGGCACGGCAAACTCCGCCGGCACCTTCGCCCGCGCCATCGGGTTGTTGTAGAGGAACTTGGGCTCGAGGTACAGCGTCAACCCGCGAGAGCGGATCGCGGTCCGTAGGAGCCCGGCCGCGTCGTCCGCGAAAGCGGGGCAGACGATTCGCATTCCCGGCAGTGTCGTCAGCCACCCTTCGATGTTCTGCGAGTGATAGAGGCCGCCGCCGATATATCCGCCGGAGGCCAGGCGCACGGTGACGTTCGGCACGAATTTGCCGTTGGTTCGCCAGTACTCGTGCGACATCTCGACCATCTGTTCCGCCGCGGGCCAGAAGTAGTCGGCGAACTCCGCGCCTTCGACGACGACGCGGATCTTCTCGTTCAAGCGCGAAAACCCGTCGGAGGTGCCCAGGATGAAGTCCTCCGCGAGGGGGCCGTTGAAGACGCGCTTCGCGCCGAACTCCTGCTGCATTCCCTTGGTGACGTTGAAGACGCCTCCCTTGTCGCGGTAGGCGACGTCCTGCCCCCAGAGGTAGGTGTCGGGGTTGCGGCGGAATTCGTCTTTCAACGTCAAGTTGATGGCCTGCACCATGGTCTCGATGCCGCCCGACCCGTCCGGCAGTCCTTCCGGCCAGTCCTTCGGGACCCACGGCTCGGGCCCGACGAAATCATGAATGGAGGCGGGGTCCGGATCGGGAGCGGTTTTGGCGCGGTCGGCCGCCTCCTCGTAGATCTGCTGGTTGCGGGCCTCGATCGCGGCGATCTCGTCCTCGTTGACCAGGCCGTTCTCGATCAGCGTGCGGCGAAAGCGGGGAAGGGGGTCCGCGGCGCGCGCCGCCTCGAGCTCCTCGGGCGTCCGGTAGAGCTCGTGCCGGTCGGAATTGGAATGCGAGTGGATACGCACACAGGTTGCGTGCACCATCGCGCAGCCGGCGCCGACGCGGACGAACTCGACCGCCTCGCGCATGGCGCGGAACGAGTCGAACACGTCCAGCCCGTCGCAGTGAACGATCCGCAGGTTCAAGAACCCGGAGAAGTTGTCGGAAGCGATGGGGTTGGCGGTCTGGTCACTCTTGGGGACCGAGATGCCGTAGCCGTTGTCCTGG
>WNGF01011173.1_pt1 | contig 15315 bp, 12 predicted proteins | sample 5400641 | NCBI WGS metagenome assembly WNGF01 (sample SAMN13153371, study PRJNA577476) | soil metagenome | isolation source: 80 cm soil or saprolite under grassland replicate 2 | place: USA:California | collected 2016-06-15
TCTTCAAAAATGACGTCGTCCATTCGCGAGCCGGTGTCGATCAGCGCGGTAGCAATAATCGTCAGTGATCCGCCTTCTTCGATGTTGCGGGCAGCGCCGAAAAAGCGTTTTGGACGTTGCAATGCATTTGAATCAATACCGCCGGAGAGTATTTTGCCACTAGGCGGCACAACCGCGTTGTGGGCGCGAGCCAGGCGCGTAATGGAATCAAGCAGAATAACAACGTCCCGCTTGTGCTCGACGAGTCGTTTGGCTTTTTCAATGACCATGTCCGCAACTTGCACGTGGCGGGTCGGCGGTTCGTCAAAGGTAGATGAAATGACTTCACCGTTAACGGATCGCTGCATGTCGGTGACTTCTTCCGGCCGTTCGTCGATCAGCAGGACAATCAAAGTTACTTCCGGATGGTTTTGAGTGACGGAATTCGCGATGGTTTGGAGCAGCATCGTCTTACCGGTTCGCGGTGGAGCGACGATCAAGCCACGTTGGCCTTTGCCCAGCGGGGTCACCAGATCGATGACTCTAGCGGACAGGTTTTCCTGCGTAACCTCCATCTTCAACATCTCGTCCGGATAGAGCGGTGTGAGATTGTCAAAGAAAACTTTCTCACGCGCCTGATCAGGAGACTCAAAATTGATTGCTTCAACTTTGATTAGGGCAAAATAACGTTCTCCTTCTTTGGGTGGACGAATTTGTCCGCTAACTGTGTCTCCCGTGCGCAGGTCAAATTTCCTGATCTGTGATGGCGAAACGTAGATGTCGTCCGGCCCGGGAAGGTAGTTGTACTCGGGTGCCCGCAGGAAACCGAAGCCGTCCGGTAACGTTTCGAGCACGCCCTCAGAAAAAATAAGGCCACTCTTCTCGGTCTGAGCTGCCAGCACTTTGAAGATGAGCTCCTGTTTCCGCATTCCCGTGGCGCCAGGCACGTCCATGCCTTTGGCGATACTGGTCAGCTTTGAGATGGACATCTCCTTGAGGTCGGCCAGGTTTAAGAAACCTTCGCTGCCGAAGTCTCTGCCGTCTCGGCTCTCTTTTTCCGGAGCTTCGGCGGTTGCTACTGTGCCGCCGTTCTCTTCATTACCGTCATCGTTGTTCGCGCTTGAAGCGCGTGAACGTGTTCTCTGTGCCATATCAATTCAATCCTATCAATTCGCTGCAAAAAATTATTTTTACGGCCGGCGAAATCAGCGGCCGAGTTAGTTTTGGGTTCTTGGAGGTTGAGAAACTGGAAAAGATCGCGGAACTAACAAGCTAACTGCAATTTGCCCGCAAAGCCCGCGCATCATCCGCAAAGGCTGCAACAAGATTCTCTTCAAAGATGTTATGCAATTTACCTCGATATCGAGGGGGTCACAAGCTACTTGGATGCGATGTATCCCGCCATTCGTGGTCTAGAACAAGTCAGAAAAGCAAAAGGGGCTTTGAGAATTTGTGATTCGACGCTCGACTTTGATTTTTGGAGGCCTGTCTTATTTTCAAACCTGTCTAAGTAAGGGCCGGGAGATTGAAATCAGTTACTGCACTCTCGATTGCCCGCCAAATTTCATTACCGCCGCGTCCGGTCTTCGCGGAAAAAGCAACCACGCGATCCCTGCTGAACACGCGTTTGACGCGTCGCAAACTCTCTTTCAGCTCGTTGTTAGACAGCTTATCGGATTTCGTGGCAACTACTAATCGCGGCTTGGAACTGTGCTCAAGCCACTCGTGAAGCTGCAAATCCAATTTTGTGGGTTCGTGGCGCGAATCTACGATGTGAATTGATAGCACAAGCTGCTCCCGCTTTGCAAGGTAGCTGGTGACCATCTCACCCCAAGTGGATTTTATGGCTTTCGGTACGCGAGCATAACCGAAACCGGGAAGATCGACAAATCGAAATCGCTTGTTAATAAGAAAAAAATTTAGTGCCTGGGTCCGCCCCGGCGTTGAAGATGTGCGCGCGCGACCCATAAATGCGATTTCGGGCAGCGCCCCCAGGGGCCAGTCGGCTGCCTGGAAGCTGCTTTTCAAAAATTCGGCGCTCGTAATCTTCATTCTAAACGAGAGCAGATGACGAGCGCCCCACGCGGGCTGACCCCGTGGGGATCTCTATTAGGCTTGTCCAGCCGTTTGCGCCTTAGCTGAGCGCTCCTCGCGCATCGTGGCAAACTTTTTCATGCGCTCTCGTATGGCAGTTATTTTTGCTTCGCTTTCCGGGATACGCTTCACCAGTTTCTGTAGATTGCCCAAAAACTCGGGGTTGCCAAACAGGGTGCGGATTTCTTCGATCACCGGCTCTATCTTCGAATAAACGAAGAGATGCTCGCCGTTTGTTTCGTTGAACAATTGCTCATCGATTGCACCATTGTTCACCATGGCTGCGGCCATGTCCCAGTAGGAAACTACCATGCGATAGTGGCCGCTATGCTCGCCCAGAAGGACATCAATAACGTCCTGCACGGAGGTTGGATTGAAGGTGAAGAACCAGTTACGCGCTTCGCGCATAGTTGCTTCTCGTCTCAAGTCGTAAAGCTTCAGAATCAAATCAGCATCTTGTTGTTTACTCATTGAATCTCCTCCTAGGGTAATCGGGAAAAGTTGTGGAACTAACAACACGAAGTTTAGAGCTCAGCCCTCAGCTTGTGGCTGAAATGACCGCAGGTGAAAGCTTGAACCCTGTACCGCTGGAATTAGCTGGAAGCAGTTAACTGGTCTGGATGCCTTGTGAAGGTTGCTCGGTTGTCCAAAGTGGCGGCGCCTTTGCCTCGTCTGTCGCGGCCGCATCAGTGGGACAGGCTTCCTCAAGGGCAAGCGCCAACACTTCATCAATCGTTTCTACCAGATTAATGCAGAGCGCGTTGCGAACTTCCTCAGGAACCTCAGGCAGATCCTTCTCGTTGTCTTTCGGCATAATGATCGTATCGATTCCAAAACGATGAGCAGCAAGCAACTTCTCTTTCACACCGCCTATCGGAAGCACGCGGCCCCGCAAAGTAATTTCTCCCGTCATGGCCACGTTTTTGCGAACAGGGGCGCGAGTAAGAGCAGAGGCCATCGCGGTGGCCATGGTAATGCCTGCCGAAGGCCCATCTTTGGGAATCGCTCCTTCGGGAATGTGAACGTGCAGATCGCGCTTGCGTATAATGTCGATACTCATTCCCAGACGCTCGGCGCGCGCTTTTATGCAAGTCAACGCCGCTTGCGCTGATTCCTGCATTACGTCACCAAGTTTACCCGTTAACATTACACCGCCGCGGCCCTTCGTAAGAGTTGCCTCGATTTGCAAAACTTCGCCGCCGATTTCAGTCCAGGCAAGTCCGGTCGCCAGCCCGACTTCGCTTTCTGCGGCCACGCCCTGTTGGCGAAACTTGATCGGCCCGAGCATTCCGCGCACGCGCTCGGCATCGATAATATCCTTGAAATCTTCAGCGACGTTTTCCGAGACGAAGCGACGAGCCAACTTGCGGCAACACGATCCGATCTCACGTTCGAGGTTGCGAACGCCTGCTTCTCGCGTGTAGTGGCGAATGATTTCGAGCAAACCCTCGTCGGTGAAATCAAGCTGCTCCGGCTTCAGGCCATTGCCTTCAGCTTGTTTCGGCACGAGGTGGCGCTTCGCGATCTCCAGTTTCTCGCGTTCGGTGTAACCGGAAAGACGCAAAATCTCCAGACGATCTTGCAGCGCCGGCGGAATTGTATGAAGCACGTTCGACGTGGCTATGAAAAAGACTTTCGATAGATCGTATTCCACGTCCAGGTAGTGGTCCTGAAAAGTGTGGTTCTGCTCGGGATCGAGAACTTCCAGCAGCGCCGAACTCGGGTCGCCGCGAAAATCAGCACCGAGCTTGTCAACTTCGTCAAGGAGAAGGACAGGATTAACAGTCCCCGCCTTTTTCATCATCTGGATTATCTGGCCAGGAAGGGCTCCGATGTAAGTGCGACGGTGGCCGCGAATCTCGGCTTCGTCGCGGACACCACCCAACGACAGGCGAACAAACTTGCGGCCGGTAGCACGCGCGATTGACTTACCGAGGCTCGTTTTGCCGACTCCCGGGGGACCAACAAAGCAGAGAATTGAACCCTTCGGATTCTTTACCAGTTGACGGACGGCCAAATACTCGAGAATACGTTCCTTGATTTTTTCCAGGCCGAAGTGGTCTTCGTTAAGAACCTCTTCAGCTTTCGACAGGTCCTTGATCTCTTTGCTCTTCTGTTTCCAGGGTACGCTAACCAGCCAGTCGATATAAGTGCGTGAGACCGTTCCTTCGGCTGACATCGGCGGCATGGCCTCGAGACGATGCAGTTCCTGCATGGCCTTCGTCTTCGCCTCTTCCGTCATGCCGACTTCTTCGATCTTCTTCTTCAAATCCTCGAGTTCGGCCTTTTCATCCTTGCGTCCCAACTCTTTGTGAATCGCCTTGATTTGCTCGTTAAGGTAGTACTCCTTTTGGGCCTTCTCCATCTGACGCTTCACGCGTGTCTGAATCGAACGATCAAGTTGACGCTTTTCGATTTCAAGCTCCAGCAACTCAATCAAACGCTGCAGTCGCGCTTGCGAGGAAAACAATTCGAGCAATCCCTGTTTATCTTCAACCGAGATGCGCAATTGAGAAGCGAGCGCATCGGCGAGGTGCGAAGGATTCTGATTCCGCAACGCCGTCTGCAAGGCGTCGGTCTGACTTTCGGGAGCCAAGCGCAGATGTTGCTCGACGAGCTGACCAATCTTTTGCACCAGCGCATCGAGGCGAGTGCCTTCCTCGTTAACAACCGCGGCGCGCTTCACCAGAGCCATAAAGGCACCGTCCGTGTTTTCCACACGCACAGTAGTGGCGCGTTCGCGGCCTTCCACTACAACTTTGATTTGCCCGTTATCCTGTTTTTGCGATTGCAGTATGCGACCGAGAGTGCCCACGCCATAAATCTGGTCGGGCGCAGGCTCGTCTATTGTGGCATCATGCTGAGTAGCCAGGAAAATAGTGCGGTCAGCAGCGAGCGCCTGCTCGAGCGCACGCACTGACCCCTGCCGGCCTATCTTGAAAGCAACTTTAGTGAAAGGAAAAATGACGACGTCGCGGATTGGAACCATCGGGTACCAGGCTACATCGGCAGGAGCACGATCTGAATATTCTTCCATAATTCTGGCTGACTTTTTAACCCGGCTTTTGCAAGAAGGGCGAGCCGCTCAAACTGCCGCCTCGCCCCTATATTAAGATGTCTAATTGTAGATCATTTCCCAAGTGTACGCCACCTTGGGAAAATTGTTCGACAAACTTCGGTTTGTCAGAGAGCCTCAGGCTGCGGCGCCGTCGATGCCCGTTAATCCCTCACCCGGAATGGCACGTCGCCGCTCCACCATTTCGCTGGTAATTACAAACTCTTTCACGCGTTTTTGAGACGGCAGAGTGTACATCGCGTCCAAAAGCAACTCTTCAAGAATCATCATCAGCCCCCGCGCGCCAACTTTTCGTTCAACGGCTTGTCTGGCCACTGACTTTAGCGAGTCTTCCGTGAATTTTAGTTTCACATTGTCAAAGTCAAATTTCTTTTGATACTGCTTAACCAGCGCATTCTTTGGTTCCGTAAGAATCTTGATGAGTGCGCCTTCGTCGAGTTCATGTAGCACGCCACATACAGGCAAGCGTCCGACAAACTCGGGAATTAGGCCGAACCGAATTAGATCCTCGGGCTGCACCGCAGCCAATGCTTCCGCATGCCGGTGGCGGCCGCTTTTCACTTCCGCCTGGAAGCCCAGGGACTTATTCCGCAGCCGCCGCTCAATGACTTTCTCGAGACCAACGAAAGCTCCGCCGCAAATGAAAAGGATATTCGAAGTGTCGATCGGAAAAAATTCCTGATGCGGATGTTTTCGGCCACCCTGCGGCGGCACATTCGCAATCGTGCCCTCGAGAATTTTCAGCAATGCCTGTTGGACGCCTTCGCCGGAAACGTCACGCGTGATCGAAGGGTTCTCGTCTTTGCGGCAAATCTTATCCACTTCGTCAATGTAGATAATGCCTTGCTGGGCACGTTCGACATCGCCGTTTGCCGATTGCAGAAGTTTAAGGATGATATTCTCGACGTCTTCACCAACATAACCGGCTTCAGTAAGTGTCGTGGCGTCGACGATTGTAAACGGCACACTGAGCATGCGCGCCAGAGTTTGTGCCAGCAGGGTCTTGCCGGTACCGGTTGGTCCAATAAGCAGGATGTTCGCTTTTTGAATCTCAACATCCGAGCGTCTACGCCCCAGCTCTATGCGCTTGTAGTGTTGATAGACGGCGACGGCCAGGCGTTTCTTGGTTTCGTCCTGCCCGATCACGTATTCGTCAAGGAAGTTTTTGATCTCGCCGGGCTTGGGCAGCGGCGGCCGCGTCGCAACGGACTCGGCTTGCTGATCGTCCGTGATGATCTCATTACAGATATCAATGCACTCATTGCAGATATAGACGGTGGGACCGGCAATAAGTTTCTTAACTTCGTTCTGCGACTTACCACAGAATGAACAGCGCAACGTGTCGTCGGTTCGTCTGACCATATATTAGGGGATCTCCTTCGAGCTTCGAGCGAACCAATCTATTTAATGATAACCGCCGAGTTACGAGGGAGTTTCGGGCTCGTAACCATCTCATGATAGCGCTCAACGCACTCGTTACAAATGAAGGCACTCTTGCCGATCATCTGTTTGGGCACTCCAGGCGCGCGCTGCGGCGTACCGGTAACGATGTTTGCGACCTCGCCTTTTGATCGTCCGCAAAAAGAGCAACTAAACCCGCCCGCTTTCATTTTCGCAATCATCAGCAGCTTCTCCAGCGGCAGCGCTCTATTCGCGGTGCGCGATTACCTCGTCTATTAAACCATATTCTTTGGCTTGGGCGGCAGACATAATTTTGTCGCGCTCGACGTCGCGTTCGACCGTTTCATAGGACTGGCCGGTGTGCTTAGCAATAATCTGCGAAGTAAGTTCGCGCATGCGCAGGATTTCCTCGGCTTGTATGCGGATATCGGTTGCCTGGCCCTGTGAGCCGCCGGTAGGCTGATGAATAAGTATGCGCGAGTTTGGCAGGGCGAAACGCTTGCCTTTTGCCCCAGCAGTCAGCAGCAACGCTCCCATCGAGGCACATTGGCCGACGCAGATGGTAGTTACGTCCGGCCGGATAAATTGCATAGTGTCGTAGATAGCCATACCGGCGGTGATAGAGCCGCCCGGTGAGTTGATGTAGATGTTTATATCTTTTTCCGGATCTTCGGCTTCGAGAAAGAGAAGTTGTGCCACGATCAAGTTGGCAATCTGATCGTCGATAGGGGTGCCGAGAAAAATAATATTGTCTTTCAGCAGTCGCGAGAAAATATCGAAGGCGCGCTCACCGCGCGACGTTTGCTCGACGACCATTGGTACCAGGGCCATGGATCTCAATAACCTTTCTTAAGTACGCAAGACAAAAAGGATGAAGGTTGAGGAATGAGGGATGAAAACGTTGGAGCCATACTCTTCCTTCGTTCATCCTTCAGCCTTCAGCTTTCATCCCTTCTTCGCGCCACTCTTCGTCTGTTATCTTCGCGTTTTCAACTAACAGGTCAAGCGCTTTGCGATTGCGCAATCTGTTCGCGATGCTACGTTCGCCCCCTTCCTTTGTCAAGACGCTATGCACTTGCTCTACTGGTTGTTGCGAGCTCCTGGCAATGGCTTTAATCTCCGCTTCAACTTCGTCGTTTGAGACATCAATCTTCTCCTCTTCAGCGATGCGTTCGAGCAGCAACGAGCCGCGCACATCCCGCTCCGCCTGGGCTTTCAATTCTTCGCGCGCTTGCTCCCAGTCGAGGTTCTGGCTGCGCGGGTCAACGCCTCTACCAATCATGTCGCGCACTACGCTCTCGAGCCGGTAACTGGTCTGGTGATCGATCAGACTCCGGGGCACTTCAAACGGATGGCTCTCGACAAGTCTTTGCATTAAGTCCGCACGAAGGCGATGATCGGCTTCCTGCCCGGCCTGCTTCTCCATGTTCTCGCGAATCTTCGTGCGCAAGGTAGTAACGGAATCAAAATCTTCGCCCAGGCTCCGGGCCCATTCGTCGTCGATCTCAGGAAGTTCTTTCACTCGCACCGCCGTCACCTTCGCGGTGTACTCAACCTTATTTCCGGCAAGCCCCTTCGAGGAGAAGTCTTCAGGATAGTCAACAACAAAAGTCTTTTCGTCGTCAGCCTTTACGCCGGTCAAGTTATCTGTGAACTCCGGCTGAACTCCCTTGCCGCCAAGTATGACCTCCACGTCGTCCGCCTTGATGTCTTCTTCTTCGGAGTTATCGAGGAATTTTCCCTCGACATTGACGGTAACCGTATCGCCAAGCACGGCGCCCCGATCTTCAACGGGCAGCATGGCTCCCGACGTTTCTCTTAACGCTTCGATCATCTCGTCAACGTTTTTGTCGGTTACTGGTCGAGTTTTGCGAACCGCTTCGATGCCTTTGTATATTTGCAGTTCAACTTTCGGCAGCACCTCAACATTCACTTTTACGACGAGCGGCTGTTCTCCGAACTTCTCAAGCGCTTCGGTGTTGTCGAGTTGGACGTCAGGCTCACCGAGTGTGTTGAGCTCGTGTTTACCTATTGCCTCGTTGACAGCATCAGGAACCAGCTCCTGCAGCGCCTGTGCCCGTATCTCACTTTTGAAGCGCGTGCGCACCACGGCGCGCGGCGCGTGTCCTGGCCGGAAGCCGGGCACTTTGGCCTGCTTCGCGTAGCGATCGCAAATGCGATCGTAAGTCTGGCGCACAGTGCCTGGGTCAATTTCGATTTTGATCTCCTTGCGCGTTGGGGAGACATCCACAAACTCAGTCTTCATTAAACATTAAGCCCGTTGTGACGCTTCAACATCCAACGGGCATCCTTCCTTCAGGTTAGTCAGCAGTGAACAGTGAACAGTGAACAGTGAACAGTCAACAGTCAACAGTCAACAGCCGGATAAGAACTGACTGCTGTTTCCTGTTAACTGTTTGACTGTTTACTGTGGACTGTGGACTGTTCACTGTTCCGTTCTCATTGGTGCGAAAGGGGGGACTCGAACCCCCACACCTTTCGGTACCAGATCCTAAGTCTGGCGCGTCTGCCAATTCCGCCACTTTCGCTCTGGCGCTTTCGCGACCGGATGTTGAAGCGCCGAAAAGAATATCACGCGAGATTCGTTTAGTCACAGAGCAGTGTAGTTAGACGAATGGCAACCAGTGATCGGGGCAGCGGTAAAGTTCCTTACTCTAAGCTTGAGTATTAGTAGCAGAGCGGGGGCGAGCCCATCTTCCCAATCTGAGAGGCTTCTCGGCTCGTTCGCTTGATCTCGCATTGGAAGCCTTTCAGGCAACTATCAGAACTCAATTCTGAACAGCTCGTGGTCGGGACGTGAGCTTGCCCCCGCTGATTGGCTAAGCGACGCGATAGGTTGTCTTGGCGTGTCCGAGGAAGTCCTTACCACTTTGTTTGATAATCAACCCGGCATGCTCTAGCTCGAAGTAAGCGCGTTGAATTTCACCCCTATCGACTGAGAGCGTTCGCGCCAGCAGGCCCGGAGATGGCAGCGCGTCTCCCGGTGCGACGGTCTTGTTAGCGATCTGAGTTTCAATCTGTTCGCGTACTTGCAAATACACGGGCCCTTTGGAGCGTGCCTGTAGCTGGATGTCCATGCTTCTGGTTTCTAAGCGTAATGCAAACAGTCAGTTTGCGTCGCAAGCTAACAGTTTACGCTACAAAGTTCGGGTCACTTTCGATAGCGACCGGGGCTGATCTGCGTCCAGCCCTTTCGCGTCGGCCAACAATGCTGCGAATAGCTGTCCGGGAATTATATAAGGGATGGGCGCCACAAATTCACCAATCTCTTTCGGCATGATGATCGCGCGCGAACAATCAGCTGCGGCCTCGAGATCGCTAGTCATTACCAGTGTGTCCGCATGCAATTCTCGCAACCGCGCGATCAGACTTCTTACCCCCGGCAGCATTACTCCGGGAGGCGCGAAAAGAATCACTGGAAAGTGACGCTCCACCATCGCCAACGGTCCGTGAAGAAAGTCAGCCGAAGAAAAACGTTCAGCCACCACATAACAAGTTTCCATCAACTTCAGCGCCAACTCATAAGCGTTTGCGTACGCAAGGCCTCGCCCGACCACGACGCAATTTTCCATGAATACATAACGCTGGACTAGTTCTAGTATTGCCGGCTGTTGCTCGAGAGCACGAGCTGCCAAACCCGGAATCCCATCGTAGGACCACACAGGCGCCATCTGCGCGAGCTCAGCTGCAAGCATGTAGAAGAGCATCATCTGGCCAGTGAAAGTCTTGGTTGCGGCTACTGAGCGCTCGCGGCCACCGTGCATCAGTAACGTTTCATCGACAAAGCTCACCATTGACGACGACGGCTCATTCGTAATGCCGACCGTATAGGCGCCGCACGCTCGGGCATTCTCCAAAACCTGGTTGATGTCTTCACCTTCGCCGGATTGCGAGACGCCGACGATCAGGGCGTGCTGCAGATTGAGTTTTGCGCCGTAAAGAGTGTGGACCGATGGTGCCGAAAGTGAGACGGGAATGCCGGTTGTAATCTCCAGCAGGTAGCGGCCAAACAGAGCGGCGTTATCCGAGCTGCCTCGGGCCACGAGCACGATTAGATCGATCTCGCGCGCCCGCAAAAAGTTTCCCAGTCTTGAAATCTTTGCGCGCTCTGCTTGAATTGTGGACTCGAGCGCCTCAGGCTGCTCGGCGATTTCCTGAAGCATCAATGACAAGAGAAGAGTTCCTTCCGCAAGGTTTGTTAGCGAAAGTTGTTTACACCGCTAACCTGTTCATTCAACTTAACAATTCAGCCGCGGATTAACGCGAATGGAGCGGATCCAATAAAGCCAACTCAACTCAAACTTCTGATTCGCCCGATTCCGCGGCTGACGCTTTTCGGATATTGTATTCCCCGACGATTTCGGTTAAATACTCATATCGTTCTTACCCAAGACCAGCTCCGGCGTTTTTCTTTTCTTCAATGCTGAACACTTTAACACGAAGCGCGGTTGTGCGTCCGTTGTTGCTTCTCGGCTTGATTGTCATCATTAGTTCAGGCGCGGTAGCCCAGGAGCCGACAGCGGCTTCGTCCATTCAATTAATACCTCGGCCCAGACAAATAGCGGTTAAGGTTGATACGTTTCGGCTTGGTGGCAACGCTCGTGCTTCCGCAGCGCGCATTGTTCTCGCTGATCCGCGGTCAGAAGACGATCGCTTTGCAGCGGAAGACTTTCAGAGTGACTTACAGGAAACGGCGCGGCTGGCCATAAGAATCGCCAGCTCTCGCTCGCATCACTCTATTCTCATTGGCAATCTCGATCACGCGACAGTGCAGCTTGCACTCAAGAGATTCGGCATCACTGCACCAACGGATCTCGATCCGGAAGGTTACGTCCTGGCTGTCAACACTAATGAAATTCTGGTCGCAGGCAAGACCGCTGCGGGAACTTTCTACGGTTTACAAACGCTGAAACAACTCGTTCGTGGGGAGGGTACTAGTGCGTTTGTTCCTGCAGTGGAAATCGTGGATTGGCCGGCCCTGCGCTGGCGTGGAGTTTCTGACGACATCAGCAGGGGACCAGTTCCCACCGTCAATTACATTAAACGGCAGTTGCGCACGTTTGCGGCGTTTAAGCTCAACATGCACTCCTTTTATATGGAGCAAACGTTTGCGAGCGCCTCCAATCCATTAATCGCTCCGCCTGGTGGTTCACTTACTCCCGATGAGATTCGCGAGTTGGTAGCCACATCGAACTGGTACCAGAGCAGCAGACGTTTGGTCACCTACACAAAGCATTGAAACTGGAAAAGTACAATGAGCTTGCTGAAACATCTCACGGCGATGTTTTGTCGCCGCAACAAGAGGGAAGTTACAAACTCGTCGCCGATTGGTATCGCGAGCTGAATGAGTTGTTCCCCGGCAAATTTTTTCACATCGGCGCCGATGAAACTTTTGAATTGGGTGAAGGACAAAGCCGAGAAGCCGTCAAAGCGCGCGGTGTCGGCGCCGTCTACTTCGAACATCTGAATCGCGTGCGCGATGTTCTGAAGCCTTACGACCGCCGGCTGATGTTCTGGGGTGACATAGCTCTGAATCATCCCGATCTGATCGGTAATATTTCGAAGGACATGATCGTGATGAACTGGGACTATGCGCCGAAGGATGATTACCTGCCGCGCATCAAACCCTTTAAGGATGCTGGTCTGGAACAGTTTGTTTGTCCGGGCGTCCACAACTGGAATCAGATATTTCCGAATCTTGAATCAGCCTCCAGGAACATTGCTAACTTTGTTCGAGATGGCCAGGCATCAGGCGCGCTGGGCATGATGAATACGAGTTGGGACGATGATGGCGAGTCGTTGTTTGAAATGACCTGGTATGGAATTGTGCTTGGGGCTGCAGCCGCCTGGCAAAACAAACCTATCGAGAGAAACGCGTTTGACAAAGACTTTGACTGGGCATTCTTTCGCAACGATGGCGACGAATTTACCGAGGCGCTACAGGCGTTGGGCAGCGTGAACGGTTTGTTGGGCATCGGTTCGAGCGATGAATTGTTCTGGCGCGATCCTTTTAACTCCGCGTTCCAGAGGCAGGCGAGAGCGCTGAACAGCCAGATTCGAGAAATGCGTTTAGCCATGGAGAACGCGGACGAGCTTTTGTTGCGCAACGAAACTCGTGCACGGCGCAACCGCTCGATGATTCCCGTCATGCGCTTTGCCGCACAAAGACTTGATCACCTCGGCAGACGGATGCAGGTGGTGGAAAAATTCAGCCGAGAGTATTGGGAGGCTTACTTGAATCTTGGCGACGGCAGCAAGGTTGCGCGTCTACGTGGCTACTGGGGAAACATCTACAACTCGTTGCGCGAGATGTCGGAAGAGCTTGCGATATTGAAGGAAGCCTATCGGCAGCAGTGGCTCGCCGAGAATCGACCGTATTGGCTCGACAGTGTGCTCGCTCGTTATGATCAGGCCACCGCCACCTGGCTCAATAAGAGTAAAGCGCTTGCTGAAGCCGTGCGGCTTTACAATGAGAATTCTATTTTGCCAGATCCGGAAGCGTTTGGGTTGGGACCACGGCCGACGTCCGCGGCGCCAGCGGAACGATGACGCAAACATCGGATCATAACCGGCGATTTGATTTTCCATTCGTCATTTCAGATTTTTTCATTTGCCATCTCCGGCATAGAAAGCGCGGATTCAAGTTGGAAGTGCCAACGCAAGTGTCTTTTCTTAGTTGATGCTGTTAACTCTCATTAACACCTGGCTTCAGAGACTGTGTGAAAACTCTGCGACAGTTTTGGCGATGGGTTTTCGACGCTACGCGTCGAAGAAGTGGGCAGTGGTTACTTTGGACTTTCCACACAGTCTCTTCAGCCAGGTGATTGCAGAGCAATCAGAGGTAGGAAACCGTTTAAACGGTTTCAGAATTAGTTGCGTATCCCCGTTCACCTGGCTGAAGCCAGGTGTGAATGAGAGGAAGGCAATGTATTGCACTTTCAAACTTGACTTCACGAATGAAACATTAGAAATGGAAAATTGTTTTCGGCGAATCTAAAACACCATGTCAGAGTCCCCAGCCAAAATAAATGACCGCCTGATCTCGCTTGACGTGTTCCGCGGTATGACCATCGCCGGAATGGTTCTGGTAAATAATCCGGGAACGTGGAGCAGTATCTATTGGCCGCTGGAACACGCCGAATGGCATGGCTGGACCCCCACCGATCTCATTTTTCCTTTTTTTCTTTTCATTGTCGGCGTAGCGATTCCACTAGCTTTCGGCCGTCGAAGCGAAAGTGGCGTCAGCAAGCGCGACCTCTACCTGAAAGTCATCAAGCGCACGCTGATTATTTTCGCGCTCGGGATGTTTCTCGCAGGCTTTCCTTATTTCCAACTTTCAACTATCAGGATTCCGGGCGTGCTGCAGCGCATCGCGGTTTGTTATCTTTTTGCCTCGATTATATTCCTGACAACCAAAGTGAGAGTACAGGTCATCATCACGATCTTGCTGCTCTTAATTTACTGGTTGCTGATGACACGTCTGCACGCGCCGGGATTTGCCTCGGGGGATTTGAGTAAGGAGGGAAGCGTTGCATCGTTTGTCGATCGCGTGATCTTCGGACCGCACATCTGGAAACAGGGGAAGGTTTACGATCCGGAAGGAATACTCAGCACCATTCCCGCTGTCGCTACGACGCTTTTTGGAGTTTTGACCGGACTGTGGTTGCGCAGCAGCAAGTCGCAATATGAAAAATCACCAGTCTGTTTGTTGCCGGCAGCTGCTGCGTCGTCATTGGCTGGTGCTGGCATCCATTTTTCCCAATCAATAAATCTCTTTGGACAAGCTCGTACGTGTTCTTTACGGGCGGACTGGCACTAGAGTTTCTTGCTCTGTGTTATTGGTTGATAGACATCAAGAAATATCAGCGCTGGGCCAAGCCCTTCGTTGTCTTCGGCGTGAATGCAATTGCGCTTTTTGTCGGCACGGGCGTGATGGCGAGATTGATGGGTTTGATTAAGCTGCCCTGGGGCAGCACGAAGATCTCGCTGCAAGGTTGGATCTTCCAGAAGCTTTTCCTGTCGTGGGCTTCTCCGATCAATGCTTCGCTCGCCTACGCAATTGTATTCATTCTTCTTTGGCTTGGACTGATGTGGATTCTATATTCGCGTAGGATCTTTATTAAGATCTGAACGCTTATCCACCGATTACGAAGATTACGTTGATACTATAACCTACGAGCCTGGGAGGAGAACGAACGCTTTGAGAAGGTCCTTTGACTTCGGTTTTTCGGGCTTCGTGTTTCAATCTGTGTAATTGGCGCAAACTTTGGATTGATTAAATTCGAAAGGAGTCTTTCAAATGGCAACTTACATCACGTTACTTCGCTGGACTCAACAGGGGGCAGCGAAAGTGTGCACACCGAGACCTTGAAAGCCTGGACCGAAGACGAGTTTCGCAAGATCGTAAGTTCGCTCTAACGAAGTCCAACGTCCAAAGTCGAAAATAGGAAGTCTAAATGCTTATCCGCAGATTACGCAGATTATAAAGAAATCTCGAGAGGCTTTTTCGGTAGCTTCCATTTCTACTCTGCGTAATCGGTGGAATCTGCGGATTGACTCCTTTTACTTGCGATAGCCAGGGCCGCGGAGCACTCTTCCCGCCAGGGCCGCCGTTCGCTGTCCGTCGTCGACACTGATTTGACCATTAACGACGACGTACTTGATCCCTTGCGGATGCTGGTTTGGCATTTCAAAGGTCGCCCGATCCAACACTGTCTTCGGGTCGAAGATAGTCAGATCAGCAT